>Ga0209367_1001403_pt1 | contig 29448 bp, 18 predicted proteins | sample WorMetLIZISLAND2_FD_187412 | JGI IMG/M metagenome (GOLD analysis project Ga0209367, IMG submission 187412) | Marine gutless worms symbiont microbial communities from Max Planck institute for Marine Microbiology, Germany - Olavius geniculatus... ...
GGCAGGCAATATTAGAAAGAAACTTGACGCATGTGTCTTTAGTTTTGGCCACCTCGCTCTAAGGTTGTCGCTACACTACCGTGTGAAATGCAGTGGTCACAGTTTGGCCATTGACATCAATGAATTCCTACCAGGTAGCGTATGCATCGCCTCAGAAATTATTAACTGAATAGTGACAAACGCAATTGACAATAATTATTATCACTCAAAAAGTCACACGTGTCACATCACATCATTTTCATTTTCGCATCTGCTCAAAATGTCCTCCTGCAGCACAAATGCAAGCGGTAGACATTGACACCATTTGCCAACAGCACGTTCAGTAACTGCGTGACTCAAGCGGCCAATTATGTTAGCAATGGCATAATGCTGATGCTGTAGTTTAGACTTTTTTTGGACATAGTGTATATGCCATCTGGGTTCAAATACTTGAGTGTAGCCAACACAGCCAAACAGTGAAAGATAAGAGTGACACATAGAATGGTCAGTATTAGTTGCTGTTTCTTTTGTGCTGGTTGTATTGTAGAAAAGCACAAGCCAGCACTGCAGCAATTAAGACGCTGAACGGCGGGAAGGCTGCTGCTAAAAAGCCATCTGCAGGTAATAGTGAGAGATGTTTGGGTTACCTACAATGCTATGAACATTGTCATGCGTAATCAAGGTCTTTTTATGTTTGTATTACTGTCTATAGTTAGGACATTTATAATGTGTTAGTAAATTAGAACCATATGGACCATCTGGAGCTACGATCTGCTAACTGCCACCTTGCTGTTACTTTCTGTGCTAGATCTTCTTTTGACTCTCGAGCTTTTTGGGTATGTTTGCCTATTAATTGGAATTCTCTGACAGTCTCGCTTCTTTTAAGTCGCATCTTAAATCTTAAATTTCTGCTTCTGCTTATCACGTTCAGTCACCCATAAAGCCCAAATTCCATTACACCGACTTTGCGGACACAAATCATGAAAGTCCGGGACAATACTCATGTTACTGACTTTCATGATTTGTGTCACGGACTTTCGTGATTTGTGTCTGCAACTTAAAACTTTTTCCGTGCATTGTAATGGACTAAATTCCATTAGAGCGACACAAACGGATCTGTCACAGACTTTGTTGCAAACATCTCGACATGTCGAGATGGTTTGTGTCTGAGATTTTCACCGAAACTTCATGATTTCATGATTTTTCACCGTTTGTGTCCCTGACTTTCATGATATGTGTCCGTGACTTTCCCCGCAGGGAAGTTTCGATGAAAGTTAGCATAATTGAATTTGGGCTTAATCCAGCACCCCAGATTTGATTTTTGCTCACTGGCGCTATGTAAATATGTTATTGATTGATAATTTGATTAGATTGGTTTTTAATATCGTAAAGACAGGATATCTGTGGTCAGCATTTCTTTATTTTTGCTGACATTCACTGCAGCCTTTCTACTGCAGTCTGCAGATTGTTGTCTAGAAAAAAGTTAACCTTTGTCACTTGTTTTTTATCAGTGATAGCTTGTTATTTAAAAAAGTGGAACATTTTGGAGAATGAAATTTGTGTTTTTGTTCTGTACAAAGCAACTGTGAGCAAGTCTGCAACATCTGCCAGCTCTCGTGATCCGTGGCAGGTTGATCTCGACGATCTGTCAGACATTGATTCAGATGCAGCAAATAAGAAGCCAAGTGGCGGGAAGGCTGGTGACAAAAAGCCATCTGCAGGTAATAGTGAGAGATTAGCATTACTTACAACCTTTAGGCTTTTGTTTGTATTTATGGCATCTATAATGTATTAGTAAATCGGATTGTTCATGACTAACATTGTACAGGCAGGACATCTGTAGTCAGCTGGTATGGCAGTTATTTATTTCTGCTGACAGACAGTGCAGCCAACAACCCTTTCTACTACAGTCTGCAGATTGCAGTACAACCCAGGACATTGTGTGGCTTGGTAGTCTAATGGTAGCCTGTCACACAGATTATCGTTAGGTTGCTCGTTCGACTCCTTGTTGGCACACTGCTAGATAACAAGTTGTTCACATGTGCCTCTGCTCAATAACCGGTATAATTTGGTACCGGTCAAAGGGTGGTGATGCTCTGCAGCTAGGAGAGTCTGAGTGACTGTAGGTCTGGCCATGCATCATAAACTCGGTGGGCTATCCACCTATGGGCTCAATGGCCAACATCTAGGAGATGAGCACCTGTCTAAGCCTCTCAGGGTACCGCCCCTTTACCGTTTGTCGAGCTTATCAACATCTTTTTATGTAATTTGTATTACTGTTCATAGTCATCGCATCTATAAAGTATTAGTAAAGTAGATTGGTGCCTAACATCATATAGACAGAATATCTGTGGTCCGCAGTTACATCACTTATTTATTTTTCCTGACATTCAATACAGCCAGCAACACTTTCCGCTCTGGATCGTTGTCTGGACAAAAAGTTAACCGTTATCACGTGCTTTTTGTCAATAACAGCTAGCTATTTTATAAAAAAAAACTGAAAATCGTTGGTGAAGAATGAAATTTGTATTTTTTCTGTACATATCAGCTGCAAGCAAGTCTGCGACGACCACGAGCAAGTCTACGACATCTACCAGCTCCCGTGATCCGTGGCATGTCGATCTGTCAGACAGCGATTCAGATGATGTCAAAGTTGTTTCTTCTCCAGCTAAAGGTTGTTTCTTCATGCCTACTGATTTAATTTACTACCTGAAACACGTTCTGAATTTACCAAGATGTTCTGTTGGCAGTGGTATAGTGGCGGGGGATAACAGCGATTTCCCCTAAAGTTTAGCCATTCTGGGAAATTTTTTTCACAGATGCACAATTTAGGACTGGGAGTCCCCATTTTGAGAGAGCAGAATATAGATGCAAAATTATTGAAATTTGAGCACCGATGATCTGTTAGAAATTTGAAACTGTCTATCAGAGAGTTCCAACGTTCTGCCTTTTCTGTACTTTTTACCCATGGTTCTGCTGGCTGTAAAAGTGTGCTGCATTTCTAGTAAATTTCACCATTATTTAGCTGTATATTTATCTCAAGACATTGTGCAGCAATGACAAAAAATAATGCAAATGATAAGTCCTAGTGTGTTAGGTGTGAACTCTGTTATAGGTTTTATTTTACGATGAACTGTTGATTTTTTGATTCGTGTTTTTTCCCTACCCTTAGTCCTTAGTTCGTACTGCACTTTTATGGATGCATTGGGCCACACACACACACACACACACATTCTGCTCTGTCTGCCACCAGTTCGGCGGCTTTGTCCCAGGTAGTGTCCATGTCTTTTAGAGGTCGTCTGATGATGCTTATTTTTAATAATTCTTTTGGAACCCTAGTGTTGCTCGGCATGCATATCAAAGAGCATTCATCTCTTGTTTACATGATAGATAACAAACTACATCATTTAATGAAAGTGATACAGCCATTCTATCAAGGAAAGAAACTAAGTATACCAAAACATAGGTCCAGAAGTACGTAGGTCAAAATTGACAACTTTGTGACCTACCCTGTGTGTTAGAATGCTTGTTGTATAACATGCCCTGATGCTGATTTTGTGCTGGTAGCCAAGAAGACTGCTGGAGCCGCAGCAGGAACGAGCCGACAGAAAACAGTAGACTCAGACAACAGTTCAAGTGATTTCGATTTTGGTCTGACCAAAGCTAAGAAAACGACGGCTAAAGCTGCCACAAAGTCAAAAGGTACCAAGCCAAAGGCCGTAAAAGCACCAAAGAAAGTGAGCTCCGACGGTGACATGTCCGATGAGGATTATGGTCGCAAAAAGAAGACTAGTCCTGCTGTGGTATGATAAACTTTCACAAATGTAAATTAGTTTGGTTTTGGTTCTTGCAGCTTTTGTAGGATATGTGCAAGGAAGGAAACTGGAAATCACATCAATGAGAACTAGATGGCTGCTGTGCAGCTATAATGCTGGTCTAGCGTAGCAATGTAATTATGAGTGTGACTGAATTTGAAATTACTAAATTGTAATAGGTCTGAAATAACGAGTTGTAAATAACATCAAAAAGAACTGTAATATGAATGCAGTTTAGTCACTTACGATAAATACAAATAGATGTGAAAATGTGGGACTAACTGAAATTGTTACTGATTATTTTTTTTGTTATTATTGCTGTTAATGTATATTTTATGTGACAGGCAAAAGCCACAAAGCCAAAGGTCGCAAAGGCATCAAAAAAGATGATGGACGTGAGCTTCGATGGCGACTCATCTGGTGATGAATCGGGTGGCAAAAAGAAGTCCGCACATGCGGTATGATCGGCTTTCTTGTTTTCTGTGTTGAATATTACCAGTAGTCCAGTACCTAAAAAGTAGTTTGCCTTAATGGGTTAAAGGTCTGCTTTAATACTAGCTACTTATGCTAGAAACTGGTAGCATTTGTCAGTGATGTCATCAAGGACTTTGTGTTCAAGGACAAGGCCAAGGATTTAAAGCCGAGGACAAGGACAAGGACTTGAAACTGAGGACGAGGCCAAGGACAAGGACTCAGAATTAAGGCCAAGGCCAAAAAAAACTCAAAGCCAAAACCAATTATATTTAAATGCCTCCACGGTGACAGATTACCATCAAATGGGGTGAATTTAATAGGATTTTGAACGTCATTAGTAGCGTCCTACTACTGTACTAGACCAACAGTGCTAATGTAGTGGGGTAATAGCAGGGTGTGGTGCCGGGTTCGGTTGTTGTGGTGGAAATAGATACGGATACTGGAAGATCTAGATGACTGAGCGATCTAGTTTTTGACCTCAATGTGTAAGGATGATTTACCGACATGTCAACTGTTAAATGAGTGGGCCTGAGATAGCTATAAAATGACTTGATGAAACCGAACCCTGTACCTTGTGACGTTACAAGCAGAAGATTCCAAATCTCTGGCGCTACGTTAACCTGAACGGTGGGGACTGGGCTGTGGGCTGATTTTGCTCCTAATAGCCACCAACTGAGGGTCAAGGACGCAACAAAGCAGTGCCGATCTTCAGCTACAACTAGGGACAGATAATAACAAGACTTAGAACCCTTAACTCCAATAAAATAAAAGTAACCAACCCTTAAACCAATTTAATAATTACCCCTCACTAAACCGACTAAAATAAAGGAAACTTTAAAATAAAACTACTGGCCTTCTTCTGGGTGGTGCAGTAATGGCAGTTGAACTCAGCAGACCTCAACGGTAACAGAAGTAGCTTCTTAGCAATCAACTAGCGTCAGACTTGCAATGACGGTCGGCCAATACAACACTCAGCAATAGCAGCGGTGAACAGTGGTTGCGATGACCGACGCGTCCACTGTAACCGATGACGTCACGTCCCAAGGTAAGGTACAGCAACAAACTCCGGTGGTGGCAGTCACTGCCTACTGTCAACTATGCAGACTGTCATTCGCAAACGAGCTTTGTCCTCGAGAACGAGGAGAACTCCTCGAGGACACATCACTGGCATCTGTACAATTTGTGCAGTTTTGTGTACTTTGCTGACATCGTATTAGTTGATGTGACTCGTAGTGTTTTTATTGGTGTAAATTTTTAGTGGCCTTTTTGACATTATTAATATTTTGCCATCATACAGCCTTGTAAAGAGGCCTTCTGTTGTACTGATATAACGTTTTTGTTTAATATTTCTGCTAGAAACTTTGTGTATCTGAAATAGCAATCTGTAAATTGCATGTCACAGAGAACTCAAACAGAGAAAGCCACACACAGTATTAAAGTGTGTAACTAAGATGTTGATGATTACAGTATTTTTTAACTGTTATTTTTAAAATTATTAATCCTTATGTTTATTCAGCTGGATTTTGTTACACAAATATTATTGTGACTTAGCTTTGGCCTGGTAGTTTTGCTGTGTAAAGCCCAAATTCCATTACGCCAACTTCAGCGAAACTTCCCCGTGGGAAAAGTTGTGGACACAAGTCATGAAAGTCGGTGATGTGATTTGTGTTGCGGACTTTCATGATTTGTGTCTGTGACTTTGTCGCGAACTTGTCCCAGACTTTGTCGCAAAGTCAGCATAATGGAATTTGGGCTTAAGATGTTGACAACGATTGCACTTGTTGATTGTTGCAGCCTGCCAGCAAGAAGAGCAAGCGCGACGAGGATGACTTTGACATGGCGGATGTGTCAGATATACAGCCACGTGCTAGGTCTGGTCGTGCTGCTGCAGCCAAGCGAGTCAATTACAACATTGACTCAGATGATGACGATGACGACGATGACATGTAATCTGACCACGACCACTTTACATGTAGTACTGTATTAGTATATTGTGTTGAACTAAACTGTTGCCTAGCAGCTGCTGTGTCGTGAGTTCCGTGTTGTACTAGAGAACCTTGCGTTGTTTTATTCACTGGTGAAATGGGTTGCCAGCTTTGTGAATGAAAATGCCAAATTTTTGATAAGGAAATCCACTGTGAAATCGTTTGTTACTATTACCTGAAACCAAAATACAGTGTTAGAAGATTTTACAGCCAAGTTTGTTTACAATTTAAAATTTAACTTATTTGCATTTTAAAATGCATCTGAAAACGCACCAGTGAATATAACAACGTGCAGGAGCTGGACCGTTATTTTAGTATGTTTCAGCCTGTGCTGCATTTCAGTTGCGTACTGTGTACTTGCAACCATGTTTGTTTTTAATGCCAATGTAAAGCACAACTCATTGATATACTTGTTTTATTTAGCTATCCTGTAGTATTATTGCTATGGATCATAATTATATATTACACAGTGTCCAGAAAAAATATTCTGACCGTTATCGATTGTCACTTAAACAAGGGATGTCCAGTTTTAATAATTTTTGGTACCAACATTTTTGCTGCCCATCAAATGACCATTCAACATTCCACTTCACCTAGTGCCTGCTTCTGCACTTTCTTGGAAAAATCGAACCAACGAAATATGAGTTAAAATAAACAGAAATACGTCAAAAAACATTGACAGATTTTAATAATTTCTGGTGCAGACATTTTTAACACTACTTGCCATCAAATGACCATTCTAGTTCCCACCTCACCGAATATATGCTTCTGCACTGCCTGGGAAAACCAATGCAATATTTCGTTGGTTTTGTTTCACCAGGTACTGAAGATGTAGACAATAGGTGCGGTGGAAAATTGGAGTCATTTGAGGGCCAGTTGTGTCAGACATATTGGTACCAAAAATTATTAAAATCTGATAATCCTTCTTCAAGTTACAGTCGAAAATGTTTGGGATGTTTTTTACGGACACAATGTATGTGTACGTTTGCATGATTTCAGGATGTTTGATTTTAGCACTTGTTAATGTATGTGTATGTTTGCATGATTTCAGGATGTTTGATTTTAGCACTTGTTCTGTTTTATTAATAACAATAATTTATGACTGTAATAATTGACACAGAACTTCTACTACTGAAAAAGGTCTACATTGTTTATAACTTAACAAGCCACTTTGCAAGTGAGTTTGCATATTTTGTTTAGTGTTAATAATATTAGAGGATAAGGACAGTGTGACGGTTGCATTTTGTTCTATACTGCAAAACACATCGATCCAGTTAAACACCACAAGCCATACAGTCCTAATTTTGACTTAGCTACTAGATTTCAAAAATTCACGTAACGTAATGATGTTGACTAATACAGCCTCGGATAGCGATGGCTTGTAACAAGTTTTGTTCAATAAGTCTGCTTGGAATGGTGTAGTGTAGAAAAACCAGCTGTACACAGTACACAGAATTTGCTATCACTGAAATGAACTAGATGGGCACAATAGTCATACAATAAATCTCAAAAATACAGCAACACTGGTTGTGCTTACAGTATGCTCGGAGTAAATAGGCATGCATAAGTTAAATACTGTACTACATGTAGACAAATTTTATGAACTTGTAATTCCACTTTACACAGACAACTGGTCTTAACAGTAATAAATGCACAAAACATCAGTTTATACACTCGTTGACGGCAATATTAAAGAACTCGCACATCGAAAACGGCAGAAATCACAAAAGGTGATATTGCCCGCATCACACTGACTGTCTGTCAATGTGTTGCTGAATAATATCACCTTTTGTGATTTTTGCTGTTTTCGATGTGCGAGTTCTTTAATATTGCCATTAACAAGTGTATAAATTGATGTTTTGTGCATTTATATTTGCGGTTTTGTTACTAAAATACTGTTTTCCTACTGATGAACAGTTAGAAAGATATTGCGCCTCAAATATTTTTTACAGTAGCCAAGCTGCTCATAACTGTTACTTACTAGGCCCTACCTAATGGCGTGACTGAAGAAAGCAGACGACACACGTCAGCATGACGTCACCAGTGGCCTGCATTGCTCACAATATTGGACAAAATTCCTTTTATATCCACAAAATGGCCATATAAATAAATGAACTAATATTGCACACATCACCCACTTAATATAGGCCCGAAAAACACTTCAATAATGCTAATTTAACTAATCGTATTATTGCAGTTATTGGACTGTTGCGTAAAATGGCCGACCACAAACGTCTATAGCCTAAAGTCAAGTCAAACTGAAGTCTGAGCCCATCTCGTAGACTTCAGTTAACCGAGTTCTAGCCAATTTTTGGCAAAATTTCTCAGCGAGAGTCAACCATGGTAGACTTACTAAAATTATTTATTTGCTCCACCCTCAAAACCCCTTGTTAGATGCAAGAATCTTGGAGATATCTTGTACATATGTCGAGTTATAGCTCACTTTGTCCCAAATTTCGTTCCCATTGCAACGAGAGACAGTCGGGGTAAAATTCGATTGGCAGCATTCAATGGCCCATCCCCGAAAATTCCACTATAGACGCAAAAATCTCGCAGATATCTCTTACACAGACAGAGTTGAAGCCCATTTTGTCCCAAATTTCGTTGCCATGGCAACCAGGGAGGGTCCGTGGAAAATTAAATGACACCATTAGATTAGCAATCCCCGAAAACCATACCCTAGAACCAAAAATTACGACTCTTATCTTATACACAGCCAAAGTTATGACCGTTTAAAGAATTGCTTAATTTTCCCCATAGGTGCCATTGTATTTTTTGATTTTTGTGAATAAATACGTTAAATATTAAATTTTAATTTTCTAACCCCAAAAAGGCACTTCCTTGTGCAGAACCGCGTCGTTTGACGTATTAAGCATAAAAATCCCTTAAGAGGTCTGACCTGTGGGTGCGTTGAAGAAAAAAACATATAAATAAAAAATTTTGCGTATATTTCGCCATTTGCCGAGAAGCCCCCTTGGAGGGATTTGCATAAAATTTTGCATGACGGGTCCCCTCGCCGATGTAATCAACCACACCAAATTTTATCTCAATCCGATAAGGGGTTTTGATTCTGTGGGGGTCAAATTTTTGGCTTCCTCATAGGAAAGAGAATTTGCCATTAACACAGGACCGTTCAGCCTGTGATTAAATTAACCCACAATCTTCGTGCGACTTACAGATGAACAGGATCAGCCATATTCTGCAGCACACAGATGTTCACATTGTGCCACAGAATTTGCCATTTGTCGTGGAATTAGCTGCTTGCCAGAGCAAGTTTTTGCTCTTTAGTTGTATATCTAATGCAGGTTTCTGGTGGTTTTTTTTTACAGAGGTTTACTACTTAGTAGTTAGCGGCTGTTTGGCTTAGTTAACGAAGTTAATCAATGCCAGTTAAGTACCTGGATTAGTCACTAGCAGGTAACCACCAGGGCACATAACCAGCCACTCAGGCTAACTCAGCCTCGCCACCATGGGTAGGCGCAGTGAGTGCCGACTGCAACACTAAGCCGCCACCATAACCACTGGCATTTAAGCTTTTTCTTTGGCTAGCTTCAAAAGCGCCATTTTTACGCGTGAAAGCAGCTACTGCTTTCAGCACGTCTTAACCATCGCAATTCTGTCCATCTGTCGGTCACACGAGTGGATCAGTCTTGTTTGGCTAAGCCAGCATAGCCGATATTTAGGGTTCCCACGCTTCCTGGAAACTGCTAGAACTGATAAGCTTTGCTATAACTGAACAGTTTCCTGTCAATTTTTACAACTTTGTGCATTGGATCATATTGTATGTACAATAACTAACTGCTGTTTGTCTTTGTATTTAAATGGTGTGCTCTGAAAAGCAGCAGGCGGGGGCAGTAAGTTGCAATTTGCTGACGGACACTGCAAATAACCAACAAGAAATTATGTTGCTCAAAATTCCTATTTTGATTCTAAATTTCCCCAAAATTGGGTCTCTCGGCATCAAATTTTGCAACATTTTTACCTCCGCCAAGGAGGTTATGTTTTTGCCAGTTTTTGTTTGTTTGTCTGTGTTAGCAAGATAACTCAAAAAGTTATGGACGCATATTTCTGAAATTTTGAGGGAATGTCGGGCGTGGCATAAGCTACAAGTGATTCAATTTTGGGGGTGATCCGGCAGGAATCCTGGATCACTTTGAAATTTTCGTTACCATTGCGTTAAAGGGGGCATAAGCGAAACCGCTGGCAAAGCGAATATGGTGACGCCACCTGGCGAATAGCATTGCCTTGGCGGAGGTACCTGCAAGCTATGATTGCTTTCTAGTTTGACAAAAGTTTTTGACAGGATTCCCGAGAACCAAAAATTTAGGGGGGGGGCAATTGCCCCTCCTGTCACCCCCCCTACCTGCCACAACGCCGCTGTCAATAACCCTGGATATAGGACATTATTTGCCGCCGCCAAAAAACATCTGGCTAGCCAAATTCTATCAAATTTAGCATTGTGTTCACTAGTCGTGGAGCTGTCTTGGTGCATACCAGTGACGTTTGTCCATCTGAAATGCACAACATCCCTATATGCGCAGTTGTGTCTTTCGTTATTAGCAACAATGCAGAGCGAGAATTAAGTACCTGTATACTTGCCTAGTGTTGTTAAACACTGGAGCTTAATTGCTAGATTGTCTATAGCTTAGTTTGCTGCACCTGTATTTGGATTGCAGAGTTCTGATGTACATCAGTTCAGTTTGGATGCTGCAGGCAGTGCATGGAGTTATTTAAATAGCATGGACAAGAAAGTCATTATCACTCAGAAATTGAGTTTTATTAAATAGACGTATAACATTGGGCATTTTGGGATATTAGTGTGAGTGAAATGTCACTGAATTTGACAAAATTTGTCACAGAACAAAAGGCCTAGCAAATAAAGCAAGACACACTTGTTCATTTTTAATTAGGGCAATTGGTTTCTTGAACTTGGTTAATGTAACATCAATATTCCTCAAATTATGCATGTTACAACACCAAAATGGAAAAGTTCAGTCAACAGGTTAAATAACTTTTTAAAGACAAAACTTTATACACTACATTTATGTAGCAACAGACACATAAAATTCATACACACGAGCATAAGAACGATGAACATGCAAATATATTAAACCTAAATATAACGAACAATTACACATAAATTTGTGGAAAACTATGTCTTCATAGATTTTTTTGCCGATGAAGACATAGTTTCCCACAAATTTACAGCCAGAATGACTTAAAACACCAAGACTGAAATGTTAAAAAGGGGAACTGCTACCACGGCGAATACAGCAGTATGGCGGCATATGCCACCCACATAGCAAGCACCCACTCAATGCCTCGGAATGACCTGCTACCGCTAACCAGATGCCGTGCACCAAACTTTAGCGTCTCGTCAAGAAGGATGACTGGGAATGATATCTTGAGCACAACGAGCCACTCGGCAACATTCAACGGCGTAATCTGGAATACGACCTGCAATTCGCACAAAACACGAAAACCTTTAAAAATAGCTAATGCTAAAACAAACTACCGTTTTGTAAGATATATTTTCTTCTGTACAGAAATGCAAATTCTACATAAAATTCAAAATTATATACTAGTCGCTAACCTCACGCTAACGACTGAATACTGAACGTCAGTTATACTTATACTTAACTCTGTTGCCAACTTGCCAAATCAGTAGCTAATTGCTTAGCAGCCGACTGCAACCTGTATTTGAATACCGAAAGTAAACCAGCAACAAGTCACAGAAGATACGCAGCTATATGCTGGTGCACAGCAACGGCTAATACAGACCGCAAGGAATGGAACTTCGAGGATGAGAAAGTGCAAAGACATTGAGAGGATGACGGCGCCAACGAGCCAGATGTTCCACCACGGAGGCATCACAACGAGAGACTGGTTCTCTGACAAACTGAACACAAGGACGCATAAATAAGTCTTACTGTTCAACTGCTGTCATCACGGCACAGTACCATGCAATCCAAAGTAGTGCTCAGAGTGGGTTGCTACACACTACCCAGGCACCGGGGTGTTTTTTCGATCATTCAACTGTGCCACTACAATGTGGTGTATTTAATGAAAATTTACATCCAAACCACAAGTTCTACAAATTCTACAACTGTACATTCAACAAAGCAATCTAACATTTAGTTATCACTAGCCAAAGATACTGGGTAAGTATCAGCAATGAGCTAGCAACCATCAACCATAGGATGAGCAATTTCAAATTTACAATCACCTATGGCAAAGAAAATAAGTAAGACTGGCAAGTAGATGCATGCATGCACACATACACACAAAAGTAAATTACATTATTGGCCACAACTGTTTCTACTAACCCATTACTAGGTTACTAACCACACACAAACTTAACATCAAAATTTTACAACTAGAAAACCATTATTTAAACACTGCATGGCTTTATGTAAGCTATTCAACTGATACAGAAAAACAGACGTCGGCGGCATAGTATATTCTCAACATCATCTGGAAAAATGGCACTTCCAACTGGCGCAGCAAAAGGATGAAAGACTTAGTTTTAGAAAGGAGCCATAAAATGTAGTAATCTTACTATCCAAAAATGGTATATACTACAGGTACCTATTAAATAACCAACTTCAAACAAGATAAATGCAGAACTGATGTGTTATAAAAAAGCAACCTGTTGAGTGCATTGCACATCTCGATAACAACCAGAACGGACAGAGCCATCGACATTGGCTTCGTATGCAGGAATACAGAACAGTCGACTCCAGCAAATAATTTATCCTCGGCTGAACACTGCATGTGGTGCGTCTGCAAGCAACCGCACAACATTCTGATTACTGTCTAATGCACTCATGTGTATCAGCTGCATTACTAGATGCTCAGTGTTGCCAGAAATACATACTACATAAAGCTCTACTTCACATCCAAATACAAGAAAGAAAATAAGTTTCATTTATAGCTCAAAAGTTTTGGAAAAAAAACAGTGAAGCGATGAATCAAGTTTAAGAAACATTTAATTTGTTATTGCTATAACACAGGCACAAATATTCTGCAACAATAAACATCCACAGAGACAAGAATTTTTATGACAAGTGAGTAGTGACAAATAAAAATTCCAAAAATGAAAAACACTTATCAATATCAGTGTTCCTTCAATAATGCTATGTCCTGCTCCATCAATTTACAACAGCTCATTCTGGAGAACCCTAACTGACACGAATAATACTGGAATAAAAACTGACTAGTTGAACATAAACTGCACAGATCATTGTTACAGAACTGAACAAAACATAACAGAAAACATTTGGGCTTACCAGCTGATAGTAAGTGACTTGCGGTCCGCCTGAATATACCATAAACCACCATGCTGCAGCAGCAACGGTTGCCGCACCAACGTAGCAGCCAATCACCATGTAGCGGAAGAACAGCCACCCACTGATGAGTGCTTCTTTCGGATTACGTGGTGGTCTGTTCATCACATCCAGGTCTGGTGGATTGAATCCCAGCGCGGTCGCCGGCAGACCATCAGTGACCAGGTTGACCCACAGCAGCTGGACAGGGATCAGAGCCTCGGGCATGCCAAGTGCTGCAGTCAGGAAGATCGACACCACTTCACCGATGTTTGACGAGATCAGATAGCGAATAAACTGCTTTGTGTTGTTGTAGATTGCCCGGCCTTCTTCCACCGCAGCCACAATCGTGGAAAAATTGTCATCGGCAAGGACCATTTCAGAGGCCGACTTAGCAACCGCCGTACCGGAGCCCATTGCAATGCCAATCTCGGCTTTCTTCAGCGCTGGAGCGTCGTTTACACCATCACCAGTCTGCATATAATGTCACAAAATAAAATTTCACAATTTTGGCGAATATTTGAGAGGTATGCCAGTTTCATTTACATCCTAACTCAGAAACAAGCCTCACATCTGACATATGATACAATGCCCATCGGAGTCATACTGACGACAGCAAAATTTGTCAGTCTTGGAATGAGGCAAATAGTGTTAACCACATCCACTGAGCAAATAAACCAGCGGCCACAAAAACATGAAATCATTACACTGCAGTCAATCCAGTATACACTTTCTAATCCTATGACAGTAGGAGATTAACAACTTGCTCATAGTTGCTTGCAGTATATTGAGTGTGGCTCAAACTACATTTCTCACTACCACTTTAACTGGATCACTCACTAACAAAAAGAGACGATAAACATAAGATTGTTAAAGCCCACATTCTATTATGCTGACTTTCACCGAAACTTTTAACACATTCATGCTATCACTAGTAGTATGCAGGACAAACAAACCATGGCCGTAATCTCGCCATCAGCCTGCAGATATTCAACAATCTTGCTTTTGTGTGTGGGTTCAACTCGTGCAAAGAGGCGGGCACGACGCACAGCTGCGGCCTGGTCAGAAGGACTCAGTTCATCAAATTCACGTCCAGTGTACGACAAACCGACAGTACTCTCATTCTCACCAAATATGCCAATACGACGACAGATCGCCTCAGCTGTTGCCTGCAACACAGAGCCGAAAAAAAATCAGGGCAGGTAGCCATTATAATTTTTTTGGTAATTAATCATTCATTAATTCTGATAAAAAATAACAGTCACGTTTTTGTTTAATAAGTTCATAAGCTATTCAGCTAACAGCTGTTATGAATGCACTGAGAAACAACTAGTAACTTACAGTAAAATGAACTGTACACTATCTCTATTATTGTTTTGCAAATGCTTGTCATCGTATTTAGTTTATAATGTTTTCTTGGTGATGTGATTTTACTGGAAAATTTAATGACTAAAACTGTATTAAGCACCAAAAGTCTGTAATGACTGATCATTTCTGCCGTCCTAAAAATTATAGTGTTATGTTTCCGTACGACATGTTTTTGATCGTGAGGACAACTGAGAATCTCAGCAACACCATATCAGATTCATGCGTTGAGCATTTGCACGAGTGAATTATACCTGCCAGTGCAATTTCATCCACAGAGTTCTTGATCAAACTCGCACTGATATTCTCTGTTTCTACTTTTTAACCCATTTCTACTACTGAAAGTTTATAAATTACTGTATTCTCCAAACACTGGCTATTTTTTGGTTCATATATCAATACGTGTGCAGTGCAGTCTGACAAGCATTTCATTAAATGAATACTGTACTGTGGCATACCTTGTTGTCACCAGTGATGACAATGACATGGATGCCAGCTTGTCGACATTCTTGCACAGCATCAATCACTTCAGCTCTCGGAGGATCAAGCATCCCAACAACTCCCACGAATGTACAGTTTGTCTGCAGCATCGTCAACACCACATTTGTTAGTTAGCAACATGAAAAAACATACTATTGTTCTAACAGTACATTAAGTCCAGACAGCTGTCAAAGAGAAACTGTGTACTGTTCTTAAATCTTATGAATGTTTTCTGAAAAGATAATTATAACCACATACCGGTATGACTGCTGATAATGACAGCTGCCACCAAAAACTGTTCTACTTGTAAACCTATCCGTAACAATAATGATTCTATACTGTAGCCAGTATCATCAACTACAGTCACACTGACTACAACACTGCAGTATGAAAAGGCTGTAAAACTGTGAATTCAACAGTGTTAAGAAAAGCTTTTTATGTTTGAAACTTGAATTCCTCATAATACTTAGTACAGACAGAGCCAAAGTTCCAAACATGAAGTTCAACCATTCAGCTCCTCTGACGGAAATCACTAAGGGTGTAACATATTAGTAATAACTGAACAAATCAACTTTTTGAAGTTTCAAATTCAAAAACAAAAACCGCACAAAATATGCTACAATATATAGATGGATGGCTGAGCTTATCCACACTGAGCAAAGTATCTTCTGCCAAGAACAGTAAAACAGCTGTTATGATCACGGACATGTAACATTACTGGATGGAACAAAGTCGACAGACCTCAAAGTGAATGAACTGAGTTGGATCAGTCAAGTTCATATCCTCCTTCTTGCGAGGCTCATCAACAGTTGCTAGTGCCAGACAACGAAGTGAATCACGGCCTAAAACCATTCCACACTCTGATAGTAATTTGTGCCAAAAATTTGTTTCAACTGAGAAACATATATTATGAGAATATATGGTGATGATGATTATAATTAGAGCTGTCAAAGCATTCAGTTTTTTAACACATGTGTTAATGCATTAATAACACATTATTAATATTGCTGCAAGTGCTGAATTTGCAAGACCTGAAAATGATGGACCTCGAAAAAAACAATGACTGGAAATTGCAATGCCTGTAAAATGAACAATCAAATCATAACCTGTCATCTAAATATTATTATTATGTACACCAGTGATGGAACGGCAACAACAGTTTAATTACAAGAATTTATTCAATTGTCAAATAATCGCAGTTTAACAGAATATTGGAACTCGTGCATCACAAAATTCAGTAAATTTATGTATGTCCGTTATTTTTTAATGCACGTTAATTTATTAATGCGTTAACGTGTTAAGTTAATGTGTTAATTTGACAGCACTTATTATAATGCAAATGAACACTCTGACAATCATGCATTATGCAATGCAACAAGTTCATCTGAAGACCTAACTAAACTAAAACCGCCGTATCATGCTCACGTAACAACAATTAGCTTAAGATTTCAGGAAAATAAACAGAGAAATCTCAGTACACAAAGGAAACTGTGAAATGTCACGAATGGCCACATATATTGGTAGAGAACAGCACCCCAAATCTGTTCAAACTCTTTTAATAATTCAACAATGACAAGCACAAAATGGACAAAATGCACTCACCCGTTCCATACTGTCGGACTTCCTTCATAATTGCAGCTTTCATATTTGCTGTCATCGGCACACGCCCAGTGCCCACACGTACGTACTGACAGCGATCTAACACACTCTCAGGAGCACCCTGCACCAGGCCACAAACTCTAGCTTCTTATTATCAAGAGGGCCCATAGTTTTCTGCGGAAAATTTGGCCACGGGACAATTTGCAGAATTCCACAGCTTACTGCAGAAAAATCGTGCAAATTCTGCAGCTTACCACGGCCTTTCGCTTGCGAGTAAACTGAGCTCTACTCTGTTCGGAAATTTTTTCTATTATTAAAGACTGGCATTGTGTTCAGTTATGCCAGCAACATACAAAGAAAATTATCAATCTGTTATCTTTTTAAAAGTAAAGTCTGTCAATTTGCACTGTGTTTGCTTCATACAATTTCGCCATATTGTGATAGCTATTAGTAGGGCCCACAGTATTAGGCAGTTCACTTTGAATTTTTTCAGTCAAACTCTGTGATAATATCGCATAATCTAGCCAATGATTGTACTAATCGCCAGTCATTACTCAACTTTTTGCAAAATTCTGCGAATATATCAAAATTCAGCAGAGAGGAGCAAATGCCGCAGCTCGGCTTAAAATTACGCAGCCCGTGGAAAACTGTGGGCCCTAATTATCGAACATCACAGCAGATATATAAATATTCAATCTGCCATCAAATTCAGCATTCAATGGCAATACTGACATTCAAATTATACAACATATAGAACTCAACTGACACGCTGGATACTGACATCAATACATGCTACATACATAATTCAATTACGAAAAAAGTACTTAATTTCAGGCTGATGATGATTCAGTGATATCTGTTGTAGTATGATCAATGTTGTACAAAATAGACAAGCACTATATAGAGTGAATAAATCCCACAAATCTACCCACCTTCACAAACATCTTTGGATCAGCACCGAGCTTTGTCATCGTCGTAGGCGTGCAGTAGCAACTCATGGACTTGTACAAAATAGACAAGCACTATATAGAGTGAATAAATCCCACACATCTACCCACCTTCACAAACATCTTTGGATCAGCACCGAGCTTTGTCATCGTCGTAGGTGTGCAGTAGCAACTCATGGACTTGCGGTCTCGTGAAAACTCGAGTGTAAAGTCCTTGTGCCACAGGCTGTGGATGGCATTCATGCTGGCAGTGCCAAGCTCCTTGCGACTCAGCTTGCGACGGTCGATCGACGTAATGTTCATCTTCTCTGACAGCACGACCAGCGCCGTCTCCGTAGCCTCGCCAACCTTTTCGTATGCACCTTTCTCCTGCCAGACAACATTGATGTGATGACTCTAACTTCACGGCTGCACAGTTACCTACTTACAGTCTGCAGACCTACAACTTACCGGTACATTATCAGTTGCAAATATAATCAATGAATAGCACAAAGTGCCAAAAAGTTTCAAAATATATCCTCTCTTCTTCATCTTCGTGGAAATACTTTCTACGATGTACAAGACATCTTAAAAAGTCTCTAAAAGCTGCAAAAACTAGTACTGACATCATTACACAAGATACGCTGTACCAACATTATTGACTACAACTGTTACGTCTTTGCAATTTTTCTGGCCACCACAAGTTAGAACAAGTAACTCATAAATCACTATATAAAAGCTATGGGGCCTGAAATAAACCATTTGCAGATCAGACTGCCATTCCTGTCACTCACACAGCAGCATTAATGCAGCGGAAGCATAGTAAGACCGTTAACTGTACCTCATTATAGTGAAGACCGGAATCATTGCATAGAGAGCATATCGTTGCTAGTTCCACCAAGGCATCATATTTACTACAATCTGCCTGTTTGCCGTTTAGAGTTCTACAACATTAACACATAGAGAGCACAGATATTAAGCAATGTCACTGCAAAAAGTAATAAAGCAAAATCCGAACCAAATTGTAACAACATTTTTTGACATTTTTAACTTTTCTGATCCTAACAATGATGGCAAAATCTAATTCTGAATAAATAAATGTGAATAAATAAAACTGATAAATTTTAAAAAATGAAATAAAATCAAAGTAATAAAAAATAAAACAACAACTTTTAAACTGTAACAAATTAAGACTATATTTAAAAATTAATTTATGAATTTAATTAATTATACGATATGCCCACTCACATACTAAGTTTTGTCATAATAAAATTTCACCTACGCAATCTTGCAGAATCATCCCAATTCCTAAAGTAGTATGGCTTACCCACTGTACTGTCAGCACATCATTATTAACAGGCACAGAAACATATACTGAAATGGTAACGGTGAGAGAGCAGTAATCTCAACAGCTCACATTTTTCCTTCTGGAGAATAAGTAGTTCCAGAAATCTCAAAGTGAAGCAGCTCTCTAGGCTCATCACCATTCTCCAAATGATTGAAGACAAACATCTGCCACACACAGAACTGTCTTTCACTCGGTGTAAATGCTACTGACAGAAGCACACACACACAGTGAACAATTCCAACGCAGTCATAAATCGCGAGTAGAATGGCAAAACATCCTATCTGCTGTCAATGGCATTTCAAGAAAACTGAAAACAACTTTCAGCATGATGCTATTTTTTCCAACTTTTCTGGAGTGTTTTTAATTTTCATGTTAAGTTTGTTAATAAATATTGTACATATTTACTTGCTTTATTTCGTTTCCTAATGACAAATATTTATGCAGCATTGTGAATAACTTTGTAGTATGTAGTTTAGACGTTTTGCCATAGTTGACTGCAAACACGATGCCCTCGAAAAGATAACCACCACATTCAAAAGCTCTGTGCAGTCTATGACCAAAAATAAAGATGATCTCCAGTCTGACAGCATGTACACTGGTTTGAGATGAAACAAAATGTACTGTCATGTACAGCATACTGACTGTACTGTAAACATTAATGCACCATTGCACTTGCTCATATGCGAACACCTGCTAAGCCAACCTCTCTAGCCCAAGAGTTAGGTACACTTGGCTCAATCGGAAGCCTCAACATGAGTGAGTGAGTGAGTGAGTGAGTAGGGTTTAACATCCCACCTGACACAGTATGGGTCATTTCGGGGACGTCCTTTTCAGGCAGAATGCACACAAACACAATAATGGAACGGTAAGTTTAACCTTTACAAAAAACAGAAAGTTTAACCTTTACAGAAACAGAAAACACAAAAAAATGGACTAAACCTAAAATTGTGATAACTCCATTATATGCGTGCACATATAAGTAAAAATAATGGTAGTTCTAATAATCTTCCCTGTTATCCTCCAGTTATCAATCTCAACATAAGGCATGCAATCAATTGGTCGCTATCACCCCATACACACTAAACTACATGTTGAACCACCACAACCACTGACAATGCTTCAAAGCAATGTCTTTATAAAATCAAACTCAGATATTTTTTATTAAAGTTATACTGATTTACACATTTTACAGGTTAGCTTGTGTATGCAACAGCAACAAGCACATACTCTACAAGCAGACATCTGGTTGGTCGTTAATGTTCCGGTTTTGTCGGAGCAGATGACAGAAGTACAGCCGAGTGTCTCGACTGATGGCAGACTGCGAACAATTGCATTCTTCTTAGCCATTCGCCGAGTACCAAGTGCAAGACATGTTGTAATGACGGCCGGCAGTCCTTCGGGGATAGCAGCAACAGCCAGTGCCACGGCAATCTTGAAATAGTAGATTGCACCCTACAACACATGGAAGATGGCGTATCATAGTAAATAAACAAAAAGACATTGGAATGTCTACTCTCAGCAGTTAGCACACAAGACAACCAGAAACATTCTCACAATACACCGCAATGCTTCAGAGTAAAAGCTTTTGCTACTGTGATAAAAAAAAACGATAATTTAAACACTAAAACAAGCCTACATAAATTGATTCCAAAACTTCTTTTGCAATCATCTTGTCTTTTCACACTGACAATACCATAAAGCGTTCAAAACAGCAGAGACATCAAAAGTAATCACAAAGTCAACTTTTAAAAAGCCAAACTCATGGTGATAAATGACTACATGCAGTTTCGCACCTTAATCCAAGATCCACCGTGAACAGGATCGTTGAAGTGGCCAATGTTTATGGCCCAGACAGCAACACAAACTATCGAGATAACCTAAACACCAGCCACAGAACGCAACACCCTAAAAGTCAGTCACGCTGTGATTTATAAAAAAAATCAATAGCCTACCACACCACACATTCTACACAACACAGAATATTGACACACCAACTCCAATAACTATTATAATGGCTAGCATTTTTTACTAACTCACGCATGTACAATGAAATATACACTGTCCAATGTAAAAGTCAGATACTTGCTATAGTGCTGCTTACACATTTCACAAGCAGCAGCGTTTTACAATATCAGAGCTGGCTCATGACAGGCACAAGCAATACATGCACTACATTATGCGAATATCCACCGGCCAGCCTACTGAAAAATTGTCCTCTGATGCAGCTACAGACATTTATAACAACCAGATAACCACCATTCCAATCAGACTGAGCCATCTCCAATACTTTACAACCACAAGACCAGACCACTTAACAGACTTCCACTGAAAAAAAACACTTAAAATGAAGCACGGAAAAAATGATGATTTCTAACGTCATTAGCCTTTGAGCATAATTAAACACAACACAGTGAGAGAGACCTTTGACAGTTGCTGGCCAAACTCATCGAGCTTCTGCTGCAGAGGTGTTTTGAAGTCTTCATCATCTTCTAAGTTCTTCTGAATCTTACCTACATTCAACAACTCTCACTCATCACCAGTTCTCATTCTCTTATTCTCTCCACAGCATACCTAGGTAGCCACAAAGTAGGAGAAAAAAATTCCGTGAGACTTCCAGGCTTTTCCAGAGCCATAAACTTACTTCTCCGTAGATTATGGCAGCCAAAAGTAATTGTAATAATGACCTTCATCAAGAGTCATTCCACACAAATGAAAGCAATATAAAAGGTTGCCACCATACCCTGACCATGAAATGATCCTATTTACCCAGTCAACAGCTGTTTTACAGACATTTGAATGATGAAGAAAAACCATTTTGTTTGCTACAATTTTCCCCGAGGTTGCACAGAATTCTCTGAGCTTTCCATGTTCAGAGAAATCGCCGAGTATTCCAGGTTTTCCAGGCTTGTGTCCACCATGTATAAAGCATTAAACAATTTACGCATTCTCAAAAAGTAATCGAGCTATGCATAAGAGGGGATCAACCTCAAACTGGGACCTATACACACACATACTCAGTTTTTCATAATCTGCCAATTTTTCCAGATTATTCCACAATGAGAATTGTTATCGCAAACAGTGATGTACAATCTTTATATCAAGTCATCAATATTAACATTTATAATATATACATGTAACTGTTTAACAGAAAGCTAACAAATCACAGTGCAGCACGGTAGTGTTGTAAGGGCGATAAACGTTAAGTATAGGAAATGGCGTTTGGGGGTGGGGTCCTGTAACTCCGAAACCCCTTAACTGATTTCCATAAAACTTGGCATCGATGATCACATTGTCCAACCAATCACATCGCCCAACCGACCCCACACGCAAAAACTGGTTACAATCGGTTCAAAAGGGGCATGGCTGCACATGCGCGAAATTCGCCATTAGGCATCTATTTTCTTCTTTTTTTCCTTGCGCACGGCCACAGACCAGCCCGATGGACCGACCGACGCCGCTAATGGTTCAAACGAAGCGCCCTGACGCCGGACACATTCCTTATATATTTCAATTAAAATTTTTAAAATTTACCTCTTTTTATGCCCCAATTTTTAAAAATTTGCATTAGGGCCCATGGGGAAAGCGATATAACTCGGTCCCCGTAAAAGATAATCGCGCACTGTTTACACCTACCACTTATTTTTGGGGTCAGGCAATCTAAAGGTGTCATTTAAATGTACCCCCTAACAACCCCTGTTGCCATAGCAACCATTCAAAAGTTGCAAAATTCTGCATTACAGCCAATGGAGAGTTCAAAGCGGTATAACTCGGTCCCCGTAAGAGATAATTGCACGCTGTTTGCACCTACCCCCTATTTTCGGGCCAGGGCTTTCCAACGGTATCATTTAAATTTCTCTCCTGCCAACCCCTGTTGCCATGGCAACAAATTTTAGGACAAAATTGACTATAACTCGGCACCCGTGAGAGATAATTGTGCGCTGTTTGCACCTACCCTCCTATTTTCGGGCCCGGGCTATCAGACGGTGTCATTTAAAATTGTCCCATGATGACGCCTGTTGCCATGGCAACTAACCGTTTTTATTCAAAGACAAAATTGGCTGCAGCAGACATGTTACATCACACATAATTTTTTCCTTGCATCAACTTCCTTTATTCTAAAACCAGTTAATAAATTTATTGTCATAAAGTCAAATACCAAAAATTTAGACAAAATTCAAACTAAAAAACATCAAAAATCAGAGCCAAAAATGGCTAGTCTAGTAAAGGCCAGTCTGGAATTCAACACGCGATAATATCACCCCAAAACCATTTTTGCTGTTTTCGAGTTTTGACTCATATTGCCCTTACATAGCTTTGTAAACTTTTGAAGTTTTTTGCTCTGATATATCTATTAATAACCACTATTTGGCTGAATATTTATTTTAATGGTGATCAAAAAACGATGTGATTTTGTTTGATGTCATGTAATGCAGTTCTGATCACCCACACACATTTTAGTTGTACATTCAACAATGTTTCTTAACAAGTTTAACAGTAGGAATAAGCCTTCAATTTTACCTATTTCTGTCCTTTGTCCAGTACCAATAACGACACCTCGTGCTTTGCCTGATGCAACATTTGTACCCTGTGCAACAGCACATCAACTAAACCACTAATCACCATATATTGGTTGTAATCAATGTGACAAATAAAATTACAACTAGGCTAAATTCTAGGCACATATAGTGCATGCAAATGAAACAGATGCTGGTAGCAACCTAGCTAGTAACCAAGCTTTAAAACTTCTGAACCCCGATACAGAAAATGAAACAATGCAACTTCCTGTCATAATCAGTATATGAAAAAAAACAGAGAAAACATTCTGTACGAGGAAGAAAATGTTTAACTCAAAATTCATGCACATGTACTAAGAATGCTTTAAACTAAATAGAAGACTGAAAACTGATCATAAAGCATAAAGTATTAAATAAAAAGTTCGATTTTACTTTCACCAAAACATGCACAGATACTGCAAATTTCAACTTCTGCTCAAATTTTCTGAGAAACCAGCAGACTAAGTTACTCAAATTTCACTCAATTCCGTGTAAATTTTAGCACTGAAACATCTTGTGTCACTTTTTATATCTTCACACTCGACCTAAATGTTGCCGTATTTCTACTTCTAGCAGCCTATGTAATGGTAATACTGCCATTAGAATTAGTGCAATAAGCATCAGTTTTGACCACTGTACAACAATGCAATAATTTGATCAATATAAAAATGTGTTAGAAATATGTAAGAAAACATCTTACAGAAAACAGGATGTTTTTCTTGTCCTGATTCACTGCCTTTGGATCATTCACAGGCTCAGTAAACTTGACAACCGAAACACTCTCACCTAATTCATAATTGCAAAATGAATGCATCACTGGTCAAACACTGAACTACCTAAGTGTATATACTACGTGTATAAACCGGTGCAGTGCAACAATTTATACATTATGCAAGATACCATGCACAAACAAGTATACAGTATATAGCTATCTACAAGCCTCTCCATCTGTCTGTTATATTCACGAACTGTCAACAAAATGGCTGAAACACAACACTAAACTTTCTAACTAATCAGTAGATCATATTTTACAGTGTGTTTCATGAAAAAAGCATGCTTTTTCTTTCTTTCATAACTCAGTCAAATGGCAACAGATTTACATGATACAGCTGTAGCTAGAAGAATACTAATCTGAAATATATCAATAAAAAATGTCAATTTCATCTAGTTCACTCACAACAACATATCTAATTACAGGGTAAGATAAAGCAGCTAATATAGATCGACAAACAGTCCAGTTTCTTGCTCTGGCTTTTATTAAAAATCAGAAACGATAACTTCATTACCTGTAAGAATGGACTGATCGATACGGATCGTTGTTGACATAATCTTGATAATTCGCATATCTGCTGGGATTTTATCCCCAACTATAGCACACCATAAGAAGACAATCAGAACCCAACATTCTAAACTATACCACATACATACAATCCTAAAATATTTCGCTAATAATACCTATCCACAGGGACTATCAAGACATTTACAACACGAAATTTAAACAAATATGTTGGTGGTATCACATCCGATGTGATAATCTAGTAATTAAGATGATCTGAAATTGTTGAATATATGCAGATGATGGACATATTTTGTACAACCACAAATTATATATGATTAGTCATTACATACAATTTCTCCATAAAAAAACTATTAAATTTGGTGATAATCAATTAATAACGACAAAAATCCACAAAATTCTGCAGAAAATATGAGTCAATAATTAACACTAACAAAGTGGCCTAGACTCGGATAGAGTTAAACAAGTATGACTCACCAGACACATCAACGATGTCTCCTGGCACAAGGTCACGTGCCTTAATCCGCTGAACTCCACTGTGATTGCGCCGTATTACCTTAGCCACTTCCGGCTCGTACTCTTTCAGTGCTTCAATGGCACTCTCTGCGTTACGCTCCTGCAAGTTCCACTTCATTTATCAGTCACAAGGCTATAACTCGGTGACAGACTAATCAATATCGACTATCATATGATCTTTGGGCGCGAGGGCAACATGGCGTGGAGCGGTGAAGTGACAGCTTTGTATCGAGACGGGACTTTCGAGCAGGTGCCTCTACTGTTTCGTCACAGAATAATGCTCTGATGGGCCTGAATTACCCGGTGAGTTAAGTGAAACGAAATCACATTCGGTTGAGTAAGCTCTCATAGCCTATGCTGAACTTTAGTAGAAATGCTTTAATAGAAATGAAAACTACCTTGGTTAATTACAACTGTATAGGCCTATAGTTTCTGTAAAAACAAATCGTAGCTTTGTAGACTAGCAGCGGGCATAAAGATAATTATGGGTAGCGCCAAAGTGCATAGCAACGCCGCTGGCTCGCGTTGATTCAAGCGCCACCCGCTATCACTGTGCACCGTAACAGTGAGTGCCGTAACGGCGGCGCTGTATTGTCCCTAGCACCGAAATGTCCCAGTGCCGTAAGAATGAGTGCTGAAACGGCAGCACCGTAATGTCCTGTTCCGCAATTCAACATTATCAATCAACCAGGATCAAAACTCTATATAGTTCAAAGATCGTAAGTAAATATACCAAGGAAATAAATATTCCAGAAAGTTAAATTCTATACCTGCCAAACACCAACTACAGCATTTGCAATCAGAATTAATAAGATGACAAAAGGCTCAACAAAGGCAGTTATTTGCTCTTCTGTCTCCTCAAACCAGGCAAGAACCTACACAACAACTTGATCATTTAAGCTGCTGTTTATGAGAATTACAATGATTATGTTATGTGGCAATACCACACAAAGTTAGAAAACTCACTAACAAAACTGGCTGCATACACATTCTATACTGTACACTGTATGTACAATTAGTCAATACACAGGAGATGCCAGTGGTATCATTCAAACAAATTACCACACAACACAATGTATTTTATCTTTGTATGCTTGCATGTATCATTAATTTTTATGTGCTGCCTTGTTGGCATAATAAACAATGATCGATGATAATCACAGATAATGGGAGTACACCATGCAAAGCAATAAGCATAAGCATACATAGGCACTAAGCTCCAGTTTACAAGGTAATAGCACTGTAGTATCTGTAACTGTAAATGGAACACACTGGCCAGATAACATAGATATGGCAGGTACACATCAATAACACTGACCCCTGCTGGGCTAATTATACAGTTGTATACTGAAAGCACAGCAGGAATTGCTATACCAGACATATGCACATCAATTGACCAAGTGCTCACTTATGCATGTTTGGGGCATAAGTAATGCTGTAACGACATGACTGCCCACTGGTGTAGCATATTAATGCCCACATAACAATTTAGGCTAATGAATATCTGAAGTTGCACTGTTATTCAGAATGCTCAAGAGCACACCAAATATACACAGTACACGCACATACACAGATTTCTTTTATTTACAAAAATAACTTTCACCTGTTGTGTTCTCTTGCGACCTTTATGAATTATATTCAGCTTACTGATTTCTTGGCATAGTACTTGAAATAAGCAATGTTCCTGAACTCCAAAAGTAGATGCCATGTCCACCACCACTTACGTTATAAACATACCATATACACAGAATAAATCAAAGTTGAACAAATGAAAACATATACGCCCAGCATGCATGCATGCAGAGTTTTAAGCAACTGCAGACCTATCGTTACGTATTGTAGCTCCTGAGATATCATCTGATGAAAAAAAAACAAACACCCACCCAGGGCTCTACTGAAGAAAATCAAACATACAAACTAGCAGCAAAAACATCACTTACAAAAGAGATGATGGCAGCGAGCAGTAGTATTTTCACTAGTAAATCATCAAACTGCTCGATAATTAACCTCCACAGTGGTTTACCTGCAACACATCAGCAAACTCACATCAAACACACACAAGAAAACCCAGCTGTCGCTAGGGAAGCTACGCTACAGCTCCTATACAGTTCCTGTTGCGATACTTACCTTCAAGGTCATCCAAGGTCAATGATTTCCATCTCATCCGAAAGGGTGTATACCACTTTCTATTAGTGATTAATAGTAACCTGGCACTATCTCTAACCGTTTTTAAGATATGGCCAGTTTTCCGTCGAAAAATTCACATTTTTACTACCCCCTCCATTCAGCCCAAAATTTGACAATGTTTCCCTTGCATTATATCACCCAAATTTTGTACACAGAGAGCTTCGACAAATGAAACAATACAGTACAGCCAACATTCAAATACCACAACAGCTGATGCACGATCAATAACTTGGTATTTAGATTAGACACACATTAGTCATGCTGACTTATCTCTCTCATTCAACATGTTAAAAAAGAGCTTATCCAGAAAATCATGTTGTTGACAGTAAACACAATGATCAGGTGTTCTTCATTATGCAAGTCACACAAAGTGTCGAAAAATCTCAAAAACTTACCCTCTTCAGATGGCAATTCTACAACAACAAAAATCAAACAATACTTTAGATTCACATAAAGTTGCAAAAAAGCACCAATCTATATTCCATGGTCAACATGTGACAGTCAATCAGTAACTCATCACTAAATAATGCCAGGTGTTGGGGTCAATGTTAAGAGTCAGAATTAAACAAACAAGAAATTTGAGCTAATGCTCACGAAACGCGCAAAAACCTATAGCAGTTTCGGTTTAGTAGTTTAGTTGAAAATTGGGGTGTTCAGGCTAAGTTAATATACAAATACCAAATTCTCTATCTGGTTCGCATAACGATAGTTCCATGGCGCCAACTTGTGAATGATAGACTTGTGCCGCAGCCCGAAATCGCCAAAAACATCCATAAAACCCCCTAATGGCGGCGGCCAAGTCAGTGGCGGCCGCCATTTTGAATTTCATCTATCGCTCGTAACTCGTTTAATATTGCACATATTTGCACGAAATTTGGCACGTGTATTACCCTGGAGATTCTACATGCAGGTATGCCAAAATATTAAACAAAAATTAAATCCAAGATGGCGGCGGTGGCCGCCATTTTGAATTTTTGCAAAAACAGCAATAACTCAGCCACGGATTGACGTAGATGAATGAAATTTTGCAGTAATGTAGATGGCTACCACCGGAAATAGAACATTTGACCAAAATGGACAAAAATAATAAATTCAAGATGGCGGCGGCCGCCATTTTGAATTTTATCTATCACTCATAACTCGTTTACTATTGCACATATTTGCTCGAAATTTGGCATGTGTATTACCCTGGAGGTCCTACATGCAGCTATGCCAAAATATTTTTGCACAATAGCAATAACTCAGCTGCCGATTGACATAGGTTAATGAAATTTTGCAGTGATGTTGTCGGCTGCTACCAGAAGTAGATCGTGTGACCAAAATTGACAAAAATAATAAATTCCAGATGGCGGCGGCCGCCATTTTGAATTCTGTTTAAAGCTGATAACTTAGTTGCTATTGCACGTACTTGCACAAAATTTCATATGCGAGCTAAGTTTGACGTTCTACATGTAGTTATGCCATAAAATCAAACAAAAATGAAATTTAACATAGCAACGGCCACCATTTTGTATTTCAACACAAAGCATAACGAATCAGCTGCCGACTGAAAAAGGTACATAAAATTTTACAGGAATGTGGTTAGTTGCTACTGGTAAT
>Ga0209367_1001404_pt1 | contig 29439 bp, 15 predicted proteins | sample WorMetLIZISLAND2_FD_187412 | JGI IMG/M metagenome (GOLD analysis project Ga0209367, IMG submission 187412) | Marine gutless worms symbiont microbial communities from Max Planck institute for Marine Microbiology, Germany - Olavius geniculatus... ...
GTGTGGCCTTAAGCGTGAGCAAACACTTTGTATGCTCTGCCAAATAAAATGATTAAAATTGTTGCCAGCAGATGTCATGTTTTGAGGCTAAAGTGTACCAAATTTTATTTCAGCTGTGGCTTTACCCCAGACCCCGCTGGGGGTGCTCACAGCACTCTGTCCAGACTCCCTAGCTAGATTTGAGGGGTCCTACTTCTAAAAAAAGGGAGGGGAGGGAAAAGAAAAGGAGAGGGAGGAGAAAGAAGGGAGGCAGAGAGAGAAAAGGAAAGGGAGAGGACAAGAGGATGGGGGGAAGGGTATCTCTTTTGGCTGATGCCTATATCTTTCACTGCAGACAGATGTGGTTGTTTGATAACTATTATTGGGTGTTTACACGATCCAGCAAACTTCTAGCAAAGTTCCAGCAAACGTCCAGCAAACATCCAGCTTGCCTGATGGAACCCTGCCCCCTATCAGCCTCTCAGCTGCCTACCCCGCCGCCTATCAGCTGTGGGCTAAGCCGTAGGCGGGCCTAGACTTAGCCCACGGCTGTTAGGTCTACGTGTTATATAGGCTTTCCAATATGCCTATCACCAATATCATTAATATTTAAATCCGTGGTTACAACCCGCCCATCCTCCTAATTACCACAAAACCAGCTAGCTGGATGAATGCTGGATCGCGTAAACACCCCATTACACACACATAGTAAAGACAGCATCCAGTAATAAGGCTACACTGTAGGGCATAAAAAACACACCAAATTTTTTTGTCCATAACTTGAAGAAGGGTTATCCAATTTTAATAATTTTTGGTACACATATTCATGACACAACTGGCTATCAAATGGCCGTTTAGTTTCCCACCTCACCCAACATTTGCTTCTGCACTACCTGGGAAAAACAGAACAGACAAAATATGCAATAAAATCAACAAAAAAACTTTATAAAATTTCATTTTTTCCGGATATTTGGCCATCAACAGCCAATCGATTACAAGGTTTGACTGTTGTGCAGCAGCAGGTCTATTAAATAGGCTTAACGTTTAAGAATATTGAAGAATTCAAGAAGCGACTGGTGAAGTCTGGATTGGTCTGGAGCAAAACGTTATCGATGCTGCTATCAACGAATGGAGAAAGTGTCTTCGAGCCGAGCCCATGTTCATGGGCCAACATTTTAAACATTTTTGTAGGCAGTTAAAGAATGGACAATTAAATAAACTATTAGCTAAAATGATGAAGTTATGGACAAAATATGTGTTTTGTGTTGTTTTGATTAAGCAATAATACCAAAGTGGTTAAAATGCAATATTTTGTTCGTTTTCTTTCCCCAGGTAGCGCAGAAACAGACAGTGGGTGATGTAGGAAGTTAAACAGTCATTTGATGGCCAGTTGTATCAGGAATCTTCGTACCAAAACTTATTAAAATTGGATCACTTTTTTAAAAGTTACGATGAAAAAAATTTTTGTGTGTTCTTTATGCCCTACAATGTAGTTAATGACTTGGAAGACCTAGATAGTAGCCAGTGAAATTACAGTATCCAGTGAGCTTCCTTTTATGTATTCAATTGCGTTATAATTAGGATTTTTGCAGCTTTCCGATCGAGTGGTCCTGTGGCGGGTAGTAAAGATAGCATCCAGTAACAAGACTAGTTAATGACTGAGGCTGCTGTCTTGTTGATTAAAATGACTGGACAGCAATAGATGCATTATGCATAATGATTGCTTTATACAACGTGATTGCTTACAATGTTACATCCCGTGACAGGTTTTTCCTGAGAATGGCCATTAAACATTGTTTTTATATATGCGGATTGACTTTATGGATTTTCATCTATTATCATTTGATTTCAGTTTTTCTTTTTTAAGAGTTTTTGTTAATTTTCTGTTTTTAGCTATTTTGGATCTCAAGCTGATGTGTGAGTTCGGTAACAGTATTTGTGTTTTTTATGCACTAATGCATAGTAGGTGCATAGAAACGTCTCCAGTTTTAGCTGGCTTGTGAACCGTTCAGCTGTCATTGTTCAAGTTTTTCCTGATTTCTGCTCAATTTTAGGCATACCAGTCGTAGTTGCCCATTTTTCTCAGTTCGGATACTGTGATGATGAAACTGTTGAACAAACAGGTCATCAAGTGCGGAGGACGAGGATGCTAATACCAGTACGAGCACGTTGTCTGAGTTGACGTTTCCATTCCAGAGTCCGTGGGAACCGGCTAACTACAGCCTGACAGAGGTCCGACTGTGATACGAATGGATTTGCCGTTGAAAACCGATAGTTTAATCTAGCACGTAAACTAAAAAGAACTGAAAATGTTTTAAATGTGAATGAAATGTGAGAAACTGAAATAAAAGTACAGTTATATCGCAAAACAGAAAAATCAAGAAACTGCTCGAGATGAGAAAATACTAAAAAGCAGAGAAGCAATGATGACCATTCAGTTATATATTTCACGCCGCTTCTCGAAACATTTACAGAATTTGGCATTTAGTCATTGCAGACAAAGGTGTTAAAGGGAGGCTGTAATGGTTGAAATTTTTGATTGAAATTTTTTAAATAGTTACCAGTAGAAAAATTTATGATTTTTATGTTGGCTAAAAACTACTAGCGGTAAATGTTTCAAGAAATTTGATGACTTGCTTGGCAACTTTATAGACAAGTTATTCAGCTGGGTTTTTGCTAAAACCACCTATGCGAGTGTCTGAATGGCTCATATGGCATTGCTGTTGGTGTGGTCCGTTTTGGACTTTTTCGTAGCTAGAGAAGGAGATTATCAGTTAATTGAATGCTGTGCGTCATGCATACATTATAATGTTTTCTTGATGAACGACTTTTTTTGGCGGTTTTATAATTAAAATTGTGTAAGTTGTTTTTAAAATCATTGTTAACTAAAATCATGTTCGTTGTTTAGACTTATTCCTGTTGTGTTAATGTAGAAAGACTAACTGTTTAGCATATCTATGTGCAGATGTCTGAGGGTATTTATGCTGACGAGGGTAGTGAAGAATCCGATCTGTACAGTAAAGAGCCATTGTATCAGACTTACCATGACATCGCCACTGCCCGAGCGCTCGTAGTGCAGTCCAGCTGCTATCGTAAGTAACGGTATTAATCATTCTATCAATCAGTCGTTAGTGCTCTGCATCTACAAAAAAATTCCGAGGCACTTGCTTGATCGTGTGTTGTTCCACGCATCCACAGCACGTTTGGCGACAGAAGTTTTGCTGCCACCGGGCCACATGTCTGGAACAGCCTAACAGCACGCTTACGCGATGAGGACATCACATACAGAACTTTCAGGTGTGAACTGAAAACGCAGTGCTGGTTTTAACATTGTGAACGCGGGGCACAATGTGACACTTGCATAATTGCGCTATACAAATATTTTTACTGAAGTGAACTGAACTGAACAATATACATGGTGTTTCATAAAAGAGGCACCCTTTCTGTTTCTTTTAAAACTCAGTCGAATGGTGATCAATTTGCGTGAAATTTTTACCAGATGTAGCTGAAGAAATACTAATTCAAAATATTTAAACAAAATGTGGTTGTTAGTTAAATATTTTTTGCTAGTCATGATGTAATGCTGACATCATAATGTGTCGTGAGTACAAACTGGCTTGTATCAAGTGGTTCTGTCAGTTGCTGCCCTGCTTCGATGGTGAACTTTATTTTGTTCACTGATGAAAAATGTTAATCATGTCAGCACTAAGCAACATGGGGGCATAAAATCAAAAACTTAACCATCTTGCAAGCATTGTGTCCTGGTGCACTATCTTGCTGGAAGGTGTAAAAGTTGAGCTATCCCCCACAAGTATGTGAAAGTGATCGTTTTGGGTGTTTTTGCAGCTACAATGTTAAAACTTTGACAGTTTGTCATCAATGAACCAGATAAAGTTTGCCACCAACGCAGGACAGCTATTCAGCACGTCTGTTAGCACTGATTGCGACAAGCCAGTTTGTACTCGTGGCACACTATGACGTCAGCATTACGTCACGACTAGCAAAGAATATTCAACTAACAGCCATATTTTGTCCAAATAGTTTGAATTAGTATTTCTTCAGCTACATATGGTAAAAATTTTGTGCAAATTGATCATTATTTGACTGAATTATGTAAGAATGAAAAAGGATGCTTTTTTAATAAAACACCATATACACCGTTCCATCTATATTTGACCAAAGCAAAATATTGGTTTCAATTTTTGTGTGAATTTGTCCTCTTATTGCAAAGTAGTCTTTAACTTCAGGGGGCTTCACTCACTTTGACCCTCCTCCACCATGGCTCCGCCTCTGTAGGGCTCTGCACCTGGGCTGTGCTGGGGTCAAAGTCTCCCACCTGCTCACATATGCTTGCTCTGTTGCATTCGCCATAAAAGCGGAATCTATCCAAACTACACTGTTTTGTGCCTGATTATTTGTTTGTTACCATGTTGTTTTAAACAGAAAAAAATTAAAATTAAGGAAAAGGAGAAAATTATGGGAGTAATTTGGAATTTTGATAAACTGTAGAGAAAGAACGACGACAGTTTGTTGGGTGGCTCAGCGATGACAGTTGGTGGTTGAAAGGCTTTGTACGAAATGTATGTTTGCCTTTTAACTGATGAAGTGTTGATGATGGATTAGTTCCTTTCTGGTTTATTAGCATAAGGTCCAGAGCTGATCCGAGTCTGTAGGCAATTAGTCCACAGATGATGTGGTCATATACTCTGCAATAGGCTGCCATTACTTTCCACTAGGCCTGTGATTTACCTTCCCAGCGTCAGAGCATCACTACCCCATGGCTATGCTTGGTGACATAACAACTTGCTCGGGGTTGTTATCGGTACTTTGCCGTGAACCAGCTGGGAGTGGAACTCACAACCTTCCAATCATAAATCTTATGTCTTAACCAGTGAGCCTCCAGACCAAATCAAAATAGTATAGAGTGAACCAGAAAAATTTGAATGACAATAGACCAACGCTGTTAGCAACAGAGATGTAGCCCTGGATTCTTCTGTGCATTCTCGAACTATTGCATCAAAATGTGCAGCGTTGTGTGGCTTTCTTAGGTCAACTCAGCCTTCCATCTCTCCGCAGTAGGTAAATTGAGTACCAGCCTATCTGGCCGGGGTTAAGGTGGGTCGTGTTCACCTAGTATGCCGGGTGGCAGGTAACACTGTGTGATCCCATACGGCAGGTGACAGTCCGTAGCTCTGAGGTGGGCTTTCCATTAAGAGCTCTATCACCACCTTTAACCTTTAAACACCTTTTTCTTGCAATAGCACATGCGCATGGTGACTGTTATATGCAGTGGTTATTTTGTCAGTGTTTGACGATGACGGTGAACACAGTGAAGATGGTTATGAGGATCTGTACACGACAGTGAAACGGGTGCAAGAGATCATTGATCGTAAGACGATCGCGTCGGTCGAACCAGCAAAAGACGATTGCAGCAAGTTGTCAGAAACGCTGTCGAAGCTCGTTGAAACATGTCCAGGACCCAGAGTGATGCGACTGTGGTCAGAGAACCCCAGGGTTTGTTTATTTACCAAAGCTGCTAACTAGTTGAAATTATATAGTTTATTTTTAATTAATTAGTGCCATTAATTAGTCATTAGTTTCAGTTAGAAACCAAACAGTCGTTGTTGTACAAGAACCGATATGTTTTTGCTTAGTATCGTTAAGATTAATTTTAATCGGTTCACAATTGTTGTGTTGTTGCATATGTGTCAATTTAGTTGTGTTATTGGTGAGTGGTTGGTTTTGGTTTTGGCCCAGTCTCGAGTTTTGTGGCCTTGGTCCTGAGATTTAGGTTTTTCATTGAAGAACTTTATTATAGTGCCAGCATTGCAGACATCAAATGCTGATGTCATGTTGTTTGTGACTGTTGTGGCTAGGTGGTATCCAGAGGCATTCTGGACAGCATGACGCCAGCTGAGCAGAGACTGCAGGAGGTTAACTTTTAGTTTTATTATGTGCAAAAGCAGCTACTGCTTTATCACGTCTTAGCCATCGCATTTCTGTCTGTCTGTCTGTCTGTCCATCCGTCATACGGGTGGATCAGTCAAAAACGGTGCAAGCTAGAATCACCAAATCTTTACCATTGGCTGCCTGGAAGACTTTAGTTTCAGGAACTGTAAAGCTTTTCCATAAATTCGAAGGGGGTCACCCTGAACAACCGCACTAAATAAAAGTTGGGTGGGAAAAATTTGCGATTTTTAGCCAATAAGTTGCTGTATCTCAATAACGGTGCAAGATAGGGCTTAGGTTACTATTAATCACTAATAGGAAATTTTACACTATCTGTTGATTGTTACCAAATTCAATGACCTTGGATAACCCTGAACGCCAAAATAGGGGTTTCTTAATGAATTTTTTGGCAATGAGCTGCAAGACACATTTCAAGATCGAATTGCATTGAATTTACTACATATAGGTCAAGACAAGCTGCATATGAAATTTTTTGCATTAAACATAGATTTTAACAGTCCAAGTCTCGACCTTTTAGGTTCAAGGAAACCTGCACACGAGGGCATCAAAGAGCAGTACTTCCTAAAAATTATTATTCTACCATTGTTGGCAAGTCTACCATGAAAACGGTTGCAGATGGGCATGGATATGCTGCCCATTGCAACAAGCCCTAGTGATGAGCTTTTTAGTCGTATCAACATCGATGACTTTGAAAGACCCTGAACTCCAAAAATAACAGGTTTCATTGTTTTCTTTGCAAATTTTGGCTGCATTGTGCACTTCAAGAGTGAATTGAGATGAAATCATCATTCATCATCATTTCTGGCGAGCACCACTAAAAGTGCGTAGCACCGAACGTAGACATTAATCTCCAGAGTGGACGGTTCTGAGCCAAGTCAACTGCGTCGTCCATATTGAGGTCGCTGGATGAAATGGCTGGAGATAAACTAAGGCAATTTTCGAACAGGAACTGCTATAGGTTTTCGTCTGTCTCGTGAGCATTAGCTCAAATTTCTTGTCTTCTTTCTGTTGCTTGATGCGCTGCAGCTATGTTGTATGGCATCTACAGGCAGGGAATTATCCAACTCCCCTGTGGAGGGCTGTACACCCCCATTAAAATATTGACATCCATCTAACGATAAAGATACTAAGAGGTGTTGTGGTGGAAACCAAATGTATTTGGTGAAACATATGTTATTTCTGCATATTGCTTTTATTACTTTTCATTAATTTACAGTAAACTGTAACAAACTGCAACTTTTTTTTTGCAAAACAACCACAACATCTGGTTTTTAAATTTTTTAAATTTTAGAAAAGATAGCAAATTTGAGGCATCCATTGAACATCCAAAAGCCAAAATTGTTTCAGCTTCAGGGGGACTTTGCCCACTGACCCCCAGATCAGGGGCTCTGCTTCTGGATCCCGTTGGGGGAACAGCCCCAGACCTCCAATTTGCCTACCTCTAGAGCTTGCACCCCAAAACTTGGATCTGAGGCCCCCCAAATGAATAATTCTGCGTAACTCTCTGTCTATAGCATGGGTTGTCGTCCGTTCGTCCACCTGTCTGACCGTAACGGATGTATTGTGACTAAATGGTGCAAGATAGGGCCATGTTTGCTATTGATCACTAATAGGAAATTGCATATGCCTTTCCAGATGAGGTGAAAACCATCGACTTTGGTTGACCTTGAAGATCAGTACTGCTACAGGAACTGTATACTAGGCTGTAGTGTATTTTTCCTAGCGACAGCTGGGCTGTTTTGTTATAGGGAGACAATGACCGTCAAAATATTCTGCTTAAATTTTGTATAGCATTGACACGGTTTTTGTTTCTACTGCTGTTCAGGTGGGTCATTTCCTGAAAGATGATGTAGAATTGACGATTATACCTAAAGTGATCGAATGATATCAATTTATGTGTGTAGCAGTTAATCGCAGGCTGACATGCATGCAGTGATAGTGATCTACACCGTGTCTCAATAAAAAACGTGCCACTTTTATTTTTTGAATAACTCTGTGAGACATTGGCCGATTTTCTTGATTTTTGGCGAGCAACATTACGAAGAAACTTGGCGTAGATGACTTTAATTTTGCCTATTTTACGTTAATACTGTTGCTACACTACCTTGTGAAATTTAAAAGTCGTATTTTGCCTGTTTGCAGCAATGAACTCAAACTGAATAGTGCATGCTTCAACTCAGAAATGATTCACTGAATAGCGTCAAACATGAGTAATAGTTATTATCTTTTAAAAAGTTTTACGTGTTAGATCACATCATTTTTGTTACTGCGTGTGCTTAAAATGTCCCCTCTAGCATTAATGCAAATGGTAGACGTTGATGCAACTTGCAAACAGCACATTCAATAAAGCGCAACCCAGAGCGGCTCACTCGTTGTTGCGTCATTTCAGTTCGTCGATGTACGATTTTAAAATGAACATCACTGTCGTGTTAAATGTGTAACAGGTTTTCAATGATTTTGTGGTCTCAGTGATTGTTTGAGCCAACACATGCTTTTTTCAATATGATTTCAAACTAAGACTTCTGCATTTCACAAGGTAGTGTAGCGACAGTATTAAGGTGAGGTGGGCTAAAGTGTACTCTTTTAAGTAGAGTTGCTTTGTGATGCTGCGTGCCAAAAATTATTAAAATCGGCCAATGCTGCACTGAGTCATTCAAATAATAAAAGTGGCCCATTTTTTATTGAGACACGGGGTAGTAAACAAGGCATGCTAGGCTCGAGGGCAGCACATACAGTAGCACTAAGTATGACACAGAATCCTCAGCTACGTGCTCATGAACTGACTTTACTGCCAGTTTGAACTGCTGTGGCTAACAGAAAAGAAGTGAAAGAGAACTAACATTACTGATCGGTTATTTGTCATTTTTCATTGACTATCTTCTAGGTGTTTTGTTCGGTTTTTCTGAAAGCTGCTGATATGTTCGTACAACTGTGTCTGATATCGGTTTTCGATATAAGTTTAGTTTTGTTTTGCATGTTTTAGTGCCTGTTTGAGGTCATAACATCGGAGACGTCTTACATGAAGAGTCTGGACGTCTTGCAGTCGCATTTCAAGAAATCACTCCGTGAGAACCGGCCTCTCGTCTCGGAGGAGGATTTCAAACGACTTTTTTCCAACATTGACAAGATCGCTGAAGCAACTCGAAAGTGAGTTCCGGAGTCATTTTCTCTCAGTGACGTTTTATCTGGATTCTTTGTTGCAAAAAAACATAGGTTATTAAATTTTTAAATTCGTAGGTTTTAAAGTTTCAAAAACTTAGCCATAGTAAAATATTTCTTAAGCATTTTAAGAAGAAATTAAAATTGGATTAAGTTTGGGGTGTTTTTTGGAGTGAGTTTTTTGAACACAATGTACGCTGTAGATGCTCTTTGTTGGGATGGACATTATGATTAAACACAGACGTTCAATCATGTGTCTTTGAGTTAGGATGCAGCAGACTCTGAACAGGCAGTGGATAGAAGACGTGATCCTGGACCCAGTGGCTGTCTGTCACACGGTTGAGACAAGTCTTACACAGCACGTCGAGGCGTACGTCTGCTACTGCCGTAATGCCTCTTACCAGGATAGAACTCTGCAACATCTCAGGTTGTTATTGCATTATGCAGCATCTGCATAATCATTCTGGTTAGCAGAAGTGTGTTATACAGCACACATAATCCTTCTGGTTAGCTGGAGGGCTTACCCTATAATGCCAAGATCTTATGGCACTTTATAGATGGGTGTATTCATTTACATAGAAATTGTTTTATTTATCTACTAGCGGTTAGCGTATTACAGAAAGCAGGCGGAGTTTGTGATGGCCCTGTCCACACTGGAGCACAACCCTAAAGCTCAAAATATTTCTATTCATTTGTGTGGAATTTATTTCATTTATTTCTCAATTACAGGAAGCAGTTGGTGTTTGTGATGGCTCTGTTGGCACTATAGCACGACGCTGAATCTCAAAATATTTGTATTTATTTGTATGTAATTTATTTTATTAATTGTTTAGTTAATCACAGAAAACAGTGTTGTGACTTCTCTGTCAGCCCTGGAACATGACCCTGAGGCTCAAAATATTTGTATTTATTTGTGCGCAATTTATGTTATTTATTTGTAAAACGCAGAAAGCAGTCGGAGTTTGTGACGGCTCTGTCGGCCCTGGAACATGACCCTGCGGCTCAGAGTCTGACGGTGCAGTCATTCTTGATTCTACCGATGCAGCACATCACCCGCCTGCCACTGCTCGTCGATGCTATCCTACATCAGCTCGATGCCCAGCCGGAAAAACAGTCACCCCACGACTATGCTGCTGTCAACCGATGTCTGGAAACTCTCCACTCAGTGCGTATTCCACTTCTGCTGTTTTGTAATTCTGTTAGCCATTTGTCATTGCATTCTAGTAGGGCTGCAACCGATTAAAATTTTTTTAGTCAGCTGATCTCGGAAATTAATCGAAATTAATCGATTAATTTGGATTAATTTTTGTAGTCAGTCACAAGCTTGAAGACTGCAGAATTTAACTACTGGTTGCTCAAATCTTTTGCGAACTGAAGCAGAAGTTATGATGATGATGCACCACACAGACGGTGTCGTCAAAACTAATAAAGTGCTGACTGTTAAACTAACTGTATGCAAGTACAAATCATGATCACATGTCTTACTTGAAATAAGCACTTGCCATTGTTGTTTACTGCAGTTTACAATCGATGGGTGACTTCCGCAGACAGGTAAACCATCTCAGTATATAATTAACCGTCAAGGCCAAATCAGCCTTCCATCCCTCCACAGAGGCTGAATTGAGTACAAGTCTGCCTGCTGGGTTAAGGTGAGGCACGTTCACCTGTGTGGCTGTGTCAAATGGCTTGATCCCATATGGCAGGTGATGCTTCATAGCTCTGAAGTGTTCTTATGGGTTTGCCTTGGTTCGCTAACTTTTTTTTTATATGTGTTTTGCTTTTTCGTGCAGATAACAAAGAAATGCAATGAGAGTGCCCGTGACTTGGAGAATCGAGAACTGCTGAACGAAATCAGCAAAAATCTTGTCTTTAAGAAAGTCAAGGTAAGAAACTCGCATCGTTGTAACAGTGTTATAAAAATTCTTACACAGACCTGGCCCCACTAGTAAAATAAGACTGTTTTACTGGGCTTTCAAACATGCACCGTGGCTGTTGCACATTCCCGTTTGCGTTAGTAGGGCTTTTCTTGTCTGGTTTGTGGGCCCCCTTTTTGTGTGGCCACTGTTCGGCCGAACGTGCTGAACTTGCCTAAATCTGCCTCTGGTTCAATGTACTGGTGGACTCATTCTACACTATGTTCAGAAAACACCTTTACGTTTTGATCTATATCTCCATGAAAATGTTTAGATTTTCACAAAATTTTCAGGGAATGTTCAACAGAAAACTAGTATTCCATCAATATACAATTTAAATATTTTTGCCCCCGGTGACGTCATGCTGACGTTGTATTGTTGTGTTTATAAATTATGGGTTTTACTGTTGAAGGGAGACATTTGATAATAAGTTAAAACACACAAATTGATCATTGTGATGACTGAACCCAAAAATATGCTAATTCGTCACACAATTTTCCATTGTGAACTGTTTTCGTGGTTTATCTTCTTGGCTGCGTGCGAGATATTCAGCATTGTTGATGTTGGCAGGCGTTCACGCTGCGTCACTGCGTGGATGACCACTTGCCCGCTATCAGTCGAATGGCTTGATACTGCAGGACATGTCAATTTTTTATTTAAAAGTTTTATTCCATCAATATTCAATTTTCTGTCTATTGTCCAGAAACATCTTGCACAAACTTGCAGCTCCATAACTCTTGCTGACTCACAAACATTTATCAATGTCTGTCTTCATTTTTCAAAGGTTAAACTTATAATTTAAAAACACGAAAATATGTTGTCAGCATGAAAGCAAAGAATATCTAACTTTCACACTGATAGAATACTAGTTCCCTCCTGAACATTCCTCCGAAAATTTTGTGGAAATCTAAACATTTTTTATGGAAATATGAAAGAAAATGTAAGGGTGTGTTTTTTTCTGAACACAGTGTAGTATACAGCATGTTGTGCCAATGTTTGTGTTAAAGACAGTGCCATTGGTGACTGGTAATCGCTACGTCATAAAGAACGGAACTCTGACGCATGTGGAACCTCGGCACTCGAAGTTGCTCTGGTCGCCGACGGTTACTGAGACTAAACAGCTCTATCTCTACGTGTTCACCGACTTACTTCTCATCACCAAGAGGAAAAAGTACGCTCCAATCAGTCGATCATTTAAAATGCATATATGTGGCACCAGGTGTCGTGAACGAATCATGCACCCTAATTTTGAAAGTTTTGTACGAATTTTCATAGAATTTTTAATGTAAAATCTTCGTGTCTTTTTCCAAAATCAACATGTTACATTCTCGTAAGTTGGTTTGTTGGAATTTTGTATGTTAATTTTCAAAGTCTGACTTACGAATTTGTAACTGTGAACCAATCGAGATGCGTTGTCACTGGGCCTGGTGGCACACACTGCTGCACGCCGATCGTCTGCTTCCATGGTTGTTAGTCATAACTGATGTAAACAATGGCATATTAACTGATTTTGTCGTGATATTGCTACATAAATTTGCTGAAAACTAAATTTTGTAACTGTACGCTGCTGATGTGTGACAGAGAGCAGTATGAGGTGATGCTTCAGTCTCCGCTGAGTCGTGTGAATGCCGTTGAGCTTTGCCAGTCGGACATCGAGAAGCGTTTTCCACGCGGGACGCCGTCTGACTGCAGCAACATGTTTCTTGTCACCATCTGGAAGGAGACAGAGACCATTGAGTACATATTTGCCTGCAAGCAGAGGTTCGCTGGTCATTTTTATGTGCGAAAGCAGCTACTGTTTTCAACGCATCTTAGCCATCGCAATTCTGTCCGTCCGTTTGTCTGTCTGTCACACGGGTGGATGAGTCAAAAACGTTGCAAGATAGAATCACCAAATCTTCACTGTCGGCTGCCTGGAAGACTCTAGTTTCAGGAACCTTAAAGCTTTTCCATAAATTCGAAGGGAGTCACCTCGAACGAGGGTGCTAAATGAGAGGGGGTGGACAAACTTTGCGATTTTTGGCCAATAAGTTGCTATATTTCAACAACGGTGCGAGATAGGGCCTAGATTATTATTAATCACTAATAGGAAGTCATACACTGGCTCTCGATTGGTGCTGAGTTCAATGACCTTGAATGACCATGAACGCCAAAATAGGGGGTTCTGTGGATTTTTTTTTGTGATTTCGGGCTGCAACAGAAGTCTGTATCATTCACAAGGTGGCGCCACGTTACTAACGTTATGCGATCCAGATAGAGAATTTGGTATTTGTATATTAACTTAGCGTGAACATTCCAAATTTCAGCTAAACTACTCAACCGGAACTGCTATAGGCTTTTGCACGTCTTGTGAGCATTAGCTCAGATTTCTTGTTACATTGCTACTACTAATCATAGCAGACTGCTCCGTGATATTCCAGTTTGTTTTGTGTATTGCTATTCTAGCGAGCTCTAGTTAGTGGTTTTATTTTTTTGCATTTTTTTTCGATGTTTCTATAATGTGTTCTCATTGGTCACATCAACGAAGTCAGTCAACACCAGGCCTAGTTAGAACTTGGATGGAAAACCATCTTAGTATGTAACTAGCCACTCAGTCAACTCAGCCTGGCCATCCCTTTGTGGGTAGGTGCAATGAGTACCAGCGAAAGCTGGGATATAAACAGGCCACTGTCTGTCTAAGGAAATGCACATCAGCAACGCTTTATGGGCCTTATGTGTCAGGAAGGACTTTATGTTATATATTGTTGTAAGCACGTACGTATAGGTCTAACGTGTGTCAGGTAAACGGTTTACTTACTTGCTTACTTACTTACTCTTATATAGATAAGAGTAAGGAGGAGGAGTGATAGCCAGACTTAGAGTCATTCAGTTCCGTTCGTCAACTCTGTTGTACACCGTGTCTCAAGAAGCAGTCATTTAATCATTTATGACTCGACACATGTATGAATTCATTGTTGCAAACAATCAAACTACGACGTCACCATTTCACAAGGTAGTGTAGCGACAGTACTGAGGTGAGGTGGGCAAAACTATAGTCACTTACGTCAAGTTTTTTTTTAATTTGTGTGCCAAAAGGTGTTAAAATTTCCCAATTTTCACAGAGCTATTCAAAAAATAAAAGTGGCTTTTTGAGACACAGTGTATTTGAAGAGAAAGGGCTAAATATTCTTTTGCTGCTGAATAGCAAAAAAGCCAGTTTTGGTGCAGTTCTGTTTACCGGAAGTAGTGTCACATGCTTTTATTTGTTGTTGAGCAGCAGTGAGATGACCCGCTGGATTGCTGCTTTTTCACCCATGCCCAATGAGGAAGAAACTGAGACACTTTACAATGAGAGAGACGGTTAGTTGACTTTGATTTTGTGACACATTGCATGAGGGTTATTTGATAAATAATTTTCTAAATGGCGCCATTCCGATTGCTAAAATAGGAAAAATTCGAAATGTACATGGTGCAGGGAACATAACTTGTCCAGATGTCATCTTTCAAATTTGCTTGATATTTTTTGTCCCCTAGGCACATCACTAAAAGTGTTTGGCCAATGCCTGATGGAATGCTTTTGTTATGTAATGAATATATTCTGTATATGTATTTGTAGATTTCCCACAAGTCCACACGGTGACGCGATTCATTGCGAGTGAACCAGATGAACTTGATCTAGAAGAGGCAGACGTCGTCAGTGTTTATCAGAAGTCTCCCGATGGTTTGTACCAGTGCACTGCTTTGCTTTCTTCCTCCAATTATTGCTCAGTATTCCTATACGTGTCATTGCTTAATAATTATCTATCATTCTGGCCTGTGGCTTGTGCTGCTTTTACGAATGGCAGCTTCTGGTTGTTTGGATGCTAAGAAATGATTCGCGACAAGTTGTTCATCTGTCACCGACTGGTGTAATTTACTTTGTTGCTGTTCAGCAGAAAATGTGACAGCATCAATTTATATCTACTGTTGATGTCATAACAGCGGTGAGGGGGGCAAAAACGCCACTCCCTAGCTGACCAGTGGCGGCGCCAGCTTTTCATGAGTGGGGAGGCCAAGGGGGGGCAAGACATGTGTAAGGGGGGCCACACTTTTTTCATTTCCTACTTTAACCCCCCTTCCTTTCTCATCCTCGTTGCATTTAGGCTGTCATCCAATATTCGTACTTATTGGGTGTGGGTGACCACTTTCCAGAGCACATAAAATTTCTGGACTTTTTCCATTAGGGCGGGCAAAGATTCAACAATACACCAGACCCCTAGACCAAGCAATTGCTTTTCGACCAAGGCTGGTGCCATAAATTCAAAAAGTGGTAGTATAAATAATTTGCGAGCGAAGCGAGCCAAAAAAAATTGGTACCACTAACTTTTGTCCAATTGAGTAGATCTAGAACCATTTTCCCTCACTTTTCCCTGACCACTCTGGAATTCCCAGATTTTTCAGGTGAATAGTCAGTAGTCACCGTGTTATTTTATACGGCGCCAAAACGGCAAAAGCATATGAAGACAAATTGCATCTGTTCTCTAACTAACTTTTTCCTTTAGCTATAAATAAACACTCTATAAACTCTCTCGTCAGATTCGAGCCTGGAGATTAACCCATTTTGTGGTAAAATATTGTACTTTTTGGAACAGTGATACATTTTGCTTGACACTTTAAGCGGTGTTTACTAAGGCCTAACTTTCTATAGCCTGTTTTGACACATTTTAAGTGCATAGATGTAGAAGAAGCCAGAACTGAGGCCAAATTTTCAAAACTTTCCTAAGACATTTTCCAAAGATCTTCCTGTGTCAGATGATTTAGGAATTCCAAAGAAGTTTTCTTATCCAAATTTTCAACAACTTTCTTTGCGTTTCCAAAGAACTTCTAGTTCAACCAATCAGATGCGCTTATACCGACCATGTGACATAATCAAAATTTCTTAGGAAAACTTCTTTGGCAAACTTCTTATCTTAGCATATCCACGGGAAGTGTGTAAAATGTTGATTCTACCACAGCTTTACGCAAAAAACCTATGACGTCACATGTGTCGTCTAAGCTAAGTGTTAACATTGTGTACTTTTTTTGCAAATTTCGTTTTATTGCACAGCTTTCTCCACGTAGGACAAGGTTAGTGCTTTCCTATATATTTGCCTAAATTCTTCCTAAGAAGTTTCCAAAGAAGTTTTGAAAATCCGCATACTTTCTTTGGAAAAGAAGTCTTCCAAAGATCTTCCTAAGAAGTTTAAAAAATTTTGCCTCTGATTTCTATTTCCAGGCAGATCAGTGGTGTTGTCAAACCGAGTGACGAGTTGACAATACTTTTAACCTGCCCCAGTATTGCCTTTTCTCACAAACATCATTCCATTAAGGACAGGGGAGTTGTTCACCTCAAAGTTTTTGATCCAGAAACATTAATAACTGCCTTCAAAAATGCAGAAATGGCGATATGGCGACTTAAAATTACTGACAAATGTCCCAATTTTATCATCAGAAATGTGGTCTGAGGCCAATCTTGACATTTTGTATGTAAAGCATTGGGCTTTGTACAGACCACACATTGAGAGCTTACGAGTGAACGAGTGAGTGAGTAGGGTTTGACATCCCACCCGACACAGTATAGCAGTCATTTTCAACCAGGGTTCCGGCATATGCCAGGGGTTTCGCGGCTGGTCAGTAAAAAATATAAAAAATAACTTAGCGTGCGAAATTACGTCAAACAAAACCATTAAAGTATAGCCCCCTATGCACTGATCATGCGTAGTTCCAAATTAGCGCCTCTAACCGTCTACTTTAGCGTGCAGTGTTGAATATTTTTCTTGTTGTTAACAATGTTAGAATATTTGCATTGAACATCGAACAATAATTTATTAGTCAGCATTATGAAATCGTGTGTTTATCTATTCTTCAAACACTCTGCTTGAAAAATATAAAAAGCTTCACCCATCAGCGCAACTGGCTGGGGGTCCAGACTTCTGAGCTGTCTGTGGGCATAAAAAAGTAAAAGATCCAATGATAATGCTTGTGCCGTTGGCGACCGCCTTGTAAGATGATTTTGGTTACGGATAAAACTAAATTGCTAAATAATATTATCTAATACGGTCAAATTAAACGAGTCTTTTGCCTGCTGCTTTATCGTCAGCATTTGAGGGATATGTCCCGGAGTCCAGACTCTTACAGGTTCTCTGTTTCTTGACTCGCTGGGGACATCAGTCCCCAGACGCCCTAAAAATTCTACTTTACCTACATCTATTAGCTGTGAAAGCTGAGGGGACTAATTAGCTCCGCGGTAGCGGGCCATAGAAGTTTGGGGGTTAAGCTACTGTAAGACACATTTGACACTCTGTATAGCTCAGATTAAATCCCTCTTTATTCTACATAAAATGCGAAGCGATGTACTCGCTTCGGCACCACGGCAGCGACTGAAATATAGCGAACTGCTGCCGAGTTGCTGCTTGAGTTAATTAACTGGGTCTGCTCAATGTTAGACTATGTCATCTCTCACCAATAACATAACGTAGTCCTGTCACACTGCTGAACTCACTTATCATTGCATGGGGTTCTGTGAGTGACTGTCACACTTATTTAGGGTTCCGCTGCAGCAAAAAGGTTGAAAAACACTGCAGTATAGGTCATTTTGGGGACAGCCTTTTCAGGCAGAATGCACACAAACGCAATAATGAAATGGTAAGTTTAAACTTTACAATAAACAGAAAGTTTAACCTTTACAGAAACACAAAACACAAAAATACAAAAATGAGGTTAACCTAAAATTGTAAGAACTCCATTATACACGTGCATATGTAATTACCATAATGGTAGTTCTAATAATCTTCCCTGTTGTCCTCCAGACAATCATCAAGGAGAGCTTACGACGCTCCTCCAGACTCTTAGTCAGCTACAGTGGTGGCGCCAAGGGGGGGGCAGGGGGGACCATGCTATGCATTGCATTGGACAGACAAAAATATGCGATATGCGAGTTTTGGCAAAATATGTGATCACATATGCGATCGTATATTCGCATATAACCAGCATCTCTGTATAGTGAATGTAGCATTAGTTTGTAGTGCTTAGGCCTTTCTGAAAATTTATCGTTGATTAATCGACTGAAGTGGATTGTCGTTTGCGTCTGTGTGTTTGCAGGCTGTTGGTTGGAAGGGGAGAGAATCAGGGACGGGAAGCGTGGTTGGTTTCCGGCGGATCACACGATGCAGATAGAGAACCAGCACGTGCGCCGGCGCAACGTCTGTCAGCAACTGCGCAGGAAACGGTCGACCGCTTCGCAGAAAAGCATCAGACCACGGTGAAAAATTAAACAATTACCATCGTCATCGTGTGTTTCCACTGACATTCGTTTGTGCTGCCTTAGACTTTGTGTGTTTGTGTGTTTTCCACTGATTCGATCCAGAGCTGTTTTTTGACTGCTTCCAATGACGACCATAACATGTGAATGGTGGAGCAGAACAAAGTGGAACGTTTTACTTTTGTCTTTGAATAGACTCATAGATTGAAACGTAACTTAATAAGTTATAATCAATTCATCAAATTACAACTTTTTATTATTAGGACGAGAGGTTCTTTTAACTTCCGCACATCTATGACTACTTACTGCTCGCCGCAGCTACACCTGGTGGACAGTCGTTTCGGCGAAGGCAGCAGCGGTTGCCAAAACGTCAACAAAAACAATAATAAAAGGTTGCAATTTGATGAATTTATCATAACTTTTTAAAATTTTTGTATCACGTAGATTGCAGCCATGCAGCAAGCTAGTGCGGAAAATTAACATGTCAACAGTGGTTATTAGTGGAAAGGCGGGGGGGGTGCATGTGCACTCCACAAGATGACTTGGGTCACGGCTTATGACAATGTCTTTAGCAGTAGCGAAAACTAAACAACATTTGCGGCCACCAACGCGTCTTCTGGGCTTTTTGTACGTAATCAAATGCATTTGCGTTTACTGGGGGAACTTGTAATGCTTCCCCAGATTTTTTAGCTGATGTTGCTGCCTTCTCTTCAAGAACCCATTCCATGGTGTTGGCCTTTGGCCTTAAATTTCAACCCTTTAGATCTCTGGATTGCAGCGCCCAAGACAAGTTTCTGGCTATATTTCTTCTGTAAATCAAACAAGAAAACATAGCTAATGCAAAGGGGAGCACGCAACAGCGGTGCATATTTGAAAGTTTGGTGCAAACAAAATCTTCTCTCACCTATCCTAGCAACGATGTTTCTTTTACACTCGCCAGACGGCGCCAGATGACTGGTCTCGTGCAGCCGTATTGGCTTAAACTCACAAATTTTCTCTACCCCTCTGTCATTTAGCATCTTTGCTTGGGGTGACCTCTTTCGAATTTATGGAAAAGCTTTACTGATCCTGAAACTAGAGTCCTTCAGGCAGCCGATGGTGAAGAATTGGTGATCTTAGCTTGCACCGTTTTTGACAGATCCACCTGTGTGACAGACAGACAGACAGAATTGCGATGGCTAAGATGCACTACGGCAGTAAAAATTGGTTAATGTGACCACGCTTAGCTGCAATGATTGAGCCTACTTATTCCATTGAAATCACAAGCAAATGGTTGATGTTGTGTTCCAGTTTTTTTATATGCCACTTTGTGCTAATTATGGCAAATAATAATATTATTACTGTTAATCATTATTAATAATAACCTGCATCCTGACCACTGCTGCTTTTTTATTTTGTCGCTGTTTGTGAAAGCTGGCAATCATCGTTGATGCTTGTGATGTGAGTTTTTTCATATTTTTTTCATAATAATTTCGACTGAGGTCAACGTCCATAACGTGTGTGTTATGTTTTTTATATCTTATATTTTATATGTGGCATATTTCCGAACGTATTATGAAAACGTTAAAACGTGTGCATTACCGGCACTTAGTGTGTTAATGTTTTTTTGATCAGACTTTGTATTTGTTCCGCGTTGAGTTTAAACTTAAATTTTTATGAGTTTTGTGTATAGCCAAGAGGTTTTGTTATTGCTGATATTTTTACACATTTCTGCTAAGCAGATGTTAATAATCAGGTCTATGTAATTTCTGCAAGATGATAATACACCGTGTCCCCCAAAAAAGCATCCTCGACACACTGCTGCATGACAGTCAAACCTTGTAATAGACTGGCTTGGTTTGCTTTCCCCAGGTAGTGCAAAAGCAGACATTGGGGGAGGTGGAAACTAAAACACTTATTTAATAGCCAATTGTGTCAGAAATATTTCTGCCAAATATTATTAAAATATGCTAATCTTTATTCAAGTTACGATTGATAATGTCGGGATGTTTTTTCAGGTTTTCTGTTTATTTAAACACATATTTCGCTTGATCTGCTTTCCTTAGGTAGTGGAGAAGCGTACATTCGTTGAGGTGGGAAACTGAACGGTCATTTGATGGCAAGTTGTGTCAGGAATTTTTGTACCAAAAATTATCAAAATCTGATAATTGGTTTTCAAGTTACAGTCGAAAATGTTGGGGATGCTTTTTTGGGACACAGTGGGCGACTTCACTTTTTGACTTGGACTTTTGCTGATTCTTTTCGCTGAGTTAAAGCTAAAGCTGAACGCTGAAGTCTGTACTTAGACCAAAGTTCAACTAAACGATTAAAACTGGCGGAAAACCGGTAAACCTAACAGGAAATAAATCAACTAGTTACACTTGGACTTGCTTATTTAATTGCGCTGCGCACGCTAATGACGTAATTACGTAACGTCTTACGTCATTGTGTAGTCAATACAGCATTTATTTTTGGTACCAGACTGTTTTAATTTACTAAACTATCCGTGTTAGTTGCCATGTTTTCACTTAGCAATATCACTTCACTTTTTGACTTAAGTAGGTACTTAGACCGAAGTTTAGGCTCATCGAAAGTCTAAGTCAAAAAGTGAAGTCGCCCACTGTACTTTGTTTTAGTGGCACCGTCAATTTCTTTTTATAGTGTCTCAGTTAATTTTGGTTACAGAAAAAGAGCTTGGATGTAAACTTTTGATTGCAAAACTGATTTATGAAAAATGGTATTTGACATACATTATTTTTGCTTTTTATAATCACATATTCACCTAGTTTTCAGGGTATTTTTATATGGAGTTTTGATTTTTGATGTTTATACAGACATTCGAGCAATTATTACTACTGGATTGCACACGGTTTGATTTTTGACACATTTTGTCCTCGATGATGGGACTTTGTTCAATCGTTTTTGAAATAGTTAAGTTTCATATGTTGTAGCATATTTTTGGTAGTATTGTTGTATTTTGACATGCACATGCGTGGTTGCCATGTGCAGTATTTTACAATGAACTTCTGCAACTGTTTGTATTTTGGAACTTATTGTGATGTTTTTGACTCTGTTGTTTTTGTTATTGTTTGTGATTTTGATAGTTTGTACGTTGTTGTTGTTACTTATCTGTGCTTTGGCTATTTGCCTCAGGACCAATGCACGTATGACACTGTATGTGTGGATCATCCCAAAAGTTTCCAGCCTCGACGTATTAGACAAACTTGAAAACTTTTCGCTTTACAGGTGGGTCCGCTTCATTTCGAGAGGTCAACTCTGTTACCTGGCAACTCAGCCCCCGCCCCCCCCCCAGACTGCCCATGGGGGGAAATGGGGGCAAGGTGGGGTGCATGTAGCTTAGGCCCATGGACTTAAATACCGCAGTCGGGGTTCGCGACTGTGCAACACAGACAGCACCAGAAGCATATGACATGACAGACAAACAGACAAACTTTCCAAGCATTATACAGGGTGGACCAATAAAAAACGTGGCACTTTACTTTTGTCCATATCTTCTCCAATTATTGGCGGATTTTAAAAGTTTTTTCACTGTTCGGACAATTTGCAATAATTTGATTATTATATATGTCCTCACACCGTAAATGTGTATCTACACTACCTTGTGAAATCCAAGTGAAATATATATTAACTATAATAACAAACAAACATTTTTGGCATATTAAGAATACAAACGCTTCAGACCAACATTGCAGTGAATAGTTTCTTCATTTACCTAAATGTTTGTTATTGTCATTAGTTTTTTCTTACATTTATATTTCACATGGTAGTGTAAATATGCATTTACGGTGTGGTAAGATATATGATAATCACATTGTTGCAAATTTTCTGCAGAGTGAGCCAGTGAAAAAAATTGCAAAAATCGGTTAATAATTGTTGAAGATATGGACAAAAGTAAAGTCCCACTTTTTTATGGCCCATAGTGTAGTAAGATGGGCCTTATTGCTGGGGAAGGAGTTTACTTGCATAGGATTGTTCGTTACAGTTGTGTTAGTGTTGATCTTCGGCAATAACACACTGCTTACGTGTGATAGACGGTATGTCTCATGAAGTGACTTTTCAGTGGCTTCATTTGTTTTAGTGCCCCTTGTCCTCCAATAGACAACAATATGAGATCGACGACTGTCTGGAGGAACACAGGGAAGCTTATTAGAACTGCCATTTTCGATACATATGCACAATTATAATCGGCAGTTCTTACAATTTTTGGTTTCCGTCATTTTTTTTTTGGTTTTTTTGTGTTTTATAAAGGTTGAACTTTCTGTAAAGGTTAAACTTTTTGTTCCGTTATTATGTGTTTTGGAGTTTTGCCAGCAAAGGCCGTCTTTGAAATGACCTATACTGTTTTGGGTGGGATGTTAAACCCTACTCACTCACTCACTTTGTTGTTTTAGCATCTAACATTGCTTTTCGTTAATAATTGCTGTATCTGGTTATAACCAGTTGTCAGTGGTTTTGTGCCGTGGTTTGCAGTGTCTTAGACAGTATGTTAATTTGCTGTACATTACAGAGTGGCTTGTGAACGGTATATCGCAAATAATAGCAAATAATGAATGATATAATAGGTTCTGTTGGACATTCCAGGGAGCCTATTTAGTTGGGATATTTGCATATTGGTATAGTCTACGTTTTGTGGCTTATTTTTGTGACCCGTTACATTTCATTCTTGTCGATAACTTGCTGTTATTGATTTCTATTTACCGGCATGATTTTTGCACCAAGTGTATGCTATGTTCTCAAGGCAAAGCTGTTTGGGGATTGTTTTAGCAGTTTTACGCTCCTTGTTTATCTGATTCTATAGATGTAGCAGGGTCCATGGCAAAGCCCCCCCCCTGAAGCTGAAACACTTTTAGGTTTCGGACGTGCAACGGAAGCTGCAAATTTGCCTGTTTTTTCAATATTTGGGAACTTAAAAAAATTAAAGATATCTGCGCTGTGCTGCAAAAATGATGTTTAATAAGTCAAACCTCAGCATGTGTATGGTTACCAGAGGGCACTTCATCACCATCAGAATTTTTCCTGGGGCGGGGTTGGGCAGCTGGGGGACAACGGCAAGGACATGGGGGCAGCTGCTCCCTTGCCCCTCTCCTCCGGCGACGCCCTTGCTAGCAGCGTGTAAGGGTTACGTGTTGTGTACAACAAAATTTGTTGTCAATTTAACATGTAACACAGCTGTAAGTGATGACAACCACTAGCTGTACTGCTTCATTAACTCTGCTTTCTTTTTTTATAATTTTATGGCATTGTGCACTCATGCCTTCTTGCTAAAACCGGTGTGATTTACTGCATATCATTTTGCATTTTTGCAGTACTTTATTGTAAATGCTTGACAGAATGCAAATTAACTCACTCGATCATTTGTTTATTTACTCATTCATTCGTTCATTATACTTATTATTTTTATTAATCATGGTTAGTTATGTTTTTTTGTTTGTCATGCACCAGCTGCTGAAGAGATATTTGCCAATATTTGCTGGTTCTGTTTATAGTGCAGTGTTATTGTTATTACCGGTGATCGTGAAAAGTTTTCGCATTGTTGTAAGATATATTTTGTTGGCAGATTAATTGAGCTTGCATGAAGTATTAGAGCATATTTATTGTTGTTACTAAAATGTTGTTTGTACGTTGAGTTGGCTAATATTACGTGAAATAAATGGGTTTACTAACGTTTAATTGTTACTGGTGTCTATTCTGTCTGTAGCTGCATGCAACATTTATTTGTCCAAAACATCATTCAAATAGAATAGCAAATTAGGCAGTAAAGGCCGGCCAATATTACAATAAGGAAACAACAAAGGTGCACAGATGAAAACTAAACGTGTAGCTAAGCCTAACTTGATAAAGACAGCTAACATATCATATGGGCCTGACGTCAAATCAAAACAATTCTAAACTGTAATGAATAAAACATAAATGTGATGAGAAATTTATACCCAAAGAAAAGCTGTTTGACTGCGGCATAGCTAGCGCATTTTCAGTAATACGGTATATTTTATTGAACATGCGTTGTCTTCATGTTGCAGGTGCGTACTGCTTACTGCGTACCAAATAGCACTTACTTACTGTTTCTGTCGTTCTAAGTTTGTCATATCCGGGTTTTAGTCGGACCGTTGCGATAATAAGGGATTTTTGCTTTTGTATAGGATGTGATGTATTTATTAGATTTATTCGTTAATCAGATGAAATTATAGTATTAGACATATCGCGTAGTTTTTGCGTGCGGCATGTCTTTGTACGACGGTCTTGACTTAGATGAAAAAGCAGATCCTATCCGCAGCGGCGAAGATCTCTGTTAGTGTCGTACTTGCTTGTTTGGTTATCTAAACTTCGGTTATGTTGCTACTTATCTGTCAGTATTTGTTATCTGCTTTTTGATTTAAGAACACACAAGCACAAAATGTGAACTTTAGAAATTACAGCTTTATAAAACGTTGTGTCCTTTGGGTCAGAATTTCACTAACAACTCCAGGCGTTACTAAGTGCCAACATCTCAAACGCAAGGTGTTATCTGCCGTGAAATTTCACAGAAAATAAGTAGTCGATTTTTGCTATCTGCGTGAATTTTCTCGGAAGCTAGCATGAAATGGTTATCGATCGCCGATCTGTGAATCTTGGACAAAAATCGATACCTTCAGATCAGTAATCGGCGAAATAACATGGTTACTTACCCCCAAATGTTGTAGTAATCACACCTTATTGCACATTTAATGAAGGTTTGTCGTCAGAGGTTTCGTTTGAGTGGAGGAAACAATTAACTTTCTGGAACAATAAGACAGACTTTTAACAACTTCAACTTAACTTTGCATAAAATCAACATAAACATTGCACTGCACCGTCATGGCAATCGTAAACTTCCGCTAATATAACATAACGTAACTTCAAAAATATTTACATAAACATATGTACACTTTGGAAGTAAACACGCAGCATCTAAAAACCTAGAACGACCATGTTTAGATCTTCAGACTTAGGTGTAGAATTAGGGTTAGTTTTAGGGTTAGGGTTAAAAATAGGGTTAGGGTTAGGTTTAGGGTTTGTAGTTACATTCAACTGCAATTAAAATTAACTAAAATCCAGTAGGATCGGTGTCACAATCGTTCTCGGTCGATAGACACTTGAAGTAAATGACGTGGAGATCGCATGGCATACACATGTGCGATTTGTTGCAAAATAGTTAGAAAAGCATGAAACGATCATAAATATTTCTTTATTTTTGGACTTTAGACATCTTTGGCAATTGATTAAAGTGAGTGAAATTGGAAATTTGCAGGTAAGTAACCATGTGATTTCGCCCAGTGATCTGAAAGGTGTGTAAGAATCAATGGGTTCCGATCGCCGATGTGAAGGTATAATTATCGGAAAATAAATACGCCTATCATTAGGCCTGTCTGCTGCGAATTTTCATCAAAACAAAGTATAGTAAAATAATTGCCAGTGTTATTTAGTACAGTATTATCAGATTATACAAGCAATAATAGTAAGTTAGCAACTTGTATAGCCTCTGGGCCTAGCCTATGTAATTGATGACATCACTGGTAAGCGGCCATGGCTTTTCAGCTGATGTATTTCTAAAATGTATAAACTATATGCATTGAGTCAAAAACATGGCACTAAACTCTTGTCTATGTTTTTGCCCCAACACTGGCAGTGAAAGAATTTTTGTGCGCGAAAGCAGCTACTGCTTTCAGCACGTCTTAGCCATCACAATTCTATCTGTCTGTCCGTCTGTTCGTCTGTCTGTTTGTCACACAGGTGAATCAGTCAAAAACGGTGCAAGCTAGGATCACCAAATCTTTACCGTCGGCTGCCTGGAAGACTCTAGTTTCAGAAACCGTAAAGCTTTTCTATAAATTCAAAGGGGGTCACCTTGAATGAGGGTGCTAAATGAGAGGGGGGTGGGAAAAAATTGTGATTTTTAGCCAATAAGTCGCTGTGTCTCAATAATGGTGCGAGATAGGGCCTAGATTACTATTAATCGCTAATAGGAAGTCGTACACTGGCTCTTGATTGCCACCAAATTCAATGACCTTGGATGACCTTGAGTGCTAAAATAGGGGTTTTTGTGGATTTTTTGGCAATTTCTGGCTGCGAGACACATTTGAAGAGCAAATTGCGCCGAAACCAATTGAGATAGACATGTACAAGCTGCACACGAAATTTTCAGCAATGAACATAGATTTTGATGGTCCAAGTCTCGATTTTCTAGGTTCAAGGAAACTTGCGCATGAGAGCATCAAAGAGTGGTAGTACCGTAAAAGTCGCGACAATGGCTGGAGATAGACTGACAGTTTGCGAAGAGGAACTGCTTTCGCGCGTCTTGTGAGCATTAGCTCAAATTTCTTGTTCAAATCAGTCAGAGTTGTGGCCATGGCAACAAAACTGCATTGAAATTTCTATCTTGTCTGAAGTAGGCTTAACTACCAGATAGCCTACCTTGCATAAGGCTGGCAGAAACTGTGGTGAAAGAAACAAGTTAAGCTTCATCGATATGCAAATTTGTCACCATAATACCAAATTGTAATTATTAGTCCCTAATTGTGTGATTATTCGCTTATTTCTCAGCTTCAATATACATTTCCATACGTCCATTTTTATGGCATGTATCCAGAAGTAAAAAGATGCTTCTGTGATAATTCATGGAAAATAAGTAGTCGATTATGGTTGTCTGCCGTGAATTTTCACGGCAGATATAATCTTCAATCTCAAACTGAACAATATAAACATTCATTCTTTGTCAAAACTGTTGTGGACTGGAATCATCTGGTGGATGATATAGTTGATGCTCCTTCATTTGAAGCATTCTGGAGTTGCCTAGCCAAGATCCAGTCTTGCTTGTAGGTCCACCGGTCACCTTCCTGCTGCGTCAACACCAGTATTGGTCCTGCAGAGTATACAAGCATAAGCAGAAAAGACTGAATGGCACTTAAAGCTGCCCATAATAAGCATAGTGTTATTGACCGTGCACTTGCATGGTCCAGTGTGGCACAGAAAATGATATTGATGGGACGTGTGCGCTCACACGACCTTTCCATTGAAGTCTCGGTTAGGTGTAATTTCCATGCTTGTGTATGGTCTGAATTTCTGAAGTGGATTGTGTGACATCTTGGGTGGTTTTACGTCATCTAAGGACATTCTGGATGGTAGTAAAGGCCTAAAGGTTGACATGATTCGAAGCTGAAATATCAGCTGAGCAGAATCTTCAGTTGTCGACATTGCTATAGCCAAAACAGCCTCAAATATTTCTTAAGTTAGTTTTTTGCTCATAACTAAGTAATAGCAGCAACATTAACAAAAAAGGGGCCACACAATTCTTCACTTATATGCTGTCAGTAAGCATGTGCGATCTGCGCACAGTAAATAACACGTTGTGACCACATATAATCATTGCATTAAAAAACTTAAAATATCTGCACATCAATAATATGGTCAGAAATATGCATTACAAGATGATGTGAATTAGGCTGTGGACTCTTAACTGTTGCTTTGTAATCTTTATTGTTAATCTATTTTCACACCTTTCTTTCATTGTTACTGTTTTCTTTGACTTGTTATATAGTCTTGTTATATAGCTATATAGTCGTAGTTTAATGGTAATAATAGCAGTTGTAATTGGTCACACCTGTGCTAGAACTCATGTTATGTAAATATTGCTAGCAAACTTATTTCAACCATATCCCAGTTACGTCAAAGCAGCATGAAGATCGAACATATTTATTGTCCATAGTTAGTGGTATAATTGAAGTTGAATGTAGGTTAGCGCTAAAATTAACTTTAGTTTGTGGCATTGTGTTTGATCTTGGAGACATATCTTGCATGTTTGTGTTAATTTTCAGCTGGATGGGGTTCCAGCCTAAAGCTGCTGGAGACTCAGAAGCAACTGCAGGCCAAGAAATATGTGCTACAGAATGTAAAGGTGGGTGAGCGAGTTATGTCCATTGGAATCACAGATGCAATGGATGACTGTTTCGGATTTATTACCTCCGCTCAGATGTTTGTCATTGTACTATATACTGTATATGCAGGGTGCAGGCAAAAATTTTGACAGCTCTAATTATTAATGAACAAAAAACATTTTATGCACGTGCATACACAGACAATTTACATGTACAAGAAAATAAAAATGCAAAACAATATTGTTAACCATGCATGAGTCAGGTTCATCATAAAATACCCAGTTTAATGTGGAGTCTGAGGTTATTATCACAGGAAATTTTTTTTTGAAAAATATGGGTGCAAATCTGTGCAATTTAATGACATCAGGCAAAAAGTGACAAAGTTTTCACATACCACTTATAAAGTAGGACAGAATTCAGAGTCCGTGCCGTAAAAGTTCTGCGGATCTTGCAGTAGGCTAATAACAGTGTCAGCGTGAAAAAATCTAGGTTATCATTGTCCACATTGTAGCCAGATGCTGGGGTAGACAGCAAATTGATGCTGCACTGGTTTTAAGGTGCCAGACTGCACTCATTCTTTTCATCACAAATGTTGCTACCTAGTGCTTCTTTGACACTGTCTCTATTTTGCATTTGGATATTTAGTCGGCAAGGCCCCCAAACTGGGGCATCGCATCGACGGGATGTGGTGTGTGAACAACTTGCCCAAGGTTGTTACTTGAGAGTGCAGTGGTCAGGGACCAAACCCACGACCTCGCGGTCATTGGGCGCAACACGCTAACCACTATGGACTACCAAGCCACACCGCTGTTGTTGGCTGTGAGTCACTGTGATGATGTCCAGTTCTTGACAATTCCACTCGCATCACTGTCCATTGTCTTTTATATCATCAGATTGCACCAGAGAGCATCTGCACAAATAATAATAATTAGTAAGCAGCAGTTTCAGTACAGACATTATCAGCATTTGTTATAATAATATAATTTATTAGAAATTTTTACAACCATAAATTCTATACTAAAAATTTTATTTTTACGAATATGTGCAAATATGTTCATTAAATTACTTAACAGATGATCCACATCTACATAACATTAAACAGAATTTGGATCACAGCAATTCCAGACGATTCCAGAGAAAGAGGTGATAACTAAGAAATGGATTACACCAGAGACACTAAGTCTAGTTCAAGAAAAGAGAATCTTGAAGAAGAAAAGAGACAGTAGCGAACTGGCAGACAGGGAATATCGACAGAAATGTAATGAGGTAC
>Ga0209367_1001405_pt1 | contig 29434 bp, 26 predicted proteins | sample WorMetLIZISLAND2_FD_187412 | JGI IMG/M metagenome (GOLD analysis project Ga0209367, IMG submission 187412) | Marine gutless worms symbiont microbial communities from Max Planck institute for Marine Microbiology, Germany - Olavius geniculatus... ...
ATGTCAGAAAATACAGAACAGAACAATAAAACATGTGTTCCAAGGGTCAGAAAGGCCGCAACGGCACTTACAACTGCCCATATAACAAAAAGTAGCACGGTATAATAAGACATTGTTGTATTATTATATTATACTGGAACGTACATACCGGATATCGGTACACTGTTGATGATATATGTGGCGACTTGGCTGAGAACGTCGTTGGTCGCACCAACGATGGACGCTAATCGACGCCAGGCCCGTATTAGTACTTAATTGGATAACGTTGCGGTATGGGTAAAACATCTGTTTATATAACCAGCCATTGAGGTCAACTGAGCTTCGCCACCCGTCTGAGCTAGACGGAATAGTAACTATGTACGTCTCTATCTGCAACGGTTTGGCCGCAATTGTGAATGCAAAGTTTATGCCTGCATTCATCATCCATGTGCGACGTAACGGTATTACCGTATCGTGTCCTATACATAGCGCGATTGCAGCGTTCGATATAGCCTAACAGCGTGTATGAGACTGCAGTCACTCTGTAAAATCGTTTTCTCTCCGCGACCGGAAGTCGGACGCTAGCTGGCCTTCGGACGTATAGACGGTACAGACGTACCGTCGGCCTACCGCTGGACTTCTTAATAATCTGTGCCTGGTAGTTTATTATTGAGCTGCAACGCGGATAAGGCATGGAGAACGCTGTGATTGATGTAGGACCTATAGTAAAATACTGCGGTGTTCACGCATATATGGTTGAGAGCGGCTGTCTGTGACAGCTGAAGGCATCTCTGTCGATCGTTTCGCTTTTATCGTTAGGTTATCCCTGATCGACGTTTAATTATTTCGCTGTTCATCCGGCTGTGTCGATTAGACTTGATCTGCTTCGTTATACCCGCGTTCGCGATATAGTTGACGCGGCCGGTGCGGTTTGTCGCGTCAGAGACAGAAGCGTATAGGCCTACAATGCGCAGTCGTCATACGTGCGATATATACCTATACCGGTACGTTCTTGATTGAAGGCGTTCTGCAGAAAACGAACAGCATTATATCGCTTGGAATCTTTGCTAGAGTACTGCGATAGTGATATCGTCAAATAGGCCTATATTATTCCAGCGACCATTTAAGCCGTCGTCAAAAAGTCAGATTGGCCTAATGACAGGTGGTCCGTAAATGACGTCACGCGATTCGTCCTTTGAACTCTTTTTTTTCCCCACGATCACATATTACGTTACTATATGTTAAAACGTCCGGATAAAATGACGTAAACTTAATGCAAAAAATAATTACAAAACGCTGAGTCCACAATCGTTCTTGTCGAAATTTGGGTTGTTCTAAATAGTGGCAGATCCAGAAGTTTGGAAAAGGGGGCGGAAGAGTAGGGGGTGGGGTCAAAATTTTTGAAAATTTTATCCAAGAATGATGTATTTTGGTGCAAAATTTTCCTTGTTTTAAGATGCATTTGGTTAATAGGTGGGGGCGGCCGCCTCTCCGCCCCCCTGAATTCGCCACTGGTTCTAAATATCCAGTGTATAGGGCATGTAATAGAGATTCGGGATCCCGGGATCCCGGCCGTTTTCGCCAATCCCGAATCCCGGGATTGGCAGCGTCTCAATCCCGGGATATCGGGATTACAAAAAAATCCGCTAAAATTGTACTTTTTCGCGTATTAAATGTCAGAAATAAAAATATTAACCGTCTGGTAAATAAAATATTTTATGAGCGCTAGAGTATACTACTTCGTGCTGTCGTCGCGAATTTGTATTTTTGGCAGTCATTGTCACTCTTTGCAGTTCGGATATATAGGCCAACCTTTCGTAGGGGCTCTGTGCATAAAATAAGTCAATTGGGGATACCAAAATAACGACCAATCTGTAAGCCTAATCCCGAAACGGTATCCCGGGATTGAGAATCCAATCACGGGATTGCAATCACTAGCGTGTAAGTGACTCTTACGTAGTAGCGCGGCGTTCTGTTTACTTATTTATCGCGAGCGCAGCAGGTGCCCGTTGAAGCCACGCCCACATTGTGCGGCGAAAAGTTCGAAGATGGCGTCGGATGGTGGTGATTGTTTTCGGTACAACTTTGCGCTGGTGTCTCGCATCGCGAACGCGTTTGCGACGTCGTCGTCCTTCGACCTGAAGAAAGGACAGACGGTCGACATCGACAAGGCGCGCCATGAGCACGAGGAACTCGTGGAGGCGTTGCGACGCATAGGTCTGGACGTAATCGAGTTGCCGTCAGACGAGAAACACCCGGACGGTCTGTTTGTCGACGACATCGCCGTCGTCATCCACGGCACCGCGCTCATCTGCAACCCGCCCACACTCAACGACCGACCTACCCGCCAGGGAGAGGTATCAGGCAATATCGGATTGTCGCAACAAATTAATGTTCACCAAAGTGATCAACTCATGAATTCACTACCATCTCATGAGCATGCAGAGCTCTGCCACAACCTTAAGTCCCTAACGTCATCGTAAACGCAAATTCTAATCTAACTTTGGAGTGGTGGACTTCTGTAGTGGACCGAATCAGTATTTTGCTGTTTTGATACTAGCTTCAGCTGCTAGCGGTGGGTAGGTGTTTTGTTGTGTGAGGGCTTTTGGGCGTGAGTACAATGCGAAGGGTGAGACAAAACACCACACTGGCAGCAAATTACTGCATTAACGCTAACCGTTAAACTAAACTCTAACCGTATACCTAAGTAACTCTAATCCTAACCTTAGCCTTAACTTTTGCGCTAGCGTCTAATTTGCTGTCAGTTTGGTCGGTGCTACTGATGCTGTGTTTTGTCGCACCACAGTGCAAATTGGGTACTGGTGTACAGGTAATTTGCGGACCATATTTGAGGCCAGGTGCATTTTTTTTGTTGATTGGCATGAAGGGATGGAGAATATGATGGGGAAGATGGTGGCAAAGATAGATGGATGTCGAAGACAGCAGAGATGATGATGGCAGAGACGGACAGATAGCAAAGACAATTGGATGAGTGACGAAGATAACAGATGGGGAAGACGAATGGATGAAGAAGTAGAACGTATCAAGAAGATAGATAGGGAAGACAGGAAAAGGGGTAAAATGAGGAGGACATAAAAGGGGTTTTGCAACTTTTGTAATGGCACTTCTCGATGGTAATTAGGCATACTAGCAAATTTTATAGTAACAATACACAGTAGCATTAGCAACACACATAAAAAATATAGTGTACCCATTATGGCCGATCTTTTATTAGGTCTTTTTGTCGAGTGTGGTCAGCATATCTACAGTTTACCTACTGGTCCGCAGTTCTGTCCACAACTTTTTAGTCTGCAAATTACATGTACACAGGTCCACAAGTTTGTAGTCTGCATTTTACCAATGTTCGCATTGCCACTTTGGCTGGCAATAGTTTAAACCCACATATATTATTGTCTGTGTACTGCTAGCATTCATCACAGATATGCACCGAAGAATTCCACTGAACTAAATTGAATTCGCCCAGATGGATTGGTGAAATATACAGCTGCAGAAATTAATGCATCATTGTCACTTTTCTTATTTTGCTTTAGTTTATGAAATATATCAACTATGCTAGCAGTGGTGGAGTTCTGGAATTTGTGGTCTTTCTGACTGACTACAAAAATTGTTCGAAATTAATTGATTAGTCAAAGTAAATTTTTTTCTCTAGTCACTAGTGCAATATCAAAAAGGTAAACTTGTGGATGGCCTGCAAATGATCACTCAGTCAGTACTAACCTGGTGAAATGTGATGCAAATTTCTGAATAGCCAACCACATGAAAACTAAAGTGAATAACTGAATGTACACTCAGACAATGTAATAAATTATATAGTAAATTATTTCTAGATTACTTGTATTATAATTTTCTGTCAGTCTAAATTAATGTTCAATGTTGATGTGATTAGGTCTACAAGTAAAATGCAGAACATTTGTAAGTCGTTTTTGAAAGTTTGAAGCTTTTTTAAACATGTAGTCAGGACTATGTTGATAGGCCTGTTACTGATAACAAAACTAAGCTGAGTTGCTGCACTGACTTGCATGTCTTGTAGCACTTGTGTTAGTAAGTACTAAGCAGACTGATTAAATGCCAGTAGATAAATAACAGGAACTAGCTGTAGAGCTTCAGGCAATAGACAGCAAGGTAAACATAGCTCTGACAGGCAGGAGTGTTGCGTGGGCTCAGCCATGAAGTAATTGACTGTCTGGTAGTCTGATCTTGTCTCTGTAACAGTAATCACCGGTGCAGTGCAGCTATGCTAGCTACCATTGTGCTTTTCTCAAAAACAAACATGAAAAATAACAGATTCATTATCATAACTTAAGCTGGAATGAAAAAATAGTGAAATTGCAACTACTGCAAAATATTTCTGAAACTGAAAACTAAAGCTAAATAAGTTACAACGAAAATAACACTGGCTACAATGGCTACAGACAGTTAGCTGTGCTCGCACACCACGCGTTATGATCTGTTCTTCTCATTACCTAGAAACGTCTACAGCCAGTTATATAGCTGGGAGCCATAGTGGCACAGCTGTGCATCTTAGTTATCGCTTTCAGATGTGTTACTAGTAGAGTGATGTCATTTCCAAAAGGCCTCAGTCTGCATTACATCAATATTTCCATTCCTGTGGCCATTGGCTAATAATGACTACTGCTTCTGAAAATTGTCATGTCGTCACTGATAATTAAGGTGATTTGTGATTACATGTTTGAATGCTTTCGATTGTTTTACATATCACTTCTAAACTCAATATTGTGTAGTTTTGCATTTGTATGTTTTATTTGTGTGTGCATTTTTAAAGATTGTTTTTGTACTGTTGCTTGTAATGATAAATGTGTGAAATTTCCACTATTTCATTGCAGCAATACATTTATCAAATCAAATAATTTATTTGCAGATACCAACAGTCATCATACAGTAGCACAAAATGAAACTTTCAACAACAACAAATTCTGCTGGTTATCCGCTGGCTGTCACAGGACTAATGGCCACTTATGTGACGCCAGATGTTCGGTATTAGCACACGGAGAAATACTCAATGTCTCAAAAAATTGTTAAGTTTACGTTTCGAAGAGACACCTTAAAAGCACTAAAATTTCTAAAATCAATTATCGACGCAGGTAAACTGTTCCAGACACTTGCAACTCGCTGGCTAAAAAATCGTTTACGAGTGTTCGTTATACGGTGTTCTTGCAGCAGTTTAAAACTATGACCACGCGAAGGTCTGTCGTTAGATCATAATACAGACAAACTGTGACTCACATCAACATCAATAATAGTAATATATACCAAATAATATTTTATACATTAATAAAATGTCAGTATGCAATCGCCGCAGCTCTAAACTTTCAAGCCCAAGCACAGATATGTTAGATGACCTATGCCATAGATGTTTGGTAAATCGCCTTTGAACAGACTAGAGTCTGTCGATTAGTCTGCACCGGGTTCGCAACCAGACACTAGAGGCATACACTAAAACAGGTCGTACATACATAACAAAAGCTCATTTAAGTACATTATGATCGCAGGTAACAAAACACTTGAACATCAGACTGACTCTGCGAAGTGCTTTTGCTGTAATGCAGTTAATATGCTCAGCAAACTTGAGCAAACTATCTATTGTGATTTCGAGGTTTTTAACTGAAGTCCTAACTGGCAGAAGCTCGCCGCCAATCTTGTACTGAAACTGACTAACATCATGTCATCCGACACTAAAGATACAACATTTGTGTTTCGACATTTTCAACTGCCACGTATCGGACCAAACATTCAATTTGTCAAGCCTGTCTTGCATCGCAAGAATATCTGTCTCTGTGTTAACAACCGTGTAGGTTTTAGATCATCTGCGTACAATTTACACTGCGTCTTATCATCAAAAACAGTTACAATATCATTGATATACGACATAAACAAGAGTGGTCCAAGACAAGAACCTTGAATTACATCGCTGGTAATGTCAGCATTTCCTGAGAGTGTGCCACCAACTTCAGTCACTTGCATTCTGCGTTTTAAGAAGTCCTGTATCCACTTAGAAGATTTCCACCAGTGCCAAGTGCTGCTAGTTTTGCGAGGAGTTTTGAGTGACAGACAGTATCAAATGCCTTGGAATAATCAATGTAAGCTGCTATGATACCGTTAAGTGCACACTGCACACTGGTGGCTGGCATGTCCCATTTCTGAACTGTTTTGTTAACGTTCAAGTTGAAAATGTATGACCACCAAAGACTGTCGGCCAGTGAAAAATTACCACACGGGCTGCAAGTAGTGATTAAGTCTGCAGTGTGAAATATATGATCTGTGTGCTCATGTAATCTCTCACAAAATTAATTGTAGTGTAATCACAGTCACTGATAGGTCATTGATCGCTGGATGCTGTAACCAGCGTATAATTTGTTGTGTGGTGTTAGTTGGCGGTGGTGAGGCAGGTGCTGAGGAAAGAGCTTGGTCTGAAGATTGTTGAGTGTGAAGGAACGCTAGAAGGTGGTGACGTTCTCTGGACAGGTAACAGCCTGATGCAATGATGCTCTTGATGACTTTTTGATTGCATAAATTCACCGTGAGTTTTGTAGCATAACTTTTTCTTCATTGTTTGAATGACTGTGGTGGATTAATTGTGAAAATTAATCATTTGTTTGTAAATTAATGGCAGTTTTAATTCTGGTGGTGGTGGCTTATCCTATGGTAGTAACATGGTGGTTGCATCAATGAAGTTACTCTGTGTCGAGTTGGGTTAGTAATGAGATCATCAGTATGGCTATAGACCATCATGTATCTCAGTGAGAAGCCATACTGTCTACTTATTGAACCTTACTCCTCAGGCCAACTCAGCCTGGCCATCCCTCCGTGTGTAAACAAACTGAGTACCATACCGGGGATGGTTACAGCCAAAGCCGTAAAAGAGCCAGAGAGTTGAACTGAGTTCTGCATAACGGTAGTCATACCAGGACTGCTGGCATACTGCCCCAGTCAGTTAAAAGATACAGATTACAGACTGTCAATAGAGCCAGCCGCCATCTGACTGACTTGGTTTGTATACTAGCTTAATCGAGTTTAAATTTTTTTAAACCCTGGCTGGCGCAGTGCTGGAAAGGGGATGGGCTCCCATGCAGCGGACGTAGCTGTTTGTCTACGCATAACTTTTCTTTTTTCTGATCTAGATAGTGTTAGTGTTATGATCTATTAAATCTATGTATTGCTTGTGTTGCATGTTTCACAGGTCGTGAAATATTTGTTGGTTTGTCAACGAGGTCCAACATGCTTGGTGCTCAGTCGGTCGCCAAAGCTTTCCCAGAATACCCAACGACCATAGTGAAAGTGTACCCGCCAGCGCTACATCTGAAGGACTACATATCTATGGCCGGACCTGAAATCATGACAGTTGGCAGAAGCGAAGGTGCCCAAAAGACATTCCTGGTAATTAAGCAGGATTTTCTGCATCAGTATTGCAACCTGTGGTGTCAAATTGAGCTAAATGAGTGGGAGGGTCATTGTGTGTTTATATCTGAAGTGAAAACTTTACAAGTAGGTAGGTCCTGTCTTGTAGACAGATTAAAAAATAAACCATTCACAGTTTCTGGCGAAAGTAATAGATGTCTGTCTGCTTCCTAATGCTTTCTTAAGGACATGACTTAACACTAGAACAGCCAAGAGCGTCAATTGACGCAGATGCTAAATGTTATGATAGCTCAGCAAAATATCCACCGCGGCAAAATTTCCAGAAAATTTGACTTTTTCTACTTTAGTGCCCTCTTATGAAAAATAAGTGAGAAAAACAATTTGGTCACGCCATGAGGCCGGTAGATGTGTGTATACCTAGAACAGCCGCAAGCGTCAATTGACACAATACAGTATGTCGCCACTGTAGCACGTAATCTAGGCGTTGCACTGCTTGCAGATATTCACCATACACTGGCCACAGACTGGTCTCTTGCAGCTGCCACACAGTGTGGACGTTCTGTTGCGTTTGCACACCACTTTCACTCGACAGTTGACTTTTTTACCAAGTTGAGTCGTGGTTGAAGACGATGAGGTTGATGCTGGAGCTGGTGTGCTTCCTGATGATGTTGATGTTTCTCTCAGTTCTGTGGACAACTGTGCATTCGTCGTCTTTTTGAATAGAATCCACACATTGATGCCAGCTATGTCCAGTATGTTCCAGAAGACACAAGCAGCCATCGTCAACAACCTGCCTTTGTAGACATCTGCCGACACATGGAATCCAGCATGTCCACTCCGCACTTGTTTTCGTTGTAATAAAGGACTGATTCTGGCTTTTTTTCCCCATCCGTTTGACATGCAGCACCTTTGTGTAGTGTTGACAAGACTACAACAGTTTTCGTTGGCTTGGCTTGGCTTGGTACTTGACGAGGTTCAGTGAATCACAGCTGTAGAATACTGAGTCATGTGTAGCCATCTTGGAAGAGACTGGTATTTCTTTTCTGTCTAGTCGCAAAGTGCCGACAAGTGATGTGCATCTGTCAAGGAGTTTCTGTGCAAGTTCAACGCTTGTAAAGAAATTATCCATTGTGATATTGTAACCACGTCCAAAGTACGGCTCCATCAGTGTCATAACTACATGTGTCCCAAGAGAACTAACTCTTTCTTCATCTTTGACAAGATACGGCTTCAAGTTCAAACAGTACTTTGAATTCAGTTCAGCAAGCATCCAGAACTTTATTCCAAACTTGTCTGGCTTATTGGGCATGAACTGTGTGAATCTACAATGAGCTTTGGTCGGAAACAGCTGTTCATCAACAGTCAATGATACGTCTGGAATAAAAGCTTTCTGACAGTTTTCCACAAAACGTGACAGTATCCATGACATCATGCAGAACTTGTCTTCCTTTATTCTCTCGCTGCGAGTACTTCGGCAGTCGAATCTGATGAATGACTTGATTTGTCTGAAGCAATTTCGAGGCATTGCCTGGCGGAAGGCCTGACAGCCATACTCGTCTGACCAGAGTAAATCAAGAGGAAGTTTTTGGCGTTCATGACTCCACGTAGATACAATAGTCCCAAGAAAGTATCCAGTTCAGCATCAGCCATTTCCCATGTCGACTCCTTTGTCCGAGCGTATTCTACAGTGCATCGTTTGATATGGTGCAGCATTCCTTCATCAATCAGCAGTCCGAACGCATCCACTGGAGAAGTGACAGTGCGAGCATATGCTGTTGGTCCTGGTTTCGCGGTGAAAACATTCTGAGACTGAAAACGACCAGTCAATGCTGTCTGCGTCACAATCGTCCACTTCGTTCCATCTCTGGTGACTGTCTGTTCATCAGCAGCTGTGTTTGCTGGAGTCTGCTGTACACTGCTGGTGGTGCTTGCTGCATCAGACTGTCTGGCAACATCATCGTCATCGTCGTCTGAGCTGGTTGGACTCAGCTGCACACTGCTATCACTGTCTTCATTTCTCTGCGATTCCTCGTCTGAGCCACTGTCTGTCCGCTAGGTTTTGTAGTATCTCAAGTGCACGTTTGGCAGTAAATCGTCGCTGACGTCCACTGCCAGCAGCAGTGCCACCAGCAGCTGTCACAGAGGAAGAAGTAGACGCTGCTTGAGACATTGATGCAGTGCATACAGGTATCTGCTTCTTTGCAGTTTGTGGTGCAGTTCTGTTGGCACAGCGCTTCATGACGACACTGGGTGGAGCTAAATAACTGACTGAAGTCTATGTTACAAAAAAAGTCCACTGAAACGCAGAAACTCAAACGTTTTTACAGCTTGTTATACACTGTACTGTACAACAACCGACAAACTAACATCTGACTAGGCCTATAGGCGCTGTTGCGCTGCATTAGTGTGATGCTGGAAGCCGACGCCCCTATCCAGTTGAAGGTCAGTGCTGTATGACAGTCCTGCAGGCCATCTAGCAGAGCATACGTTATAGACTTATGTATGTTGTGCTACTAATCTATGGCCTCGCTGTGGCTGTATGCTGCAGGCCTACAGCATCTGTAAGTCGCAGACTTGCTATGTTCAGCAGTGATGCGTCAATTGACACACGCGGCTGTTGCAGGTATATCAATTGCTCGGCTGTTCTAGTGTTAATAAAAAATCTAAGAAATAAAATTTCTTTTTCTTAAAAGAATTGTAACATATGATTGTGCGATAAATTGTTATTTTCCGTAGGCCTGCAATTTTTTGCTGTTGTCCTGCAGACCCCATTGATAAATGAGCTGTTGCTTGTATGCGTGTAGGAGATAAAGAACTCTGGAGCAGTGGGCTACAAGTACATAGCGGTTGATGAGGACGAGGCTGCCAACGTTGTCTATGCCAACCGGACACTTCTGCACCTTGGCAACGACCAGATACCAAAGGGCTCGGCGGTAATACCACTAGCTGCAGTCACTGCATTACAACTGTGGGGTCGCACGTAAAAACATGGAACAATGGAACATGCAAGCTTTATATTTAGCCGTAGATCACAGCAGTGGTGGAAGGTCACATTGAACTAAGGATGTATTGTTCGAATTTTTTCCAAATTTGAAATTTTTTTGTATTCGAATAACATTCGATATTTGAATTTGAGTACCACTAGTTAACAAGTAGTAGGCCTACTGTAGAACGTACGGCATTTGGCTATGCATTTTTGTATCAAACTATGTATTTTTGTAATCAAGATTATTGTTATGGTCTAATTAATCCTTTGTGGCATTGTATGCTGTGTTATTTTTTCAGAAACACAACACACATGCAGCATAACGAAATTATTGTTTGATTCCATGACTTACAAAATGTAAACATAACATGACCGCAGAATTGTAAACAAAGTAAGTAACGAAACAAGAAAAGCCCTGCTAACGCAAATGGGAACACGCAACAGCCGCGATGCATGTTTGAAAGCATAGTAAAACAAAGTCTAAGTCGGTCGCCAGAGGGCGCCAGATGACCCCTGGCTATGGTGTCTAGTGTTTTACTCGTACTCACCAGAGGGCGGAATGTGTCTTGCTCAGCAAAGCCGTATCGGCTGGATGTCGCAAATTTTTCTTACCCCCTCATTTAGTGCCCTCGTTCGGGGTGACCTTTTTCGAATTTATGGAAAAGCTTTACAATTCCTGAAACTAGAGTCTTTCAGGCAGCCAACAGTGAAGATTTGGTGATCCTAGCTTGCATCGTTTTTGACTGATCCACCCGTGTGATAGACAGATGGACAGACAAATGGAGAGAATTACGATTGATAAGACGCGCTACAGCAGTAGCTGCTGTTGCGTGTAAATTGAAAAAGCCTATATATGCATAATGACTTACTACATCAACAGTGCAGCAACTCGCCATCAGCACATGGTTGTTTCAACTAATACAAGCATTTTATTTGTTTGTAATATAAAAAAAAGAAACATTTAGTTACTGACCTACTTCGTTTTGTTTGTTTAGATTTACCTGATGCCACAGCGAATCAGCAAGTGAAAAAGAGTACACAGCATGTCTGCATATAGTGCATATAGGTTTACAGTTGTGTCCTATGAATGATAAAAAAAACGTATATTGGCTTTGGCTTAGCGTTGCATATTAAAGGGCAGTCCATGTTTGAGCTTTGACAGTCAGTTCCTGTGAAGTGGTTTTAGCAATGGTGTGACTGGAGAGTATCAAAGGTCAGCACTCAGCCTGCCTAATGTGTTTATTGGACTGGGTGGTTGGGTGGTCAGCAGTCAGCACTGCTGCAGCGCTGCACAATAAAGTGAGCACATTGTGTGCAGAGATCTCTGCATGGGGCTGTGTCCTGAGGCGATGTGGGCCGCCTACTGTACAGCGCAGTGAAAATGGCCGCATGCAGCATTAATTAGTCGGCGGTGAAGCGAAATAGACAGTGCAAGACATTGTTGGTGGTAAATAGTCGTTTATTGCTCCTTTAACATGTAGCGGCGCATCAATTAACAAATAAATTCGAATATCAAACAACCCGTTATCTACCTTGAAATTTAAACAATTGGAACAAATACAGCATATAGAACAATCACATGTCGCTATACGTCCCTATTCATCAGCTTGTCTTGTCCTTTACTGAGTGAGTATGTATGGATGGTCGGTTGTGTGTGCAGATCTATGTAAACAAGATTGATTACACACGCGTTGCAATATCGATGGAGGAGCCATTGAAACGTCATGGCCGGCTTGGTGGCTGTATACTGCTGATCAACCGAGTGAAACATCCAAAGAAGATCCCCACCACTGCACCATAGCAGACCGTCAGTCGCAGTTTTGCCCTCACACATGGGAATAAATACTTCTCGTTCATCTTGAATTTCTTCTGAAGGATGTCCAGTGTTTCGTGGATGGACTTTATGACAGCATTTTAAGCACTTGTTACGACTGTTATAAGGTGAAATTTTAATATATGATATTTGCGATAATTCGATGGTAGTGATAATGTTGTGTATTTAGTGTGCTGATTTTGAAATCTGTTTTCTTTGGTTGTGTGTCGTTATGCATATTGTTTATTATCCAAATATAAACATGGTTTGTAGTTTTCATTTAAATCGTGCTGTCAAAAATATTGCTTTGTTACAGTGTGTTGACCTATTGTATGTTGAATCTTGGACATTTTACGAACTTGCGTAGTGAAAAAGGAGACTGGTTTGTAATGTACGTTGAACAGCAAAAATTTTTTTTTCATTGGCACATTCTGTGGAAAACTGGCAATAAAATGATCATTAAAGATCCAACCACACGTTAAGCACACCACTTCACTACTATGTGAAACATCCGAAAACTAGCCATTTGCTACCTTTACTAGTTGTTACGTGGTGATTAGATTTGCATTAGTTGCTGCCATCATCACATTTGATGTTCAAAATATCGATCTTTTGCCAGAACAGAGCCTTTAGAGCATGTGCTAATATTCTGACATTTATACCGTACTTCACATGGTAGTGTAGCGACACATTGTAGTTGTGGTGGGGCGCTTTGTCATTTCTTTGTTGTGTTGCATTTTTGAAGAATGTGCCATTGTGCCTGTGAAAGAATGCTGAAAATTGATCAGTCTTTGGTGAAATTACGGCAAAAACTTGAGTGTCCCACTTTTTCCACCGTGTTTTAGCCATCGTATCTAATACTGCACTGCCACTGTGACCATTGCATTGTACCCTTTTACTGTGTTATCACAGTCCAGCACAGTAGTGCTGACACTGTTGTAACATTGGGTGATGAGTGCTAAGTATAGGAAATGGCGTTTTTTGGGGGCGGGGGTCTTGTAACTCCGAAACCCCTTAGCCGATTTCCAAAAAAACTTGGCATTCTATTAAAACGTCTTGTTTACATCTATCAGATTAGTTTTGTCGATATTTGTGAAAAGTGTGATTACCGTACTACGTGAAAATGATCATGTCTCGATTTGTGGTATAGCACAAACAATGTCATTGTCGTTGTAGTGACAGTTACTATGTATTGAGATTTTTGTGGAGTTACTGTATTATCAACTGTATTATTATTATTATTATTATTACTGTAAGCAGCAGATATAGTACTGGAGTTGTAGAAAATAGCCTTTCGAGTGTGATTTGCATGGATTATATAGCATTGTTGTAATGCATTTACTGTGTGGCTTTGCTACTCACAGTTAAATTCCCTACAAAACGTATATTTCGGATTTTTAATATTTGGAACACTAACAGAATGAGGCTGTTTTGTAACTTGTTTATCGTACGACCCTCGCAATATCCGTCGTCTTTGTGAAAGGTTAAACAATTTTTACAACGTACGACCTGGGGAGCCCTGATGTATGGGGGCTTGGGAGTGAGCCCCGAAGATTTTCATTGAAACCGGCAGTGCCCGGCACTGCAGCCTAATCCCAAAGTTACAATTACCCAGCAAGCTGTTGACGACTCTGGCTTCATACAATAAGACCACCAGCCTTCATTAACTGAAGTTTCTGAACAGAACAGAGCTCAGTTTACTCACAAATGCAAGGCCTGGTGAGCCGCGGAATTTGGACGATTTTGCCAAGGAATACTGCGAACTGACAAGTGGACTTTGGCAATTTTCCACAGAGAACTGTGGGCCCTAAAAATATGTAAGTGCAATATTGGAATATTTAGGTAAAGGTAAAGGTGGATGGCTGCATCTTGTGTTGGCAATGTGGCAGTGTCTTTACTTGTTCTTAGCATGCTCAGTTGGCTGGATTTATAGTTTGTCCGCTGGTAGCTGCCATTTGTGTGCACATTTCAAATGCTTAGTGCTGTTTTCCTATGTGGAACATTTATTTTTCCTACTACTTAAATACAGGGTGGGTCAAAAAACTGGACCTGTTTGAGCGTTGATAACTCAGCGATAGTCACCCGTAGAAAGGCCTGTGATATGTCAGAAGTTTTAGAATGTTGTAGACAAAAAGGGCCCAACTTGCATAGCAAATCATTTAGATATTCTTTGCCTATTTTGCATAAATCTTCACTACCCCTGAAATTAGGCATTTGCTTGCACTCCCATGTGTCCGAGTTTATTGAAGTCAAAAACTCACTGCCAAAAAGTCTAGATTTAAATTCTGTAAATTATTCAATGTAGGGGCATTGCAACATATGGCATGGTCCCAAATTTTCAGTAACTGACCAGCTAAAATGTGTGCTAAACTGCTAATCGAATGCTGGGCTCAGCTGATCCTGAACACATTGACTTCAGCGATCGATCAGCTGCCTAAAACGACTGATGACAATTATGAATGCAAAAGCTGGGCAACTGCTTATGTCAAATTTCATCTAAACTCAACGTATGTGTTAATGATTGTTGATATTTCATTGTATGCTGAATAAAAATCACTTAAATTCATGTGTTACAGCCAATTTAGCATGATTTTATGGATGGGGCAGATTTGTGTAATTCAGGCAAAGAATGGGCAAAGAATATTTAAATGCTGAGACATGCAATTTGTACACTTCTTCTGTACACAATTTCAAAACTTGGCATATTATCCGCCTTTCCATCAATAAACATCGCTAAGTTATAAAAGCTTAAATAAAATTAAAATTAATAAAATTAAATCCATGTGTTACAGTCAAATTTGGCAGAATTTCACTGGTGACGAATATTACACCCTGTACAGAGTTGGCCAAAAAAACTGGACCTGTTTGAGCGTTGATAACTCAGTGATGGTTAGACGTGTGATACGTCAGAAGTTTCACAATGCTGTAAAAAATAAATGACAAATTTGCATATTGAAGCATTTAAATATTCTTTGCCTAATTCGCATAAATATTTGTCACCCCCCCCAAAATTCTGCCAAATTTGACTGTAACATGTGAATTTAACATGGACATTTGAGCTTTTATAACTTAGCGATGTTTATTGATGGAAAGGCACGTAATATGCCAAAAGTTTCAAAATTGTGTACAGAAGAAGTGTAAACTTGCATGTCTCAGCATTTAAATATTCTTTGCCTGATTTACACAAATCTGTCCCACCCTTAAATCATGCTAAATTGGCAGTAACACATGAATTTAAGTTGATTTTTATTCATCATACAGTGGAATATTAACAAACATTAACACATACGTTGAGTTTAGATGAAATTCGACATAGGCAGTTGTCCAGCTTTTGCGTGATAACCGTCATCAGTTTTTTAGGCAGATGATCAATCGCTAGAGTCAATGTGTTCAGGATCAGCTGAGCCCAGCATTCGATTAGCACACGTTTTAGCTGGTCAGTTACTGAGATTTTGTGACCATGCTATCTGTTGCAATGCCTCCACACTGAATACTTCACAGAATTTAAATCTGGACTTTTGGCAGTGAGTTTTTGAGTTCAATGAACATGGGAGTGCAGGCAAATGCCTAATTTCAGGAGTAATGAAGATTTAGGCAAATTAGTCAGAGAATATTTAAATGATTTGCTATGCAAGTTCGGCCCTTTTTGTCTACATTCTAAAACTTTTGACATATTACACGCCTTTCTACATGTAACTATCGCTGAGTTATCAACGCTCAAACAGGTCCGTTTTTTATGGCCCACCCAGTTTTTGCATGGCTTTAGATGTTGTACATTGTGTGTTATGTAGAGTAAACGTGTCAGTCCTGTTGATAATGTAGTGCAGATGCAGAGAGTTTTCACTGCAGATATAATGTTGTTTATCATGAAGTAATACAGGCTTAATGTATATAGGCCAGATTCTACTCCGTCATAGTCACTGTCTTGTAATCATGTCTCTGTGCAGAGGCCCTGTAGTGTATGTAGAGCCCAGAGTACAAGTGACAGTACAGTCAGTGGGAATTTCACCTTGAGTGACATATTTTTCGTTATGATTATGCCAAAATATTTTCCCGGGAATTTCACCTTGAGTGACAGTGGGAAATTGTTAGACTTTTTTTTAACACAAATCCCCATTTGTCATGACTTAGGTTCATGCTAGCCTAGTGATGAGGGCTCTCCTCTCTTTACAATGACCGGCCACAGACCTTGCCTCCTCCCAGCTGACATTCGTTGTTTGTAAGTCGTCTCTCAGCATGTCATGCCATGTCTTCTTATGTACTAAGTATAACAGATTGAAACACAAGGGTATTTCTAACAAAATCTGCTGCATAAGTGCACTATTGTGCTGTTTATGTTGTATCATATGGGAAGTTGACAAAGAAACTGTTTTTCACAAGGTTTTTCTTTCTCAGTGCAACAGTAAGTAGAGAAGCGATCTTGTCTCTCTGCTTAGCCATTGCACGAAATCTAACTCTTTCACCCACGACATTGACTATGCAATCTGTACATACAGACTCGCATGTCAGGCTGTGGTTATATGTGAAATAAAAGTGCTGCGCATTTCTGCTAACCTTGCACATTTTAGTGTTCTGGAATTATTTGACGGGAGGTTTGGTCCCTTTGACAAGACAATGCAAACATTTGTGGTTTTCTGCCTTTCGAAATTTCTGTAATGTGGGCAAATTTGCTGCTTCCATTGAAAGTCTGAAAGCTAAAGATTAAGGGCAGCTTTGCCTTCCCCCTTATCCTCTGACATGGGGCTCTGCCCGATTAACGCTCTATTGACCCATGTTATGGGCTCTTGCTGCACTACCATTCTGCATGCTTCCGCACCCACAGACTGTGCAAAGAACTTTGTTACCTCCGCCAAGGAGGTTGTGTTTTTGCCGGTTTTTGTTTGTCTGTCTGTGTGTTAGCAAGATAACTCAAAAAGTTATGGAAGGATCTTTCTGAAATTTTGAGGGCATGTCAGGAATGGCCAAAACTACAAGTAACACACATTATTTAATAAAATATGTGACAAATGCACATAATACAATAGCAAAACAGAAGAGAAATGTAATTTAGACAAGGTAACATAGCATAAAATAATTAAACACAGTCAAAAAGTGATCTAAGTAAAAAAGACTGTTTATGCAATTTTTTACTACAAACAGGCAGCACATAATCATGTCCACGAGGGCGTAAACTGTCTGGACGCTCGGCGTAACATGACAACAGTTCATGAAGACAGTGACCAGATTTGTGATTAAATTTTGCGCGTGATCTGGAAGGAATCCTGGATCACTTTGATTTGCAAAAGTGAGGTTTCGGTACGGCCGGATGTTTTGAGAAAAAGTGCTGAGTCGATGACGCGTAAAATGCGGATTCCGAAACTCTAAATAAGCCATTGGTTCGAAACCTGGATTAGACTAGGACTACAGTGTTGTGTCGAATCAATATGCTTGGCGGAGGTCTGTGGTCTCTTGACTGCTTTTCTAGTTTTACATGTGACCACAGCCTTACATAATACATCAGCTTGTTACAAGGTATTTAGTCCATAATATTGCGTACGTTTCATTCAGTGAGGAACATACGTACACCGTGTTGGTGATTTTTTAACAAAAGCACCAGTTAGTTTTTTTAACATTTGCTTTTTTGCAGTCATATCATTTAGTTGCATTCAAGTGTCTGTTTATTTGATGGCAAATCTTTTATGTTTCTGTTGAGTGACTGGATGATGGTGCATATGATTCATTTCGGTTTTATTTTATTTACTATCGTTACAGGAATAAAGACGCTTTTGATCGTTTGTTCTTGAGTGTTGTAACGTGTACAGTGTGAGTTGGAAAATTTTACCCCCCGTCTCCGATGTGTTTTGTAATTTATTTCTTGAAGACTAAACAATTTCAAGCTAAATAAATTTTAAAACACGTTACCTGGAGGGTAAAATTTTCCGACTCACACTGTAGCAATGGTGATTGCTGAGCTACTGCTAAAAGAACTTCTGCCAGATGAACGATTGTTTAAAAAATCAACACAGTGACTATACAATTTATCAACACATTTTAAAAACGCAATCCAACATACATTACACAGTTCCAAATTTGGTTAAGACCTCTCCACACATATAATGTCAGAGCATTGTCCACGGTGAAGGACACATGGACGCCAGAGATGTTAGTGATTTTATGTTGTATCAAACGTCATACAGTGCACTGATTACACAAATTACACGGTTAAATACAAATGTTGAATAGCTCCAAATACTCATCCTTTTTAACTGCAGATTGCAGAACTAGCATAAACAGCACATACATGTAATACTTTGGTGCTATACGACAGATCAATGCCAGATATTTGCTGGGCATCACTGCTAACAGTTTTTGGCTAGCAGTCAGCATGGAAAAATTAAAATTTTTGTGGATTATGAAAGGCATTCTTTGCTTCAATTTAGGTAAGATTCTTTACATAACAGAAATGTGAAGACACTGGAACAAAAACCAACGTTGTTAAAGGAAAGGAAACACACACATACCCGGTACATAATACATAACGTTTCAGTTCATTTTACAAAACAAAGAAGTAGTACAGTTTCATGACCACATATCCATTAACTTTTGACAGATTCGACATTAAATGACCAACACCATTTTAACCAACACAACTGAAAATAGCATCAGAAACTAGGGCTGGTACTGATTAAAATTTTTTTAATCGATTGATCACCAAAAATTAATCGCGATTAATCGATTAATTTCAAACAATTTTTCAATTTTGTAGTTAATGCAAAAAACTGTGAAAACTGCAAAATGCAAGTGTACTTGTTACCATTCATACAAGTTGGAAACGTATAGGCCTACTTGTACACTATGCAGTTGGTTAACATGCATTTCAGGCTTTCAGCCAATCACGCAGACGAACAAGTGATGTCACATTTTTGGGCAAAAGAGCAGCACGCGTTTTGTTCACAATGTAGCCTGATGATCAACTACACCGAAAATGTGCAAATTAGTGATGTTCACATGTCCAAAACTTGATCGAATTTTAATTAATTAAAAAAAAATTAATCGAACAATTTTTTTAGCGATTAATCGATTAATTAATCGTTAATTTTTGCAGCCCTATCAGAAACTGCTACAACACTTGTACAGCATTATTAATGTTGAATCTGGACATTGATGCCTCATGGCTATATTTGGTAATAGGTTTTATACACACACATATAACTGTCATGTTCACAAACACTACATCTCACAACTATGGCTTGCAAGTCCAGACAGACGCATGTGGTTAGCTGATGAATGCTAACAGCAACTTCCAACCAAAGGAATGCATCATTTATCATATCAATAATGACACACGCAGACTAATACAGTATGACAGTAGTTACGTCAATGTTCAGACAACACATGAAGAAACTAGTTTACATAAATTACAGTGCATTAACGTTAACGAATCAGACTGGTTAATTAAGCTCGAGTGTATTTTCCCCAGATGTGCAGCATGAAGACGGATGCAATGAAGAGCAGAGACATCACAAGCACCGGCACAGGTCCACTGCAAACAACCACAGACAGACATGCACAGATTACATCTGTGAATAAACTCACAGACTGATACAGCACTGACAAACTGTAACAACTAGACCCCCTTCGAATTTATGAAAAGCTTTACGGTTCCTGAAACTAAAGTCTTCCAGGCAGCCGATGGTGAAAATTTGGAGATCCTAGCTTGGACCGTTTTTGCCTGATCCACCAGTGTGACAGACGGATGGACAGAATTGCGATGGCTAAGACGCGCTGAAAGCATAGCTGCTTTCGCGCGTAAAAACAATAAATATGAAAGTCTTATAGAAGATAGGAACAAGATGTGAACATTTAGCAAGGCAGTATGCTCCATTTAGATAATAAAAACATGTGTCTACGTGAAAATATATTGCGACCATAGTTAAATTACGATACCATAAACTTGCCCCATTTGTAATCTTTCATTCCAGTTACGCAGTGTAGTGAAGTATCTGAAAAAAATATTGAGATAATATCAAAAATATTGCAATATATTGTGATATTTTAAAATATTGCGATATATTCTATATTTTTTTAGACAATACGATATGATATGTCGATATTGAAAACGACATATCGATATTTTCAATATATCGAGTCATAACCAGTAACAACCATATGAAATTGCAACCTGTATGTACAGGCTTGTTGACAAAACAAAATGGACTGGAGTGGTTAACCAGTGAAGTGATGCGCATCTGAAAAGAACAAGTCGATAACCTGAGATGAGGAATCCACACCAACTTACTATGTATGACAAATCGTTTGGCTGTGGCAACACCCACGGTAAACAGAAATCCTTATGAGGAAGTCAAAAGCAGCTATCGAAACAACAGATTAGTACATAACAGAGCTACCAGTTGATTAATCCTTATAGTGTATTAATAAATTACATATGGTAAGTTCGCATATCAATGAGTGAACAACAGTTAACAGCGGCTTTGAAATCAAGACAAGGGTCAGAATCCTTGCAATAAGTTTCCACGTCTGACACCATTGCTGTTTCAACTACAACTTCACCTGCATCAACCACAAATCAAGTAATCATCGGCACACATTACGACCATAACATACTGACACTTTAATTCCAGGCGAGTCCTCTGTATAGAATCTCCACATTCCAGCTGAGCTGGAGCCCGCAGCCTTCCTTGTGGACGCCGGTGCACTGCTAGCAGTCTTCCTGCAATCCACATTTGCAACAACATACAAATAGCGTCCGGCATCCAGGTCAACAATATGTATTAGTTCCCAAAGCTGCGTAAATATAGGCCAAGTGACGAAGGATGGTAAGCAAAAATTACGAATTAATCGATAACTAAATTCCAGTAAAAACTAACACTGGTAATTGTCCAAAAAAAATCTCAGCTTTGGTTCAGCAGCTTTATAGCATCATATGACTAGCAGCTCTCACCAAGATAATGTAATTTGTCTTATCCAGTCTTGCAGACAAGGGTAAATGCTCTGCTCACAATTTCATAGTTTCTGGAAAAGTAGCAATTTCTTTAAATACTTGTAATAATACAATAAATTGCATCTGCTCACCAAGTGATGTGACTAGAAATGAAAATTTAACATCATTGCTTCCACAACAAATACATCATATTACAACACACAATAAATTAATCTCAAAGACAAGTAATCACCATAAGTAGAGCCCACAGTTTTCCGCGGCAAATTTTGCCACATTCCGCGGGCCAGTTCGCAAAATTCAGCGGCTCATCACGGCAGAATTGTTCAAATTCTGCAGACTACCACTGCCTTCCATTTGTACATAAACTAAACTCTATTCTGTTAAAAAAACTACACTTTTTGAGGTTGTCATGGTGCTCAGTTATGCTACCTACATACAAAAAAATCATCAATCATTTTTTCTCAGAAGTGCAATTTGTCATTTAGTTGCATTGTGTTTAGGTATGATTGTGCCGTGTTACGATAACAATTATTAATAAGGATGCAGTTTTAGGCACTTCAGTTTGATTTTTCTCCGTGATATAGTTAGTCTAATTACGCTATCAAGCGAACGATCATACTAATCATTGGTCATTTCTGAACATCTGCAAATTCCGTGGCAATCGAAATTCTTTGGAAAAGAGCAGATTCCTCGGCTCGGCTCGAAATTCCGCCACTCACGGAAAACTGTAAGCCCCAACCATAAGGCTTGTAAGTACACAAAAACAAACACGATGTCAGCTGCAAATCAGAGAAGTCACAGGAAATACAGGCACAAAGCAAATGTCAATGTAAACATCATGCAGCAAATGCAAATAAAAGAAGTTGTTGCTACGGACCTCTGTCTAACAGTGCCGCTGCCAGCGGACGGTCGTGAAGCTACCGCCTTGCCCGGACTACGAGCGGCACCCACGGACGTAGCACTTGCTGATGCAGGCTACAAACACACACAACACAACACAAGCGTCTTTTGCTGCGGCTACATTAACTGCTAACATTTTGTTTTTTTGTCCGGTGTTGTCAAAACGGACTAGTCATAAACGTCCATATGCACATACGTTAAGTACTCGTATATACAACTTCCGGCATCTACATGTATCAACTTTATGTTATAACGTCGTAACGTTATTGTGCATACAATATGAAACATTAAAATTAATAAAAACGATTCAAAATACCATTTTATGCAATTTTAAACAATTTTACGTGTCAACTATCAATCAACAAAAACACGAAAACATCCGGTCTGCCTATGCTCGTGTTGGCACCAAACTTTAACTTAAACTTGAACCTGAACTAAACAAACATTCACATTGCATTATTGCAAGTTACGTTACGTTTGTTATAATGATAACCGGATGTTGTAATACTTGACGTAATGTAAACTAGTTGCCGTTTTGTAGTTTCATTTTACGTACACTAGTAAATCTTTTATTGTTCAAGTGTGTTTGTTAAGAACATTGCATTATGTTATGGTAGCCGTTGATAATTTGCATGGTACGTTGTCACTTAATTTTTGCTACATATGTGAAAAATTTAGGATCACTACAGCTGTTATGAGCGGGTGCGTTTTTTCTCTTGCTAAAACGCCTCGTTTTGTTTAAACAAAAAATCCGTTTTAGCGAAAAAAACTTCATGTAGATGTCGACTGTAATTTGTCTGTGAAAGAAGAATTATGGTCTCCAGTTACGTATTTAGGATTTGGCAAAGGGGGGCATGACGAGCACGCGGTGATTACATGGTGATTTTAATTGCATATCGTATCGGTATGAAAGAAGACCATCAAACATTGTTGAATTTTGCAGTTACTGCTGGAAAATGATAAAAAAAACGCACCTTTCGATATAAAGTCACCTGTAAAAATTTTAATGGTTGGGCCAAAGGGGGGGGCATCACACCGTGCCTCCTCTTAAATATGCCACTGATGGTTTCTGATTTTGTTGCATAATCTAAAATCCACCTGTTCATAGTTGATGTGTTTCTTTTAAGTGACCTGAGTGGTCTCTCTGGTATGAGTTTTACAGGAAGGGGTACTTTGCGGATTGTTTGGAATGCGGAATTTCGAAAAGGTGTATTTTGCAGAATTAAAATCGCGGAAAATGTTCTTGTTGTTGAGTTATGTCAATTGAATAAAAAAAAAGTACACAAATTAAACCTAATATATTGTCAAAGCTTACAAATTTAAAGCAGTATTTAGAAAAAAATAATGACGATGATGCATGTGTACTTATATACTGTCGCATTACTGTATCTCCACTAGATATGCCTTGGAGCGGTATCTATTGGTAAGGTCTCCAATAACTGTATTATATCAACTGGCATTTAACATGCCAAACGTGCAACGCAAAACACAAATACTGTACGTTTGTTGTCGCGATGAACGGCTCTGTTATAGTGTCTTCGTCTGCTTAGGTATCGGGGTATAGGCCTAACTATCCGCGAACTATTCACGGCAGTGGCAATTGTCTTTGATCGTGTGATACAATGCAAGACTTTCTTAATCATCAGAGCAGAGCAAGCGACTCAGTCTTTGCGCATTACCTAATTTAACGACTTTGCCCTCACTGTGGTGGCGACTTTTTTTTCAGTAGGCCTATTTGAGTTGATTTCCGTAGCCGTCTGTGATCATGCCTTCACGGCAGTCGGTCGGTCAGATGAAACAAAACAGTAGACTACCTGAGAAAGCGACTTGGTCTTTGCGCCACGCCAGGAATCGTTTGTAGATTGGGCCTAGGCTACTTGATTATTTGATTTTATTTGAATTTTGTGGAATGCAAAATGCAGAAAAACTCCAAGGTATAATTTGCGGAATGTTCTGCAGTCGAAATTCCGCAAAATACACCTTTTCAAATTTCCGCATTCTGCAAAGTACACCTTCTTTAGTTTTACTACTCTTTTACCAAAGAAAATAGTTCAGTAACTGTATGACATGTATTATGCAGCTTATACAATGTTTTGTCTGTGTTTTTGATTGTTTTCTTGTCAAGTTAGCTGGAAGATCTTTTTGAACTAAACACAACTGCTAAGTGATTGCTGCCAAGAGGTGTCATTTTAACTATGGCGTAAGTTTATATTTTTCTACTACCACTGCTTCAAGTTTTGTTTAGATTTTTTTTGGCTTATTTGGAATTAGTCTAGGTTAGGCTCAATCCGAATGCAGTTCATGCATGATGCTAGTTTTACATGGCGGATGGTGTTATTATTGGCCAAACAACAAGTGCAAATATCTGAAGAAACAGCAATAAATTGGATACAGGCATTTATTGTGGAATGTAGATTTTGTATCTTAGAATGTACTCTAGAGGGTTCCAACTTCCCACGTCACACTTGATGATATGGGCAGAACCTATAGCATTTTCCACCATGGCAAAACTGGAGGATGAAATAGGCCATGAAATAATTTTAGTTTCATTTGCATCTAGTAAGTTCTGTTTTTTGCTGTAACTTTCGCAGGAACCAGGGTTATTATGGCAGTACCTATGACCGCTACGTATCATCAAACAGTGAAATGTCGAGAATATCGAAGATGAAGGAGACTTACTGGACGACGAAGCAAGCTGTCATGACCAAACTTGGCAAAAAGCAAGATGCGAACATTGTTGCTTCTGATGCTGAACTTGATGCCAAGTTGGAGGTACATCTTGTCGACAATATTTCAAATGCTTTTGTGTACAGGATGTCGTCATTAATCATGTAGTTATGTCATGGATACCGTGGTGTTCATTGTAAGGTAATTTTCAGCTTGGCTTTTTGTGTAAGTCACTGATGATGATGTTTAAATTATTATTCTGCTTCATTTGTTTTTTAAGTGCATTCTCATACACTGCACCAGCTACATCAAGCAGTCTGCCATCATCACTTCAAAGCTTACTGAACTTTACTTTTGCAGCAAGTCTTCTTAGACTGGTTTTTTAGTTTGCTTTTATTCACATTTCATGTTTGCTTTAGCAGTCTTAGTTAGGTCTTCATCTTTAAGCTTGTAAACCACTCTACAGGTCAGTGGTTGTTTTTTATACTGATTTGATTAGTTTTGTTTTCTGTTTTGCAGTTGTTCAGATCTGTGGAGCAATCCTGTCTGGAGCTACTGCGAGTCATAGAGAGATATCAAGATCGCTTATGCAGTAAGCTGATGCAGTGCTTTATTGTTCAGCTTAGTTTAAAGTCATTTATTATTTTTGTTGGCGTTTGAAGAGAAAATATTACTGTTATTTTTGTTGCATTATTGTTGCAGGTTTATTTGCTGAATTTGTGAGTTTGTGTTGTAAGAATATGTCTGCCTTTCGATGTATTGTCATTTGCCGTGGCTGGAACTATGACATTTATAGCAGTTGTTACTGTTTATTTTTCATTGAGAGCATATGTGGAGGTTATTAATACATAAATGTGCCAGTTTATTGGTGAATATTAATCAATTTACCATGTGCTGAATTTTGCTCCAGTGATCATTCATTCCATGGTTTTGACTCGCACTGTTTGTTCTGAAAATTGTGCCTGTAGCATTGAGACTTGCAGCATTTAAGTCAATGGTGGTGCCTGTCACTGTGCTGTAGAGGTCGACTGAAAATGGATTTTTTTTGTTTCAACCGAAACTGCCCCGAAACTGAAGCCGAAACCGAAAGTGAGCGACCAGAAACCGAAACTGATGCTATAGGTGTCTCTTTGTCATATAAACAGAAGTAAAAATACTGAAGCTCATGAAACTGTCAAAATACTGACAAACTATTTAATTATATAACTCACAGTCACATACGAAGCCTACAAAGTCCAAACAACATTTTGAGCAGTATTCACATAGTAAGCATTCACGCCGACAATACTAATGATGTCCATTATCCATCAAATCCGAACAAACTGATATTGTATGCTAAAAATAGTACAGCGTACAACTGTTCAGCCGAGTTGACTGCTGTTCACTTTGCCATTGACTGAGAGCTGAGAGAATGAGACGTGGAAGCCTGAGTGGCCTAGATCACATCTGGAAACTCAGCTGTCATTAGTAAACGCTGTACTCGCTGACCAGCCAGGCATGCTTGTTAGGTCAGCCTCTGCAGCAGGAACAACCGACCAAGCTACATGACACTGCACTAGGCTATCTATCCAGGCTTCTCTGCTTGAGACAAATAAAGATGCGCAGATGTCAGCAGAACAACTGTTGCATGCAGAGTCTGTACTGCTCTCATCGTGGACTGGCGTTAATGAGTTCAAGACGACTGATAAGAGGCGCAGTCAAAGAAGGCTGTTGGCATTTGGTCACTTTCGGTTTTGGTGCCGAGTTCACGCATAGTTTTGTCCGAAACTGAAACTCTAATATTAAAGTGCGCTCCACCGAAACCAGACCAAAAGTGGCTTTATTTTGAGATTCGGTGCGGAAAACAAAACGAAAACCAAAATTCGGTCACCCTTCTACTGTGCTGTTACCGTACAGTGTTGTCGAGAGAGGAGAACTCGATGGGTCGACTGCTGAAGGCTGGCAGTGACATCGACAGGACACGAGCTGGCAAGATGATGGCAGCCGTTGCCAAGGCACAAAACTACTCCTCACAACAACTGTATGATTATTTTTGCTCTCTGCTTCTACAGCATGAACTTAGTTGATTGATTGACTGATTAATTCTAGTAGCACTTGGAAATAATGTAATATGCAGTCATCGTGCAAACCTGCATGCTAGTTTCAGTTCTGTAAGTTAGTTATTGTTGATATTGAAGTAACCATTTGCTAAGACAATTCTGGTTGGTCAGTTGGATGGTTCGTTTTTTCTTTCTTTTTCATCTGTCTCATTGACCGTTAATTCGTTCCATTGTGTAACAGCGCTTTGTCTGGTTTTTTTTTTATTAAACTTTGAATGAATGTTGGATGGTTGGGTAACTTTTTGTCAAGCTTGCACCCTGTGTGATACTGCAGACTACCGTTCTTGTGTTCGTTTGTTCGATCGATTGATTGTGATATGTCACAGACTGCAGTTGTACATTTCTGTGATTAATTAAAATGATCAGTTGATCAAATGTGATATTTGTGATATTGCCGTAAGCTACAGCTGCATGTTCTTCTTATTGATCCGCGCCTCAGATTCAGCTCGCTGACTTTGCGTGCCTTGTAAATTTCTATATTATTATTATTATTATTGACTAAAGGTAAAAGGTAAAGGTTGTCAATTTGTATAGCGCATCGTCACGAAACACACCTCTAATGTGCTTTCGTCACTAACCAGAGCTGCCTGCTGCACGGCCACCGTGTGCAGCCTGCAGACACAGGCTGGCGCAGCAGCCGGCTAGGCAACCCCAGTCAGCTGTACTAAGGTCCCCACCTTCCGTAACCCATGTAAATGAGTTACTACTCATTTTACCATCACACGGAGGGTAGAAGGCTGAGTCGACCTAGCTGGCAGGCTTCGTACTGTGATGGTTTACCTGCTGGCAGGCAGTCACCCATCGCAGTACTAACTGGGCCCGGCGTAGAGTAACTTCGTTTCAGCCGAAACGCGTTACCAACTACGCCACGCCACCAACCTGACTGATTGTGATATTGTTGTAGACTGCAGTTGCGTGCTCCGCTGGTGCGTCTCTACCAAGAGGTTGAAGTGTTTCGTCGTCGAGCGGTCGCTGACACTGCAGTGACGGTCGATCGCATGGAGATGGCCCGCACAGAATACCGAGGCGCCCTGATGTGGATGAAAGACGTCTCTGAAGTACTCGATCCCGACACCTCTAAACAAATGCAGAAGTTTCGCATGGTAGTGTTGCCTTCTCATCTTGCACTGCAACAGAACTACTGTTATATTTAGTCCGCCCGAAAGCGATAGCTTGCGGAGTGGGCTTATGTTTTAGCCCAGATGTTTTATTTTTATTTTTTTTTGTCCTCGCGAGATCTCTGAGATGCGTGGGCCAACTGGCGTGAAATTTTGCACGATGGTCAGTACTAGGCCCTATTTTATAATGCCATTCCAAAATTTCGGGGGCGCACCCCAAAAAAATTTCAGGGGCCAAAAACATGCAAAATTTGGCCTGATTTCGGACGTCTTCGAAGTTCGGCGGCAAATATCTCCAAAATGGATGAATGTATTCAAAATCGGATTTTTATTCCGTCTACCGCAATTTCTCCTGCGTTAGGCGAAACAAGTCTGGTGAAGTTTGGTCCAGTGACCTTGGAGATCTCGATGTTGAATCGTACCCACCCAAAGTGCATTTTTCGGAAGACCATATTTCGGCCCCTAGGGGGTGCTGCGCCCCCAAATTTTTACACGCGCTAGAGAATCACCAAGTCTTACTAGCGCACCCCCCACCGGGGGCGGGGGCCCCCTTACAACTTTTTTCAAAGGGGAGTCAAAAATTGGCTTAAAATGCAATAAAGGAGCGCTTATAACTTCGGAGTTAGGGGGTGTAGCCCGACGAAACTTTGGCACTTGATGCACCTCTAGGTTGGGGTGTTAACGCAAGTACGAAATTTGGGGGCACCGCCCCCCCCTTAAAATTTGGGAGGGCAAAAAACGTCCAAAGTTTAGTACGTTTTACGACAACTTTCGAGTTTGACCGCGAATATCTCTGGAACCGATAAAGATAGCGACAAAATCTAAATGGCGTTGACGAGAGCAATTTTTTCGGTGTTGAACAAAAAAATTTTGTGAAATTCAGTCCACTACGGACAAAGTTATAAGCGCTCATGTTGACATACCCTAAGCGCATTTTTCGGAAGACCATATTTCGGCCCGTAGGGGGTGCTGCGCCCCCAAATTTTTACACACGCTAGAGAATCACAAAGTCTCACTAGCGCACCCCCCACCGGGGGCGGGGGCCCCCCTTACAACTTTTTTCATAGGGGAGTCAAAAATTGGCTTAAAATGCAATAAAGGAGCGCTTATAACTTCGGAGTTAGGGGGTATAGCCCGACGAAATTTTGGCACTTGACACGCCTCTAGGTTGGGGTGTTAACGCAAGTACGAAATTTGGGGGCACCACCCCCCCTTGAAATTTGGGAGGGCAAAAAACGTCCAAAATTTAGTACGTTTTACAACAACTTTCGAGTTTGACCGCGAATATCTCTGGAAACGATAAAGATAGCGACAAAATCTAAACGGCGTTGACAAGAGTGATCCTTTCGGTGTTGAACAGAAAAAATTCTGTGAAATTCGGTCCACAACGAACCAAGTTATAAGTGCTCATGTTGACCTACCCTAAGTCGACAATGCGCGTTCGGCGTATACCAATGCATTTGAGTTCGGGCCACGTGACTGATGCCGGGGAAATTTCCCCCCCCCCTTAATTTCCCCCAGTCGGACTTAGGG
>Ga0209367_1001406_pt1 | contig 29418 bp, 14 predicted proteins | sample WorMetLIZISLAND2_FD_187412 | JGI IMG/M metagenome (GOLD analysis project Ga0209367, IMG submission 187412) | Marine gutless worms symbiont microbial communities from Max Planck institute for Marine Microbiology, Germany - Olavius geniculatus... ...
GCTTGTTATGATAAGCAGCATGTATGTACCTATCTGCAACCGTTTTCACATTATTCGAGCCAATAACGGCAAAATGACGTCTTTTTAAGGGGGTACCCCTCTTCGACGCCCTCGTTCGAGGGGAACCCCTGCACCCAGTGGCATGAAATTTTGTCACGATAAACTAGAGACCTTGGGGCAGTCCACCTAAAGATTTCGTGATCCTAGCCTGCACCGTTTTAATACAGCTCACGAGTGTGTAGGACGGACTGACAGACAGACGGACGGACGCCCAGACGATGGCAAAGACGCGCGAAGCATTCTGCTTTCGCGCGTAAAAATGGTTTATCGCTCTTAATAGGTAACTCATCACAGAGCAACGGAGAGTCACCTCTTACACGGGAAATGGCAGTAGACCTATGATGAAGTTTATTCGCCATAACAGGCAGTACAAACAAAAAAGCAATGCAAGACAATGTAACAATAGACAAATCGGTGAGTCCAGATACGACAGTAAAAACAGAAAAAACCAACTACTAGGCCTACTTACCTGCCACCCGACAGAGGTGAGCGCGCCCCGCCATAACCCTGACACTCGATTTACCTACCCCGGAGAAATACATTTAAAAGGCTGAGTTGACTGTGGTGTTGGTTATATAGATGGTTTACCGACCCGCCGACAGTCACCTATCCAAATTGTAACCACTTGATAGCAACCCGAGTCGGAAGTCAAGCCTACGATCTTTCGATCGCAAGTTTGACACCACAACACTACCGAGCCATACCTAGGAACATACCTAAGTGTTCGTAGGTTCTGTAAACCGTTCTTCCATTTAAAGGTTTTGTCGGACGGAAATTGTCCACAATGTTTGCGCTGCCGTGGTGGCCAGTGTGAGCAGATTTCAGATTTCGGAAAGCTCTAATCTGTTAGTCAACAACATTAGCAAATTGTAAATTAATCTATGGAAAAATCGGTCTGCCTCGGTCTCGCAAATCAACCACAAATCACTGCGGATCAGCCAAGATGGCAGAGTTGCCATCGCCGCGACGATCGCCTCGTGTATTCACTACAGGCGATCGGTCGCCGCGATTATGAAAATGAGCTCCAGTCACAGCGCAACGTTTGGCGGGGATATATGTACTGTGTTATTACGGCGTTACGCTATTGTTGACGTCACACTGTTTACGTTGAAAATGAAGTCCGACGATATAATGTCAATGTTAATTTGTGGAAATTAGTTTAAATATATCCGGTACTGTGAGTTGCAGCTTGAACGTTGTACTGTTTTGAAGCTTCTGCGACCTGGTAATTTTCCTTTTTATGCCAATCTAGCCGCTGGCTGCCACGCGCAATAAAACGAACATTATTATGGTCGTCTAGGCCCCAGAAATCAAGCTTATTTTTAATTGATATAATTTGCATAATGGCGACAATCCGCAAGCGGGTAGCTTGAACGATCGCCTGTTCGATTGCGGCGATCGTCGCAGCGACAGTCTCCTCATGTATTCACTACTGGCAACCGGTCACCGCGACTATCGCCGCGACCAGTTGCCTGTAGTGAAGACGCGAAGCGACCGGTCGCGGCGACGATCGCCGCGACGATCGCCTCATATAAACACGGCATTAAGAGTAGTGAGTGCCATCTCAGCTGATCTGTGGTGATCTGTGGTTGATTTGCGGGTTGATTTGTAGTGATCTGTCGTGTTTAGGCAGACCCTATAAAACGGTACGATCTTTCCAGACCACTTTGAAAACCTTTCACTTCGACTTTTAGATAACCCCTGATCATGATGTAGCTGAAGCGCTATCTTCGCATTTATGCTAATTACAGGGTGGGTCAAAAAATGTTCCAACTTGTTTTCGTCAGAACTTCGTCAAAGTTACTTTTTGGCACACGGACAGCCGAGACGATAGAATTGCGTGAGGTACACTCATTTTCACCGCAACCAATTTATGTCACTGCACTACCGTGTAAAACGCAGATGCACCAAAGTGTTACATTATGTGGTGATTATCAGTATTACATTGTTCACTTGTTCATTACCAATTCGACAAGGGGCGTCACGTGATTTGATAATTTTGTAGTATTAAATATTTTACGCTAAACTAAAAGACAACAAAATAGCTGACTGATGAGCTCAAAACACGTCTAATCCATGAATGAGTGCTGTGAAGTTTAATCAGTTGATCGTTAATCCCGCTATCAGCCGTCTAACTCTGAACCATCGTGTACACTTTGGGCATAAATTCCGATAATTTGAAAGAAAGTTGTTACACAAACTTCTAATTTAATCAAATAAATCACATTTTAGTTCATTGTGTACTTAATTAAGTCGTTTGAACTTTTACGGGCACAGCAACTCAGCATTATGCAACAACTTGGAGCATCTGCGTTTTACACGGTAAAGTGTTGACATAAATAAAGTGAGGTGGACAATAAGTGTACCTCGCATAATTCTATCTTGAGTATCGTCTTGTCCATCTGTGTGCCAAAAAATCAAATTTGGTGGAGATTTAACGGAGTTCTGACAAAAACAAGTTGGGACATTTTTTGGCCCACCCTGTATAATACATTAATTATTATTAAGTTTCAATTTACCAGTACACTCTTCGCTGCCTTGGCACTGTTGGTTGTGCGCAAAGCGCATTAGTCTACAAAACATTTCCGTTTAACCCATTCTCCCTCGGTTAGATTGAAATTAAGCCGCAGCCGGCTAATTCCGGTTTACGTGAAAAATTGCGGTAAAAGTGTGTTTGTGTGATCACCTGACTTGCCGAGATGGTGACCGGTTGCTTAAAAACTGTCCATATGACGCTCTGGTAACACGGGGGAGTGGTCAGACTTCCGTTGTACCTGAAGTAGGCGCTCTTGTTGCTTGGCAGCAGATCGGAGAGCGAAAACGTCCTGATCGTTACATTTTCATCTGCATTATCATCACCGAACATCATGATCATCAATTCATCATCATTATCATCATCAATCAATCAAATCGTCATTATCAGAATAGCGCTGTATCACATTAAGGCATCCGCAGGCGGTCGCAAACAACTATATTAAGTACGTATATATGTGATCCAGTCAGAAAGAGTGATGCTGTTTTTATAAACATCAAAACTTTTTGTAGACAATATTATAAAACATGCCAATTAAGCAGACTTATCAACGTACACCAAGACAACATTTGCTTTGTATCAGTAACTGAGCAATTTCGGCTATATTTTGCACCAGTCGCCTAGACTAACATCCCGAAATTAAGGGTCACGTAACCACGGCCACGCGCCCTCTTCGAAAACTTAACCACTTACATCCGAACTGTCACTGGTAACAAGCATCTTAAATTTAAAGTACGCGGCTGTAACCATTTTGAAGATATTAGCATTCAACGCTGAAACTAGTCTAATTGACTAGTCCGCTGCGCACAGACAGACAGACAGACAGACAGACACACGCACGCACGCACGCACGTCCGATAAGTACGGTATGTCAGCCGTTCACTCCATTTACTTGTGGAAGATAAAACTACATGCTTTTTGTACATTTCAACTGGTCCGCAGCCTTTAGTGGTGTGCATGAGCGTCCTGACATGCTGCTGGTTAAGGAAAACATGTTGCCTAGCAACGGTTGCTATGCCGTGAACATGTCTTAAGTCTATCTACAGCCATTTCGGTGCAATTCACTTCTGAAATGTGTGTCGCAGCCCAAAATTGCCAAAAAATAACTAAAACTTCTTATTTCATGGGGTTTATCATCATTCAAGGTCATTGATGTTGACACCCCTAAAAGCTCGTCGCCAGTGCTTGTTATGATAGACATTGTCAGTGCCTATTTGCAACTATTTTTACGTAAGACTAGCGGTAAAATAACGTTTATACGAGATGCTCTTTTATCTTCTTTCGTTCACGAAAACCCCCTTCAAGCCCAGCGGCATGAAATTGTGTCACGAAATTATACTAGAGACTCTAAGCTATCATATGGGGAAAACCTAAGTCTCTCATCTCACCTGGTCTTGGATCGGTACTGGGTCGTGACGGACAGACAAACGAACAGACGGACAGAGATGGACAAACAGAATTACCATAGCTAATGCGCGCTAGCGCTCGCGCGTAAAAAAAACTTGACGACGATGTTGTAAATAATACTGTCGTTGCTACCGCGGACAACAATAATGCCAGACAGAAAGCAGTAGGGTACCCCTATATTATTGCAATACCGTACGCACAGTAAATTGCGTGTGATAAAGTAAATGAGGCTTCAACCAACCAGGGTTTATAATGTCGTCAAAATTATCGACCAACTTTTTGTAGGCTGGGTTTTCTTCATCGCCAACCTGCGCGCATAATTATCACGCAATTAGCACATCATATTTGTTCAATACGATACGATACGATACGACGCTAATGACGTAAACGACTGTGTGTGAAAAGTATAATTATCATCTAATTAGCACACCATAATGCTTCACAAAATCTGTGGTGCTAGTGACGCTTTGAGTCGGTGATCATTGTTTTGTTAAAGCCGTTGCTATCGTTCAATGGTAAGTGAGTAAATAAGTAAGTAATATGTAAATTTATATAACGCTTAAGCTTACACCAAAAGAATCTTTAATGCGCTTAATAAGTTTTGTCTTCAATAGTTCCTCAAAAAGTTCGTTTTCAGCTGACGTTTAAAAGCATCGAGACTCAGTTTTGGGTCACTAAAACTGTCAGGCAGCAAATTCCCACTCGACGGGCCCGAAACAGCAAAGCGCCGACGACCGAAACTGTGATAGACTGGTCAATCAAGTCTTTATTTAACCTAACAAACAAAAAACGTTCAAAAGTTTTCAAGACCAATTATGTGTAGGCCTAATGTCTTTTGAATTTTTATTGAAACAGCAAGTCACGATTTTTCGTTTAAAAACACAGTTAACTCTCTTAAAAATAAAAAAGCCCAGCTGTCGTTAAGACAGCTGACCATACTTGTTGTCAGTGACCTTCAAGGTCATCCAAAGTCCATGATTTTCATTTCATTTGAAAAAGCGTACCGGTATGCCACTTACTATTAATGATTACTAGTGATTCTAGGACAACTCTTGTTCGCTACAAAATGATGCTGCAAAAACTCCACAAAACGCCACCCAAAATAAATTAAACGCACACATTAGAGGTAACGACTTTATGGCGCATGATTTACTGCAGCATTTCGTCTTCATAAAATAATGCAATAAAACACTCTGGACGCGGTCCACGCACGCAATATCGACCTTGATTTGGACACTCCCTCAAACAATGTAAATCGTTATTTGATACAACAGATTTCTGACAAGAAAAATGGACGATTTTAGCACTGTGTTTTTGCAGTGCTGTTAGAATGCTTGAAGAAGAAATATTAGATTGTGACCAATCTAATGTACTCCTCGCGCGCATTATTTTCTCCTGTATTCTTCTAAGTGTTTTTGTTCATTTTGGTTTGTATTAGAGACCCGGCGTTTATTTAAGATCCATCTATTATTATACTTATAGTGACTGGCGTCGAGATTGTTATTGAAAATTGTCTCCCCGTAGTTCGTAAAATATTGCCCGATTTTACGAACTGAGGAGGAAAATTTTAATAATGGTCAACGATGCAAGTTGCCATTTGTCTTGTTACATCTCAATGCACGCGTCTCTCTAACACCGTTATGGAGATATGGCGTTTCAAAGATAATTGGGTCACGATCTTTACCTTTTGGGGTCACGGGACGTCATCGGTTACGTGACCATTCGACTCGCGGCGGGCGACTTCCTATGGGTGATCCGTTGTGACTATGCATCTATCTTGCACCGTTATCGAGATGTAGCCATTCAAAGTTTTTCCAAGAAGGGAGGTCGGTCGTCGGTCATTGGTCGGACCTTAATATTACACCGACGTAATTCACTCCTTTTCTCTACGTAAGGAACGTATCGCACGAGGAGCCAAACCTTGCAGATAATAAAAATACCGACTTTTTCCGACTTTACGTAAAAAATAAAGCAGACTGAGTACAACCGCGGCATAACTAACAGCTGATTGACAACAAAAAGTGCGACAAAATCTAAACATTTTATACACACATTTATTCACCACGAGAAACAGCAAACGAATACAAAATAGAAGAAAAACTTAATTACACTGTGAGGCATAAAAACACACCAATTTTGTTGCCATAACATAAAGAAGGGTTATCCAATTTTAATAATTTTTGGTACACGTATTCATGACACAACTGGACATCAAATGGCTGTTTAGTTTCCTACCACACCCAACATCTGCTTTCGCACTACCTGAGAAAAACAGAACAGACACAATATGCATTAAAATCAACCAAAAATCTTTGTAAAATTTCATTTTTCCGGATATGTGGCCACCAACGGCCAACCAATTACAAGGTTTGACTGCTGTGCAGCAGCACGTCTATTAAATAATGTAGGTTTAACATTCAGGAATATTGATGAATCAAAAAGCAATTGGTGAAGTCTGGATTGGTCTGGAGCAGAACGCTATTGACGCTGCTATCAACGAATGAAGAAAGTGTCTACGAGCCGAGCCCATGTTCGTAGGCCAACATTTCAAACATTTTTGTATGCAGTTAAACAATGGACAATTAGATAAACTATCGGCTAAAACGATACAAATATAGACAAAATGTGTGTTTTGTGCGTTTTGTGATTAAGCAATAATACCAAAGTGGTTAAAATGCAATATTTTGCTTGTTTTCGTTTCCCAGGTAGTGCAAAAACAGACAATGGGCAAGGTGGAAAACTAAACTGTCATTTGATGGCCAATTGTATCAGGAGTATTTGTACTAAAACTTATTAAAATTAGATCATTTTTCTTCAAGTTATAATAAAGAAAAATTCGGCGTGTTTTTATGCCTCGCAGTGTAATTATAGTTCGTACAGTTCATATACAATACAATACAAAACAATGGAAAATTTGCACTCAAAAACTGACAAACAAACTGTCAGTTTAATCTAACACATAAACTAAAAAAATAAAACGTTTAAAAAAATTCAAAACAATGACTGAAGTAAAGACAACAAAAATAAAAAAACTGAAAAGGTAAGAAATAAAGAATTATAATGAAAACTAAAACTCTGAAAAAACTGAAAAAAGTAAACATAGAAACCGTGAGCAGGTCCGAATAGCCGGAGTTAAACAGTTAAACACTTCGAACTTTCACACATAATATAATACTGACAGTGATACACATCAATAGTAAAGTTTATAGTAAATTTTTTTTAGTAAGTATTTCTCGTACCTTTTGAATAACAATTCACTTGGAAGTGTAAATTCAAAGTAACTTAAACATGCATTAGGCCTAATGATTACCATATTCAACATGCAGAATACTTTCATTAAAAACGTATGACTGCGAAGTCAAGTGAACGCTGGTCCGCTTTTGTTAGGGAGCAGACTTCGAGTCTATACAGTAACACAGGTAAGCATTTTGTTTCAAATCATACGAAATCCGAAAATTATTCACAGTAACATTTAGCAAAAATACAAATCCCCAGTTTTAAGTCTTCGGATAATTTACGCCTTTCGCAGTAATTTAGCTATCAAACAAAAGTAGGGTAATTTTCCACAGCATCTGAAGTCTTGCTTATTTAGTTGAGCAATCGATTAGCATACTGAGAAATCTAATAAAGTAAATTTCGAAAATATAAGAGTTGTTTATATTTAGCCTAGTTTCCGTTTCTTGCTTGTTGTTGTTTGTTTTTGTTTTTTTTCTTTGCTGTCATTTAATGACGAATAAAGTTGTATATATATTTCATAGTTTTCGCATTGCATTTTTGTCGAATGTTTTAGACATGTTAATATGTAAAATAAAACGCAAAACACTAAAACACTTTTGCAAGTGTTAATTACACTACATCTAATTACGGTCTAATGATACCTGTATAAAAATTCCAAGAACAGCGAGTCCTTTAAACGTTTCGTCTACGGCTTCAGTGATGTTGCCGAACAAAGTGTTGTAATGTACCAGATGCAGCTAACACAACGTAACAAGCACGCATTCGTTCAGTAAGCGATGCATTCGAGCTTAAAGATGGCGAAAAACTGCTTCAATGCAATTAGCAACTGCTGACAGAAACAAAAGCGATCGAGTGAACTCTTGAAACACTGCCGCCGCAAATACTAATAATATATGTCAAAAAAACTTACCAGTTTATAACTGTGTGTAAGGACGATATGATGATATCAGTCTTCTAAAACTGCAAAAATCATTTGAGTAACCTTAGATGGGGCTACGCAAATGTATCCACTGTATACGATCAACGTCCAGGAGCATGGTAGTGTTTAGACTATACGGCATTCAAAGTTATACACTGTGTTTCAAAAAAACGGGCACCCTTTTTATTTCTTTCATAATTCACTCAAATGATGATCAATTTACACGACATTTTTACGTAAACGTAGACTATGCTGAATTCAGAGAAACGCTTTGCTAATATTAGCCCTAGTCAGAATTCTCCTGTTCGCTGTAATTTGCGTTTCTAAGTTCTGACCTCCATTGGATAAGCGTGTTCGTCGACGGTGTGTTCAGAGCCCACGGCATCGACGCTGCCCCAGTGAAAGTGAAATTGCTCGAGGTTGTAATAGTGCGGCAGTCCACCGCCGTGGATACCGATTGTGTCGCTGTTGTTCAAGACATCGACGTGCGCTGTTCGCAACAAAACACCACATATACTAATACTCGACGACTATACGCTTACGTGGACGGCGCCTACAGAGTGTGCAATAAAACTAAGACGACAATGAAACACAGTTTTAAGTGCGTTCTCACTGCGCGCGTGACGCACGCTAAACGTGGGGACCATCTCAGATGACTGTTTAATTAAGCCCTACCTCACCCTAGAAGAGCGGATACATAACCAATTCAATTGAGATAGTCCCCGCGTATGACGAGCATCCTTCGTCGTACCGCCGCAGGGACACGGTCTTAACCGGTATTTATGAGCACCATTGCTTTTACGTACTGGGTAAGGCTGTTCAAGGCGGTGACCGGTCAAATATCATATTAAACCGGTCATGACCGGTCAACCGGTCATGACTTGGAATGGGCGCCTTTGACCGGTGACAAAATTTGACCGGTCATATAGCCTACAGAATATTTAACCGTCTGCCGATCAAATATTCTGTGCCAATAGTCAATATCTGCAATGCGACGATGCGAATTGAACGTTTGTCATCGAAAATATCTGGCGGCATCATGGCATCATCCTAGCCTACTGCTGACCGGTGTGTCCTCCTTTATTGCGTAGTTTGAACGAAGCAACGTCAGACGCCGTGTCGTAGCCACGAAACTCCAGACCGGCGTACTCTGATTCATATACCGTGGACTTTCGGTCGATGTTGATTGGTGACTGGAAACGCTCCTCGCACGCTTGATTGTCCGTTCTATTGAAATCTTTTCCTAAAGATCACACAATACACTCATTTTGACGAATTTTACAGTTCTGGTTACTAGGAATGCGCAAAAACAGATTTTAACGAATTGTAAATTGTGAATTTTTACGAATTTGAACACGGTGTGTCGCATAATCCTCAATCTATAATTACACCGTGTTATGGACTTAGGCCCACAAAAATAAAAACCCATCAGAACGAATCAGAAATTCGTTTTGTTGGAGAAAAATGGTTTCGTTCTAGTGGGATTCGTTGTGTTGGGTTTTCGTTTTAACAGGAATTCGTTCTAACAGGATTTCGGTTTCTTGGCCTTAATAAGCAAATGTTATTTACATCTGTAACATGCTTACTTGTTTATAAAAGTGCAATTTCTAATTTTTTACCAGTTTTGCTTCTGCTATGTCTATGTAGGCATAGGGTTTTGCTAAATACAATAAGCAATGACAGTTAAAGTTTAATTTTTTGTTTCTTTAGTTATGCATATCTCTTTACTTTGGTAAGTTGTGAAAAACAAAAATAAATATAAAACTAGAAATTTTACTAAAAATTAAAACAAATTAAAACTGCGCTCCAGTGAATATAATGTCTTAAGTTACAAACCAATACAACCTCAAAGTAGTTTAATCTAATCTAAAGCGCATAATAGTAAACACAAATATAAAAATAGAAATGTCACGACACTACTGCACATAAGATTGCAGAGAAATATCAAAAAAACTAAAAGTGTCACTGAAATTCGATTATGGGGCTTGCAAAACAAGAAGCCAAGCTGTTTCTAGAGTGGGCTGACCGTACTTCCTTTACCACGTATATACGGTGTTTCATAATAGGACCCTTTTTTCTTTCTTTCATAATTCACTCAAATGATGATCAATTTACACGAAAGTTTTAGCAATCGTAGCTGAAGAAATATTAATTCAAAATATTTTAACAAAATATGGTTGTTGATTAAATATTCTTTGCTAGTCGTGACGTAACGCTGACGTCATAATATGTCACGGGTACAAGCTTGCTAGTTTCAACTGGCGCTGTCAGTTGCTACCCTGCACCGATGGTAAAAAATCTGGTTCGTTGATAACAAATTTTTGAAGTTTTACAGCTGCAGCCACAAAAAACGTGCAAAGCAATCGCATTTCCGTGTCTGTGGGGCTAGCTGGACTTTCATATGTTAGAGCAAGACAGTGCACTAGCACACCAAGCTTGCAAAATGGTTGCATTATTGGATCGCGAGACGCCTGATTTCATGTCCCCATGTTGCTCAGTGCTGACACGATAAACATTTTTCATTAGCGAACCAGATTAAGTTCACCATCGAAGCAGGGTAGCAACTGACAGCACTAGTTGAGACAAGCTTGTACTCACGACACATTATGACGTCAGCATTACGTCATGACTAGCATATTTTGTTAAAATATTTTGAATTAGTATTTCTTTAGCTACAATTTATAAAAATTTTATGTAAATTGATCATCATTTGCGTGAATTATAAAAAAGCAAAAAGAGGTCTTTTTATGAAACACCGTGTATAACTACAGTGTAGAAAAGTCACAGAAAGTCAAACTACTGCGATTCTAGACAGCGTGCGCAGTAAGCGAGCAGTATCAACGACGTCGTTGTGGTCAATGTCGTGCTGCGGGAGAGTGGGAGACCGTGTTAGTCCAGAATAATTGACGGCTCAGGCTGTGACTGCTGCCTCGTGAAATCTCTGCTCTAGTCTCAGGTACACAGCTCGTGCATGAGATCTGTAGTGAGTAGAGATCACTCGAAGCCTAATGGCGACGCTCGGTTTCGCGGAATTGTAAGCACCCCAAATTGCTCAGCCAAAACGTTTTTCACAGCATCAAAGATTTCTAGAACTTTAGTCAAATGCTCAGAAGTAATTAACGGTAGCAACATGTTACGTGGAGGCATTGCATTACTGGACACATTTGACAGCTTTCGTTTTAGTGGGATTCGTTCTGATGGGATTTCGTTCTGACGGGCTGTTCCCGTGTTGACTACGGACGTACATAATGTCTTAAAACATCTATCTGTATCTAGTATAACACAACAGTTGTTGATAACGTTTTACATTTACTACAAAAATTTGGGGCTGGGACACTTAAATGTTCTAAAGCAGTCGAAAAATGGCAGGGTTGAAGAGACTTTTATTAGCTCAAAAGACATTTATGATCACTAAACTGCCAAGCTGGTTTATCACTAAACAAAAGTTAAGTCGCCAGACCATAAACCCGATGACTTGTCTCAATGTCCAAAAACAAAGTTTCGTGCTGTGTTAAAAAAACAAAATGAGCTAACTCGAAATAATTAATTAAAATATCCGACATCTTCTTACTATTATGAAAGTTAACACTCCACCAAATACCTCAGTTTGCTGCTTATGCGAATGTTTTTTATCCAAAAGGTGATAACTGTCAGTATTACGTTGCATTTTTGGTGAGCATGTGACTACTGTGATTTGTACCTCACGTGACGGCTAATTTATTGCGGCATTCAAGTGTCAGCAAGCCTAATTTACTGATTCAGTTATAGCTGAAAAGTTTTATTGCTTTTACCCATCACGTTTACAGCTTCGACTGCATGCGCTGACAACGAAAGGCGGTGCGGTATGAGCTATAGGTGCGCCTTCGGCAACTTGGCAAAATTTTATTACTGCTAGAACATTCTGCTTAAGATAACAAGCATTCAATATATTAATGAGTCAGCATATTTAAAATAATCAAAATGATTTAAACTACTGTCAGGTTCACCAAAATGATTCATTCGTTTAGACGCCGAAAGACTTAGAGCTGTCAATGTTACAGCCGTCTACAGACAGTGCTGATTCGGCTGCATCATCGAACAAGTTCGCTGTCACGCCAAAGAATGTGACTACACTGTATCCCAAAAAACGTCCCACCTTGTGATTGTCTAAATCTTCACCAAATATTAACCAATTTTCAAAATTATTTTACTGTTGCATTTTGCGGACAATTAGCAACAATAGGATTATAAAATATCCCGCCACACGTTAACTGTGTCGCTACACTACCTTGTGAAATATAAATGCAAAAAAACTAACAATAATAAACAGCAAGCGCGTTGATAAACAAAATACATTTCCAAGTAAAAATGCAGTGAATGATCTGTACGATGCTAAACTTTGTTAAATCCGTTTCTTTGGATATTTGGCATAATGAACAATATGTTTGTTTCTGGCCTTTGTGGTTTAGCAAGCCTACCGTTTCACTCACAGTGATCACGTTCTTTCCAGTACGTGTATGCTTCGGTCTGCCGGTCTCACGCCGTTGGTCGATGCTGCGTGTTTCCAAAATTAGTCTTAATAACATTTCTACTCTTTTCCTGTTGCAGTCTATCCTCAAAAATTCCGCTAGTATTCTCCAAAAACTGTATTTTACGCGCGAAAGCAGCTACTGCTTTCAGCGCGTCTTAGCCATAGCAATTGTCTGTCCGTCCGTCCGTCCGTCCGTCTGTCTGTTTGTCACACGGGTGGATCAGTCAAAAACGGTGCAAGATAGAATCACCAAATCTTCACCATCGGCTGCGAGAAGATTTTAGTTTCAGGAACCGTAAAGCTTTTCCATAAATTCGAAGGAAGGCACCCCGAACGAGGGCGTTAAATGAGAGGGGAGTGGGCAAAATTCGCGATTTTTGGCCAATAAGTCGTTGTATCTCAGTAATGGTGCGAGATAGGGCCTAGGTTACTATTAATCACTAATAGGAAGTTGTACACTGGCTCTCGATTGGCGCCAAACGTAATGATTTTGAATGACTTTGAACGCCAAAATGGGGGCTTTATAAATTTTTTTAGCAATTTCAGGCTGCGAAACAAGTCCATATTATTCACGAGGTGGCGACGGAACTATCATTATGTGATCCAGATAGAAAATTTGGTATTTGTATATTAACTTAGCGTGAACACCCCAATTTTCAGCTAAAATACTGAACCGGAACTGCTATAGGTTTTCGCGCGTCTCGTGAGCATTAGCTCAAATTTTTTTGTTTTTAACCGGTACCGCCTTGTCTCCACTGCTGAATGGCACATTACATCACCGGTATATCATCAGTACATTAAAAATTATTATTTATCACAATATTATCTGCTTTTGTTTACAAACATCAGAAATGTATATGTAAAATTAAACATAATTTAATTTTTGCATAAAAAATAGTGAAGATTTTATCAGAAAAAATTTTTTGCATATGCATTATAATGAGTGATTTGTAAAAATCTGTTTTACATGGTAGTGTAGCAACACAATTAAAATGTGGTAAGATATTTAACAACGACTTTATTTCTAGTTGTCTGCAGTATGTGCCAGTGAAAGAATTTTGAAAATCGGTTAATATTTGGCAAAGAAATGAAAAATGACAAAGTGGGACATTTTTGGGACACAGTGTAGAACATTGTTACCAGCTATAACAGTAAATCGCACAATACTTGACATTTTAACTATCGTCGCCGATCTCGAGTATTGTTCAAGGTCAAATTGTAAGAACAAACCTGCTGGAAGTGCACGCGAGTCGTACGATGTCGAATCTATAACACACGAAACAATCATTGCAAACGGTCAATCGAAACTTGTTGCACTCATTAGAAAGAGGTTCCGAGTTGAAATCTGTCGCTGACGATAATATTTTTATACAACGTGTTACATTGCACAAGACGTGTGAAACAAAGGCTTATGTTTGCCGTTGCAGTAATTTGATAAGTGCACTTTTTTATTCTACAACTTCCAAAAGAAGTAGGTCTACAGCGAGTAGCAACCACTTTAAGGAACGATTGGATCGGTAATGATCGTTTCCGTTTTAAATCTACCAAAGTTCAAAAAAGTAGATAAGGCAAAAAGTGGCAATTTTCCGACAGAATTCCGACAGAAACATTAATAGGTGTTTATAGTTTTAATTTTAAACATAAATTTTCAAAGCTGGGTTTTCAGCCTACATATTTTGCATTTTGGGACAAAAGTTTTTTTTCCGACAGGAAGATGATACCTCGACAACTTTCCCACAGCTAATCATTTAGGGTGGGCATTTGCCCCCCCCGTTGCCTCCTTGCTACGACGCCACTGCCAGTGACAGAATTTCGACAAAAGAGCTCATTTGTCGCTAGAAAGAACGCGCTACAGCCCTGTTGTAATATTAATCTTCAAAGTCATTTAAGGTCGATATTTTTCATCACATTAGAAAAAGTTTCTGCTACTTTCTATAAGTGATTAATAGTAACCTTGGCCCTATATCTTACGGTTTCCAAGATATAACCAGTTTTCCGTTAAAAACGCACATTTTCTTATTCTTTTTTTATTTAACCTCAAATTTTAAAATGTTTCCCTTGCACTGCATCCCATAAATTTTGAACGCAAAGAGCCTCGACACAGGGTTAATTAATGGCGCAAAAAGTTTTCTCCTACAACCTAACGCTTAGCCACAATACATTCGTTACTGGCGGACTGACAGACGGACAAACGGACACATGACAACTCGCGCTATGGCACAGCTGTAGCGCGTCAAAAATCAGTCAATATGTGACTAAGATATGGATAAGAATTTGGTGTGCTTTTATGACTCGTGACGTATACAAATAACTTTACCATGCCCCAATTCGGCGAATAACGTTCAGTAACTTCAGCGATCTAACATATTGTTACACTTTCTGCCGGCCATGTCCGGTCATATTTATGACTGCATGACATTACATTACCGTGCGCAAAGCTGTAAAAGTCAACAACCATAGGGCGATTTTTTATTACTAAGTCGAGGTTATAAATCAGTAATGTGCATTTCTATATAGTTATTATATTCGTTAAAAGAAAGTTGACATACGCAACTTCTTTGACTCGTTAAAAACAATAGTCTGGGCCCGTTAGAGATTTTTTATGCGTACCAGTACGTTAATGGTTATTTCATGCCACAGCTACAGTCACATGTCATAACTTGACTGCCAAAAAAATTTAATTTAAACAAAAATTCAAGCAAAAATAAAAGTTGTTTAAAAACCATTTATTATAATGAATGCAATTGATATTTCAATTATTATATTTATTGATTTTAACGATCGTCATTGGCAGTCATTTATGCAACCCGCACTATATACTTTCGCGAAATTTAAGTACGAAAATAAATGAATAAATCTCTCGTTTATGCACAAATGCACAATGACGTTAGGCAAGTTTGATATTTTACTTTTTAGACTGAAAATTGTAACAGACCGTACGAGACACAGAAACAGACGGACGGACAGACGGGCGAGACTCATAATGCGGCTAAGCGCATAATAACAGTTTTGTCGACACCCGGACTGCCAATGACGGCGGTTAATGACTGCCGGCGTGTCACCTGTTCTACTAACAGCATCGACGACCACAAATAATCATAAAACCGTCAGCAATAGTATACACCTGAAGCGGGTTTCTCCGTGTTCCGTATGAAATATGTAGGCCTATAGCTACTTACTGAAACACATACCATACATTTTAACCCAATTTTAGCGGGACGTTTTTTGACACTGAAGCCATAATCGTGTAATTGTTATGCGGGGGAAAGGATTGCGGCCCTATAAACTATCCAGCAATCCAGCGGCGCATCTCGCACACTTTTATTTTTTCGTGACTTTCGTAGCTGCTAGCGTAGAATGCGCGCCTTATAGGGTGTTTACACGATCGAGCAAACATCGAGCAGGTAGCTCGACGTTCTATGGTCATTAGCATGCTAATTAGGAGAGCAAGCGGGTTGTAATTGGAAGGCCTATATAACACGTGATCAGCTGTGGGCTAAGAGCCTAAGCTTGGGCCTACATTTGAGCCAGAAGGCGCGTTTTCAATAGGCCTGCTTGAACCAGCTCGACGTTTGCTCGATCGTGTTAACACCCTATTACACTTTTGCGAGAATTAGTGAGCCACAGAAACCGCATACTCGCAGGAAAATAAAGTGCGAGGCGCACCTTAGATTTAATCTTTGGTGCAATGCATCAATTTTTCCTGCCAACTATCCAGATACATACGAAAAAGTTATCAAATATTTCTTTTAATCCCAGTGTTCGTTTTAACCGGCGATTATGGGAAAAAGTTTGATAAGAAGAACGCAAAGAGCAAAACTCACGGACGAGATGAAGGGACGCAACAAACGCGACAATCAGTAGACAAGTAGTGACGCGAGCCATTGCCATTGCTTTTCGGACGCACGTGCGTCAGATAGGATAGACCGGCTGCTGACTGGGTTACTGACTAACTGACTGACTTTTTGTAGACGACACTCACGTGCAGACACCTATGCAGCGCCGTGTGGTAACTCGGGCATCATAAACATCATCAGCATGACCATCAGTAGGTTTATACTGTCACCGTGTTCCATAAAACGCTGGACCATTTGTTACTTCAGTATACGTTTCATCACGGTCTAAGGTAAATTATGCGAGTGTAAGAAAAACATAATTAAACCGTGATAAAACATGCTTATTTCGGGACTAGGCCTATGATCGACGGCGTGTTCTGCGTGGACATGCGTGCGATAAACAAACGCGGGACACGTTTTAACCGTCATGCTGGACCGGAGTGAGACTGTGGGCGGTTATAACACTGTAGACATTGTGGTGAGAGATAGCAAGACGAAGTAGGTCATAAAATGATCAAATAACGAGTTAAATGACTAGTAATTTGAGCTAATTGCTCACGAGGTGCGCGACATCATCGCTACTACCACCCCGCGAATCAGTGTACAACGTGCTATGATATTAACGCGTTTTAAAGGGGCTACTTAAATTTAACGTCCCCGCATGAAAACCTCCTTGAACCTAGGAGAATCGAAACTAGACTGTTGATAACTGCGTTTAACGCTGAAAATTTCATACGCAGATTGTCTTGGTCTATATCTAGCCAGTTTCAACGTCATTCACTTTTGAAATGTGCGCCGCAACCGAAAATTGCTAAAATCACTAAAAATTTCTTATTTTGAGAATTCAAAGTCGTTCAAAGTCATTGATGTTGATACCCCTTGAAATGTTTTTAGCAGCGCTTTTTATGATGCGCAGCAAATCTGCGTCTATCTGCAACGGTTTTCACGCCAGACCAGGCGATAGCAGATGATGACTTTTTAGTTTTTAAGCGAATAGCTCTTTCTGACGCCCTCGTTCTACGGAAATGAAATTTTGTCACCAATAACTAAAGGCCTTTTGGAAGCCACAGTAAAGATTTTGTAATCTTAGTTTGCAAAATTTTGAGACAATCACAGATTGTGACGGACAGACGGATGAACAGACGGACAGACGGACGGACAAATGCGAAATAGTTGAGAAATGCTTATTCTACATGAACAACAAATGCATACTTTTTGGTCATTTTTGATGCAATTCGTGTGTGTTAGCGTAAACATAATGTTAAAAATTGATGCAGTTTCTACGCGGCCGTCGTAGAAAGCCGCATTACAGGTTTTGTATGTCTGTCCGTCTGTGCGTCTGTTTATCCTGCACGGGTTCCTAACTTGAAAGCAAAAAAAGTTGAAGAACCAAAATTGATGTAAACGTTTCCCCTACAGGTATAAGCGGCGTGCCAGTTTTCAGTTCAAACTGCCAAAGGCCAGGCTTAATGTTAGCCTATATTTGCGCACAGTCCGCTCCTGTGCCAACATTATGCGGTCGTCCGTGCGTCCGCTCGCCGACGTAATTTTCTCGTTATGGAACACGGTTTATGTAACACTGAAGGACTGCGGATTACTGCGCTGTTGGCAGTGATAAGCCTATATGAAACGTTTCGCAGTGGCTGTCGTTCCGTTAGCGGAGTCGTCTGACACTTAGATCTACTTGCGTTACGCCTCGGCTGTTTGTTTGCTGTTCCTGAACCACAATAAACATCAGAATGAATCCCCATAGTGCTACAGACATCTCGCCCGTGTGTCTAGTAGACTGGGCTCTATAACTGACAGCAGACCTACTTTAGGCCTATTCTGCTGTCGTCAATCATCTGAATGCGCGCTGCGTACCGTTCGCCGCTTTGCTTTGAAGGCCAAATACACTGTAGATCAATTCTGTTCACGCTTCAATGCAATTCAGTTATGACAGACGCTAGACTCTCAGACACAGATCATACACTCATGATGTTCATGTTTCTTATCATGCAATAGACACGTGAGCAGTAGTCTACAAGGTGCGGCAAAAAAGTGGACCCCTAAAGTTTTTTCGCCGTTTTCTCAGCCACCGTTTAGGATTTTAATATGAAATTTCACAGCTTTATTTACTAAAACATTTTACATCTAACTGCCAAGTAAAATGTAATTCTGTTAAAAAACGACGAAGCCATAGACTTTTTCACATGACCGCCTACCGATTTTTCAGCATTAAAAATGTTCAAGCTAAAAATGCTATTTAATTTTCAAAAACTGGTTACACGTTACTGCCAATGACGTCACAGTAACTTTTTGATAAACAGTAATTTATATTGTTTGTAAATTATCACTAAATTACCGTTCTTTTGAAGCAATCGCCGGCGGCCCACCGGGTTCCTTTTCCAGCAGGACGACGCGCCAGCATACACAGCGCGCAGCGCACGGAACGGACTGCGGGCCAACTGTCCAGATTTCACCACAAAGGACCAGTGGAGTCCAAATTTGCCGAATATAAACCCAATGGACTATCTTGTGTGGGATGCAATGTTGAAGGTTTACCGCAAGCTTAAAACAAAGCCGAAAACAATCGCCGAAGTCAAGAAAGCGCTTTAAATTATCTGGAGCAACCTGTCTGTGAAAGACTTATCATTGTTACGTTTTTGCTTGTGTGGCTTAGATTGCACTTGCTCAATAACGCCTACAGTTTGATAAAATTTATGTTAAAGCAAGATGAACAACGATATGCAGTGAATGGCTATTGTCTAGGGAATGGAACTAAAGCATAAAAGCGCAACAGCAAACAAAAACATAACACGCGACTGTCCTGTAGCTGGTCGGTGATGCGAGGTGGAAGCCGGAGGATGGAGTACGGAAGACGGAAGACGACGACGGACGGAAGGCGGTAGTCGGGCGGCTGCCGTTGAACCCGCTTGCCACGTGTTGGAAGACGGAAGTCGGGTGGCGGACGATGGTGATCGGACGGCTGACGAGGAACCGCCTGCCAAGTTCTGCGTCGACGGGGTCACGCGCCAACTGACTCGCAGACGTATGTCGTGTAGTCGTACAGGAAAGCGTTCCTTCAGAAGTCGTTCGTAACCGCCGTCGACTGTTCACGGTTGATAAAATGCAAGCGCGCACGCGTAACTGAAAGAAACAGGGGCGGTCCTAACATCATATTAAACGACTGAAGGCTTGTGTTGGAGCTTGAAGCTGGCGGTGGACATTTCGAACATTTACAGTGACAATGGAATTCTGGCATTTGATTATTAGTTAGCTGTGTTGTTTCAACGATGTTATTGAATTGGTGTTGTAGCTTGAACATTCTTTAATGCTGAAAAATCGGTAGGCGATCATGTTAAAAAGTTTCTGACTTAGTCTTTTTTACACAGAATCACATTTTACTCGACAGTTAGATGTAAAAGGTTTTACTTAATAAAGCTGTAAAATTTCAAATTAAAATTGCAAACGGTTGCTGAGAAAACAGCGAAAAACTTTAGGGGTTCACTTTTTGCCGCACCCTGTACACTCTCCAGCAGTCAAGAAATAAGCGCATTATGTTATCAGATCTGCAGAGTATGATTACTGACAGAAAGTGTATTTCCGTCTTAAACTCAGCAAAGCAAGTTGCTACTTTTTGCTTACCCAGCAAGGGATGAAACGTTAAGTTGATGTGGATGGGTAGTTCGGTGCTTGCATAATCCTTCCAAGTTCATACAATGCGAAAACAAACTAACAGATCACCCAACAAATGTAGCGGACAAAAAATTGTTGATGCATCGTTCAGTTGCGAAGCTCGAAGATGCGTCGAACATCGAATAGGCCTAGTAGTACTCGTTGACGCCTTGACGGTATTCAATAAGGTTAGGGTTAAAATCAAAAATTAGGGCTAGTGTTAGTGTTTCGAGTTATGGTTTTGAGTAAGAACTCAAAACTCGACAAATTTTAAAGCACGTGCATGTAATGATTGTTTCTCATTCCAAACTAGTTTTGCACAGCATTTGATGAAACTTGTTAATTACTGTTTGAATACGAAAGCCACATTAACACGCGGACAGACCAAGAACGTTACATGGCCCCTTGACAGCTGCAGAGATAAAATATCGTTTAGTTGTAATAACCAAAAGATTAAGAAACATGAATTGGGTAACATTCTAAATTTACGCATAAATTAGCTACGGAGTCAAAAGATTGAATAGGCCGACCGCAACAAATGACGATTATCCTTGTCTTCATATTTACATTCATTGAGATTTACATTATCTAACTGTGTCTATAAAATGCGTTAATAATGTTTACCATACAAAAGTTATCCATGAGTGAAGTACAGAGCACACGCATCGATCACAATGCATGCAGTATAGTTTACACAATACAGGGTGGCCCAAAAAACGGGGCCACTCTGTTATATAGCTTCTAACTTCAGAGTCATATCAATGAAATCAATGTTTAGCTCAGCCAGGCGTTTCTCGACAGGAGCATCGGCGAATGGCGTCGTCGTCTTGCCGCCGTGATGCAGCAGAATGGTGGACATATCGAGCACAAATTCTAAACATTGATTTCATGACTAAATCAGACTAAGTGTTATAATGTGGTTGTAATTTTATGTGCATTTTGTTCTGTTATTAAGCGTCATGAACTATTACCGATCGCTATTTGAAGCAATATGACTCGTATTCTCCAGGTGGCGCCACTGTTGCACATAATTAATTTCAATAACTTATGTTTTCGTGTTGAGAATAAAACGACCTTGATTTCTGCAAAAAAAATCGTGTAGATCTAAGCAGTATTTCTGAAGTTAGAAGCTATATAACAGAGTGGCTCCGTTTTTTGGGCCACCCTGTATAGCCGCGCAGCGTTGTCATTTGCACGGTGATGACTGTTTACTGAATATTGATGAAGACCGTAGGCTCTTACGTCTACACCTGCGGCACGTGTTACTCAGAGAAGATACTTCCTGACAAGTGGCGTTGCCAGCAATTACCCATCATGAAGACGCTCGACATCAGACACAGTGTGAAGTAGATTAGCTGTGAAATACCGAGTATTGTTATCAAAGGCGTCATTAATGGGGGCGGGCAAGGATTTACGATTTTAGTTTTTTCCCCCGTAAATCGTAGCTTTGAAACAGTGTTACTGCTGCAAAAACAATACGTTACGTAGACTTATACCCCCAAGGATCACTGAGACACAGATTTTAGCAGTCTACGTGCCGACCCCGTGGACTCAAGGAGGCTTGCGCAAGCGACTGTCAAAGAGGGGCACCCCTCTAAAAACTGAATATTTTAGCCGATATTGACGCGTCTAGCGTGAAAACAGTGTTGCAGATAGGCATAGACATGCTGCTTATCATAACAAATACTGGTAACAAGCTGTTCAACGGTACTGACATCGATGACTTTGAATGACCCTGAACCCCGCAAAATAGGGAATTTTGGTGTTTTTTGCGATTTTCGGCTGCGGTGCACACTTCAAGGGTGAATTGCGACGAAATGACTGGAGATAGACCAAGACTATCTGCGAACAGGAACTGCTAAGGCTGTCGTGCGTTTCATGAGCTTTGCTAAAATTACTTGTGTTCCTGGTAAAAAATTCTAACCTCGTTAATTCCCCCCCAACGCAATTAGATTCGAAAATGTAAAGTTTGTACTCTATAAAGCGTCAATCAGTGTCTAAGATCATCCAAGGTCATCGACTTTTATGCCAGTCAAATGCCGGTATGCGACTTTATATTGTCTCACGGGTTGCTGAGATTTTATCTCACATTCTTTTTGAGTTACGTAACATATATCGATTAAAATTTTAAAAAGAAATTTTATTTCGTTTTGTGTACCTGCTAAAGTTAATCATTCAAAATTTCGACATTTCAACAAACTGTAAGGTTTGTTGTAAAAAAAACTGCTCTACACTCTATGCTACGTAAAGGCCTATCGGTTAATTTTTAAACAACCAAAAGTCACGAAACTAACTGTCGCCAACAAGGACTAAAATTTTTGAGTGTTTTAGCATTCAGTGGCGGATCCAGAAGTTCTCAATAGGGGGAATGGATGAGGGTAAGGTCTGGGGAGGGGGTTATACCCCTCCCCAGACAATTTTTGAAAATTTTATGCAAAAATCATGCATTTTGGTGCAAAATTGTCACTTGTTTTAAGATGCATTTAGTGAATAAGGGGCGACCGCCCCCTCCCCTTGAATCCGCCAATTGTAGCATTCAGTGCGTTGTTTTTACGTTCCCTGGGTTGCGTCGCGCGGAAAAAATTATGCTTAACAACTATCCTAGAAGCTATCGTTCGATCTGTATAATTTGGAAAACTGATGAGAGCAGTGTTGATCAATTGGTTAGGTCGTGACGACGCCACTGCTGTCGGCAAATTGTATGCTGCAACCAGTGCACTGATGAAAACAGTCATTATGCAGCAATTACTCGTACATCAGCAGGCACATAAAAGAAGAAGTAATAAGTGAACATCAATGCGCATGACGATCGGTGTTGTAAAGATAATTGAAAGACAACTATTGGATATTGATATACATCTTCTAAGTGCATTTAGCGCATTTTGTACTTGATATTTTGGCACATTAAAATATTTAGTTTGCTAAGCATACACTTACTGCCAGTTCTCGTATTGCAGCCTACACCCTGGGCTACGCTACCAGTGCTCTGATGAGGCTTAGGCCGACATGTATGTCCATCTGTAACACAGGCTTGTTCAGATGCTGTAAAGTTATTAATGCGACGTCACGCAAGTAGCATGATTATTATTTATTACACCTACAGAAAATGTGCATGCAACGAGTGGCGAAAAATATCAATGAAAACAAGAATGCATGTCAATCGCAACATTATGCCCGGCCTCATCTTTTATGACAATGTGAGAAAAGTATTTTTACGCGCGACAGCAGAATGCTTCGCGCGTCTTAGCCATCGTTTAGGCGTCCGTCCGTCCTCTCTCCGTCCGTCACACTGCGATATTGTGTCAAAACGACGCAAGCTAGAATCACGGGATTTTTACTGTGGGCTGCCACAAGGACTCTAGTTTATCCTGACAAAATTTCGTGCCCGTGAGTGCAGGGGTTCCTTTCGAAAAAGGGTGCAAAAGAGGGGTACCCCCTAAAAAGACGTTATTTTGCCGTTACTGACTCGCATAGTGTGACAACGGTTGCAAATAGGTACAGACATGCTGTTTATCATAACAAGCACTAATAACAGGCTTTTTAGATTTATCAACATCGATGAACTTGAACGACCTTAAACCCCACGAAAAGGGGTTTTAGTGAATTTTTCGCAATTTTTGGATGCAGCACACATTTCAACACTGAATTGCGACGAAATGGCTGAAGATAGACCAAGACAACCTGCACATCAAATTTTCAGCACTAAACGTAGATTTTAGTAGTTCAAGTCTCGATTCCCTAAGTTTAAGGAGGCCGGCGCAGGCGGGCATCAAATACAACCCTAAAAGTGGTTATTTTGCCGCAATTATCTCGTGTAGCATGAAAACGGTTGCAGATAGGCACAGACATGCTGTTTATCATAACAAGCAATAGCGACAAGCTTTTTATTGGTGTCAACGTCGATGACCTTGAATGACCTTGAACCCCCAAAATAGGGGTTTTAGTGATGTTTTTGATTTCTGGCTGCGATATTTTCATGACAACTCTGTCAGATATGAACTAATATTCGTAATTTTTCTACTGTCACATTAGTTGGTGAAACTGCGAAAACCTGACATGAACATTCGAGTGTTTAACTGTGCACATTTAATGCAGTTACTCATCACGAAATTTAGCAAACAAGAAGCCCAGCTGTCGCTAGGGTGGGGCCAACCGTACTGGTTGTCACTGACCTTGAAGGTCATCCAAGGTCAGTAATTTGCAAGTTAATTGAAAGCCAATATGTTACTTCCTACTAGTGATCAATAGCTACCTAGGTTATATCTTGCACCGTTTAGTCACAGTACATCCGGTATAGACAGGCAGACCACAGACGAACGGACAGACGGACAGATGACAACCACGACAAAGGGCCGACCTTTAAGCTAACAGCTTAGCGGTCGGCCCAATAATTGTAATTTACAGCGAATATCTATTGCGTAGAAAAAAAATAAAAAGGAAAAACAAAACTAGCCCGGTTTTGTTGCGAAAGGATATATAAATGCAACATAATAACACAACATTAACTCATAAAAAACACACCATGCCTACTCTTGTCCTGATAAGCGTTCATACAAATTTTGTTTTTGTTCATTGTACAGGGTGCGGCAAAAAAGTGGTCGCTAGGGTGGGGCCAACCGTACTGGTTGTCACTGACCTTGAAGGTCATCCAAGGTCAATAATTTTCAAGTTAATTGAAAGCCAATATGTTACTTCCTACTAGTGATCAATAGCTACCTACCTGTCTATTCTCGCGTTATATGAATCTGTAAAATTTTGAATAAAAATTTCAAACGGTTGCTGAAAAAACAGCGAAAAACTTTAGGGGGTCAACTTTTTTGCCGCACCCTGTACAATGAACAAAACGCAATTAACGCGCGACAGCACCAGTGCTGGACATGGGAAATTAGCCAAATTTGCGGATTCTATACGAACGACTTCTTCAACGTAAAAGGTCAAAACGTAGACGGTTAAAATCTACGCTTTATTCTAAAAAATGTATATGCAGATTGTCCTGGTAGAAAAACAGGCTCGAATTTTACGCACAATAAAATCCAATTCTGAACTGCTGTTTAAAAAAAACAGAAAAATAAGCTACCTTGTTTCTTAACATCACATTGAATATAACATAGAATATCATAATAGGTACAAGTAAACCTTTGAAGCCTTTAGGCCGAAAAATTCAGTATTTATTGTGGATTTTCAAGCATAGTGCAGAGATTGGTGCCATTGATATAGCATGAGTACAACATGAGTATGCATTATTCTACTGCCAAACAAAGACTGTAACCAGCGTGTAGTTGTGTCTACGAGTGCAACGGGAGACAGTTGACTGGTCCGAAATGGCACTAAGCTTATATACAGTCCAAAAAGTGTAAAGGTTAAGGAGAGAGTTAGAGTTAAAGTTAGGGTTAGTGATAGAGTTAAAAATAGAGCTAAACTGCATCTTTAGCTACGACGGACTTTTGCTATGGCGGCTTTAGTATATCGCGGCTCCTGGTTATGACGGGGTGAGTTATAGCCAAGTTCGAACAGTGTTACGTCCTTGATGACCCTGCCCGATGCTTGAAAGTCGCTGAAATCACGTGGCCTTGGACGTGACGCGAAAGCTGACAACGGTATCGCTGCGCGGCGGACATTCGACCTTGACCTTGACCGGCGTGACGTCATCGGTGACGTTACGACGGCCCGGCGTACTGCCAGTGTATCTGTGTTTGTCTGTGCACGGTAGGCGGTCTCGCATGGTGGGCGGTGGCAGGCACTTGTTGGTCGTCGCATCGCGCACTCTGACGTCAGCCACTGCTACGAGCATCTTCTCTAGCGCCGCCGAGCTCGGAGCTCTTGTGTGGAACATCATGTCCGGCTTGCCTGCCTGGTAGATCGCCAGCAGCGCCTGTCTGTCTCTGTCGTCATAACCCACCGCTGCCAGCTCGCCTCCTTCACTACTTCCGGTCACGTGATGCTCACACCTTGTCCTTGCGGCAGCCGGTGTCACTGGCTGGGTGGCCGTGTCGTACCAGTCCACGCAGCGGTTGTAGATCGGAGGGCTGGCGGGTCTCATGACGGTCAGCTCGACGGGTCGACCCTGCGCGTCCTCGCGTACTTCTACACGACGTCTGCCTGGCGATGTCCTCCTCAGTGCTGGCCTGATGTCAATCCATCAATCACTCAATCAATACATCAATCAATCAGTGTTTCGTTTAATTACACCAGAAGGCAGCATAAAGCACAGAACACTCATCCTTAAATCATCAACTAATGACCAATTCACATCTACATACGACCCAACTCAACTCAGCTCGACTGTCGTGACTGTGGGCGACGATGCAATGACATCATTAGCACTGTGACGTCACGCCGTTGTGCACAGACCACGCGTTGTATGCCAGCCTAGCTGAGCAGTTGAGTTGAGTTTTGTTGAGCCGAGATGCGTCGGCGTTGTAGGTGTGAATTGGCCATAACATTACTGAATAAAGGACTAAAGTAAAAAAGGGTAAAGCAGCAAAAGACAAAAGCAACATACCCATAGGCCTATACAAAAAAGCTACCGGTATATAGGCCTACACATTATAAAAGATTGCTGCTAAATACCAGTAATTATAATGTATCCTGCAGCATTAAGGTTATAAGTAAAGGTCTTTAATAACGTGGCCGGTCTGCAACATGGGCCTATAGGTACAGACGGCGGACCGTTTTGTTGCGCGACGCACTAGCACAAGAGTGAAAGTGCCCCCATGGCTGTGTTCTAGTAACTCGTTTCAACAGTCAACTATCCGGACAGTACAAATATGCAAATTTTACGCTCAGAAAATTTCACGCAAAATTATTGAACCGTCTTGAAGATAAAGCAGAGTTTTACGAGTCGGAGACACAGCACTCTAGGTTACAATGTAGATCGCTGTCGGTTTCAGCCAGCATTGTTGTCACGACAATTTATCAACGGTGTTTTTGAATCTTTGGTACGAGAAGGTTAATCATCTCTGTCCCGTCGCCAAGCAGGCCGAAACGCTAGACATTTCAGTAGCAGTGGCTAATAATAAACACTCATAAATCACGGCCTAAGCGCAGCGCGGTAGCAGTCAGTGACAGAGTAATACCCCGTTTACACGAACAAGCAAACATCGAGCAATCATCAAACAAACATCCAGCAAATGCATTTAAAATACACGTGCACGACGTGTGCTCTAATTGCTCGATGTCTGCTTGATCGTGTGAACAGAGTATAAGGTAGTCATAAAAGTAGTAAACTATACAGCGTGGCCTGGATAGTAGAGCGGCCTACGACGTGACATGAGCCCTCGGAGATATTAACAAATTAGTTTAGGCGCCAGATATACAAAACCGAACAGGCTTAATAAACAGGTAGCCTATGCGACCGATTCAGCGAGTCTGTCGGCTAGCATTGGTCTCGTTGCACGTCAACAATAAATTGCCTCTGAGGCTCTAATGTACTTCTCCATAATTATAATGATGAGATTCGTCTTTATTCAGTCCAGAATATTATTATGAACTATATAGCGAGATAAATTAACGTTTTGGCTAAAAGACAACACTGCTAAAAGTTGTGACCAGCTTAAGTTCACGCCGATACAAGTCGGTTAGTTATAAAAAGTTGAGCCAGTTAGCGAGACCTTGGTGGCCGAGATGGACTGCCATTGGTCCACTGTTTTCCGGCAAATCTCTCGCCAACAGTGGCTGTGGACGACCACGTGTCGTCACTGGTAACTGCGTGAACAGCGTCGATGACGTTATCTTCATCCACGTGACCAGACCACGTGGTCTCTCTGGGATGTCCACACCAGTCGCTGTCGCCGGACTCGTTCGCTAGCTGGCAGCACGGTCCGGTGTTAGTGAAGCGGAGATTCGCTGGGTGGTGACACGGACTGCGACAGCGAAACGCACATCGTCCGCCTGCGTACCTGCTTGCAACGACATTTTCAACTGATTTGATTAATTTCGAGTTAAGGTGAAATCGTTTATAAAATGAACTTTGAAATGTCCATGCTGCGACGCACATAATACATTATTATACAAACTGGCGGGCGACCTGGCTCGCGACTCTCTTGCAGCGACAGCTGTTCTGCGGACAGACATGCACGCACGCACGCAGAATCGAATACAGACACGCTGTCTGAAAATAAGAGTCACTTGTAGCTTGCAGCGTCCGTCGCGAGCCAATTATTTAGTAAATACATCCTGTGTCAAATAAGAAGAATATGCCAACCCAGCGTAGACAATGCCCGGTTTTGTCCGCCTACAGCTGCGCAGCTGAAAACCCTGAGCTTTCGAACCAAAAACTTTCACAACAACTTGCCTACCCTTGTCCTGAAAAAACGTTCACAACGATTTTGCTAAGAAGTTAAAGTTGATTCACTCCCACGACGCTGACGCGACTCAATTCAACTCGACTGTGTCGGCGTCGAAGGTGCAAATCGGCCATAAACTACAAGCAATGAGTGAACGATATTCAGAATTTCTTCATGCAGTGGTGAACTCCCCGATGGCTCATTGGTCTGTTTGTTTGAAATCAGACACTAGACAAGTCAAGAATTAAACAATGGAGATAATATGTTGTTTATAAAGCCGAGCGAGCATATCGATGCATAGGCCTACCTGATAGGTTTGTGACGGGAATCGTGTGCCAAATGAAGTCCTGTATCAGGCCAGCGAAGACTCGACTGCACGGAGTTGCGGACGCTGGGAGGCGAAGTATGCGAACGGCTGAGCATCCGGTCTGCGGGATCATAGCGGACATGTCGACCGACATCCATAATGACAACAGCTTTCAGATTGCTGCAACAATAATTGATTGACCACGGCACAATATAGACTTCAGCACAGTTGGCATCTTTATATTAGCAAACGCGTTCGAAATACACGTGCTAATTGTTCGACGTCTTCTCGATGTTTGCTCGATCGTGTAAACGGGGTATAACGCTTCTAGTAAAATTGCCTGCAGATTAAGCTGCAATGTCATACAGGGTGCTAAAATATATGCCGATAACGTGCGTTTGATCATTAAATGAAAAAATAAATAATTAAGTTATTGAGCGTTTATTTTTGGCTAAGGGAAAAAGATGGCATGCGTCAGTGTCGTGTCTTGTTGGGCCTGCAGTGCAGAAGACGCATGCATATACTGTCTAAACAAAATTTGATTAGATTAGATTTCAGGGCCGGATTTAGGGGGGGCGGGGGGCCCCGGGCCCCAGGCTTCCCACCAACAGGGGGCCTCCCACCAAACCCCTCAATTTTTAAAACCCCGTAATTCGATAGCCAATCC
>Ga0209367_1001407_pt1 | contig 29415 bp, 15 predicted proteins | sample WorMetLIZISLAND2_FD_187412 | JGI IMG/M metagenome (GOLD analysis project Ga0209367, IMG submission 187412) | Marine gutless worms symbiont microbial communities from Max Planck institute for Marine Microbiology, Germany - Olavius geniculatus... ...
TGTGGTAGGCGTCCATGACGTAATCACGCCAGTAAAATTTGGTGACGATCGGTTCAGGGGTTTTTGGTTGGCTGAGGGTCAAAGTTTGCATTTTCCCATATACTTTGAAGGTCGTCCTTACAACACTCACACTACCGTGTGAGTGTGATAATGGTAATAGTAAGATATCTGAGAAATGTTGTTTTTCATGTAACTATAGCTAGAATAAATGCATTTGCGTGTAACTGTCAGTTTCAAGGGTGAATGAGATGAAAGTGACGCCATCTCGGTATCAGCCATCGGGGTTATCATGGGACCTCAGCACTGGCAGCAGCACCACAGTACATTCTGATCCATCGAGGCTTTCCTCAGCACTGAACTTATTGCCAGCGATTCAGTAAGTGTAATGCTATAGCTCTTCGTAGGAAACCATCTCAGGGCTACGGAGTGTCACCCGCCATATGGAATCACACAGTGTTACCTGCCACTCGACACAGGTGAACATGCCTCGCCTTAACCTCAGCCAGATAGACTGGTTCTCGATGTACCTATTTCGGAGGGATGGAAGGCTGAGTTGATCAAGCTGCTGGTTACATATCGAGATGGTTTACCTGCCCGCAGGCAGTCACCCATCGCAGTACTAACCCAGCCCGGCGTATAGTAACTTTGTTGGTCGGATGAAACGTTATCATTATGCCACGCCACCAACCCATACAAAAGTCATTCATGAAGTTCGTATTTGGTCACTTTCGAACATGGTCTCTTGCAACTATGATGCACTAGGACAAAGTGCATTTCATTTGTAGAAAACTGTTAAAAGGTAACAAAATATGATTCATAACTCTATTGAATAATTAGGTTGGTCTACAGACATTTTAATGCTCTTGATATGTGTAATTTGTATGTTGTAAATGTAGCACACAGTAGTTGAAGCATTGCTATAATGGCAATGTCTCATTTCTATGGGAATGTGAAAACTTCAACCCTGTTGAATTGAAAGGTTAAAGGTTAAAGGTCCGAATATAGCTGTTAATGAGCAAACCCATCTCAGAGCTACGGAGCGAAACCATTAACGTGATCAAGATAAAGCTTAAAACAGTTGATTACATCGTCAACATGACCTCATGTGCAAATTCTTTTTCTTATTTTTATTGAGGAATGCATTTAAGGTCCTGCAGACGTGGGACATGCATAACATTGTCTGAACAAACATAGTTAAGGTAACATGTTCATTGTTAAGTTACTGCATCTATGAAAGCCGTGCAAAATTTGTTTGAACATGACTTAGGGCTGGAGTATCCTGTGCGCTAGAGATGACTGAGAATGGCTTTTTGCATTTCCATTCTTTCCCATTCCCATCCAGTCAGTTTCCATTTCTTCCCATTCCCAATTTTGTAACCAATTCCCATTCCCATGGAATTCCCACTGGGCTTTTCCCATTCCTTCCTATTCCCATTCCCGAACAATCGTTCAATTGTTGCACAGCATAAACAGTTTTGGCCTATCGAAGACTCGGACTGTGCACTGCTTGTCGTTGAGTCTAAAACTGATCATGACAGCGAGAATCACTCTTTACTGCATTATAATTTAGCATAACTGAACATCACAAACTAAACAAAATATGCCTAGTGGTACTATACTTTGACTAACTGTTGTTTTCTATGCAGAATAAGATTGTCATCAAAACCACTCGCCGATGAGAATTTATTCCCGTGGGAATAAGGGCCATTCCCATTCCTATGAAGGTTGTTTCCAATTCCTTTCCATTCCAATTCTCAATTTTGTCATCAATTCCCATTCCCATGGGATTTCCATTCCCATTGGGAAACCCATTCCCATTGGGAAACCCTACTGAGTGCCAATTTTCTGCTCAGAAGTTCAAAGGTTAGGCTTGCGGTTACGCAGTGCAGTGTATAGATAATTTGACTGCAGAATAATGTCAACACTGAGCCAAATATTTTTTTAAAGTTTATCCTTTTTTATTGTATCGTTAATTTTTCTGATGTTTGGTCGATGAGGGGAAGTGTACTTGACCAAAAAATTTTTATATTTAGAGTTTGACCTGCAAATTTGAAGTGTTAGTAATATTAGTTGTATTTGTATTTAGTGTCTTGTTTGTGTAGTAAAATCGAATCGGACGACTTTAGTGACGTGCTTGATATGGAATATCTACTGCTTAGTGACGCAAGTTCCATCGTCGACAGAAACGAAAGTAAAAATAGTGAGAATAATTTTGAGTATTTATTTTTGATTGTCTTGTTTCTCATTGTCATGGTTTTTGTCTGAGAACTCTGCATTTTTTGCATTGGGCTGCTAGTGGATTGGTGATTAGTGTTGGACAGCAAAATAAGTACTGTGAATAATACTGTACATGTTAATTTAATGAAATTTGGGCGAATTATGAGCAAATGCATTTTGTGCCTGTTGTTTCCAAGGTACCATGCATATACTTTGATGATTCTTGATCTGGTGCTTTTAGGGCTGGCAGTCCAAAATTGTGGAGGGATTGGTGCTTATGTCCTGCTGAGTTACGGTGAATTCTACGTGTTTTGTCATAGTAAGCTGAGCTCAGCTGCTAATCTGTGTGCAGTTGGACGGAGTCCAGCAGAAAGCAGCGATGGCATGGGATTGGGACATATGTCGGAAACTAAACTATCGGCTGAGCTCAGTACAGCCTCCAAGCACCACGTCGATGAGCGACAACCGCAGAATTCATCCGTGGCAAGATTGCCGACGACGGCAGACACTGACGTAGACTCCGGTCTTCTACGCAAGCATTCACGCAAGAGCCGTCTCTGTGTCAAGAATGAGCATGGCCCGGAATGGACGGGAAAAACCACACATCATCGCCATTATCATCGGCCACCAACACCCGACAGCTCGCCAATACGTTTGCTGCCTTTCTCACCATCACAGGTTGCTAGTACAACTTTCTCGATGTACTTATAGGCTAAGACATTGACTGGCTACTGGATAGTAAACGTTTAGCAGGTTCATGTCCCACTTTTTAATCCTTTGACTGGTGATGGCCTGCATAAATGACAGTTGTATACATGCAGGAAAATGCGTGCTTTATTACGCATGAAAGCAGCTTCTGCTTTAGCGCGTCTTAGCCATTGCAATTCTGTCCGTCCCTCCGTCCGTTTGTCACACGGGTGGATCAGCCAAAATCGGTGTGAGCTACGATCACCAAATCTTCACCATCGGCTGCCTGAAAGACTCTAGTTTCAGGAACCGTAAAGCTTTTCCATAAATTCGAAGGGGGTCACCCCGAACGAGGGCACTAAATGAGAAAAGGGTGGACAAAATTTGTGATTTTTGGCCAAGAAGTTGCTGTATCTTTGTAACAGTGCTAGATAGGGCCTAGGTTACTATTAATTACTAATAGGAAGTCATACACTGGCTCTCAATTGGCGCCGAATTCAGTGACCTTGAATGTCATTGAACGCCAAAATAGGGAGTTTTATTGATTCTTATGGCGATTTTGGACTGCGACACAAGTCTGTATCATTCACAAGGTGGTGCCACGGAAATATCGCTATGCGATCCAGATAGAGAATTTGGTATTTGTATATTAACTTAGCATGAACACCTCAATTACAGCTAAACTACTGAAGCAGAACTGCTATAGGCTTTCGCGCGTCTCGTGAGCATTAGCTCAAATTTCTTGTTATCATTACGCACAAAAGCAGGCACTGCCATGGCGTGTCTTAGCCATCGCAGTTCTGTCTGCCTGTCTGTCTGTCGCACGGTTGGATCAGTCAAAAACGGTGCAAGCTAGGATCACCAAATCTTCACCTTCGGCTGCCTGGAGGACTTTAGTTTCATGATCAGCAAAGCTTTTCCATGAATTCGAAAGGGGTCACACTGAGCAAGGGAACTAAATGAGAGAGGGGTGGAGAAAATTTGCAATTTTTAGCCAGTAAGTCACTGTATCTCAGAAATGGTGCGAGATAGGGCCTAGGTTACTATTAATTACGTCATACACAGGCTTTTGATTAGCGCCAAGAGCAGTGACCTTTGATGACCTTGAACACCGAAATAGAGGTTTTTAATGGATTTTTGGTGATTTTTGGCTGCGAGACACAATTCAAGCGCGAATTGCGCCGAAATCAATAGAGATAGACAATGACAAGCTGCACATGAAATTTTCAGCATTGAACTTAGATTTCGACGGTCCAAGTCTTGATTTTCTGGGTTCAAGGAAACCTCCGCACGAGGGCAACAAAAAGTGGTTCCCCTTGTAAAAGCTGTTATTTTACTGCTGTTGGTGAGCCTTTCATGAAAACTGTTGCAGATCACCATGGGCATGCTGCCTATCACAACAAGCACTGGTGACGAGCTTTTTAGTCATATCAACATCGATGACTTTGAAAGACCCTGAACTCCCATAATACGTGATTTTATTGATTTTTGCAATGTTTGGTTGTGGCATACACTTCAAGAGTGAATTGCGGCGAAATGGCAGGAGATAGACTAAGACAATTTGCGAACAGGAACTGCTATAGGCTTTCGCTCGTCTCGTGAGCATTAGTTCAAATTTCTTGTTAGTCCGCTCGAAAACGATAGTTTTCGGAAGGACTTATGTTTTACCCGTGATGTTTTTTCTGCACTCGCGAGATCTCCGAGATGCGTGGGCCGACTGCCGTGAAATTTTGCACGATGGTCAGTACTAGGCCATATTTTATAATGCCGGTCCAAAATTTCGGGGGGCGCACCCCAAAAAAATTTCGGGGGCCAACATCCTGCGTTAGGCGAAACAAGTACGGTGAAGTTTGGTCCAGTGACCTTGGAGATCTAGATGTTGAATCGTACCCACTCAAAGCGCATTTTTCGGAAGAACATATTGCGGCCCCTAATGGGTGCTGCGTCCCCAAATTTTTACACGCGCTAGAGAATGACCAAGTCTTACTAGCGCACCCACCACCGGGGATGGTGGCCGATCTTACAACTTTTTTCAAAAGGGGCTCAAAAATTGGCTTAAAATGCAATAAATTAGCGCTTATAACTTCAGAGTAAGGGGGTGTAATTCGACGAAACTTTGGCACTTGACGCGGCTCTAGGTTGGGGTGATAACGCAAGTACGAAATTTGGGGGCACCGCCCCCCTTAAAATTTGGGACGGCAAAAAACGTCCAAAATTTAGTACGTTTTACGACAACTTTTGAGTTTGACCGCAAATATCTCTAAACTGGGTAGAGATATCGACATAACCTAAACGGCATTATCAAATACGGTTAATTCCGCGTTGATCAAAAAAAAATTTGTGAAATTCCGTCCACTACGAACCAAGTTATAGGCGCTAATGTTGACCTACCCTAAGTCGCATTTTTCGGAAAACCATATTTCAGCCCCTAGGGGGTGCTGCGCCCCCAAATTTTTACACACGCTAGAGAATCACCAAGTCTTACTAGCGCACCCCCCACCGGGGACGGCGGCCCCCCCTTACAACTTTTTTCAAAGGGGGGTCAAAAATTGGCTCAAAATGTAATAAATTAGCGCTTATAACTTCGGAGTTAGGTGGTGTAGCCCGACGAAACTTTGGCATTTGACGCGGCTCTGGGTTGGGGTGTTAACGCAAGTACAAATTTTGGCGGCACCACCCCCCTTAAAATTTGGGAGGGCAAAGGACGTTCAAAAATCGGTGCGATTTACGACAACTTTCGAGTTTGAGCGCAAATATCTCTGGAACCGATGAAGATAACGACATAATCTAAACGGCGTTGATGAGAGCGATCCTTTCGGCGTTGAACAAAAAAAATTTTGTGAAATTCCGTCCACTGTGAACAAAGTTATAAGCGCTAATGTTGACCTACCCTAAGTCGACAAAGCACGTTCAGCGTATACCAATGCATTTGAGTTCGGGCCACGTGACTGATGCCGGGGAAATTCTACCCCCCTCCCCCGTCAATTTTCCCCAGTTGGATTTAGGGCGCCGGGCGGACTTACGTTTGGCTTTGCCCCAAATTTCTAGTTATTGTTTTATTATGTCTATTGCGTAAACTTACTGTATAGTCACCTGTATGCTAACTTGTTTTTTGCTTGTTTATATAAACATATAGTTACCACCAAAATGTTACTCTATCCAGCTGTTTTCTTCATAACTAATTAATCTTATTTGCTAATAAGTATATTTACATTTAAACAGTTTTGAGTCAGTAATCAAAGGAAATGACTAGGCTTGGTTTTATGTCAGCCAAAGCATGGTTGGAACAGGCAGGTGCTCAAGAATGCTTATTACACTGATTTGCTTAGCTATGAGCAGATTAACACATGAAACTTGTGGCAGTTGTAATATTTCAGTAGCGGAATTCACTATTCATTTGTAACGTACTAAATTCTAGCAATTTAAGTATATCTGGGCTGAGTTATGGAAAGTCCTGCTTTGAGTAGTATGAAAGGTTTACTTATAAAAATGTTTTGCAAATTTTGCAAACAGCATACAGAATTATATCAGTGTTGAAGATTATGTATAGAATTATTTGTGTCTCATTTTTTACATCCAACCTTGGCTAGTTTGAGAGTAGTAGAATTGAAATGGTACCGTCGTTCATATTCTAACGATTTTGGCGACTTTTGTTTGCTGCAGTTTCTAAACATATCTGATGCGACGACGTCCACTCCTTCTCGCTGTTTACGCGATGATCCAATGTTATCTGTTATTCTCGACACTCCAGCCATTAGCAAGAATGCTCCGAGGTTTGACAGTGGATCTTATGTCTCGTTTATCTGTGCACATTTGATGGCCAATCAAATTGATCTCCGATCATCTTTGGGACTTGATCGGAGATCATCTCAATAACTGTTTTTCCATCGACAATTAGTGACTGATCGTCCATCAAATCTCCCATCAAGTTGATGGCCGAATATTGGCCGATCAAGTCAGATTGTAAAAACGTGAACATACGCGTGCGATGAACTCCCAGGAACCGTATCTTGGAGGTTGTGTCGTTTTGCTGAGCTGGTGAAGTCGCAGACGAGCGGCAGGTGATCGTTGCCAGTGGTCGGGCCCAGACGCTTCCACCACGAGAAGGTGGCCGCACAGGAAGCCCCATACTTTGCTTGTTCTAGCTCTGCCATTACTTTTCTTCTGAGAAGCGTTTATTTTAGAGCTGTCAAATTAACACATTACTTAACATGTTAATGCATTAATAAATAAGCGCACGTTAAAGAAATTAATGCACATACGTTAATTTATGTTAATTTACTAAATTCAGTGACGCAAAAGTTCCAATATTCCGTTAGACTGTGGTTATTTGACAATCGAGTGAATTCTAATAACTAAACTGTAATTGCCGTTCCATCACTACTGTAAATAAATAATTATTTCGACGACAAGCTAATTGATTTCTATGCTAACTATGACAACAGTTATTGTTGATTATACATTTAAAATGTGTCTCTGACTTTTATATTCTACAGGTGGGGCCCCTCAAACGTCGCGGTGCCCGGGGTAACTTACCTCCCCACTCTCCTTCTCGACAGGCCTGGGTGCATTAATAACGTGTTAATTAATGCGTAAAAAATTTAACGCTTTGACAGCTCTAGTTTTTTTACGCAAGTTGTCTGCTTTGATTCATATATCAGTTGGTTTCCGTATACTGTTTGTTAACAAATTTGTTGCGCTGTCAAGGCGTTAATTTTTTTAACGCATTAACGCAGTGCGTTAATTTTTTAAATGCATTAATTAACGCATAAATTAACGCACCCAGTCCCTTCGAGATGGAGAGAGGTGAATTACTCCGGGCCTGAGACGTTTATGGGACCCACCTGTAGAATATAGAAAATTAGAAAAATGAAAAAAGTTTTAAAAACACATATAATTTTTATTTTTTAAACGTATTTAACTTAGATTTCGACGGTCCAAGTCTTGATTTATTTAACTATTACAGTATTTTTATTTTGTATATCATCTCTTGTCCATCATAGTTATTGGGTTACAAACAGTTTGTGCACTTTGAGCTAAAAACAGAGCTTCTATAGTGACAGCAGTTTTGCAAACATCCTTAGCAAAACTCCCCCCCATTTTTTACTGGATGCAAGCTACGTCCACTGGAGGTATAATGACAGAACTTCCTGCACTGCACAAATCCAGGACTTCCAGCTGACACGAAGAGATGCCGTACAGCACGACTTGTTGTTCACAACTAATCAGAGTATTGAAGTTTAGACTTAACCAGGCACAAATCTGACGTTACAGAAAGATCCTTGCAGTTAAATGTTGGTCGCTCGGTGCAATGGTCTATAGCGGTGGCTTACTGTGGTACAGCATTGGAATCCTCTAAGTAGCCAAGAAATTGCTACGGGTTCCACGTTCGCTCGCAGCAGGGAACACTAAGCAAACAGCTCAGGTCAACTCAGCCTCCTATCCTCAACTATCACATGTTTTTTACGCATGTGCGTTAATTTTTTTAATGCGCGTTAATTTTTTTAACGCGCGTTAATTTATTAACGCATTTAACGCGTTAATTAACCCGTCAACTGTGACAACTCTACAAATTTGTTTATTTGCTCCATTCGTGCATTTATTAAATTTGGAAAATTGGCTTTCTGATTACAGGATATATCAGTTGTGTTCTACACTGTATACTGGCAAATTTATACATTCATTCTATCTTTTTATTCATTCCAATCATTCATACATTCAGTCATTTAGTAACTAATTTGTTGACTGCCAGGAGTCAGGTGGTGAAGTGTGAAACATTGACGCCGGTGTTACAAAAGTCCATCGTCACACCGCGGACTCCGACTCCATTCAAGAATGCTCTGGCATACCTGGAACGACAGAGCGGCTCCGTTCGAGTCCTGGTGAGTGGCATGATGGTTGCTTTTTACTTCCTTTTCTGTTATAAGTGTTTTGAAATTTTGTTATGACTTTTTGTAAATATTTGCCCGCAGTTGTCATTTTTGCATCATTTTCCGCCTTCAAACAATCTGCACCATAAAGGTTGTGGACTTTTCCGAATTTCTGAAGTGTGTTTATCTTGGACAATTGATTTTTCCTTGCAATTGATTGTTGATCAGTGTTAGTTAATTATATCTTACTCCAGGGATGGTGCAAGCATAGCTAAACTATGCTGCTGTTCTGCTTATACATTGTGCACGCATTCTTGTCATCATTTGTTGAAACTTTTAGATAAATTTTTAGAGAAATTGCGTGTATATACATTATGTATTGTATGTATGTAGCACGGAACGCCGAACGGGCTTGCAGAAGACATCAGGGAAGTGATAGATGATGACGTACGTCAAATGACAGAAAAACTCAATGCGAGGAAACTGTCATCGTTAGAGCCAAGAATTGATGCAGCACCAGCTAAGGAGGTGCTCATAGGTCTTGTTTTTTTTTGATAAATATTACCCACTGTTAGTTCTTATGGCTTTCCGGCAGTGATGTAGTGAAGTCCACTTTATGTCCAAGTCCAAATCTTTAAGGTATGAGTCTCAGTTTGTCTTCAAAATAACGACTGAAGTCTAACTAAGTACATTGTTGGACTCGGGTACTATGTCGCTGCTATCAGATAATGGTATAAATGTAGTCCCCAGAACCGCCGCCGTCGGCAGTCGCCGCTGTTAAGGTCTAAGTGTTCTAAAAATTACTAATGAACGCCGTGGGAAACTGGTAGTTTATCGTATGTCGTTACGAGTGATGTAAGAGTTGTTGCTTTTGGGTCTCAAAAATTACTACCAGTGACAGACGTCTTAGCGGTTTGGACCGTTAAGCCAGTCGCTAAGGCTTAGCGGTCCGGTCTGCCATTAGCTTAATACCGCTAAGCCAGCCGTTAAGGCCCCGGTCACACCAGGTGTACACATGCAGGACACGTGAGATGCACAGTAAAATTAGTTATGTGTTATTGTGCGCGGAGCTCAACACACCAAGCGAATGGTCACGAATCAAAAAACGTTGGTGCAGCGTGCTCGACGAACGAGTAACGAATGACGATGAACAGTGGCACACAAACCATTTTTCAGTGCGCTCCTCGTGTTCTTCATGCATTCATCTGGTGTGACCGGGCCTTAAGGCTTCAGACCAGCCGTTAAGGCTTTAGCAAACGGTTCCGTCGTCGTCATGACGCGAAGCGTTCAGCTGTAGCATTTCGCTGTTGCGATTTGTCGCCAAAACGAGCGATCTTTTGCCAGCTGCAGGGCGTCGGTCACTGATATTCCCGTGTCCCGGCAGATCTGATGGATCCAAGTGATGGGAGGTCGACCACAAGCGCGTTTCCAATCAAGAGATGGTCGGGCACTGTCTTGGGCTTCGCAGCAAGTCCGAAGGATCTGGTTTGCTGGAACGTCCTCTGTCAGTCTGGCAACATGACCAAACAGTCCGAGTCTTATATAGTCTAGGGACTATATGAATGTAATCATTGTCGTTTTTTTCATAATAGGATATATTTGATTTTTTTGGCATTGACAGACTCTGGTGTTCTCTGTTGTCATGAACTTGAGTTCAGGTGGCAAAGGAATCTTGCTTGTAGTGAAGTGATTTATCCACAATCCCATGTTGCTCTTTGATTGTTGGTCGATGCGTGTGCACTGTGCTACTGTGTAAAATTTCAGCCATTCATGGTTGCCGATGTAATAAAATACTGTACCGGTACCAAACTGTCTAGCAGCGAAATGGTGTGATTCGATCTGTGAACGCAGAACGTGGAACAGCCGCTGAAGCGAGTGAGGAAATCACTGGAGAGGAAATGGTCAACCCCGGGAGACGTCAATATAGCAAATGATCTTGTCTTGCCTGAGACTCCGGTCTGACTCTCTGCCTCTGTCTCTTCTGTGCTTGTTAACTTTGCCTGTGAAAGTATGTGGACTTTGTAAAATAAGCACTCGACTTATTTTTTCCATTTAATAGCATCCTATAATCAGCAATCCCCAGCATGTTACTACTTTCATGCTAAATAGTGTTGACCTGCAGTGATTTTCAGTCCTACATTGAATGCATATGTGTAAATTCTTAACACCATTTGCATATGCTAATGATAATGCTAATAAATGTACAAATCATAAGCTTATATACTTGTTAACGGCAACATTTAAGGACATGCACGTCGAAAACGGCAAAAATTGCAAAAGGTGATATTATTCAGCAGCACATTGACACACAGACAGTGTGCTGCTGAATAATATCACCTTTTGTGATTTTTGCTGTTTTCGATGTGCAAGTCCTTAACTGTTGCAGTTAACAAGTGTATAAAATTATGTTTTGTACATCTGTATTTGCTGTTTTATTAGTAAAATAACGTTTTCTTACAGTTGATCAGTTACTTAGATATCTGGCCATAGATATTTTACAATCACGATCTTGACCATTTTGCATCACATGACCTTCAAATGGCAACAGGGGTCAGTTGTGGTGGAATTAGATTGGCCTCATTTAATAGCCCGTCTCCCAAAACCTCCCATTAGTCACCAAGATCTTGGAGATATTTTTTTACAGAATCGGAATTATAGCCTTTTTGTCTCAAATTTCATTGCCATGGCAACAAGGGTCGGTCGGGGTAGAATTTCATTGACAGCATTCAATGACCCAACCCCTGAAAACCCTCTTATAGACGCAAAGATCTCGCATATATTTCTAGTAGAAGCCGAGTTATAGCCCATTTTGTCCCAAATTTTGTTGCCATGGCAATCAGGGAGAGTCCGAGGTAAATTTGAATGACACTGTTAGATTGGCCATCTCCGAAAACTATACCCAAGAACCAAAAATTACGACTATCTTATATACAGGCAAAGTTATGACCGCTTAAAGAATTGTTTAATTTTTCCCATAGGCACCATTGTAATTTTTTGGAAGTTTTTGAATAAATATGTTAAATATTAATTTCAAATTTTTTAACCCTCAAAAGGCACATCCTTGCACGAGACCGCAACGTTTGAGCCATCGTGCGCAAAAATCCGCCGAGGGGTCTGACCTGTAGGTAAGTTTCTGAAAAAAGGTATGTTTATAGCTACAAAAATTGTTGCGTATATTTCACCTATTTGCCAAGAAGCCCCTTTGTGCAGATTTACATGAAATTTTGCATGAGGTGTCATCTAGCCGACTAATCAACCATGCCAAATTTTATTTCAGTCAGATCGGGGGTTTTGATTCTGTGGGGGGGTCGAATTTTTGGCTTTCCCATAGGAAAGAGAAGTCGCCGTTAACACATGGCTTGAATTACCATTCAGCCTGTGTTTAAGAGGAGTCGTATTTACTAAGCATTTGTGATATTTTATTGTTGTAAAGCCATTGCTTCAGTTTACCTCGTTTTAAGTGGCTTCTATCAATCGGTCAAAACACTTTTACATAGCACCATACGTCACAAACGAATTAGAGGCTTTTGCCACTTCATCCAAATGGTAATTTTACACTAGAGATCTAACATGATCACGGCTGATTTTTTACATTCAGGTTATGCGCTTTCTCAATGACAACTGACGTTGTTTTTTTGATACAGAGAAAGTCATTAGTCACTGACAGCACTGTATCATGTTCCTTTGTCGTTTGTGTGTTGACCACAGAGCAAGTCTCTAGTCGGCGGTGACAGTAGTATTATATTCTCTCCTCCATCTATTGTGGCTGAAACGCTGCACGACGATACAGTGTTTGAATCAAAGAAGTCATCTGTTGGACAGTGGAACACTCAGTTCCAGGTAGGACCCAGTTGGCATAGTCTTTAGACACTGACTGAAGCATGCTGAGATTGGTATTTACTTTTTAATATGGAAGCCCACCCATCTACAACTTTCACGCCTGAGGGTTTGGGGTTAGAAAATTTCACTCTATGGGCTCCTTGGGCACAGAACAACATTTTGACATCAAGACGTTTGATAGATGCTGTCTATGCCAAGCCGCCTGCAGACATGCACAAACGGGAGCTGAGGGTTCCTCCTCTACCCCTGGGGCAAAAATTCCAGGGCTGGCTGTCTGGGTCTCCTCGACTTCAAGGGTTGGGGCCTCGGTGATGGCTTCCCTACTTTTGAATGATCGAGCCTGGTAAAATCAATGAATTTGTTTTTTTTGGTCTGGAAACAGTAAGTGGTGCCTGGGTGAGTGAGTCTTGTGAAGGAAAACTGTTCGTTATTAATTTCATATGTGAGGAGGGCTCTAGCATGTAGCTGCACAGTAGCACCAGTCTTAACTGCAGTGGGAGAGGATTACCATGAAAGGTCAGCAAAATGTTCTGAATATCACAATGTAAATAGTGGCTGTGATAAATTTTTACGCTTTATCAGTTAGGGTTTGTATTGTCGGAATTTGGAAAGATTGCTTACAATTGCATTTACCAGTTCCCCTCTTCCCCCAAATTTTACCGGGTGTTTATAGACGTAGAAGTGATTGAAAGTAAACAATCCTGCTCTGGTAGTTTCCGGAAGTTGCAGAAGATCCGGCGTGAACTGGTGTGAATGTATATGTGTACTGCAGGTTAAGCTGAATGCAATTAGAGCCATGCGGTTTCAAGAAACGCCATGTCCAGCTAGTGCAGAGGTAGGCACAAAGTGTGCAACATGTAACTCATGCTGATGATGTTTACTTTATACGTTTATATGCTGTGTGTATACTGTGTAATGATTTTGCATGTGAATTCTTCATATATGATCGTTCAGTAGCAAGTCGCCATTGTTAATTTGCTGTCATGTGATGGATTATATAATAATGCTGATTATCGTTGAAAAGATTAAATAATTCAGTAGCACTGTAGCAGTTTTAAAATATGCAATGAGTAAGATTTATTATTATTTACTTTTATTATTGTAATACTTTACAGAGCACATACATCATGTAAAACTGTAGTAACTTGGCCTGGTATCAAGTTAAAGAATGTTTTAAACTTATAAGCTATAAAAATTGTCTAAAATGCAACCTTTCTCAGTTAAGTTGTTTCATAATGATTTCCGATTTGTGATAGATATGATGGAAAAGTTGGTAGGGTCTTTTGTTTCAGTTTATCCACTTGCCAGTTTGTTTGCTGTGACAACATTTTGCGGCAAACGGAAATCTTTGCGAGGAAGGCACAGCACACATAGTAACGCTGTCAGTTGTAATCTACTCTACTCTAAGAACAGTTTGATATAGCGCTATGCTACTGTGAATCAGTAGGACTGTGAAAGCCCCTGTTTTTCCTAACTGGGTTAGGCTGAAGTGAACATTTGTCTAGATTCAAAAGTGCATAATTACTACTGCCCACAGTTTTCCGCGGGATGCGGAATTTCAAGCCGAGCCATGGAATTTGCCCTTTTCCGCTGAATTTCGATATTGCTGCAGAATTTCACGGAATTTTGCAGAAGTTCAGAAATGACCGATGATTAGTACAATTGTCCGCTTGATAACGTAATTGTGCTAACTATATCACAGAGAAAAATCAAACTGAACTGCCTATAATTCCTTCTCTACTAATAATTGCCATCGTAACACGGCACAAACGTAAATAAACACAGTGCGACTAATTGACAAATTACACTTTTGAAATAAAAAGATTGATAATTTTTTTGTATGTTGTTTGCATAACTCAGCACCATGACAACCTACTAACAAGTGAAGTTTTTTTAACAGAATAGAGCTTAGTTTACACACAAATGGAAGGCCACGGTAAGCTGTGGAAATTGGACAATTCTGCCATGATGAGCCACAGAATTTTGCGAACTGGCCCGCGGAATATGGCAAAATTTACCATGGAAAACTGTGGGCCCTAATAATTATCCAGATTGTGTTTGGAGAGTGTATTCCATGGTGTGGAACAGCAGTGGAGAAGGAACTAATAAAGGCTGTAATTTGATGAAGTTATTAATAGCTCATTAGTCACCATTGTGTGTCATGATTTGGTTGGAAGTTAGTTGTTGTTACAAATTTTCCACCGACTTTCTGCAGTGAGATAAGACGTTGTTGTTTTGTTTTAGACGTTGGCATCAAGTAGCTACAGAGGCTGGGAAAGGGTTGCGTGTGGTCGAACTGCATCGCAGGCTGAGCTGGTGAGGCAGGCCCGCGAACTCATCGGGAAAACCCAGCAGCCCCAGCCACGATCACTGAAACTTTGATGTCCGGAAAATCCCAGCAGCCGTGGCTGCAATAGCTGTAAGTTCGAGATCGGGAAACCTCCGACGTCATCACAGCTCACGCTGGCAGTATTGCAGCATATGCGAATGAGTTGATATTAATAAACTATTAAAGAGTTCATCCACTTGCAGTCTTTATTTTCTGATTTTTCTTACTTCAGCTACTGGAGAACTGGTATTTAAGATAGTGAGCTGATCAGTTCTTATAGTTTATTTGTTACTTTTTCAACCTGTGAGCTTATTCAAAGATGTGAGTTGATGTTATTGAATTGCCATGTTATTAGATATCGTGATCTCATCTCGATGAGGCATTGGTTTTTTGTCATCTTTTGAACCGTCAGTGATGCTTTATGACTGAAACTCTAAAATTATGTTGGTTTACAGGGCTCCTACAGATCAGAGAAAACTGGAAAAAGTCGGGGAATTTGTGTCATCAGGGAAATGTCGGGGGAAAATATTATTTTTTGAAAGTCAAGGAAAATGATGTTGGATCATGCAGACTGCAGATAACTGTGATTTTTTGCATCTCCAAATATTGAAAAGCAGGCACATTTGCACCTTCAATTGAACGTCCAAAAGCTAGAAGTGTTTCAGCCTCGGGGGAGGGGGGGGGCTTTTGTGCGATAGAGTTATTGTTTTGATAAGGTCGGGGAGATTGTCATTCCATGACTGGAAAAGTCGGGTAATTTTGCTACAGAAGACTGGTAGGAAGGAATCCTGTGGTTCAGTGTCGACATTTTGTGAGGCCATCTGGCGAACAATACACTGCTCTGCAAAACCCTATCCTTGACCCTGAACTTGACTTTTTGATCTGATTATTGGCATGCTGGTTAGTGGTTAGTCCCGTTATCTGAAATATTTACGCCAGTTTTGGACTTCCAGCAAATGCAAAGTATAGACATTTGTTTGCAATGAACTGAAGATGAATTTTTGCTCAGAACTCTGTGATTTAAAAATGTGTTGTATGTTCATTATGACGTTGTATACAGTTTTCTGTTTGACTTTGATACGTGATTGGAAGCATTTGTTTTGGTTGTTGTGAGTGACCTATTATATATTTGTATAATTTTATTCTTCATTTGATTGGACGCTGTTGTTCTTTATAAGGTAAGTTTTGGCTAGCATGTTGCCATGAAAACTTTGCTAAAAAACTAGTTTGGTAAAAAATGTGCATTTGTTTTTGGGATACTCTGATCTAATTGTGTTGTGTGATTTGTTTCGTTTTTGTTGGTAAATGCATTGTGTAATTTGCAAATAATAATGCTGACGGTGCTCGGTATTTTAGTGTGCAGCCGTTCTAGTGTAACACATCAAAGGCAAACCAGGCCGTGCCCCATCAGGAGCATATGCAGGGTGCTCATCTCTCATACATTGGCTGTTGAGCCCGTAGGTGGATAGACCAATTAAGTCCGTGACGCATGGCCAGTGCGACGCCAGACCTATGGCTACTTTCCCAGCCACAGAGTGTCACCGCCCTTTGACCACCGGTACCAAATTATACTGCTTGGTGAACAGAGGCACGTGTGTGAACAACTTGCCGAAGGTCATCACCTGACAGTGCCCCGACTTGGAGTCGATTCTGGGACCTTTCGGCCGCCAGTCTCGCTGGTTACCATTAAACATCACTGTGGTTAAAATTTTGGTCTCTGCATTTTCCATTATGCTAGACAGTGGTTAAAGTATAAATACAACATAGGTGGGGGAACGCTAGTTTGGCCTTGGGTCCCTTGCTGCATCTTTTGGGAACTTAAGGTGGGAGACCACTTTGGACAAAAACTAAAGGTGGGGAAACTTCATTCCTCCATAATTTAACCGCTGTTGCTGGGTACTCGGATTGATTGTAGTAAGTAACAGATGATCATATTCGCTTCAAGGTCAAGCTGGTCATCACAGCTCGAAAGCAGCAAATGCATTATAGCTGGTGGATGTTAAGAAGATGCAGAAAATGTTTCCAGTGCCAGAATTTGCCTCAGTAACTAGCTGTGGGCAAGTGATCAGCCAGTAAAGCTGGCCGATAATGCCAATTCGGTCGTGCTTACTTCATACTTGTTGGTAGATCCTTTCCCAGAGTGTGTTGTTTTTGTTGCGAATTATTTGTTGATCATGATATGTTTTCATCAGTTGTACAGTGAATAGAAATGTATGTCAGCTTGTCTAAATGACAACATAATGATGCATTGCTTGTCAATGGTCTTGTCAATGGTCCGTCTGTAATTGGTTTCTGTTAAAATGAGATTGAATGCTTAAACGGTGTGACTGAATATTTCATGTTAGACATATTTGTAAAGCTATCATTTAGTCAAACTCTCTGTATGAATTTCCACATGATTTAATTTCATACATTGTTTATGAAGTTAATATTAACTAGGCCACCAGACATTTGGCTTCTAAATGCAACTTACACGTGTTTGAAGTGGCTCTTTTATCTGATCCCATCGAGGTAACTGTATATACTCCCCAATCTAGAAGCCTTTTCAATCGCATCTAAATGGACCACTTTTGTTTGCAGCATTGAAGGAAGGAATAAAAGAGTGAAAGGGTGTAAAGACGAGCCATACAACAACGATGCTAGACACGCCCTTAAAGCAAGCGCTTGTAAAAGTTTCCTATCTTGGTTAAGCAGTCAAAACTTAATGGCTTCATACACCTACTTTAATTTGTAACATTTGCAAATTGTCTTATAAATGACATGATCTGTGGCCTCAACAAATAAATTGTCAGTTATTTCTGTTGTTTTGCAGCTGATCAACACAAAATTGCAATCAGTCAGTAGATGAAACTTGGTCAGATCTCTTGGATGAGCATAGGTCAGTCACCTGCAAAATAATGATTCTAACAAGCCCACCATCTAGATGTTTGTAACAAAAATGTCAACATGTGCATTACACCAGTGACACCACTGCTGTAGTTCTATCGTAATGTAAATCATGCATTATGGAACTTGCAATTCTGTTAGAATTAGAGATTGCAATCCCGGGATTCCGGCCGTTTTCGCCAATCCTGAATCTCGGGATTGGCAGTGTCTCGATCCCGGGATTTCGGGATTACAAAAATGAGCTAAAATTGTACTTTTTTTACGTATTAAATGACAGAAATAAGAATTTTAGCCGTGTGGTGAATAGAATATATGAGCACTAGAGTACTACTTCGTGCTGTCGTGTCCGGAAATTTGTATTTTGACAGTCACTGTCGCTCTCTACAGTTTGGGTATATTTTTGTAGGGGCCCTGTGCATAAAATAAGTCAATTGAGGATAGCAAAGTAACGACCATTCTGTAAGCTTAATCCCGAAACGGGATCCGGGATTACAATTTTATCAATCCCGGATCCCGGGATTGAGAATCCAATTCCGGGATTGCAATCATTAGTCAGAATTTAGTCTAGTGTAACAAAAATACTGAAAACTCGGACATGTGTAATAATTTTGCTAAGGACTATAAACTTTAACCAAAATTAGTGTTTACTGTAACGATTGAACAACGCAAGATTTACTTACTAGTAACAAATATATATCGTATCGAAATTGAAATTGGGTCATTGACTCATCCCTAACTTTTTTTTGTTTTTTTTTGCTTTTTCTGTTAAATATTCTATGTTATGGTTGTTGTTTGCAAAAGTTGTCTGCGTTTTAATTTTTTTTTTTTAAATTTCGCGTTCAGAAACAGATGTTTAATACAGAATGTATATATTCATCATTTATTTTGTCATGCACTATTAGCATTTTGAGAATACTGTCTTTCGTGCACTGCCAAGCACTGGTATACGCAAACAATAATTCTAGTGGCGATCTAGACAAAAACTTCGTCCTAATTAGCCTACAGCCTGTGGACGGGCCTATAACTAGGCTAGCGGCGATCTTGCTGTTAGCACTGGAAAATTGCTAGAGGTAGATCGGGTAGATACATTATTGGGAAGGTGGTAGAATTTATATGCCTGGAAGACGTAGAAAATCTACAAACCATGCCACGACACTGTCACGTATTTAAATCAGGCTTATTCAGTATTATATCAGAGTCCATCTCGATTCAAAGCTGTTTTTTGTAACACGGACTTAGAACTATAGTGCTTTTGAATAAATTTTATTTAATGCTTGATAATTGATAACATTTCAGTTCTAACCACAGTCTTAGCAATGCAGTGAAGAAGAAATGTGGCTGCATTCTTAAATTAACAATGAGATAAATGTAATTAGGTAAATGGCGATCTACCGCTAGTAATTTTCTGCTCTCTAGTGCGAGATCACCGATCTACCACTAGCACTGACCATACGCAAAACAGATAGTTTGGTACTTGTCATAGTTTTTACTACATTTGCCAATTTTTGATTATCTACTATATGGGAAGTCTAAAATTATATTTAACACTACAGTTAATTCAAACATTTATAATTAGCACTAGATATTTGCAGTGCAAGTCAAATAGACGTTTTTTGCTTAGTTTTCAGGGCTTGGAAATTTTTTAAGTAATGGTAATTTTCTACGAGAGTAATGACCAAATGCTTTAAACATTGCTATGATTTGATAGAGCATGCATAAGTGTTACAAATGGTGCGTCTGGATGTTTAGTGGCTACAGGTATCCGCTATGGTAGCTGGGCGTGCGCTACTCTAGCATAATTATAGTGCGTCCAGACACTGCACTAGGCTAGCATGTAAATATAAACAAACAGCATGGACGTAAATTAAATAAAAAATGAATGAATCTAGGTAAAATATGCATATAATAAAGCCAAATACAATGAGACTGGTGTGGTATCAAAAATTAAAAAATTACCAAAAATTATATATTTCTGATTCCGTTATTTATGACTTATTACAATTAGGCCTACAATACCCTACATCATTTGATCTTTTTTGCTACTAACAAAGTGCCAGAACTTTACTTGGATAAAATTTTGCTGCATTCAGCAATAATGAAAATAAGAAAAGTGTGCACGCACATAGGCCTAAGGCTATTATCTCGAGCTCGTGTTTATCGAAAACATGAGTTCGCGAGTTTACTGGAAGTAGCCAGCATTAATTGCTAACCGCAGACAGTGATAATCGATCACTAAAAACATTTTTACAGTATTTCATGTAAATTACATGTACTGATTAATTCCGTTATGATGGCCGCCATATTTACTTGTGCGCTAAGCTAGCAGACTAGCACCTTTGAAGACCGCTAGGTTTATTGCCTAACAGCAATGGGTAGCAGCTGTAGGTAGCGGACTGTCTGGGTAATTAGCAGCGTAGCGGCTAGGCTGCTAGGCGTAGCCACTAAACATCCAGACATGCCCAAAGTCATTTCCTTAGTCTAACACATAGTGCCAGTAGTCAGGTAAAAGGAATGTCACTTGTGTTGCCATGTCATCTTTTGTATAACAGTTTGACATCCATGTGAACCTCAGTGAATTAGAAGTGAACAAAAGTATGAATTATTTGTATTTTCTTATAATTTAATGTTGTGTTATTTGACTTACTTTGTAGAAAGCCACCAATGATTGTGTAAGTACAGTGCAGTAGCTTTCTTTCGATCATCCAGCTAAGCCAGATGTAAAGAATAAAGATATATGTGTGATCCTAGCCAAATCCAGCTCCACTTGTGATGGCCGAAGGTCAGGGGAACTCTGTTGCTGGCATGTTGGGGAAGCTGAAGGCAAGCAAAACCGACCAGCGGCAAGCAGCGTTGATGTGTCAGTTGGCTGCAGGCATCAAAGATGGAGGTGTTTTTACAATATCCATGTCAATTAATCAGTTAATCAAAACACATTTATTCAGTGCTATAAGTTTTGAATCAATTGGGTGCTTATCAGTATTGTAATTGCATTCAAATACTTCATTGTGGTTTAATTTGGCTGACTGTTAGTCTTAAGAGGGGCTATTGTGTTTAACTTCTTCTGTTGGTAGTTGCTATTGTTGACTTGTTACTGTTGAAGATTCTTAGATGAAACATTTGGTTCAGTCTGCACAGTGGACTGTAATGAATAACTTGACTGCCAACATTAGAGGTGTTTGAAAATGTTGTAAGTCCTGTTTTCGAATTACATTGTATATACAGTATTAGCAATATTAGCAGTGTCTTAGTTTATCTTGCTTATTTTCATCATCATATCATATGATCATCATATTAAAAATTTACTAGTGCCCCCATTACATGATGAAAGACCATAGATGCATTACAAAGTTCAAAGTTAATAAAATAGACAGTGAGATCGGATAAAAACATTATGGATCATCAAGGGCAATGTTAAAATCTTCACAGAGTAAAAATGTTTACAGTTGTGACATGTATTTTGACAAATAAATATAGTGTATTTATTATGGCTTTTATTGCATCACTAATGATGTGACTAAGATGTTACTCAGTTTTGATGCAGTGTATGATAATATATGATGTTTGCGGTGCAGTATTGGCACAGGCAACGCTCTGTGATCGCGAAGTGTTTGAATTTCTTAGTGGTATTTTCAGTGCATCCAAAACACCGTTAAAAGAGAATGCTGTTGCTGCCGTGTCTCTGTTGGCTGTCATCGTTAATGGGAATGGTATACAGTTTTCTGTCACTGCTTTACAATTAATAAGAGTGCAGATTTCGTTTGTTGACTTGGTGCTTACCTGGCTTACATTTACAGAATTCTGATATTTCATGATTTTAAAATTCATTCATCCCATTGTGCTTTTTACTGTCGGTTATCTGTTTTCCAGTCTTGTATTTAAATTACTGTTTTTATCTGGCTGCTGTTTAAGTTTTTCTGGATGATTAATTGACAGGCTACTATTAATCGGCTTTGAGATACGTCCACTATGCAGTCTGCACTGGTATAATAAAGGTAAAGGTCAAGTCCAGCACTTGCTATAGCACTTTTTACATGAGACAGACTCAAGACCAGAAGTGCTTTACAATCTTGGAACGAACAATTGGACCCGCGGTTTGCGGCTAGCAGACATACCACCGCCCCAATCAGCCACACTAGGTCTTCACTCTGTAGCTCGTAAGGACAGAGAGATCTGTGCTGAGGAGTGAGGACTGCAGCAACTAAGTCAGAATTAGTTGCAGTTGTGTGCTGTTTGTATTTGACATTGTTGATGTCTTGTAGCTTATGGGCAGCAGTTGGCGAGACCGTGTCTCCATTCTCTTATGAACATTTTCAGGTACTTATGTAGCTGTACACATGCACTGACGATCACACGTTTAATTTTGCTTGGCAATCTGAACATTTTCTGGAGCAGTTCAGTTAGGTTGTTCTCCAAAACGTAACTATTGGGAGTTTTTGTGACAGCATCAGATCAGTGAAGGAAGCATTATTATGTTGGATTTCTGTGTGTTTTCATAAAGAAGATTTATACAGGAACACAACAAGTAAACATGCCATATTTTTTAAGGTGCTTAGCTTGGGTGCTTAACTGCTTGATAACTTGTGCCAATACTTCTTACCATTATCGTGATTTGCCGGGTATTATCATCAGTTATGAATAACAGATTGTTAGATTATTTAGGCAATTGTTTATGGCTGTCTGCATATTGAACTCCTGGGTCACACCAGACTAAAAATTCAGTATAATTATAATACTGACATAATATAATCATTTTCTGTTGAGATTGTTAAACAGTATTCTAGTATATGAAGGTTACATATTTTCTGTGATGGTCTCATGCAGTCAAATAGATAAAGTTGGTAGCCGTTATTTTGCAGCATGCTGATCAGCAATGCCAGCTGTTGTGACGGATGCTACTACTGAGTGGTCTGTCAATATGTCCATTTGTTTTGAGATCATGTTATGTTATAGATAGTTACTGTGAATTGGTGTACATCTTGCTAAAGTCGTTAGACAGAAGGGAAGATTTAAGGGAACCCATAAGTCAAAATTGCACTGAAGTTGTGGTGCAACCTGAAAGCCACAGTAATACTGCCTAGTGCCTTATGACTGCAGTGCAGCCGCTTTTTATATACATTTCTCTGTTGTGATCTCGTGCAGTAGAATTCTCTGAGCTGGAAACTGTTGGTTTTTCAGTGTATGTTAAAATATTGATGTGATAGGACGACAGTGAGTGGAGAGCTGGAATGGTTTGAGATGGGGAATGGTCTGGATCGACAGATGTGGCAGAATGTCACTAGAGCACTGTCTGCTTGCGTCAGCAACCCTCGCAATGGTCTGTAACTTGCCTTTCAGCATGTGGTTCCTGATGCAGTCTGAAAAAGTTAGCACTTTGTTGACGTGACTGTTGTTCGTTATTTTCTTGTAAGTGTATGAAAAGTTTTGCAGTTTTTAGTTTGTTTAGCTTATTGAGGAAAATTCAGAATATTTTTGACTTTTTGGCACCATCCTGTAGGAAAGAATAGGTCCTGATGATTGATGAAACAGTTTCCAAAAACAACACTTTGTGATAGCAGTGGTTGGTACTGTGGTGCCAAATTATTTTGGCCCGTATTTATGGTTTTTAGTATTGATCTGTGTTGTCAATAAAATGTGTCTTTTTGCCATATGGAATCACACTTTCATCTGCTACCCCACAGCCACACAGGGGAATGCATTCTGCCTTCACCCCAGCCAAACAGGACTTACTTGATGAGGGATAGAAGCTTGAGTTGACCTGGTAGACTGTTTGTGGGTTGTCAGAATTGAACCAGTCCAAATGTGCAGAACTGCTCACTCATATATTCAGACTCATGGCTGAAGATATGGACTTTCGTCAGCTGAAACAAGTCACTTTCCTGCTCAATGATCTTCTCGATGATAACTGTATGTCATAATAATCTTCATCATCATTATCATCATCATTGCAGGCTTATAGTTTGCAGATGTACAGTAAAAATAGGCCAGTGTGCAATATATATGGGTCAAAATAGCCTTACATAAGAGTATAAAGATGTTTTTAAAGGCTGCATTTCTCTCGTTACTGTTTCATGTAGTTTTAGTTTTTTAAAGCAATACATGCTAGAGTAAACTGTCAGCTCACTACTTTCGTATTAGTTTTCCAATGTAGATTGCATATCATACAGCCTATAGGAACTTACCACCGGCAGTGCCTTATCCAACATTATCGTTGCCGGCCCCCTACGACAATACAATACAGTACAATACAATACAATGGAAAATTTCCACTCAAAAACTGACAAACAAACTCTATCAGTTTAATCTAGCACATAAACTAAAAAGAACTGAAACGTTTAAAAGAAAAATGAAATGAGAGATACTGAGAATAGAAATAGTGTTAAATGTAAAAATGACAAAATTCAAAAAATGACTGAAATAAAGACAACTAAAATAAGAAAAAAACTGAAAATGTAAGAAATAAAGAATAATAATTAATGAAAACTAAAACTCAGAAAAAACTGAAAAGAGTAAAATAAAAACCATGAGCTGGTCAAATTGATCTACCATTTAGCCTCAGTAAAAAGGTTACAGACAGACAGGTGGATGACAAAGCATAGCAGTAGTCTGATTGTGCTAAATACGGTTGGCTAACAAAAAACAAAAGTAACTTTGCCAAATTGATTAACCTTTCACTAGTTTTGAAGAATTAACTACTGTATTATTCTGGCCGAAAATGCACTTTTATATCTTATGAAATTTTCATCTGTGACCATGCTTAGTCTCCACCATGATTGGCCACCTTGACGTGATGGTGGGGCTTTGTGCTCTAAAGACCTGAAAGATTTTCAAAAACTGTAGGATAGGAGCCAACAAAGTGCTTGCCGGAATTCGTTAAAGCAGAAGTGCTGCACATTACTGTAGCTCAGGCACTGGTTGGTTTTTGCCTTTCGTGCTGATTTTGGCTTTACAGGGCCATTTATCTACAGCTTCACAGCCGTCCACAGCTTCATAGCTATTTCCTGTAACCTTATGGTTACATTCGGGGATGCGCATTGGGCCGAACTGATACGGCAGCCTGCCCACCCCGGAAGTAAGGAAGTTAAGGTAAGGGAGCATGCTTAGTGGCTGCAAATTACCGGTAGTTGGTTTGAGACACTCCTGAAGTTTGTTTGAAGGATATTTTCATTGGTTTCTGGTGTGTATTATTTTGACTGATCTAGTTAGATATGTTCATTATATGTATACGATGGTATTGTCACTGTAGTACGTAACAAGAACTTGGCGCTGAAAGCTGGTGGCCTGGAAGTCCTGGTGTCTAGACTCCAGCAGGTGTTTACCAGTTCACACCTGGATTGTCCGACTGATCTCACCGTCTGTCTCATACGCAGCATCGATCTGCTTCTTGCCGAGTTCCGTATGTATTTCACCTTTATTACCTCCAATGAGGAGGTTGTGTGTTTAAGTGTGTCATCTCTGTACAAAAATAACTTCGAAAGTTATGTGTGAACTTTGATGAATTTTGCAGCAGCTGCAGCACAGTAAAGTACCTTCAATCATTAATGTTGAAGGATGCTGTTATCCGTGGCTTGATTTTTTCTTTGATGTGTTTAGTTTATAGAAAGTCGACAGCATATTGCTTTGGTTGTATTTTTGCAAAATGCTTAGCATAAAATGACTTGTTATTTTAGAGCAGTATTTTTAAGATAATTTTTTTTTCTCAAACTCTCTGGAACATTCTACAGTGCTAATACATCGTGAAAACTGCTGTATTTTAATGCTTTGAAAATTTGTTATATGTTCAGTGATAAATTTGTGATTTGTGCAATATTTAATATGTTGATCTGTTAAAATGTGAATAAACGATGCTTCTCTGTTATTGTTTATGTGTTATGTTAGTGTCTGTTTGTCTTTTTAGTTTATTTTAGTTTTTTTCACTGTTTGTAATTTTTTGCATCATTTGCAAACACGGTGACCCAACAAAAGATAAAACGACAAAACCGAGAAACAGTGATATAAGCTTAGGTTTAGGAAATAAGGTTAAGGATAGGGTTAGGGTTAGGGTTGGGAATTTGGGTGAGGGATAGGGTTAGGGATTTGAGTTTGGAATAGAGCTAAGGATTGCTAATAGGGTTAGGGATTATCTTTAGGAATAGGGTTAGGAATAGGGATAGGGTTAGTTAAGAGTTAAAGTTAGGGTTAGGGATTATGGATTAGTGATATGGATAGGGTTAAGGTTAAAGTTAGGGTTCATGTTTTGGGCTAGTTTTGACGTTTTAGGTTTTGTCGATCCAGATTTAGACAGGGAACCTGCAGGCACAGAGAGAGAGACAGATCACATTATGATAGTGTATTATTGATGCATGTCAGGTTCAAAGCATGCTGCAGTTTGCAGTCAGTTGAAGCTGGTTTCATTGCTGCTGATGTTGCTCCGTGATGCCAGCGTCAAGCTAGCCGACCAGCTACAGCTCATCCTCACACTTTATCACTGTCTCGACAACAGCGGTCAGTCTTCCATTTTCTCTGTCTGCCTCTGTCTCTCCCCAGCCCTCACTCTCTTCCTGTCTCTGGATCGTGCAGACATTTACGAATTTATTTGGATAAAATTGTCTGGAGGATTTGGCACGGCACATGGAAAAGTAATTAGAGTTTGATGGTGATCTGGAGCATTTTGTTAATTCTGGCTCACTGCCCAGGATTTATCATTAAAAGATAAAAGCTGTATTGTCTTAAAGGTTCATGGCCACAGTCAAACTCACTTGTGAAATTATGTAGCCCTTAATTAGACATTTCACTCTGCATATATAATGTGTTGATTTAAACTTTGTAAATGTACGAAATGAATGTTTGAATATAGCGAAAAATGGCATTACGTTACGTTATGCTGAAAATTTGGATCTTGGCAAGTGGCCGGAAACAACGTCACTGGTTGAACACAGTCCATGTTTATCAATTAATTTTAATATTTTTAATGACAAAAAATACTGTGTTGCATGACAACTGCACCTGTACATAGGTAGAAAACGTGAATTTATAATGCTTATGTTTCTATGCATATTTTACGTTGACGATGTGTTCAACCGGTGACGTCATCAGCCTGTCAACATGGCATCTCATTTTTTGCGTCATTTTCGTAGATCGTCAATTTCAAATGTAAGTTTATCCATGTTGACAAAATGCTTGTTGCGAATATTACTATCAAAATTATCAGAAAATTATGCTGTTTCAGGAAAAAGCATAAAATATATATGCTAATTTTGGTGTCCACGGATCTTTAAATCTAAAACCTGAATCTAAAAGCAATTTGATATAGTGCCAGCCATTGTACAATGTCATTTGTGAATCGGAAAATCGCTGTCTTTGGTATTCGCCAGACCTGTGGCAGCATCGCCATTCCCAGCTGAGGCCTGAGATCTTTGATAGCTTTGAGTTTTAGTCTGAATTATTCAGAACATGTAGAGAATGGTATTGCCTGTGCAGTGGAAAATCAGCGTGAGTTGATAAAGAACGATGGGGTTTCATTGTTGAGTGTGTTCACCAGCTCGTCAGACAGTCTCATTCGTTCTGCTGCTGCCAATGCACTTCGCTGCTGCCAGTGGGAAAGTCAGTCTCTGCAATGTGTCAAAATAGTCTCTTGATAACTCGTTGAACATTTCTCTCAGCTGGTAGTGTCTAGAGTCTGAATAACAGCCATACCTGTGTACAAGCCTGGATTACATGGCTCGGCCTTGGGCCATTTTTTTTGGCTTGGCTCGACCAGATCATTCTGACCAAGTCTTTTTGCAACCCGGCCTGGCCTAGCACGTTTATTTTTTGACCCAGCCAGGCTAGTTTCTCTGCTGAAAAATGCAGGTGCAGTCTGGCCAGTTTTGCTGATTTAACTCGAGCTGAGTTTACAGCTGACCATTGGCTTACGTGAAATGATTTCATAATATAAAACTGTCTAAACAGCCATCCAATCATTTCATACTTTAGGCACATTGTGCAGCTCTGCAGGCTGGGCTGGGCAAAATTTAAGTTTGTTAGACACAAGTACAAACTTTCGCCAAGATTTCTGTAGGCTCTCAGCTTCCATGTTGCAGTTAATGCTACATACCTGGTAGCTTGTTTTGTGTTTTTAGCTGTCCCTGCAATTGTTTGTGACGTTAAAGCACTTTTAAATAGTTTGTGTACGATGAGAATAATAATCATGATAACGATAAGCAACAAAGACAAACTAAACTGGATGTGTGTGTAATTGTGTGCTTAGAGCTGCTGTCACATGAGAGTCATAGTGACGCACGGCGTAACAGTGCAGTGTTGCGGTTGGCTGGTAATGGAGGTAGTGTGTGGACCCCTGCCTCGAAGAAATCAAAGGCGACGGAATTTCCGAGCCGTTCTGCTGGTGCCGTGGCAACAGTTTCAAGAATGGGTCCAGCAGAACCCCCATCCCGGGCATCCGAGTCTGAGAACAGACCTTGCAGCAGTCAGCATCATGCAGTATTAGACGGATCACTGACGGTGCGTAGTAGAAAGTCCGGTATAAGCCAGAGTCAGACTCCTCTCAGAGCTGTTACTTCCAACGCCAGTCAGCAGCGACTGTTCAAACGACCGGAGAACGTACCAAAACAGGTGACCGAATCACAGACATTTTCTTCAGAGAAATTTTAGACACAAAGCACCTACTCTGTTGCTATTTGCCTCCTGTTGATGTGTCCCACAGTCGAATTGTTTTGCAGCTGCAACCTACTGACACATAGCTTCTGCTTGCCAAAGTTACTTTTCATGTCATTTTTTCTACCAGATTGCACTTCTAAAAAGTCCACTAATGGTTGCATTTGAATAAATATTGTAGTAAGAATTGTTTTCAATCCATACTCTATAGTGTGTGTGTTAAGCTACGTCATTATTTTTACACGCGAAAGCAGCTACTGCTTTCAGCGTATCTTAGCCACTGCAATTCTGTCCATCCGTCTGTCTGTCTGTCCGTCACGTGGGTGAATCAGTCAAAAACAGTGCAAGCTAGAATTACCAAATCTTCATTATTGGCTGCCTGGAAGACTGTAGTTTCAGGAACTGTAAAGCTTTTCCATAAATTCAAAGGGAGTCAACCCAAACGAGGGCGCTAAATAAGACGCGGGTGGGCAAAATTTGCAATTTTTAGCCAATAAGTCGCTGTATCTCAATAACGGTGCGAGATAGGGCCTAGGTTACTATTAATCACTAATAGGAAGTCGTACACTGGCTCTCGATTGCCACCGAATTCAGTGACCTTGGATGACCTTGAAAGATAACAGTTTTTTAACATAAATAATTGCAGTTTTATTGTCGTTGGAAGTAGGCCTAAGTTGTAGTTGTAGTGGCTAATGTGTAATGGTAAAGTTTGAATTTTTAAATACTTATTTACCTCAAAACTTGTATTGAACATTTGAAATAACTATAGGCTATAACTTTGTTTACAGTTTTTAAATGTGCTTTGTTTTAATTTGCTAACTTTATTTTTCCATTATCGGATATTTCTGTGATGGTTGTATAGCATGGAGCCTCAGTGTTATGGATGAGGGGCACTGTAGTAAGTTTGATGATATTATATGATATGGGATATTATGATATGATCCTACAGCAAGAGCA
>Ga0209367_1001409_pt1 | contig 29399 bp, 18 predicted proteins | sample WorMetLIZISLAND2_FD_187412 | JGI IMG/M metagenome (GOLD analysis project Ga0209367, IMG submission 187412) | Marine gutless worms symbiont microbial communities from Max Planck institute for Marine Microbiology, Germany - Olavius geniculatus... ...
CATTTTAAAGGTCACAAGTAATGAACTGGAACGACAAGGTTGAAACAACACTGACAGCCGCCCATAAGCCTAAATAATACAAAACACATGCAAAATAAACGAGCAGTTAAAAACACTTCAAAAATACGGCAAAATTAACAGAGCCTATAGACTGTTTAAAGGTGTTGATACTTCTAAAGTTAACACTACTTGGTAATGAATTCCAATTCATCAATTACATTGGCAGAATTTGTCAGTTGCAACTAAACCTTGATGTCAGAAATTGGCCAATGGCCATTTTTATCAGAAAGAACAGTATTGACGTCGTAATACATGGTAGTAGTACACTGCATTTCACGAGGTAGTGTAGAGACGTTATTAAGGTGAGTGGTGCTAAACTTTAGTCATTTTTGTCAAGTTTTTTTTGTGATGCTGCTTGCCGAAAATTATCAGAATCGGCCAGTGTTTCAGGGACAAGTTATTCACGAAATAAAAGTGGTCCAGTTTTTTGAGACACAATGTGGTAGTAGAATAGTGTGGTGTAATGATGTCTTGTTTGTTATAGCAAATCCAGCAGTGTAAGGCGCGCTATTCCACGACACTGAGAGCTGGCTACAGATGTGACTCGTGCAGTAAGTCTGCGAACCACGTGCGCTATCGGTGTCTTGAGTGCCCCGACGTGGACATCTGTACGCAGTGCTTTGACGTGGGCAATGTACCAACTGCTGGCAGTCACAGTGGCGACCACGATCTCGTGCTCTTCTGGTATGAATCACTCTGTGCATTTTCCAAAGATTAGCCACATTATCAAAAGGGCTCACAGTTTTCCGCGGGCCACAGAATTTTGAGCCGAGCTGCAGAATTTGCTCTTTTCCACGGAATTTTGATATTGCCACGGAATTTTGTGGAATTTTACAGAAGTTAAGAAATGACTGATGATTAGTACGATTGTTGGCTTCAAACTAACTATGTCAGAGAGAAAAATCAAACTGAACTGCTTAAAACTGCATCCCTACTAATAATTACCATCGTATACTGCACAGTCGTAAATTAACACATTGCGACTAATTGACAAATTGCATTTTTGAAAAGAAAGAAATTATCGATAATTTCCTTTGTATATTGCTAACTTAACTGAGCACTATGCCAGCATGCAAAAGCTGAAGTTTTTTTAAACAGAATAAAGCTTAGTTTATGCACAAATGGACGGCCACAGTAAGCAGCAGAATTTGGACAATTTTGCCATGGTGAGCCATGGAATTTTGTGAACTGGCCCACGGAATTGGGCAAAATTGATCGCGGAAATCTTTGGGCCCTATTAATCAAGAACATGGCAGTTTGAAAAACCTAGATCATTAGGGTTAATTAAAAACCTAAAAATTTCAAAGGGCAAAATTTCAGTTCTTCAAAGGCTTTTTATCAGTTACATAATTTTAAATGCACTGCAGATCATGTTATTTAGTTTCATACTCTAGTCGTGGCTTTTGAGTTATTTCTATAATTTGTAGAAAACAATGTGACAGGGAGAATCGTGTGATTCCTGGATCATGATTTTGTGTCCAGTTTTCATTGTACACTGAATTCACAAAAAGTAGAAAAAGCTCAAAACCTAAAACAAAATCTAGGTTTCTTTGGCCTTGGTAACATTTGCATTTGTGTATTTCATTTGCTCAAGATGTTGTTTTTTTTCAGATGAGTATGCAGTGCATTAAGGGCTGTTCTGCACTATGCAATTTGATGCTTCACTTACTTACTTACTTTAAATGAATTTTCGATTTTTTGGTATTGTCTGGGCCTAGTTTATTTGTTAGGTGCTGCCATTTAGTGTTGTAGTAGATGCTATACGAAACTTTTGTAATTGTAATCAGTGGCTTCTATTCCTGTACCTGGTGGGTGCAGTTTGCACCCAGTGAAAAATAGGGGATGGGGAAGTTTTGATAAGGTAGCAGATCAAAACTTCCCCCCCTATTTTTACTCGGCAAACTGCACCCGTAACAAAACTCTCCCTATTTTTTTACTTTTTCTCTATTTTTCAATCTGCACCTTTAACAAAATTTTCCCTCTATTTTTTACTTTCTCCTTATTTTTTCACTGGGCAAACTACACTTTTAACAAAACTTTCTCCCTAGAGGGGGAAGAAGCCCAAAATAGAGGGGAAAACTTGAGTCAGAAGTTGGGGGAACCTGAGCCCAAAACTGGGGGGCATTGCGCCCGATTTAGATTTCAGATTTGGGGGGATAGAAGCCATTGATTGTAACTGATGTTGCAGTTGGAGAGTGTGTTGGTGAAGGAATTTCGAGAATCGCAGTCAGTACTTTGTTAAGGTAAGACATGATGACGATGTATACTGTATGCGTATGTTTGCAGGTATATCTGTGATGCTTGTGAGGGTTTCATTGTTGGAACTCGGGTTCGCTGTCTGGAATGCGAAGATTTCGACCTCTGTCTTGGCTGCTTTAATGCTAGCAAAACTCCAAAAAGGTCTTGTATTAACTCTTTGCTTTGTTTATCACATTATTTTTGTCATTTGTTTCATCTTTATTTTCTTTTTTTTTGTTTTCACGTAGCAGTACTTGTTTTATTTCTCTGATTTCTTCTATGCTTAACAGATTATTAGTTTTTTTAGTTTGCGTGCTAGTGCAAATTATTTGTCATAACATGCTATATCATATACTGTTTGCTTTCTGCCATCATAATATTTGTGCTATTTTTCTAGATTGCATAATCCCCTCCCAGTTTGTCAGTTACGAAATATTTTTGCCCAAGCACTATGACTCTTATTACTGACCTCAATAATGTAGTGCCATTTTTACTTGTACTCAATTTTTTTAACTATATTTGAACTTTTTTTATTACATTTTATATTAAAGTCAAATTTTAACTCAGTCTTTGTTGCTTGTCGATATATACTGCCTGCTGAGCTGTGTTTTATGCATTCTAGGCATTCACTGGAACATCAGGTTGAAAAACTGCCAACGATAAAAGGTAAGTTTTTTTCTGGTGTTGGTGATATTTTTTGTGACTGGCTAATTTGCAGCCATAGTCAGCGTGGAATAGATAGAGTCTCAGAGGTGTCTCTATTGGAAACCACTTTGCAGGTTGCTTAGGTATTTTTTGCTGTTTTTGAACATACCTCGCCTTATCCCTAGCCAAGTGGGTTAGTACTGTCTCTCTCATTCCCAGTCGGGCGGCGCGGGCGGGTCACTGCCCCAATCTGTTCCAGGTAGCTCCAGAGGCATCGCAGGTCTTTTGTAAAGATGTCTCCAGGCCACGTGTCCCTCCTGGTCTGATCGTGGGCCGGACAGTGGAGCACCAGGTGCTCGACTGTTTCTTCGGCACCTTGACAGTGTGGGCAGCTGGCCGAGTCCCAGCGCCCGATGCGGTGCAGGTAAGCTGCTGCCAGCAGAGAATGGCCAGTGTGTACTTGTGCCACCGTGACACAATGGTCTCTGGGCCAATCCCGTTGCCAACGTTGGTAGCAGTGTTGACTGCCTGTGAATGCTCTATGGACCCTGGCATGTGGATCGCTGAGGTACCTATCCTCATCGATACTCCGTTGGTGCCATTTAAAAGCTTCAGTGGCTGAAGAGAGATCCATAGGAGTGGATGACTGTGGAAGCATGCTCCTTCGCTTGGCTTCTTGGTCAGCTGCTGCATTGCCTTCCAGGCCCACGTGTGCCGGTATCCACTGGTCTTTAACTTCATTCGAAGAGCCAATAGGGTTAGTACTCGTTTATCTGCTTTGGAGAGCTGGAAGGTTGAGTTGATCTCGGTGGTTGGTTATATACTGAGACAGTTTACCTGTCTGCAAAGAGTCACCCGTTTACTTGATAGGCCTAATCACTTAACCTGATTAGGAGTCGAACTTACGAGTCACGGCCTCGTGATCATAAATGCAACATTATAACTCTAATGCTACTAGCTGTTCTCAATCTACCTACCTCAGAGGGATGGCGTGGCTCAGTTGACCTTGGTGCTATACCGAGATGGTTTACCGGTCACAGTCACCCATCCGGGTAATAATCACTTATAATGACCTGACCACTTGGAGTCGGTTTCAGAATTTAAAAATTTTTAGTTGTAAATCATACATTCTAACCATTACATATGGCGTAGTGGTAACTTATTTTGTCCGATCAACGAAGTTGCTCTACGCTGGGCTGGGTTAGTACTTGGATGGGTGACTGCGGGCAGGTAAACCATCTCAGTATGTAACCAGCTGCTTAGGTCAACTCGGCTTTCCATCTCTCCGGGGTAGGTAAATCAAGTCTGTCTAGCAGCAGTTAAGGCGGGGCATGTTCACCTGTGTCATGTGGCAGGTAAGTGTGTGATCCTGTATGGCAGGTGGTGCTCTTTAGGTCTGTGGTGGGTTTTCTATAAAGAGCTACACAGTACCTTTAACCTTTAGCCGAACTGATTGAGAGTGATCTGTTGTTTGATTTCAGTGAAACAGGATGCGCAGGATGTGACGTTGACGAGAATTACGACATACAACCACCAACATGCCAAGCTGCTGCTGTCGTCACTGGCACTGTCAGTGAGCGGCGTACTTCATGATCGGAACAGTTTGCAATCGGCCGTCGATACGGAGTACATCACAGCAGCTTCACAACTCTTCATTCACTGCTTCAACATTGTCGTAGACACGCTGGCCACATCTGCTAAACTAGGCAAGTGTCAGCTGATGTTTATTTTTTTATCAATAATTAGGGCTTTTCTAAAATTTAGCTCCAGCCAAAATCCGGCTGTATATTTACAAATCTGTCCAAAATCTTGCTCGAATTGTTTTTTTTTGTGGCCAGATTTGGGATTAGTGGTGCATATGTAAAAATTTAGTTTATTGTTCAACATATTTGTGAAAGGCTAGCTTATAGTTGTTGGTCGCTGCGTCTGAATTTGCATCATGTGAAGTGAGTTTTAATGGAAATAAATTTGTTTGGTGTGTGTTTATTCGTCGATTTAGTTCAGTGTCATTAATTTTGTAGAAGATATCGCTGATACGAAAAAATTGAGTTTCGTATGATAAGCTATGCATTGCTGAGCAGCTCTGATTGCAAGATTATGTAAACAGACGAATCACTCAGAGCAGCCATAGATGTCATGAATATTAATGAGCTTGGTCAACCTACTGAAAACTGATTAAGAACCAGAAACCGGCTCTGAGTCTGCTACTGTAAGAATCTTCAAGTAGGTTTGTATTTGATATGATATTGATAAGAATATGGTGTAAAAGATATAAAGGTGAAGTCCGGTACTTGCTATAATGCTTCTTACATGAGGCAGATTTAAGACTGGTTCGCATCTTGACTCATGTTTTGTGTCAATGTGTGTTCAGATGAAAGTCTGAGTGAAAATCTGCTTGGTCTCATCGCAGCCATGATCTCCCCAGCACATCTAGTAAGCTTTGAACTTTTACGCATCCACTTTTCTTACATCATTTTAGGCAAAATTGCTCTAATGCAAGTGATCTGGCATGTAGCTAGACATTTCTTTGTAGAAGTGAAATGTTTGTCGTCTGTTTTATGTCACTCTCATCGGGGCACGTTCATCTGTGTTGGTTGACAGGTGACACTGTGTGATCCCATATGGCAGATGATGCTTCGTAGCTCTGTGATGGGTGTCCTATTAAGAGTTATACACCATCTTTACTTTTGCCTTTGCCCTGCTTAAACCATTCAACGGATTTGGATGCCATTTGGCGGGTGCACTTTTGGAATGTGGGGTTTAGTGACACATTGTGTTTGATAGGGTTTCTGATCTTTCAAGGGAAGCGGACATTTAGGGGTCAAATTCCCAGCCGAAAACATGCATTAATACACCGTGTCCGGAAAAAAAGATTCTACGGTTTTTCAACATATCTTTGACAAACCTTAACCTATTTTCATAATTTTTGGCACGAGTCGTCTTGAATATTCACTTTATTAAACTGTTGAGATATTTTATCTTTATATTGCCATGCCACTACGTAGAGCTGACATAATTACGACATCAAAAATGTCGTTTTTATTGTATCAGAGATGAAAAAAAGCTAATGGTGTTTCGGTTAATAAACTTTAACAAAATTAAACATATGTTTATAATATTTTGCAGGCAACATTACAAAAGCAACCTGCAACTGACAAGTTTACTGATAGTCCACTTTGCCGAAATACTGATGCCACTTTACCACGTAAAATAAAACACTCTTCGTATTCTTACTTTACTCCACACCAAAATAAACAGGAATGCAGAAAAATAGGCTTTTTAGTTTGTAGCTGCCTTAGTTGTCATCAACAGTGACAAAACTTGCTATTAACCAACTTTTGAGTCAACAACTTTATTACAAATGTACGTAACTACCGCGACGCTAACACGTGCTGCAGAAATGATGCTGCTCGCTGATAATGACTGCTGCACAACGACATTCCCTTACTGCACACGACGGCCACGAGTTAACATGGCGAAAAGCAAGACTAGGTTAAAAATTTGGATAAAAAGTAATTTATTTTTATGCCAACAATTTCTGCAGTTTTTTACTGCAATTTTTCTTTATTATTGTTCCTGTTTTCATATTGCAGAGGCTCATTTAGACATTATCTTTTTGCAAAAATGGCATTTTCGATGACGTCACGATTAAATTAGCAATACTTAGTGATGAGTAAATTTTGAAAATAAATTTTAGATGCTTTTAGTAAAGTGTATCATTGTGATAATGTGTGCTAAAAATTGTAAAAGTAAGTTTAAATTTATTGAAGTTTATCATGAAAAAGTGTAGACTCATTTTTTCCGGACACAGTGTAGATGGTTTATTTCATATGGCAGCCAGTGGCTGGATTGACATTAGCGAATTGTAGCAGCCACCTCTCATATAGAAATGAGCAGAGATTACACACTGTACCAAATTTTTTTTTGGTGCTGGTTTATATTACAAAGCACATCACTTATTTATGTTTTATGTATTATTGACAGACGTCAGCCCAGGTTGTGGATGTGCTCTTCTCAAAGGATACAGTTTTGAAGCTGATTGGCATTATTAGGTAATTCCATTGATTTCTAGACATTGATATTTATTGTGTGTGATATTCCTATTTATTTAAAATCAAGTTGTACAGCAGTACAGGTAGAATTTTATCTGTATTTATCAATGCAGATTGTTTAAATTATGTCTTACTAGGAGATGATAAGCACATGTAGGGGGAAATTCATTAATTAGTGTCGATATTTGCAGTTTTATTGAATTATTTTTATGTTTAATTACTTTTTTTATAATCATGTACAGTGAACACCACCTGTACCTGAAGTAACTGCATAAGCCAGCAGTACACCATGCCACATATGTGGACAGAGATCAGGAAAAGCACTTTACACCTTCACAAAGGACTCTGCTTTCACGCCTCCGTACAGGAGGACATACCCCAGAGTTGGCATGGTATCGCAAAAGAGTAACGAGGAACCAAGACCAGTTTGAAACGGCCACATGTCAGCGATGTGGTCAGGCAGAGGAGACGCTGGTACACTTAATGACTGAATGTCTGGTATTGGAAGATGCACTCAGCCACCATTTCGATGAGGATGATCCCATCACTTTTCTGTTCAACGAACTCGAAGTGGCACTCAGTTACCTGAGGGATGCTAGTTTCACCGAGGCCGGTCGCGTATGATCCTTGATCGAGCGCCAGAAGAAAACAACAACAACAACAACAACTGCAGAAATATTGGCCACTGGTAGTTGAGCAACCAAAACACGACTGTATAAACTGTTTTCAGGAAATTTTTTTATAATACTGTTACTGTTTTTTTTTATTAATTATTTTGTTACATGATATGCTTCTTAGGAGCTGTAGACTAGGCACAGTTTTTTTTGTAGCCAGATAATGTAAAAGGTGTTTATAAGCTAGGTTTACAGTTTTTGTGTCATTAGTTAAACTGTTTGTGTACGTGCATCTGTCATTTGGTTATATTACGCTTATGCATGCTTGTTAATATTTTATGCAGATAGAATTATGTCAGTGTGTAATTTACATTTTTGTCTCCAAAATGACGTATAATGTAAAGGCAAAGGTGAAAGGTAAAGTCCAGTACTTGCTATAGCGCTTCTTACACGAGATGTACTCGTGGCCAGAAGTGCTTTGACAATCTCGGAATTGGCAGCTCATTGGCATGAGCTAATAATGCCGCAGCGCACTATGTGGCCATCCATTGCCCGTGTTAGCGAAGAATTGGACCCACGGTTTGCAGCTAGCAGACATACCACCGCCCCACTCAGCCACACTAGGCCTTCACCTCATAGCCTGTAAGCTACTACTCATTTCCCGTCCCATAGAGGGTAGGAGGCTGAGTTGGCCTGAGCACACAGTAGGTTAGCAACTTCCTAGTTACTTGCAGTGGGAATCTGAAAGTTATGAGTCGACACCAACCACTAGACCATTTGCACCTACACAGGCAGGTAGGTATGAACAAGTTGCCCAGAGTTGTTACTTGGTAGTGCACCGGCTGGGAATTGAATCATGGACCTATCGGTTTCGTATCCAATGCCCTAACGGCTGATCCACCAAGCCACCCAAGTGGGAAGTAAAACTCTACTCATACACTTGCTTTTTGTTAAATATTTTATTAAATATCTTACATGTTTCATCTGTGACAGTGAGAAAGTTAACACAGACAGAAGATCTCAGCTGCTTGCATTAGGAGTTCTGTGCAAACTGCTGCAGAGGATTCAATCTTTTGACACGGTAAACTTTAATGGAATTTCTGATGGTTTCTTAATAGTAGTAGTTTCCGTTGAATGATGAAACTAATTATTTTGAAACTTTATTTTGCCACTAATTGTTATGGCTGTACTGTATGATTTTACACTATTTTTCATGATTATTTTTATTGCCAAACATGGGTTCAACGTGGTTCAATTACATGGTCATGTAATTTGTAGTTTTAAATTACATTACAGTTTTCAATTACATTTGAAAGTTTCAAGTGGTAATATCTGTTGGTTTTATATTAAGCGTCATGTCAATCTTTCTTACTTACTTAACTACACTTTGCTATGTGATTTACTTTTTTAGTTATAACTGTTCTTCTGCACAAGTTTTTTAAATAGTGCAGACTAGATAGCAGACCTTCCATTTCGCTAATTGTGGGATGAACACTAAACAGTCTGTATCTGCAATTGTTCCTTCTTTAGGCCTTTAATGTGGCATAGACCTTCATGTGATTTACATAACGTAACTTACATTTTAAAATAGAATTTGTTTGTAAATATTGTAGACAGTTGACATTATCAAGTAGTTGGTGTGTTGCTGCTTGCTCCTGGTGTTTTTTGGTCTGATAATAAATAAGAGACTGGATTACAATGTACTACTGCTAGTCTGCTAGATTTATGAATGTATTTGTCGTTTATAATACTAATCAGGAAAGAAGATTAGCAATTGGATATAATTTGTAATTGAAGTAATTGAAATAACGTAATTTGTAATTTGTAATTTGTAATTTGGCCTTTGATTCCAAAGTAATTTGTAATTTCAGTTACATTCATGTCGGTAATTTGTAATTTGTAATTGAATTACATTTGAGCCAGTAATTTGCCCAGCTCTGGAAACAGGAAAGTCTTGAGATGCGGATTAAGAGTAACATTGCTGCTGTAATGCTAACAAGGGCATTTATCCTGCAAAGATTCTGCTGCAGCCAATTTCTAGAGATTTTCATATGGAGATTTTTTAATGAGATCCTGCCTAAACGTTGGTAAAAATAGAACCGTGGCCCACTGAACAGAAACTTAGAATACATTATATATAGCATATAAAATTATGTAGCATAGTTTCTGTTTTAATATTTCTGTAATGGGAGTTTGTTGAATTACATACAGTGCTGGCTTTTGACTTTTTGGTCTATTTTTCACTGCTGTTGCTAGTGGTCTGTGGGTCATAAAACGTTATTTGTGCAATAACTTTGGTTAATACTTTTTTGTTAGTTTAAAACAGGATTGGGTCAAAACTTCAATATAACTGATTACCTCACTTTGAATCTTTTGCCACTGGTAAATTTTGCTTCAGAAAAATCAATGGATCAGTTGACTATTTGATTTTGTAGGTGAATGCGTTAATGTTGCCTGCATTACAAGAGAACTCCTCTGGTGAGGCTTCACAGCCAGTGGTCAACATATCGCAGTATCTTTTCAGTTTTGCTGAAGCCTGTTTCCAGCGGTTAGTGCAGCCTAACTTTAGCTTGCTTTGCGTCATATTGCTGCAAGTGCCCGTATTACATGTATAGCAGCATTTTTCATCACTGAACTGAAAGCATTTTAGGCTTTAAACCGAACTGGTTACTTCAGCCTACTGCACTGCAGGTCTGCGCCAACACAGTGCTTCGGATTTGCAATCGACATTGTGACAATGGCTGGCGCAATGGCACTATATCAAATTGTTTTTAGATTAGACTTTTTTAGCATTATGCATACCAGTGCACACCCATGCTATGCCTCCGTTTTTCTTATTGGTGGTTAAATTGTGCATGCTGGTAGACCATAGTCTACAGTTGTTAACTGTGTGGCATCTAGTCTACCAAGTTGTTTTGTATGGTCTGCAGGCAACTGGTAAGCCACACCTTGTTGTTTGATGAAAAGCGCAACTTGTACCTTATCTGTAAAGAATAAACAGCTTCAACTTTTGTTTCTGGACAGTTTTAGGTCAGCTGGTAGCACAAATACTTATCTTGAGCGTCCTCACAGGACAGACCAAAATTGTCCATTTTAATTTTGACACAGTCTCATCAGTCTTCTTCTCTGTTTAGTTCCCTCTGTCTCATTGACACTTGTGACTGAGTTTGAATCATTTCTAGGTCCAAACCACCGGAAAAAAAAATCTTTTTTTATGACATTGTTTTTTAAATATCTGTTGTTTTATTTCAGAGACAGTTTGGAGTGGGTGAAATGTCTGGTGAGCCTGGTACAGAGGTTGCTGTCAAGCGATGCTTGGAAAGCCCAGCTGCACACCCAGCTCTCAGACTGCATCCAGCAGCTTACACAGGTCTCTGCATTTCCAACCGATAGACTCTCAGAATTCATCAAATTGCGACATGTTTTAGTAGTTTGTTGACATTTCTGCAACCGATGCTGCCTTTTTGGAATGATTTCTGTTGCTCACTAGATGTCGCTGCAGTGAACAGTTTGTCATAGACACGAGGAATTTGGTTGGCATTTTCCTTTTGGTTTTGTTCTTTGTTTTGTTCTTTTTCTGATATTTATCAGTTTCTTGATCTATCTATTTAATGGTGAACAAAAGTTGTTTTAAGAAAGATGCAGCCGGGTTGCCAAAACCTCCACAGATTAGTATATTGCTGTTTGTAATTTGAAGCATTATGAGTTTATCGGTATTTTTTTTAACCAGTGAGTTTCTTCAAAGATAAGAAGCATATCTGGTGCATTTTCTGTGATGTGTTTTTTGTTTATGTAGTAGATATGTCTTTCAGAGATTTGACTCTGTTGATCAGGTGGTCCGAACAGTATCTGAATTGTAAAGTTTTGCTCCAGTTATTTCAAAAAGTATTTTTTCGTGGTCATGTTTAACCTTAAGCAACTGCAAAAAACTAGTTTAACAATAGTTGAAAGTAATGGTATAGTACAATCATCGGCAGCAGTAGTTTATTGGACCACAAATGCATGATTAGTACTGTATAAATTTTTTCATGTAACACATTGCTGGCTGGCTATATAGTTATTTTTGATTGACCAGTTTCAATCTACAGAATAGCACGCTTTTGCTAACATAGATTTTGGTAAATTTGGTATTGGCATAGCTTATCATTTGTGCTTGTGCGTTTCAGATGGCCAAACTGTCGTCTGTATTTGCATTGTATACCATTTGTGGATTTCCTAAGGTAATTCAAAAATGTTTTTGTCACCTCGGTTTGTTTGCCTTAGGTGAAAGAAGGTTTCTTACAATGTTGAATATAGATGATCTTTTTGTAAAGGGCACCCAAGGCCATAGTTACTAGAGAGTGTACACTAAATTTACAAAGAAAAGGGGATTTGGAAGAGACATTAAGAGGAATTTTTTTCTTGTCCAGTGGTAGGTCATTAACGTGATTTAGACTAAGACGCAGTAGACACATTTTATCAGTTCTTTTAAGGTAAGTGTGACAAATTTAGGCGTATGTGTGGAAGCTCAGCTGCGGGTGAACGTTAAGTTCTGGCAGGCTGTTTGCACTACGGAAATAATCTCACTTGCATCAACGTAGCTTGTTAGTTTAATGGTCGCATTTCAGACTGGTAGTCACAAAGTCACTGGTTCGACTTTTGCTCAATCTGCTGCCAGGTAACAACCCTGGGCAAGGGCTTCTCACATACTTTGATACCAAGCTGTATAATTTGGTACCGGCCTAATTGCCGGGAAGGCTACAGCAGTATATGGGAGAGGACTGGCCTTCTGCCCACATATATGAGCTGCGTTTGCACTCGCTGCCAGCTCGAGGTCATGGAAACGGAGATGAGCATCACTTGCATCGTCACCTAGCTGTGAGGGAGGGAGTGCTGTTGACTATCGCCGATTTAACTTCAGACTGCATCAAAAGAGGAGGTGTTATTGTGCCTGTTGCAGCTGACGTTGATGGGTACTGCAGTGATGTACACTGCTAAAGCCGGCAAGGAGCAGAGAGATGGCGTCGTGGTGAAACGTCAGCAGGGCAGAGACAGAACCGAGATAGTTGACTGCAGCAGCCGTAGACATGTCACAGTCAGTCCGGCTTTGAATAGGCTCATTATAGGTTGACAAAGTAACTAATGAACTACGAGAATACAGTCTTGCGTTACACAAATACACACTACAACCTTTTTCTGATTTGGTAACGTTTTTCATATCTATGCCAAGCTGTTGACCACGGCATCATCAAATTTGTTCCCAGGAGGGCAGCAACAGTTACCAGAACGCTAGCAAATCAGTAAATAAGGGTTATAATGTGTTGTATTGGGATGAATTCTTGTAGTTTATGGCCAGTTTTTCTCTCAGAGAATATATTGGAGTTTTGGTTTCATGTGTTTTCTTAAGAAGCATCTTTACTTTGGCTCTGCATTGTGTTTAATCGCATGTGATAGAGAGAAATAACTATTGCGTTGAAGCGATGCGATAGTAAAAACACAAATTTTCAGCTTTATTAATGCAAAGCACTTTCACTACAGCTGTGCTGCACATTGCATTGTGTTCCATTTGATACAGAAATGCTGATAGTATTTCTGTTCTTGTTGCAACGCTTTCGCATCATGTCAACGCAGTGTGAAGCATTGATAAATTGTGATATCGTGATGATGATGGCGTGATGCTGCTGCTGCTGCTGCTGATGATGATGATGATGATGGCAATGGCGTGCAGGTTTCAGATGACTACATCACCGAATCGTCCTCAGTTGTTCCTCATCTGCTCAAGGATGACAATCTTATGGTTTTTGTTGATGTTGTCTGCAATGCTGTGAAGAAGCTCAGAGCTTGTAAGTATCAGAGCTTGTAAGTATCCTGTGATGCTTGTGTACAAATGGTTCAGTTGACTTGCATCACAGAAATTTTATTTTTATTTAGTTTGTTGTAAATAATTCTCGTTTTGGTTCTTTTTGCTTGCAATAAGCTTAGTTCTATTTAGTCTTCATGTTTCTCTGACTTAGAAGAACAGTTTTCGTTCTTGTAAAATGAAGACCGGTAATCTTCATTTACGTTCGTTTCAGTTACTGAAGTATTTGTCGGTGGCATTAGCTTATGCCAATCAGCAGCCACTTTCGAGAGGGTAGATAAAAATATAGTGATAATTTAATAGATTAGTTAGTCAGACTTTTAACAGTGTTATGACACCAGTTCACATTGTTGCAGTTTGGGCTAGAATGCATTCTGCAGACCAGAGTGACGTGGTCGTTCCGGGCTCACGTACAACTTGGTTCAGTCAGCACAGCTTTTGCTCTACAGCACCAAGCATGTGGAACGATCTTCTTCAAAACTAACAAGAAATTTGAGCTAATGCTCACAAGACGCGCGAAAGCTTATAGCACTTCTGGTTTAGTAGTGTAGCTAAAAATTGGGGTGTTCACATTAAGTTAATATACAAATACCAAATTCTCTATCTGGATTGCATAACGATAGTAGTGTGGCGCCACCTTGTAAATGATATAGACTTGTGTCGCAGCCCAAAATCACCAAAAAAATTCATAAAACCCTCTATTTTGGCGTTCAAGGTCATTTAAGGTCATTGAATTCGGCGCCAATCGAGAGCCAATGTACGACTTCCTATTAGTGATTAATAGTAACCTAGGCCCTATCTCGCACCATTACTGAGATACAGCGACTTATTGGCCAAAACTCACAAATTTTTCCCACCCCCATCTCATTTAGTGCCCTCGTTCGGGGTGAGCCCCTTCGAATTTATGGAAAAGCTTTACAGTTCTTGAAACGAGAGTCTTCCAGACAGCCGACGTTGGAGATTTGGTGATCCTAGCTTGCACCATTTTTGACTGATCCATTCGTGTGACGGACAGACTGACGGACTTACGGACAGACAGATGGACAGAATTGCAATGGCTAATATGCACTGAAAGCATAGCTGCTTTCGCGCAAAAAAAAGTGACATTATTAGACAGTGCTCTAAATTAGGCCTTCAGACTTGGTTTTTTGATTGGGCCTACGCGTAACAGGCGCCGCTGAGAACTGTCGTTAATTGGCGCTTCACAGACTTAGGGCCAGTTTCTGGATTTTGTAGTTAACTGATCAGTTAGCAAACCAACTGTTAATTGTAGCTTGCTAGTTAAGTTTGTGTGCGTTTCTGAACAAAACATTGACTGGCTGTCAGCTAACTGAGCGGTAAACTATAGTTGCTTAGCAACGACACACACGACACTTAACACTTCTGCCTAGTGCAGGCGGGCGTCATGAATATTAATGAGCGCAAGCGCACGTCAGCCAGCCCACGAGCCAGCCAACCGATTGCAGACGGCCATTTTGTTCATTCATAAATGGAATTTGTAGTAAAATTTGTAGCATCAAACGTCTCCTCGAGCATTTTGAAGACTTTTCTATATGGTAAAATCATTGTATAGTATCACATTCGTCAATAAACTGCTTGCAAAATAGTACAAAAGTTGGGTTAAATACGGTTAGCTAACTGGCTGATTTCAGCCAGTTACATTTTTGGCCATTTTGACCGTTGGTTAGTGTGACGGGAAATGCGAGTTATGCAAATCTGTCAGTTAACACTAACTTGACTGGCCAGTTAAGATCGAGAAACCGGCCCTTACAGATTGATTAACTGGTTGTGTTGTCTATTTTAGCTGAGACGTGGAATGGACATAGTTGCTGGCGTGATTGACATTGGTAACCAAAACCTTAGTCTGTTGGAAAATTTTCATTTTGTGTGAAAATTTTTTACCCAAAATTTAAAACATGGGTTTAAAAATCCCCATTTTAAGGGAATTTGGTGTCAAAATTAAAATCTTCAGTATGTGTAATCTTTTTCTGTTTTTATTTTAGTTACTGCAATATCTCTTCTTGTTGGTGCCATTGAAAAACGTTGATAACTGGTGATGGTTGCTTGTGTTATGTGTCGTGTTAGCTGAGACATTGGACGTGGAGTGCACATGGTCGCTGGCGCTGGTGATCAAGTCCGTGGTCACACTGGCGTCGGTTGACGCAGCAGACAGCGAACCTGGCAGCATACAGATGTTACTGCGGCAGCGACAGTTTGTGGAGTCGGTCTCGTACCTGGCTCAGCTGGGCACTGGCCTTAGTCGCAAGTGGATCGTCGAAGACCTAGAGGTAATTGACACTGGTGACCAAAACCTTACTTGAGGGAAAATTTTCATTCTGTCAGAAAATTTTCTTTAAAAAGTGCAAAATGTGGGGCTGAAAATCACCATTTTGAGTGAATTTGGGGTTAAAATTCAGATTTTGAGCACCCATAGTCTTTTCTGTCAGAAATTTGCTGCTGCCTGTCGGAAAATTGCAACTTTTTGTTCTTTTTTACTTTCTTAACCCTTGATGCCACTGAATGTTAGTATATGCTGCTAGTTGCAGTATATACCAAACACTTATAGTTATACAAACAATTATAGTAATGTCAGTGTCAGTGTCATATCAGCATCACACTGTATGTCCTTTGGCATAGCGCCGTAGTCTTCCGTTATGAAGAACAGTGCCTTTGCAGTTTTTGCATCTATTTGAGCTTCCCTAGTTTTGCAAACTATGCAATGCATAAGCTATAGGCCTACTAGTTGCCTGCAGACATTACTGACGTTTTATAAATAGTATTTAATGTTATCTGTGAGAGATGTGATGTGATGTGATCTGTTAAAATCACAAATTAAAGCATGCTGATCTCAAATCAAATCCAAATCGAATCATGTGCTTTCAAGTCAAATCACAAAGTGGTCAAATCATCACAATCACAAGTGATTCAATCACGACTTTAATCAAATTGTGATTTGATTTGCCCATCACCAAGTGATGATGCTGGAGATGATAGGAGATGAGTGAGGGAGGGGGATACGGAGTCATTTGCAGCCATTGTGCCGGACGAACTGTCGTCTGTTAGAGGCATCGACATGCCGAGGCTTCTTGTTGACGTTTTTTCGACGGCAGGCAAAACGGCTGGCTGCTGGTTCCACTGCGAACAGGCAACTCCACCAGAACCTAGAGGTTTACATACTGCTCCGTACATTACAGGTCATTTTGTGGACGAGAAACAAGGGCAGAAAGACAGCCTTATTGTCAGAGATGGTGAACAGTATTATAAAATTATAGTAAACACTGCCTTGGAGCAAGCAATCATTATGGCTGTTAGTCTCGTCATTGTTTGGTTGTTTACTGATGTGTTGCAGCTGCTGTCACTGATGCTCTATGCAAGTGCTTTCTCCAGATCATCTTCCTGCAGTTTTGAGCACACAGCCAGCTCTGATCTTCTTGATTCCATCACCACCATCAAGCCATCGGACGATGAGGTCGACTCAGACGAAACCGATAGCATCGAGCTGCTGAATGGCATTCAGGATGAGAATGTCCGAGAAGCTTTCCGTGTACGTTGAACATAGTTTGTTGAGTGTTAAAAGGTTGTTTACAGCTTCTGTTAGAAACCGTCTCTGAGCTGCCGAGCGTCACCTGCCATATGGGATCACACAGTCATTATTAGGTGACAGTGGCCAGTCACAGTAGCCAGCAATGACGGCATGCCGCATTGCCGCTGCGCATACACAGACACACAGACATACAGACATTTGATGAAAACATTATCTCCATCATTCACTCCATTTACTTGGTTGAGGTAATATCTAAGCAGTGTGAACTAATTTTGTTCTGTGAAAAGAGAATTGTTTTAATTGTGATGTATTTTTGTAGATTATACATCAGACAGAAGATTCGTTGTCGCCGTCTATACTGCGAGCTGTCTATGACATTCGTGGCAGTGATGTGCTGGAAAAGTAAGTGCTGCCATTTGGCTCAGTTTTTCATGCGTGTTAATGCTTGATGCTGTATGCCTTTTTAGCCATATTACATTGATCTTATAAGACTGATAACCAGCGACATCTTTTTGTTGAATTTCGGCAACTTTCCTTGTTAGCTTTGTTCTGGTTTTAAAATAATGTAGTTTCAGTTATAGTTATCTTTTAGTTTTTTTGTTTCAGTTTACTGTTGAAGGTGAGATACGAGGGTTGTTCAGTAAGTAAGTTTGCATTATGGTTCCATTCCAGTGATTATTAAAATAGGAAACATCCAAAATATACATCGTGCCCGGAAAAAAGAGCCTACACTTTTTCCTGAATGACTTCAACAAATTTAAACCTATTTTTATAATTTTTGGCGCAAATTATCACAATGATACGTTTTACTAAAAGCATCTAAAACTTGTCTTTAAAATCTACTTATCACTAAATATAGCTAATTTAATCATGATGTCATCGAAAGTGCCATTTTTGCGGACAGATAACGTCTAAATGAGCCTCCACAATATGAAAACAGGAAAACAGACAAAAGAGAATTGCAGTAAGAACTTCAGAGGTTGTTGGCATAGAAATAAATTATTTTTTATCAATTTTTTTACCTACTCTTGCTTTTCACCATGTTCACGCATGGCCATTGCGTGCAGTACGGGAATGTTGTTGTGCAGCAGTCGTTAATCAGCAGGCAGTGTCATTTCTGCAGCTTGCGTTAGCGTCGCGGTAGTGCACATTTGTAATGAAGTTGTTGACTCAAAAATTGGTTGATAGCAAGTTTTGTCACTGTTGATGACAAATAAGGCAGCTACAGGCTAAAAAGTCTATTGTTCTGCATTACTGTTTATTTTTGTGTGGAGTAAAGTAATAATACGAAGAATGTTTTATTTTATACAGTAAAGTGGCGTCAGTATTTGGGCGAAGTGTATCATTATACTTTCAGTTGCATTTTGCTTTTCTAGTGTTGCCTACAAAAAATTATGAACATATTTATAATTTTGTTAAAATTATTAACCGAAACAGTGTTAGCTTTTTTCACCTCGGTTACAATAAAAACAGCTTTTTTGATGACGTCATAATTACGTCAGCTCTACGTGGTGACATGGTAATGTAAAGAGAAAATATTTTAACAGTTTAATAAAGTGAATACTCAGGACGACTTGTGCCAAAAATTATGAAAATAGGTTAAGGTTTGTCAAAGATATGTTGAAAAACCGTAGACTCTTTTTTCCGGACATGGTGTACATTTTGTAGGGAATTTAAATTTGAGTTCAAGTTGTGAGTTTTATGAACATGATATCACTGCGCCGTTATTTATAAACATTCATTTATAAATGACATTCGCACTGAAATTGTCCCATAAAAAAACTGCATGCCATTATTGTTTTTTTTGTATGCAAAAAGACTTAATGCGAATAAGATTTACTTAGTGATGTATCCAGTGTATGGCGACAAGTGTTAAAAGTTATGAAGCCAACAGTACACAACACATTTGGCGTTAGAAAATGCTAGGTGTGCAGAAATTTTCATCAGATACCGAGGTGCAATCAGTCGTTCATCAGTGGCTCGGACAGCAGCCAGCATCGTTCTTTGTGTTGGGCATTCAGAAACTTGTTCACAGAAAGAACAAGTCTTTGAACAAACTTGGACAATATGTTGAAAAATGAAACGTTAATGTTTAACGTTTGAAGAGGTGACATTAACTTATAAAGTTTGTTCGTTTTTTGCTCCTGTGCTGATTGTTGTTTGCGAGTTATGCTAGATTACTGGCGGAGAAAATAATACACAAGTAGACTGTTCTATTAACTGATGACGTCACAATAATAACGTCATCGTTAAAAGAATTTCAGCGAATGTACTGGATTAAATTCTCTACGAAATGTATATTTCGAATTCTTCCTATTTTAGGAATTAATGGAATTGCACCATTTTGTAACTTATTTATTGTATGACCCTCGTATTAATGTACTTTGAGTTTGGTAGTTGTTATTCTTGTGGTTGTGATTGCAGTTATTAATAGTTGTCATTGTTATTGTTTATCAGCCTGGACACCGATGATATCATGAACCCAAGTGAGGAAATACGTCAGCGTGCTAAGGAACTGTAAGTGGCGTTTTTGATCAAAGTTTGTGTATTTTTAGATGAAATCTTATATATTTTGCTATGCGCAGTGGCACGTAAGACAATCTACAACACATTTTTTGTATCTCTAATCAGTCATTGTCTTCTGCTAATACTCATGTGGTTGATATACAAGGTCTTTTGTTTTTGTTGTCGCTGATATCTGTCGACATCTTCTTGGTCTGATGTTTAGTCTATGAAGAAACAAATTTGTTATTGTGATGGTATTGCCGTATGAAATAAAAATGGTAAGTTTTTTCATTATAACATTATAATATTGGTTATGTTTTTGGTATTGCTTAACATTTTTAAGATACATTTTTTCATCACTGAGAAATGTTTTTTTTTGTGCCATGGAAAAAAATGATAAGTTCTGTGGTTGTTTGGAAAGTTTCATTATTTAGATAGCTGGCATATTAGTTTAGTCATTCAGTGCTAGCCATTTGACAATGTAGGTCAATGCTACCTTAATTGAACTGTTGCTACCCAGTATGGATTCATTGTTTCAAACGGCAACTTCTGCATTTCACAAGGTAGTTTAGCAACAGTATTTAGCTGAGGTGGGCAAAACTATAGTCATGAATGTCGTGTTTCTTTGCAATGTTCCGTGCTGGAAATTATTAAAGTCGGCCCAGTGTTTCGCCAAGTTATTCAAAAAATAACACTGACACAGCTTGTTTGAGATACAGTGTATTGTGTGGCTCGGTAGTCTAACGGTAACATGTCGGACTTGTAATCCTGAGGTAACTCCGAGGCACAGGTTCGACTCCGCACCAGGACACTGCCAGGTAACGACCTTAGGCAAGTTGTTCACACACATGTGCCTCTGTCACCAAGCAGTATAATTTGGTGTCGGCTTCACCGCTGGGACATAAACAGGCACACTGCGCGATACACTGGCCCCGTATCCGTGGTCTTGCAGTGTAAAAATTGGTGTCTGGCTGAGGGCCTTAGGAAACAGATCAGTGCCGCCCTATGGGCCATAAGGCTCGGGAAGAACTTCACTTTGCGTTTACGTATTGTGAAAGTATCGATGTGTTGGTGTGTTTGTTACAGTCGTCGTAAGCAGAAGCCGGCGCCAGTGAAAGAGAATGATGACGATACTGACGTTGGTCTTGTGCTACCACAACACACTCTTCCACCTTCTCATACAATCACCAGGTGTGTTGGCTTGTGTTGGCTTGCCTTGAATGAATGAATGAATGAATGAAAAAAATCTTTATTACGTGTTGCAGCCAACAGCTGGATTAGCATAAGATAGGTAAAAATGAGAAAAACGTCTGTGCAGTTAGTCCTACGTAAAATTTTTCAAACAATGCTTAAAAGCAATTTTGTATAAGGAACTGTTTGTGTTTTGCGGAGTTCGTATAGACTAGTATGTCGCAGTCACATAAAATCACTTCCTTGTGTTTTGTCTTAAAACATTTAGGGGCCTTCTACTACTGCTGCTAAGGATTCTTGACTGTATTTGCTATTGCTTACTGGCACTGTTGATTTTTATGCTTTTGACAGTGTTAGGCTTAAGTAATATTAACCCTGTGATGATCCATGACATATAGCACAATATAAATGTGACTTTGATTTGTTAATTGATCGATCGATCACATTTGTCAATTATTAATCGATCCTTTTATCCTAGAAATTTTGAAAGACCATCTCAGCAACAGTGTCTAGTAAACTTTGTGTTTGGTTCTCTTTATTTAAGGTAGCAGATCCAATCATGTTATTTCTGATTGGTCCAAATTCAGGATATTTGTAGCCAGTTATTTGATCCAGTTTGTGTTTAGCTTTGGTTGGAGGTTCCTGGGATCAGTGAACAATGCACAAAGAGTATATTAGATTTATAGCATGTCTTTGAATAGGCTTAGGTTGAAACAGTAACTCAATAATTTAGGTGATTTTATCGAAATACAACTTTTTATTCTATTGTTATTGATGTTTCGGCAACCGCTGCTGCTATTTTTGGTATTGCTGTGGCAGCTTCTGTCAACTTCCACGCATCCTTGATTGCTTTCTGTCCACTGAAGTTGATAGGTCCTGCCACAGTGACACCTAGCGGACAGTCGTTCCTAAGAAGGCAGCAGCAGTTGCCGAAATGTCAGCAATAATAGAACAAAGATGTTGTGTTATCGATGAATTTACATAGCTTTTTAGATTTATCGCAGTTTATCAACACTTATTTTATTTTTTGTTGACTGATTTTGTTACGTGTGTACTTGGTACTGCTGTGGCAGTTCGTCGTGTGAGGTGAGTGAAGTAGTGCTGACAAGAGAGGAGCAGGAGCACAAACCGTTGCTTGGATCATCGAAGTCTTCTGCCGCCAATGAGTCTGGTGGTCGTCGTCACCCGTCCAAGCCGGCCAGAGCTCGCAGTGCTCTGCTGCTTAAGGAAAGCCTCTTACAGATGCACAAACAGCCGCCCGATGCAGTCAGACAGCATCTAATCAAGGTTTCTCACACTGTTTTCTTGCCTGCATTTTTTTCTTTTCCATTTAAATTTTTTCGTTTTAATTCTTTCTTATTATGCTTTTTTAGTTTTCTGATTTCAGGTTTTTATCTCACGATCTCCCATAACTTGTCTGTTTCTTGATTTTTTGTGTGCCAGTATTTGTTTTATTTTTGTCATTTAGTTTCATTTAAAACGGTTTATAGTTTTTTATGGTTTACTTTCTAGATCAAAGTAGTAGATCGATTGGTTAGTGGATTCATTGATCAGTCAGTTGAAAATATCTTTACACTAGATTGTCATAAGGTCAGATTTTCATGCAATGCAATACATGCAAGGCACACCGTGCAAGGCTCTTCTGTATCTTTGCCTTCAGTGACAGGCAACTTGAGAAAAGTGTGCTAGCAGGTATGCGGTATGCATCAAACACAGTGAACACAGGAAAGTACACTGTGTCCCCAAAAAAGCATCACCGACATTTTCAACTGTAACTTGTAAACCAGTTGTCAGATTTTGATCATTTCTAGTACGAATATTCCTGACACAACTTGCCATCAAGTGACCGTTTACTTTCCCACCTCACTCAACGTTTGTTCCTGCACTACCTGGGGAAACGCAGTCAGCGAAATATCACTTTTTTATCTAATGCGATATGATTGCTTAATTAACATAACGTGTAAAAAACACATTTTGTTCACATTTTTGATACTTTGGCTGACAATTTATCAAGCTGTTCATTTTTCAACTGCCTGCAGTAAAATTGCTTGAAGTGTTGGCCCACTATGCGAACACAGGCAAGGAGACACTTTCTCCATTCATTGACAGCAGTATCGATAGCGATATCAATAATGTTCTGCTTCAGACCAATCCAAGCTGTACCAGTCGCTTCTTGACTTCATAAACATTCCTAAACTTCATCTGGTAGACACACTGCTGCAAGACAGTCAAACCCAAGACAGTCAAACCTTGTAAAAGACCTGCTGTTGGGGCCCACAGATTAAGATAGATGGAATTTGTTGCCATTTTATTTCATTCATTTTGACATGAATTATGCTTGTTCTGCTTTCCCCAGGTAGTGCAAAAGCAGACATTGGGTAAGGTGGAAACTAAAACACGTATTTCATAGTTAGTTGTGTCGGAAATATTTGTGCCAAATATTATCAAAATCTGCTAATTTTTATTTAAGTTGAGATAGATAATTTTTGGAATGTTTTTTTCAGGTTTTTTGTTTATTTAAACACATAGTTTGCTTGATCTGGTTTTCCTAGGTAGTGCAGAAGCATTTATTAGGTGAGGTGGGAAACTAAACAGTCTTTTGATGGCAAGTTGTGTCAGGAATATTCGTACCAAAAATTATCAAAATCTGATCATTCGTTTTCAAGTTACAGTCGAAAATGTCGGGATGCTTTTTTGGGACACAGTGTATTTAAAAAATGCAATGGATACAGCCGACGCAAGTAATGCAACTTTCATAATTTTGAGAAGCGGTGTTTTAATCGGTCTTTGTGTTGCATGCATTGTGTTGGATTGAAACCAGGCTTAAGCTTTGCTCAAATCTTTTTGTGTTTTTAGGTGAATTCTGCTGTTGCAATTCTCTATGCTCGTCGTCTGCTGGTAGAACTGTGTGCTCATTGGCCAAAAGTGACAGCTGATCAGCCAATGACGTTGCTTGCAGCCCTCGGCTGTACTGATGTGCAGTATTTGCCATTTGTGCTTGACTTACTCTACACCGAACAACTCAAGAGCAAACTTCAACCGGTTTGTTTGTTGCTATATTTTTTTTTTAAATTTTTAGTCTATTGCAGTAGGCCTACTTTAGTTATTTGCTGTTTTTCGTTGTACCACAGGAGAAGTGTGTGGTTTCTAAAGCTGTTACTCCAACAATTCCTAAAAGTGTTTTTGTCAACCCAGCTTTCCTTGGCCAGTTAGTCACGAGTTGAAAGTGTTCTTATGTTATGTCTGGAAAAAATTATACCCTTTGACTTCTGACGATATCTTTGGCAATTTTCGGTGAATTTTCAATTTTTTACTGCCGCATATGGAACATATGAGATGAAGCTATTATTTAAAATCCTGCTGCACATTAAACACGTTGCTATACTACCTTGTGAAATACTAATGCTGTAAACTAGTGTGTTCTGTGTGTGATGAGTCTTAGTCTTAGTTTCCTGCACCGATTCATTGGAGGTGGTGCTTTTTCAAAAATATCCTGGTATCTCAGCATTGGCATCAGTAATGATTGCAAAAATGGGCATTATTTACGCAGATTTAAACCCTGGTGCTGAATTTTGGAACTCGGTCCGGGAACCGCTTTGGAACCATGTTTGCGTTATAAATCAATATCGTCTGGTTTGAAAAAAATATGTAAATATGTCCGTTGTAGATAGTGGAAGTAGTGTTGAATGGCTGTAAGCCAGAAGGTCTGGCGGCTCTTGCATTGACGTCGTGTGACTTCATCGATGACCTCACAGCAGTCAGCGTCACTCGGGAATTACCTCTGCCACCCTCAGAACAAGTTACCACCACTGCTGCTGGACAAGGGACGGCACTGTCGGCAACATTCTCAGCATTGGCAACGGCGCAGAAACTGTCAGCATTGTCAGCAGCGCAGAAACTGTCCGGTGACGGTAGCAAGGTAGATCAGTGCGTTCTGTATTATTTTGGACAATTTCACTGGCGTTGGTAAAGCGAGGTTTCCATCCAATGCAACGCATGTAGCGTTCACAAGGCAACGAATGCAACAGATGTGATGCAACGAATGCAGCTGATGCAATGACTGCTATCTTTGCATTTCGGCCATTGTGACGGTTACGTTTGTTCAGGGCTCTTGCGGGTTTTTGAAAGTCCTTGAATTTTTTTCCAGATTTTCACGGCCTGGAAAGTCCTTGAAAACAGATACGTAAGTCTTTGAAAATCCTTGAGTCTGTGTCTGTGTCTGTTCTTGAAGATGTTTGAATTTGATTTTCTAAAATGCCATGACCAAACAAGTGATTTTAAGAAGCAGTGTAGTAATTGGATTCAGTGACAACTACTGATGCATTTGGGGTAAATTTCTTTGATAATTCCAGTTTTTGATTAATGCTTGGAGGTGTTAAATTATCAAATTTAAACTGAACCTGCTTATGAAAGTGCCGGTTTGATTTAATTCAGTTTTCATTCTGTGTCCTTTGTATGGTCCTTAAAAGTCCTTGAAAAGTTTTCGAATTTGATTTTGACAAACGGGCAAGAACCATGTTTGTTGCATACTTATTTTATGTTTATTACATTTGCTATGTACTTTGTTGCCTACTTTTTGTGTTTATCGTGTTTATTGCATTTGTTGCATACTTTATTGCACTTGTTCTTATTTTGCATGCTTTGCATTGGATGGAAACGATGCTTTAGTGTTTTTATGATGACCCAAAATAAACTGAGCAATGAAGACTTAATAAAATGTGCATTCAAATACTTTGTGTGCAAGGACTTGTGCCACGTAGCTTAAAACGCTTAAACTGTTGAACAGAACAAGTTCTGCAAATTTGATGGCACCATTCTTCGTGAATATTTGGGGTGCAACTGTGTGCACTCCCTCGAAGTAGTGAGTTTAAACTGTTGTATGTGTTTAACGACATTAGATATTTTGATGATATTTGAAGGATACACTACGCGAATCAACGTTGACTGCAGCAGGGGAGAAACAAGAGGCCGGAGGTGATAGTAGCAAGGTAGAACAGGCAGCAAGTGCTGAGCCTGGCTGCAATGGTGATGGAGTTACGGTGGAGTCTACCGGTACCAGCAGCGGTAGTCCAGTGGTACAGGATAGAGTCTGTATTGCTGGAGCAGCATGCCTGAAAGTCCACTTCGACAACAAGTAGGAATTTCTACTGCTGCTGCAGATTTACAACAGATTTACAGGAATGTCATCTGCGTCTGTCATCTTGAAACTGTATTACTTGATCCCAGTCCCAGTTTTTACTTGGATTGATGACTGTCAGCAGTCGGGTTAACCATTTTGGTATTCAACCAGACATTCAGATCAACTCAGCCTGGCCATCCCTCTGTATTGAAACTGGGACGTAAGCAGGCGCACTGCACGATACACTTGCTCCACATAACCATGGTCTGACAGTGTAAGCTGGTGCTTGGCTATGGGCTAAGGAAAGGAAGATTATAAACACATCTGGCTAATGGTAATACAGACAGACTGTACAGACTGTGATCACTATGGCTTGGGAAGAACTTTGTTTTTTACATGTATCTGTATTTGTGTATGTATGCTGAATATGAGGATAGGCATACACCCACTTTTATGTTTCACCGGTTTATGATAACCTTTTTCTGCCAGCTGCTGCTATCTTTCGCTTTTCATTTCATATTTTTATCAAGTTTCTCGCAGTCTTAATATTTTAATTTCTTGACGATGTTTCGTCAACCATTGCTGCTGTCTCAGAACCGAAGGGACGATCGATGAATTGTGATAGTTTATTTGCAATGTGTTCTCACGGTAGTGATGGGGATGCTGACTACAAGTTGATTGTCGCTTCGTCTGCTGATTATACATCTAATGCTCACATTTTCTGCGGACCTGATGTCACAGCCTGGAAAGACTTTGAGATTCCTGGTCAGACATTGTTTCTTATGCATTCATTTGCACTTATTGATGTTGAGAGAAATTATGCTTTTCATTTGTAAGTTTTACTTTGTCGTGTGTTTTTGTCTTAATTAACTTTCGTGATTTGACTGTTGCTCGCCTTGTTTTCCTAGAAGAAATAACTGCATTTAACATGTACAAATTCTGCATCATTTTCATGTCACCCAAGTTGACTCTGTTATGAGATCTTACAAAGATATTACATTTCTGCGTTACTATTTTTTTTTTGTTTAATATTTTGCATTTTGCACTAGATAAAGGTCAATTTTTGAGAGTCAATATCACGGCCAACCATGCAAGATAGATGATTGGTTTATAGAGAGAACCTCAGCCTATAGGAAACTTCATATTGTGAACTTAATGGTTGTGTTATAATGGTGTCAGTAAGTAAGTGTGCTTATAGCAAGCACAATTTAAATGTATTAGTTACAATCCACTGCAGCCTCAAAGGAACAAAAAACTTCTTCAGTAGTCGCTTGAAATGTTTGTGAGTAATGTTTAGTTGTCGAACTTTGGTGTGGCAGGGAACTGCCTCTACTACAAGTTTACTGGATTCAGTGAGACATCAGCCATGTCAGGCATCAAGTTCACAGTGACAGGATCCACTCCGGGCAGCTTTAACGTCGGACATTCCATTCTCTGCTCCATCTTCAACGCCTCCCCTGCCATTTTCCAGTATGGCCACCGATCACTGTCAGATAATCCACTACAAGAGTTTGTTGGATTGTATCATTTATTCGTAGTTTTATGAATTGTTACGGTGTATTACTTACTGCTTTAACCTGCCATTTTCTTTGCAGATATTGGTTACTGTTGTCGTGCTGTTTTTTGCTGATTTAGCAAATACCGTGTTTATACAGTGAGTATACTCATATAACAAGTTACTAGTTTACACTAGAGGTGGGCGATTTGGCTGATAAGAAATCTGATTTGATTCGAAAGAATTTCAATTCGATTCGATTTGATTCACTGGCTGTGGCGTCGTAGCAAGAGGGCAAGTGATGGTGTTGGGGGCAGTTGCAAACCCTGAATTTTTTACTGTCAAAAAATTGTCACGGATTTTCTAGTTGGAAAATGTTTGTCCAAAAATGCCAAATTTGGAGCTGAAAACCTTCATTTTGGGGAAATTTTGGAGAAAAAGTGAAATGTTGAGAACCCATAATCTTTTCTGTTAACAACTTGCAACTTTCTGTCGGAATTCTGTCGAAACTTTGCAGTGTCTGTGGGAAAACGGCAACTTCTGGCTTTTCCTATTTTTAGATTCATGATGCCACTGTTCACTGGTGTTTGCAATTTAGGCCTATACAATCATACTATCACACTAGCGCACCGTCGTCGGTATTTAACCCACTTTTGGCTTAGATATGCCAAGCAACTGAGTCATTTGACATCTATTTCACCACTAACAGCTGTTAAGAGCTGGAAGAGATTTTGTTCCACTTTAGGCAACTGCCGTTATGCACATTAATTAAACAGATTTTTTGTTGTTACTTGATTTTTTTGGAAACAAAGTTGAATCTCTTCTGGAAGACTAGATTCAACTTTGTTTCCAATTTGACTCTTTTAGCTACAGACCAGCAGTACATTTTAATTACCTGGAAAACATTTGTATCACATTTGCATTGACTATTTTTATTAGCTTACGAGATAATGCTGGAGTGGAAAAGGTTAAATGGGGTCACGTCACATGGTTTGTAAGGGCAACCAGTTCGTCGTTCTATCACTCTGTGTTCTAGTAAAATGATTTCTGCTGTTTTGGATGTGTGACTTGGTCGCCCTTACACAGTAATGTAAACTGGTAAGTTTTTTTATATTTTATGTATTTAACAGCAAATTGCCAGTGGATGCTGTCTGGAGGCGTCTTGTAATGGTAACCTGTCGTCAGAAAGCTGATTATCGCCTACAGTCTATCCAGCTACTGCTCAAACTACTTGCTATCTGTACAACGTCCAGGTCTGTCCTGTCTTGAATAAACTCATGCATTGAAACTGTAACTAAACGTATTAAATTCCGGCAGTGTGCATCTGAGATATGTGTAACTTTTAAGCTGCAACTTTTATTCACTGGTTTGTTGACGTTTCGGCCATTGCTGTTGCTATCTTTGGAACTATTTCTGTTCATCACTGGATGTTGCCATAGCACACTAATACTGTCATCTTCCCCATGTTCACCTCATGAATGCATCCATGAAGTTATCGACTTGTTGTAGCACAGCAGACATAAAGATAAACAGTATGAAGTATGCTGTTGTGATATGATAGCATAAGACTGATTGTGCAGAAATCTTGTTATTTATGCAGGAGGTCATGGCCATACTCTGTATATACAGGGTGGGCCATAAAAACGTGGCACTTTACTTTTGTCCATATCTTTGCCAATTATCGACGGATTTTCACAATTCTTTCACTGGCACACTCTGCAGACAGTTTGCTATTGTCATGTTGTCTACGATAGTAAACCTAGTTTACATTACTTACTGTACATTTGACCTGTTTTACCTGCCACATCATCACATGACCACGCCTTGTGAGTTGTGAACTTTGTTCGGTGTGCGTGTGGTCTCTTGCCTTTGTTGTCTGTTTAGTCACTTGACTGGCAGGCTTTGCAAAAAACACGTGCTGTTCAGTAGACTGGTGCTGGACTATGGCAGTGTAAAATAACGTTATGCTGGCCAGTACTGTAGTCTATTAAGCTACGCTATCACGAGTTTCTGGACTATTACACCAGGGTCCTTCAGGGTATCGTCTGAAGATGCGGTTCTGCTCCTGGTCAGAACTAGTGGCGTCTACACACCAGG
>Ga0209367_1001410_pt1 | contig 29389 bp, 15 predicted proteins | sample WorMetLIZISLAND2_FD_187412 | JGI IMG/M metagenome (GOLD analysis project Ga0209367, IMG submission 187412) | Marine gutless worms symbiont microbial communities from Max Planck institute for Marine Microbiology, Germany - Olavius geniculatus... ...
TTTTTTCAATAACTCCTTGAAACATTGGCCGATTTTAATAATTTTTGGCATGTGACATTAGAAAAAAAACTTGACGCAAACGCCTGTAGTTTTGGCCACGTCGCCCTAAGGTTGTTGCTACACTACCGTGTGAAATGCAGAAGTCGTAGTTTGGTCATTGACAACAATGAATTCATACTGGGTAGTGCATGCGTCAGCTCAGAAAATTATTGAGACCACAAAATTATTGAAAATCTGTTGCTTCGTCTTTATTTTAAAATTGCAAGTCGACAAACTGAAATGATACATCAACAGCGAGTGAGCTGCTTGAGTCCTGCAGTTACTGAACGTGTTGTTGGCAAATGGTGTCAAAGTCTACCGCTTGCGTTTGTGCTGCAGAAGGACATGTTGAGCAAATGCTAAAATGAAGATGATGTGATGTGACACGTGTGACTTTTTGCGTGATAATAATTGATAATTGCGTTTGTCGCTATTTAGTTAATAATTTCTGAGCCAACGCATACGATACCCGGTAGGAATTCATTGTTGTCAATGGCCAAACTGCGACTTCTGCATTTCACACGGTAGTGTAGCGACAACATTCAGGTGAGGTGGCCAAAGCTGCAGACCTTTGCATCAAATTTCTTTTTAATGTCGCATGCCAAAAATTATTCAAATTGGTCAATGTTTCACAGAGTTGATGAAAAAAATGATAATGGCATGTTTTTATGGACCAACATTGTTTTTCAATAGTTCAATTGCCAGCTGCAAAAACAAAGAATATTTAACTGCTGTATTCAAACACTGACTTAAGTCATATAAAGAATTTCTTTAAGAACATTTTGCTGAAAACCGCTTGACTCTGTGATGTACGGTTGCAAAATTATGGTGCCATAAACTTTGTGCAGTTTTTTTGGACCACCCTGTATAATGATAATAATTAGTTTAAGCATCATCTTACAGACAAAGCATCTGCTGTATTACGACATAACGTCGACAGAGCAGCGGGTCAGATAAACAATCTCAGTTGTTTGCCAAATGTCGTTTCAATCGATCGACACGAACTCCAGGCCCTACAGTCACCTGATTTTTTTTTCAAATTGTCATTTTTGTAACTAATTTAAATTGGCACTGTAAACATACAACTAAACATCGTCGTAATTATGAAATTATTATAAACACGCTCAGGTTCAGTGCGCGATATAGCAGACATAGCTTTTCAGATATAATGACACTACTGCAAGAGTTAACTTGGTTAGGGTAACGAAAAAAATATAAAAAATTAAGGCGTGAACTAATAAGTTTACTCTTATCAGCACCACTTTATCCTGGTTATGTACACGGTGTTTCATAAAAGGACCCTTTTTTGTTTTTTTATAATTTGCTCAAATTATGAGCAATTTACATAAAATTTTTACCAGTTGTAGCTGACGAAATACTAATTCGAAACATTTGAACATAATATAGCAGTTGATTAATTATTCTTTGCTAGTCGTGATGTAACGCTGACGTCATAATGTATCACAGGTACAAACTTGCTAGTCTCAGCTGGTGCTGGCATTTGCTACCCTGCTTCGATGATGAACTTAATCTGGTTCGCTAATGAAAAATGCTTATCGTGTCAGCACTGAGCAACATGGAAACATGAATCGGGCGTCTTGTGATCCAAAAACTCAACATCTTGCAAGCTCGGTGTGATAGTGCAATGTTTTGCTTGAACATGTGAAAGACCAACTATCCCCACAAACACGTAAATTCGATCGCTTTGCACGTTTTTGTGGCTGCAACTGTAAAACTTCAAATATTTGACACCAACGAACCAGATTTTTTACCATTGAAGCAAGGTAGCAATTTGCAGCACCAATTTGGATTAGCCTGTTTGTACCCGTGACACATTATAATGTCAACGTTACATCACGACTAGCAAAGAATATTTAATCAACTGCCATGTTCTGTTAAAACATTTCGAATTAATATTTATTCAGCTACAACTGGTAAAAATTTCATGCAAATTGCTCATCATTTGGGTGAATTATAAAAAAACAAAAGGGTCCTTTTTAATGAAACACCATGTATGCTGGTTTTGCTGGATTTTAAAGAGTACTCAGCATTGCAAGACTTGCCTGCAGTGTCAAACAGAATAGGACTTGTGGACTTACGTTTTCATTTTAAATAAGATTTTTTTTGTTTTCGTAATGTTAGTTATTTTGCAACTTTATTAGTCATGACTGAAAGATATCTTAAAACGCCTTAAAAGTTACGAAAAACAGACTGTTCTGACTGCTTTTTTGGTTTGGACCGCGTGCGCATATTAGTCTTCGACGCGAGGTGTTAATTCTCAACAGTGCATTGTACTAATAGGTCCATGTCTACAATAGCCGTAGTGTCGACGCAGGATGAAAACGGCAGCGGCAGCAGCAGCAGCAGCAGCACTTAGAATATTGCGTCATTGAAGCTGATAATGCAACGGACGTAGGCAGGTAATAGCACGACGTGTCGTCTTTGCGCACGGCTAATTTACATCACGTCGACCAGTCCACGACGTGAATCCACTCGTCTGTTGCACGAACACAGGAAACTAGCCAGTTGAAGTGCCTCAAGCCCAAACTACACTACTTCGATTTGTCGTGTCGTACAAGGGACGACAAAACGGGACGACAAAACTGGCCAGTTGGAGTGTCGCGTTGCTTTCAGCGTCAGTCGCTAAGTACAGCGCCGACAAGCATTTAGCACTGAGACAGAGAGCGGTGGGCGGCGCAACAAAGTAGTAATAGCGCACGTTGTCGACTCCGGAGGCACAGACCTAGCAAGCTAGCCTATCGGCGCCAATGTCGCTGGAGGCAGGTTTAATTAGCGCTTGATGGCGCTGTTGGGCCAGTTCGGGTCATTCGCCCGTCGCTGAAAGCACTTGCTTGTCGTCATCAGCGTTTCACTCAGAGCTCTGAGCGAGCCAGTCGCCGAGCACGGGCGGCATCGGGAACATGTCGACGGACAGAAAACCACGGCGTGAAACAAACCATTGCCCCGCATCGTGCCGCACACTCATGACGTTGACGTCGTCGACCATTCGTCGATGCTCGCTTATCGTAACGTTGTTTGCGCGAGCGGCGTTTTGTGTCGTCGCTCGAAAACAGATTTGCATACACTCACTCTACGGTAGCAGATTACAATCCGATTATGTCGTCGCGTCGTCGGTCTCTTCTCGGCTCAAGCAAAACCCACGTCATTCTGCTAGTCTCTGTTGGAACCTCGTACAGAACGGCATTAAAAATACACAAGGCACAAGTTTTTAACCGAACTTTTCGTCCTTGAATATAACCTGGTTTTTCTACCGTACGCGACATATTGACTCTATCGATCGTGTCCGGCGACTCTATAAAAACACCTTCGCTTTTTCGCAAACTGTAGCTACAGCGATCGATTACACCTATTGCGACTCTCTAGTCTCGACTTGAGACGCCTCTTGCAGACTATTGATTTAGTCTAGTGACTGTGTTACACAATAAACCACGTCCACCTTAGCCCTTCTGATTTTTTTTGGTTACAGACTTGCAAGTGTAATGCGTAGACAACTTTATAAAATACTTCACCTGCACTGCCAGCTCCACATTTGTGCAGAGTTTATGTTAAAATAGAATGTTAAAATAGAATAAATTAATATGCATGCCGCTGACTTTTCTAGTTTGTCTGTCTCCAAAAAACTATTGAAAGAACTATTCTTTCAGCTTCATTTTCTGTAGTCTTTCTGATCGTGTTAATATTAGTACAAGTTTGCGGTTTGTCTGTATTTAATTCTTATTTTACGGTAACTGTCAATTCAGTTTGCTGCCTCGTTGTCCTGCCACTGTTGCATACTCTGTATCGTTCGATTCTTACCGCGGGTCATTTGCAAGCAGCCTTGAGCAAGTTGCTAACCCACTGCATGCTCACGTCAACTCAGCCTCTTACTCTCAGCGGCATGGAAAATGAGCAGAAACTTAGTGTGGCTGATTAGGTAGTGGCATGTCTGCTGGCTGCACCGCAGATCCAATTGTTCGTTGGCGCGGGCAATGGATGATTAGTGCCTTATAATGCGCTACGGTATCATTAGCTCTGCCAATCAGCTGCCATATTCGAGATTGAAAAGCGCTTCTGATCATGAGTCTGACTCACGTAAGCAGCGCCATAGCAACAACTGGACCTCTACCTTTTACCTATTTATATTTTGTTGCCGACTGTAGCAAGAGGGATAGACAGTACTGTGGCACGACCGGAGAAAGCTTTGTGTCTGTTTTGCTACTCACATTTAATCTCTTCATATGGCACATTACTGGACCGTCTATTGTTATGGACTTACCGACAGTTTATGATTTATATAACTCAAAACATCCAAACGGTGATGACTGAATTTGAATAGTGCGCTATCACGATTCGTCGCAGCGTGCATTGAAATGAGCGAGGATCACCGCCGCCGCCATTGTCAGCAAGCACATATCTGACGCCATCGATCACGGGTAGCGGCAGCAATATATGTCTGTCCGTCTGTCCGTCTGTTTGCTCACTCGCGGACTCGCTATGTACGTATAGTACGAGTCTTGCGTCGCGGTCACAGAATGCCGTAAGTGCACACGTGTCCGGCGAGGCGAATCAATAAGCAGCGCCGAGTAAGTGGCCGACGACATGACGACGACGCCTTTTACGAATCCACGGACGATGCTCTTTAGCGTCGGTTATTAAAAGCTCCCGCCCGTACGTCCGCATGCTTGATAGTGCTCGCTGTGTAGGCACAGCACCTCCGCCAAATGTACTTTATCAAGCGGCGTGCAATCAGCGATAGCGCTGCAGCCGGAAATTTGTCGCTAATCACAAAACGGAAAAGTCGTAAGTCGCTGCTCGGTGGTCAACTCGTGTGACTGATGCTTCGTGGTCGACAAACGTATTCGACCGTTTGTCGACGCAACAAGCAGCGATGAATAAGCTGATACTATGGTAGCCCGTATCTGCCAACTCTTTCAAAGCACCCTCGACTTTTCGTTAATTCAACTCAACCTCTTATCCTATACAATCTGTTAATTCCAGTTTTTGCTGATGGTAGGAGGCCGAGGTGAATTAAAAGAAAGTCTAGTGTACTGTAGAAAAGTTGGCAGACACGGACCACCTGTACGTTACGAATGACAACCAGCGTTCGTATTATGACGACCCAGAAGCTGTAAATTTGGCATTCACGTACTAGCTTTACTCTGCTTGAGTGCTACACTCGCGGCCTTGTACTGTATAGCTGCTGCGGACAGAAACTGTAAAAGTCAAACGGGCGCCCATAAAACAAAGCAGTCTACAGGATGCCTAAAACGTGTGACCTCGGCAGCGTTTCTTTGTTATTTGCATAATCACTAAACATTCTGAGACCAAAAACCAGAGCACTATAACAGTCGACACCGTATATGATAAAAGTTTTGTTCACGATTCATTTACTACAAAATTTACAGAAAGTGTGCCAGTAAAAAAATCGTTCTTTTGCATTTGCAGTATTTATACTACAAGTCAGTGTAGTGGGATTTTTTTAACTTTCCCCTACAAAAGAGTTCAAATTTATCACAAATGCAATTTTGTGAGTCAAACATCACAACGATTTCGAACAAAAAGTAACTTCAAATACAGTCAACAACTGGAAATAGCAACATAACCACCTAAACCGGGAGTGCTTCTATCTCCACAAAAGTAACAAATATCATCAAAATTCCAACTGCTAACGAGACACGGGTTTTCGACCACGGCGAGCTCAACGAGTTCCTTAGACAACTTTGATAAAAGCCGACAACCGGAAGTGAAAATATTTACATTTCTACAACTATAAGAAGAACATTTAAATTCTAAATACAACGGCTTTGTTGTATTTCGTTGTGCTTCATTGTAAACAAATTTTAACGACGCAAGAAACGTAGCTTGGAGGTATTTTTTTACCCAAGCCGCAATACGACGGTGAAAATCTGTGTATTAAGATTGCGTGACAGCGTAATGATGGCTGATCTGACAGTAGGCCCTACGCTTATCTGCCGTCTATCCACCTTCTGTCTGATGATTTTAACCGAGCGTCATCAGTGCCCAATTCATCGCTACACGACACGATCACATGAGCCTAGTTGCAGGAGATATATTTTAAAAAAAACGACTTACGTCCGCTTGCAAAACCTCGTAAAGCATATTTATATGTTTTCGTTACAACCACTGCAAGAGTTCACCCGGTTCATGTGATGAATGTAGCACTGTAGCACAGGCACCGAGCTACCGCCGACCTTTGGAGAAAGCCTATTGGCTTGAGCCATAGATCTGCCTAAACTAGCAGCAATAATAGTACGTTCACCATCGCCACTCATTACTGCTTGCCAGAATCCCGGTGATCGCGAATCCCGGTGGATACATGCCGAAACCATTTAGGCCTACCTACTGCAGACAGACAGTCACCCATCAAGCCTCCAGGTACTAACCGGAACCGGCGTACAATAACTTTCATTATACTGCTTTACCGTGTTATCAACCAGTCTGAATGTGACAGTTAATAACGTCTTTGCAGTTGAGTGCAGAACGTTGCCTTATATCGTCAACATTCCAACAGCAAACGTGGGACTTACGACAACGGCGACTACGATAAAACTGCCCAGGCCATTCCAATAATAACCGACGACGGAAAATAACAATATGACCGTTTTGTGCGATAACCTTACCATTTCCGGTTTTCGTTCGCTGTCGAACAACCAATTGCCGACATTTTTTGAGCTTTACATGATTATACAGTAACTTGCAACTGTAATGGTCTAAGCCTATTCTCTTAGGATCGCACTTGAAAGTACATACAAATTGACTCCCAAGTGCACGAGCTGTGTGTAAAAATAGAAGCTTGACGTTTCAGCCAGAATATAAAAAAAAAACAGATATCTTGCATCTAAATCGAACTGCTTTAGTGTGCATGGATTTACTTTAGTTTTTACTTCCAGACTCCAGTAGTCGTTTATTTGAAATTTCTTCTTAATATTGTAAGCCTTTGGTGGTAGTGATGATTCGATATATCGAAAGTATCGATATATCGTTTCCGATATCGATATATCGTATCGTATCGTATCGCCAAAATAATATCGAATTTTTCGATATACCGCCAGAAGTTTATACTTTTATTACTCCATTACCAAAATAACGAAAATAAACGGAGAAAACGACAAACTAGCCGAAACAAACTAATTATTGTGTTGTAATTTAACGACACTTACGACAGTCTATAGTTAATTTTCTAGTTCCCTGACACATTTTAGTATCTACGTAAAGCAAACTGCCTTGCTGAAAATTCATGTTTTGTTTTTGTGCTTGTATAAGATTCACATACTTAACACTTTAAAAATATCGGTATCACACGGAAACATGTTTTTAAACTGTTTGCGCTTTGCGGTGTCTCGCCAACGGCGGCGGCACATGTATGTTATCAGGGCGTCACCGAAGCGTCTTAGCACTAGCGTGCAGGTTTTGATGTCAGATGGTTTCTGACGTCGTCGTGAGCTCGACAGTGATGAAGCCAACGAATGGCATGGGTGGAGCGTCTGAAGACACCCTATCATGTGCACGTTACTCAGCACGTGACGTCAAAAATGTCAGTTGGTCCCGCTTCAAACCGTCACGCATCTTGTCACCAGAAAAATCGGGAATTGTCCTTAGAGTCGTTAGTTACACAACTTAAAGATTTCATCGCTATGTTCATTTTACAGTTTTTGTTCTTCTCTCTTCTTCGGAATACGTGCCAACTTCAATATGTTGAAAACTCCGACACGAAATGATAAACACGTGATGGTTGACCGGTGCAAACGTATGGTAAAAAGTGTGCTTCGGCAGAAAGATTTCACTCTACCATAAGGCTAATTGGTCTGGTTTTCATAAATACGTGGCAAAGGTGACGAAGTTGATCAGATACGCTGTCCCTATATGTCGTATTTTCAAATGTTTAGTGTATAACAAAAACTCTTAAATGTGATTTTTTTGAGTAGAAATATACAAAATACCAAAAAATCATTTTACGAAGATAATCAAAATTCCAACTTTGCCGTGAAAAAACTCGTTTACGTATTTGTTATGCCCAGACTTGACTTGTGTAACGCCATATATTGATCGGCTGGCTGTGTAGTGACTGTTCGGGACCATTTGCAGAAGTTGCAGTCAGTCCTGAATATGAGGCTCGTCTCATACTGCAAATTCCGAAGTTCAGTCTTGTAACAGATGCAATGCATTGTGTGCTTCACTGGTTACCTGCACGCCAGCTGCACCAGCTGATCAATAAAAACTCTGTGTTCCTGTCAAGGAAGATGTGCAGCGTCAGCGACTACATTCTGCCACTGTTGGTGACCTCTGCATCCCGCTTGTCCCAACGGACCTCTTTGGCCGGCGAACCTTTGCTGTGGCTGGTCCACAGCTGTGGAACCAGCCGCCGGTTACCACGCGAGCTACCAGCACCAACACGCCGGACTGCTTCAAACGAGCACTGGAGACGTTCCGGTTTCAATGAGCGATGTCTTGTTGCAGATGACAGCACCTCCAAGAAACGGTTTTGAAGGTCGGGACCATTATAGTAGAGTCTTCATACATTAACATTAAATACCTACGTATGGCCAGGAAAGCCTAAGCCTACTTCATAGGAGTGAGATCATGTAATGGCAAAGTTAGAATTTTGTAGTGACAGAAAAATGATATTTGCAGCTTTATATTCACAACGTCGGGTCACGTGACTGAATCCAATGCTGACGTCGTAATTTAGACCGGAAGCGAAAATATGGCGTGGTTGGTCAGTACGTAGGCTCGCGTACAGCAGTGTGAGTGGCAGGTAAATTGTGTAATCCATCAACTAGGTATGCTACAGCTGAAACTGACTGTTTCCGGTACGTTGTTGTCTCACGAACCATGACGTGCATGTGTCATAGTTATACCACGGGTCGCACTTATCGTAACTGCACCGTGCTGTAGGCCTGTGTACCGGTGAACCTATTTTTCATTTTATTTTATTTTATTTTTTATACCACCAAATCATACTAAGACAAAGTAATAAAAAAACAGACAGCAGTTAAAATAGTTAAAACAGTTAAAATAGAGCAAAGCGCCACTTATGTCTGACCAGTATTAAAGTACATGATCCGGGTAATAAAAACAGATTGACAATTACATATACAAATCAACTTAAAATCCAAAAAACGCACGGTGTGAGTCTATGATTCACTTTATTTATACTCTTCTACCGCTTCAACATTAAAATAAACAGAAAAATAATTTTGCTTAAAAATTTTGTATGTTTTTATAAAAATAAATTAATAAGGTTGTAACTTGTAGGTGCTGCTAAATTCATGTTTAATTTGACACGAACACGCGTTCTTTTTCTAACGACGAAATTACATCACAGAAACATGAACGCATTATCTTGAAGTTTTATTTGTAAGTTCTACAAAGCTGTCGAACGTCAGATGGCGACGGTGACCAGAATCAGAAAAAATTACCTGTGCCTCGGACGAGAAGATGCAGTCGCCGTCCAGCGTGCCGCGACGGTAAACACAGCTATAAGCAGTAGGCTTACGTGGCTTTAAGTATCGCGGCTTGAGCCGCGCGCAGTCATGATACCTGCAGTAAGCTGCTGCTGCTGCTGCTGCTGCTGACACGCATCGTGACAGAAAAAGATTACTTTTTACTCGGAACACAGTTGCATCCTGTCTGCTGCCAGAGCTTCAAGTTACCAGCCATCATTCTTTGATTAACCCGAGCGGCTGTTTCTTGATGAACTTGGACTTGTTTGAGTTTTTTGCTATTTATAGAAGAAGCAAGGTCATTTGCCTTTCTCAAACTATCTCTTCTGTTACGTCTTATTTCTCTGGCTTATCATCTGTATCTGAAGCCCAATATATAAGCCTACGCATTTTGTATCTGTTCTCAAATGTTTTCTAGTCGCCTTATGGTGCTGACTTTAGCGCCTGTTTAGCAGAATGTTGCGCATTGTTAATTTACTGAACTGAACTGAGTTTACTGGAACACACTTGCAGCTCGAAAGCTGGATAGCTGAATAATACAATAATACATGTAACGGACAGTGGCGAATTTTAGAGGGGCGGCCGCCCCCTATTGACCGGATGCATCTTATAACAAGTGGAAATTTTGCACGAAAATGCATTATTTTCGCCTACAATTTTCAAAACATTTTTGCGGAGGGGGCATAGCCCCTCCCCAGATCCACCCCTACCCTTTGACCCCCTATTTCAAATTTCTGGTTTCGCCGCTGGTAACGGAATATACAAAACGTGCAAAAATGTCAGAATAAGTAATATCTAGATAAAAACAAATACAAACAAAAAACAACAGCAACGGTCCCAGTAGCAAAGTGCAATGGTATAAACTATCTGGTTGTCGTAGAAATGATCCCTTCCCAAAATTCTCCCTAAACACCACAAACTTCCCCGCCCCACCGTCCCCCTTCAGCTACAACTATTCAGTCGGTATTTTAGATGTTAGTACCACGTTCCACAGAACGTATTTCTAGTTAGCAATAAAAATAGAAAAAAAATTAACTCTGACGTGGATGGAATATTTATAGTTTATGCTGAACATTTCCTAAAAATGTTGTGTTAGTTCAAACATTTTTCCTAAAATATGTAAAACACAAAAGTGATTGTTTACTTTCTAAATACAGCGCACATGCTTTACGTCGTTCGAGCAATCAGACAATAATTTTGGAAACGACTGGCTTCGATCGTTGGAGTAAAATGCTGTCACCATCTTGTTTAACATCCAAACAGTGTTCAACGTGACCACCTTTACTGCTTGTCGTTTTGAAACTGTCTGATAACTCGACTTACGTAAGGCATGCATATTCCATTTTTATCACCGAGAATTGAAAAAAATGGCACTAAACTTTTGTAGTATAGAAAAAAGACGGTCAGTATTTGGCGAAGATGTGGACAAAAGTTTGACTGACTGTATTACACAGGTAACGTTCGACACAACATACAACAGGCCTAAATCACACAACGCAAAGTAAATGATCCTCTGTGTGATTGTGAGCTAACAGGTTCTTTCGTATATCTCGGTCCGTGACGTTTATCGTCGCTGTTGTGCTATCGTTTCGCAAACGATCGACACCAGATTACCGCGAAGACTATACTCTCTATACTCTCCCGTCAGGAACAGCAAATCTTGGCGGATTTGTAGTTAATCCGGGGGCGGGAGTTGACCGACCGGTCAAATGTCTCATGGTGGTCGTGTAAAGACCGTCGCGTGCTATACATGTGCAAGTCTTTGAGTCGGGAACACGTCCGCCGGTCAATTAGTCTTTACAATCTGCGCGCCAGGATCGGATCGGATCGGCTGCGATGTCATTACGACAGAAAGATGAGTCTTCAGTCAATGCACGTCGGTCGCGGTCTGGTCGCAGGCGCATCTGTTGGACGACTGGAAATCGTCATCGTCGTCGACCAACTCAGTCGAGTCGATCTAATATAAGCGCTCGGCGTGCAGTGCGTAGGTAGGTAGACCTGTACTGGGCTTCTCGTCGCGTCGTGAAGCCCGAGGCAATTATAGTCGGGCGGTCGGTAGTCGTCGGCGCGGGTACGTCGCCAACGCCAGGCTTCTGAAGCTGTCCGTCGTCTCATGTTCCCTTCTTACACAACCACCTCTTTCGTCCGTCCGTCCGTCTGTCTGCCTGTCTGTCTCTTGGTCTGTTTGCGTCTGCTCGGTCGTGCTCGATCGACGTCGTCGCTGCGTCAACATCAAAGCTACAGCTTTCACGAATTCGATTTCTTAAAAAGATGGAAATGTGAATCAGTACTTTGATTTATTTCTACAGTATATTGAACACACCTAAATCCCAGGTTTCACATAATTATACGCTTAACATTCGGACAGTGTCAGTGTGGACAAACGGCCGGGACACTTCTGCGCTGGCGTCAAACTGATTCAAAGACACATTGGCATTAGCATTCAACAAAGCATACGTAGTAACAGATAACTATCTGCAGCTTTGGGTTGAACAATGACAATAAAAAACCAGGGGCGTATATTTAGAAATATGATGCACGTATAGCATAAATATTTCTACGTTAGGTCAGACTGGTCCGTTTGTCTTGTTATTTTTTACTTTTAAATAGGTCACGTAGTCGCCGGGCCCCCAAAATAAATATGCTTTTTAATGGTGGACTCGCAAACCAAGTCGATTGACTTAGTCTGAGATCAGCGGCCTCTTGGCGCTATTACATCATGAAACATTCCTATTTCGTGATGCCGCTATGGCATTTATCAAAACACAAAAATACTTGCTTCCAACTTTAAAAAAAGTTACACAGATAGATACGTAAAATTAGCTGAGCAATATAATAAAAAAAATTCGCATAGCGAACTGTTTGCGTTTTAGGCAGTTCATATAGGAACTGGGCGAACGTTTGCAATGGATTCGTTAGCAGATCACTGCACTGCTGTTTATAGACAAAATACTATAGTTTAAAAATATGTGTTATTCGGCACGTTCTTATATTTTATTTAAAAGCAGGCCATGTAAATTGTCGCAAAAGACAGAAGACGTATAAAGAAAAATCTGAAAACATGGCATAAAGTTCTGAACTATAAAATATAGGCTATGCGACAAGTTTGGGGATTCGGATTTCGCAGCAGACAAAACGCCGATAAAATGTGAAATCTTGAGCGTTAACCATTGGCTGACGGACTGTAAAGATTTGCCGTTCGAGTTCTTTAAAGCGTAAAGGAAAACATTGCAGGTGACGGCCGCCAGGAAGACACGTCAGGGAGGATCTTAATCAGTCCAGTCATGTCGCGGCGTAACCAACTGGAAAGACGTCTGAAGGCCCGCATGTGTACGTAATTGCGTACTGCTGTATACGGTGGCCGTCTAATGCACTAAGCATCCGAAAATAATTGTCGAGAATGTAACCAACCGCCAGAACTCGCTTCAATGACCGAGATTTCCGCTGCTACACGGTGGCCACTGTCTGGAACCTTTTTGAAAACATCGATATTCGAAATAGTTGCTTACTGAATGTTTTTAAATACTGATAATTTGGTGAAGAAAGGCAAAACCACAAAATCGCGGTTTTAATGCTTTATCCCGTGCTTCTGGCAGAAGTCTGAAGAGAACCAGTTTCTGTCTTCAATAACCATTCTTAAAACTGCCAGACAGGCATTCTTCAGTCTTTTTCGATAACTGTGCAGTTCGTTTTCGACAAAATCTGACAACTGGGCGACGTTGACACTACACGAGAAAGCTTGTAAGCAAACGGATAAGTAAGAATCTTCAAAGGCGCCAATTAAACAGTTAATCGCAAAGCACCGTCTGAACAAAAACGTATTCGTTTGTTGCCTGCGCTGAGTTACCATTATGCCTGCAGAACCTCGTGGAAAAGGGCACACTGTACGGCACATAATAATATATATTCAGACAAGGTTGTTTCTATAGTCTAGACGTTGATGATGGATTTCTGGTGATCCGCAGCCGCTGAAGCAAAGATCACGGCGTCGTTGAGCTAAGTGGATCACTATTCAGCATAATCGTAATAAAGGTTAATAAACGTTTCTAATTTGTTTTTAAAACGTTTTTCATCTTTTTATTTTTTACGAATACGGTATTCAGTATTAATCCGTGCAAAGAGTAGCGATTACTGGCAGTGGTAGCATCAGCAACAGCAGCTGCAGCAGACAGCTGGGTACGTGCATGATGAAGCAGTGAGATTGACAGGTGTAAGACGACCGACGACCGACAGTGATGACCGACAGACTGCCCACTGACTAGCTGCTGGTCAGTTGCGACGACAGACCTGAGACCACCAGAGTTGTCGTTTGATCATTCGTGTACGAGATGCAACGCCCTTCCCTTTCGCGATGTCCATGTCCATTAAGTCCAAAAGAAAGAAAACAGCGTTTTTTTCTTAAGAACGAGGGCGGTCATAGGCATGTTTAACATGTTCGACCGAACAGCACAAAAGGGACGCCCCACAAGTCAGATAATGTCGGACAGCCTCGCAATATTTTCTGGCTTGTGGGGCCTATTTATGGCGTGTTGTGACATTAAAAAGTTTAGGCCACTCAGTGCGGCACAACATTCTCCGGCCTGGGGGAGGGGATCTCTAGCGCTATAGTAATGTGATCATAATAACTATTGCGAAATCTTAATTTTACGACGTTACTTGCTTATTTCTTGACAGAAAATTTATGTCATTTCTCGCATTTATTACGAACATGGCTTATTCCGGCCCTGCTGAAGCATCGTTGTTGGTACCTGCACCGTCCTTCGACGAAGGTTATGTGACACGATTTGTCTGTTTGGCAGCTAGATTTCTCAGAAAGTTACGAACCGAATTTGATGAAACTATGTGGAAGGATTAAGCAACGCCTGAAAAAAGTGTTTTGATTTTGATGGCGATCCTGATATTTTTATTACCTGACAAATTGCACTGTATCGTAGCAAATTGTGAACGGATTTCGATAGAACTTTACGGAGAGGTGAGTAGTGGTTTAAGACTTTGGACGGCGATCTATTCTCGGCGGAGGTTTGGGATCTTTGATAGCTTCCAGTTAATATCTACAAGTATCAATGTGGTCAATGCGGTGATTGCTGCGTGACTCATTCACACATTTAATCACACTGCTCACGACACACTGATTTAGAGAATGCTTTGGAAAACTGGTCACACTGGATAGAAATCCCCGTACAATGCGATTATATTCACGATTTGTAGATTTACCTGAAGCTGAATAACGAAACCTAAGTATGTCAATGTTGTTTGCGGCATTAAATTACAGTCGCATGCACCGCGCTATTGACTTTTTCATCTGCTCAATATGATTACATTACGTTCGCTGCGAGTTTCCGCACACTGAACGTAGCCTATCTATGCGATTACGTTTCCTATTTGCCTTCGGAAATCGGCAAAGGGAGACGCAGGTGTGGACAGCCAGCAGCACATGGTATGACATTATGAACAGACGAATGAGTATTACCTACCCGTCGGGTTGCACGTGCAGTAGTTATTAGACACTCTAATCGGCTTGGGGTAGTCATATAAGCGCGGCGACTGAAAATGCACGACATGAAAATTCGGCACAAGGAAAATTGCAGGGGGTTGAAACTGCAGGACTGTAAAATGCGAAACAAGTCAGTATGAAACGCGAAAAGACACATATAGCACAAGAAGCCCAGTTGTCGCCAGGGAAGACGCGCTACAGCCTATAGAGTTCCTGTTGTAGTACTAACCTTTAAAATCATCCAAGGTCAGTGATTTTCATGTCATTTGAAAGCCAATATGCGACTTCCCATTAGTGATCAAAAACAACTTAAACCCTATCTCGCACCGTTTAGCCACAGTGACATACGGATAGACAGACGACAACCCGTGCCATACGCCTATAGCTGTGGCGCGTCAATAAAAGCATCATCATTATTGAAAACTGGGGAGTTATTTAACTATTTACCGATGACTTATAATTTGTGCTCTACAACAGTGCCGTATATCTGATGCAGTACGTTCATTTTTTTCCTGTAAATGTTGACCAACTTTTTTACAGCTAAAACAAGCAAATTCATAAGACCTTATAGGGAAATTTCGTTTTGTTTGGATTCCTGTGATAAAATCGAAGCAAACCATTCACATAGACTTGGACTATCAACGCATTTGTACAGTTCCGAAAAAAACATTAGCATTTATTGCGTTTATGTGTTTGACCAAGATACAAGTTACCCCGAAAAAGAACTGCAGGTCGTCGACAATCTGCGGATTCGTCGCAGCCGACTGACGTACATTTCAGATACTTTACTACGTTTGAACAAACTGTGAAATGACCAGCTTTGATGCTGTTAAGGGTTATCAGTTAGACCTTAAAGTCGACCTACAAAAGTTATTTGACATACGGCAATCCAGACTTTTCTTTTTCTTCTTTCTCCGTTCCTGCATTTCCCACCCTGCAGGTTTGTGCCACATTTTCACGTCTTGCATTTTCATGTCGCGCATTTTCAGCGTCCCCGTATAAGCTAGCTGTTCCAGCATATGCTACATTGTAGAAGCCTATATATTGATTGCTTGTTATAAGACACCGTTAGATGCATGTCTATCAGTATGCGAATGTACGTATACTCGTATGTGTAGGCGAGCGCGGTGCCAACGACTTCCGTTTTTCAAAGATCAAAAGTTTATCGACATTCGACAATGAAGTTGAAACAAGACGGTCAGCGTATAGGCCTACTCATACAACGTCCATTGCTTACGTAACTCGTAAAAAAGCACCAGTACTGTCAGCTAAGACACGGATGACTTTGACAAGGTAGGACAAAAAGTCTGAGCTAATGCTCATGAGACGCACGAGAGCCTATAGCAGTTCCTGTTCGCAGGTAATCTTGGTCTATCTCCATCCATTTCGTCGCAATTCACTCTTTTGCAGCCAAAAATCACCAAAAAATCACGTTAAATCAATATTTTTAGGGTTCAAGGCCATTTAAGGTTATCGATGTTGACATTTCTAAGAAGCTCGTCGTCAGTGCTTGTTATGATAAGCAGCATGTCTGTGCCTATCTGCAACCATTTACACGCTAGACAAGCCAACAGCGCATAAATAATTACTTTTTAGAGGGGTAACCCTCTTTTACACCCACATGCTCAGGCCTCCTTGAATATAGAAGGTCCGGACTTGGACCGCTAATATCTACATTCTATGCTAAAAATTTCATTTGCAGGTTGTCTTGGTCTATATCCGGCCATTTCGGCGCAATTCACCCTTGAAATGCGTATCGCAGCCCAAAATCGCGAAAAATTTACTAAAACCTTCTATTTTAGGGGTTCAAGGTCATTCAAGGTCATCAATGTTGACATTTCTAAGAAGCTCGTCGCCAGTGCTTGTTATGATAAGCAGCATGTCTATGCCTATTTGCAACCATTTTCACGTTGGAGGAGCCAATAGCAGCATAATAACGCTTTTTTAAGGGGACGGGGGTGCCCCTGTTTCGCTTCCTCTTTTGGGGGACCCCCTTTACCCAGCGGCATGAAATTTTGTCACAAAATACTAGAGACTCTAAGCTATCATGCGGTGAAAACCCGAAGTCTCTATCTTGCCTGGTCTTGAAACGGTACCGGGTTGTGTCGGACAGACGACAGACAGACAGAATTACGCGCCATAGCTAGCTATGCTAGCCCTCGCGCGTAAAAATGAGAAGGTGTTCGCTGCCAGTTGACCAGAAGGTCTGCGGAAGCGTCACAAACTTTCTGAGCGGGGTCCGGGTGGAGCCCCGGCCGAAAACGACTTGTGACGCTTTAATTATTTTTCGGCACTTTTGCATGAGTGTGAAAACGTAATAAGAGTGTGAATTTTCGCTTGAAATTCTCAGCAATTGGTAAGAAAATGACAAAAATAGGGGACACTTTTTGCACCCTGTAATTAACGACTAGCTTATCTTTTATTTAGTTTCTCATCCAGGTAGCAGAACATCTGCAGAATTAGCTTATGTGGTGCGCACAACTGACGGAGTCGGTCAGCGACGGTCATTGATCAAATTAACAGCGAGCACAGACCAGGTGAGTGGTAGCCTGGCTACTGGAGAAGTGGAGTGGATTCGGTGTGGAAAGAAAAAGACGGCAGAGACGTGCTAACACTTGGCTTTGACTGACGCCGGCTCAGTTACTGCCATATGCGTTAATTGCAACTGACGTCCGCCATTAAGCAAATCTTGCCATCCGACAACGAGATGAAACTTCAGAACTTTAGACAGCACGTTGCACACGTCTTGCGGCCAGAACATATTCTTTCTGTCATTTGTTACTTTTTAGGCCTATGATGCTGCAAAATATGATGGTATTAATAAAGTTGAACATTTATTATGAGTTTTATTCGTGTTTCTTCAGACATATGAGGGTAATATTTAAAAAATTTTTGTGTCTCTGATATCTCTGTTGATGTCTTATTTTGCTGACACTTGTGCTATAGATCACTTTTGCTCCACCAACGAATTCAATTTAGTCAAAGAATGTCCGGTTCACTAAACATTTCTGTTCGTTTTTTCAATATGATTTTTTGTACGAACAAACTTTCTGTTTTGCGGTTGTAGTGTGGCTAATTAGTGTGGTTTAAATGTTGTATCTTTGTTTCATAGATGTAAAAAACTTTTTTGTGTTTTTGTGCTTTTTATAAAAGTTTAAAAACATGTTTTAATGTTTTTTATTATTATTTTTTAATGTTTTAAAAAAATTATTTTTTTTATTTTGTAATGTTTTTTGTGCTTTTTAATGTCGTGTTTTTTGTTTTTGTTGAAACATAAACGTACAAAATTACAAATATGATTTATCTCTCATGGACAAATTGCGTTTAGCTGTTTTTGATCTATACATTCAGTACATTCCGGTTTTTTAGTCTTTACAAATGGTAGGTTTTTGTTTTTAATTATCTGAGTTAGATATTCTTTGCGTGTATAATGGCAAAAAAGTAGCGATTAAAAACATGTGCAATTTAATTTTTTATGCATGTTTTTATTAATGTTTTTATAAAAGTTTAAAAAACATGTTTTTATGTTTTTTTGCAAATCAATGTTTTTAACATCTATGCTTTGTTCTGAGTTAGCCTAGTTTATGTTTGTATGTTTCTTTGCTGTTTCTTTTAATGAAAGTTAGTATTTAGTGCTATCACAAAGTTGACGAAATAAACTTATTAAATATAATACATGTAACAAGTGAAGAAGTTTCTATACCAAAGAGTGTCATTTTTTGGCTTACCCTGTATGATTAACATTGGGGACAAATAACGGTGACTGGGATTGGGTCCCGAGCCAGCTAGAGTGTGGTCTGCGGAAGCGTCAAAAACTTTTGAGTAAATCCTTAAACAGAACGAATAATTTTGATGCATTCACAACATCAAAAACGACTTTTCTGACTCAAAATTGGGCAGCTGGCAGTAATTAAAAGTCAATTTTTTTCCACTCGTGGGCAGTCATTGATAACACTTACTTAAAACTTTGAAAAAGACATATCCCAGTGTCTGTAGTAGATTGACGGCCACGGTGCAAGTGGTTTGCGCGATGCATACATATCGTGTGCATAGATTTTTGTTTAAATTTAACATGCTGGACAATATATTATGTAAGGTGTGCCAGCTATAGTGTAATGTTTATTAGGCCTATTTGAGACTGTTGTACTCTATGTGTATCTGTCATGCGTATGCATTAGTGTTTTTTTCTTTCTTTTTTTGTTTGTTCTTTTTGTTTGTGATGCTATCGAATTTTTCGATGAATAAAGTTGATTATATTTGAAAGAGATTGACGAGTTTGAAGGAAAGCTTGCATCAGAGAAAGAACGATCGAGCGATAAATTTGCAATCAGTCAGTCAGTCAGTCATCAGTGCCAGTCATTCGGCGTGAGAGCAGCGGAGTGGGGTGGGGGAGATAGTGGTTGTGGTGGCCGGTGGCAGTGGTAATCAGGCTCAACTGGGCTTTAATTCGTCGCCGTCTCATTAGCTGTGTGGTCAATGGCTTCGATCGACAGAACGCAATCAACCGCTATCAGCCGAGCGCCACGCCGCATGTAATTCGTCAGGTAACATCAGGCACCGCTCAGACATGTCAGCTGTGCACGGCACACTGCCGCAGAAACGCAGTAGTACTAATCAGCAATACTTTGGTACAAAATTCGAAAAAAATAAAGCGAATTTTACTTACAGCCGCTGTTACACATTAGGCCTACTGAAAACTACGTGCAGTTTGTGTTCAGTTGTTCTGGCCGAGTGTACGACGTAGTCTATCCACGACAAAACCTCAAACGACAAAAACTCATTAATTTTGTACATAGTTGATTAAACAAGTACACACACGTCGGAATCGAGCGATATCTAGATTTAAAAAAATGAAAAGCAATAGAAAGGACAGTGCGTAGAATGTCAGATTGTTGACGATGACATAGGCAGGCCTACAGCATACTGGCGGGATCAGAGATGGTGCAGTTGCTAACGCCAAAAACTATACGGGACACCACAACCATATCACACTTCTAAAAAGTGTGCTGTGGGAAAGCGGTGTTGTGTGAATTGGGCGAAGGTTGGCATTTGTGGTCATCCACACAGTGACACAGCACAAATTTTCTGTCCGCTACTAAAATGGCTTTAAAAGAAGAAAAGGTAAAATTTAGTCATACAGTGGCACTAAGAAATTGTGTTGTTCTTCAGAGAAATGTTGGTAGACATACGACATGCTAATGAATTAATGATCTGGAGAATGTGTTGCTAACAGACAACTGATTTGATGACCGTTTTGCGTGCAAATTGACCGCAAATCAGTCAGCGTCGTAACTTAGTTGACACGAAAAAAACTACTTCAATCGTTGGCATGTAACCTTCGCTTACCGGTAGGGCTGGGGCGAAGGTAGTGTGTTGATTTATATACACTTCTTTCATGTCTGTAGTGATACGTTTTTCATAATCTTGAACTCCCAACGTTTTAACCTCTTTGCTGCAGGGGACCCTTTGACAAGCGTGCACATAACTCGTTGATCAATTAGTCTGTTTTAATGATACGATTGAGTAGGCCTACACGATTTGTAATATTCATGTGTGCAAAAACTGTAAACAAACGATAATTTATTTAACATTGTATGCAAATTTCTGAATGTTAACGTCTAAAGAAGCAAAGAAGCGTATCTTCGTTACCACTACAACACAGTCGCCATAGTTTAACTATGCTTCATGACTTTTGCAGTCAAGTTTAGCTTAATTCCTAGAATAAATTTAGATGACGCACTTTAAGCTTTTCCACAATCGACAAAACCATTGGCAGACAGGTTGTGCGAAACCCCAGTTAAAAATCACTGCCTAAAGTAGTTAAAGCTACTCGTACAGTTACAAAAAAAACCAACGAGGTTAGAATTAAAATAAAAAAATACATGAAAGAGTTTGAATCTCCGTGGAAGACCGTGTTTATAAGACTTACATTATAGGTAATAAGAATCGCAACAATAAAGTGTATTTCCACAGTTTTCCACTACAGCTGCGCTTTGCGTTGCTTTATGTCTGATATAGAAACGCCGATAGTGTTTCTATTTTATAAAGCGCGTTTAAACGCAACGCAACGCGCAGCCGTAATGCCTAGTGGAAACAAACCTTTAATCATTTAAAAAAATTAAAGTCAGATCGTGCTCCGCATCTATGCCTACCGGTATACGAGTCCATAATTCTAATCGTCAACCGGATTGCCACCAAAATGTAATCGATTGTTTTGTGGGCCGTATGCTTAAAATTTTTTAGATATGAATCATGATCGCTGCATGCTAATAACGTTTTTTAAACGCTAATGCTACCAAACGATTAACGCGTCGGAAAGATAAATGCCCTATAGGTCTTTGCGAAAGAGCGATGAAGCAGCAACTACGTCTGACAGATGGTTGTGACCTACCGGGAAATAGCATAAGCATGTTAGCCGCAGCGCTCCGCCTGCGGTAAAACGACGAATTAAGAACAACAGAAAATGCCAAAACGTAGCTAAGCATATGCTGACATCGAGTCCTTGCAGCACTGTCGCACTGTTGAGTAAAGTATTTAGGTACCGTTAATTTTGTCGTTTAGCATCCGTGGCAAAGATTTGTGAAACAAGCAGAGACGCTATTCCTTGGTCTTGACCTTAGAGAGTTGGCCTTCAGGAAGACTGATAATGCCAAAGTGCAATACACGGCACGATAAAAATCCACGGGTAGAAAATGCGGACTGTTATGAGTGACGTTTCAGATGACAGCACCCCTGAGAAACATTCTATAGGGACTGTAGTAGGCCTAAAACCTATTACATTAACATTAACATTTTACTTTGAGGTCATTATTATCGGCAACAAAATTCGTGATTGTGAAAAGTCTAAAATCTGAGTTAAAGCTGTATGCCTAAATCCCACAAAGCTAAAAATCGAACATCTAAAAATTTACCGTGTATAGCTAAATTAAACACTCCAATCACAACTAGGCTAAACAACACTAATTAAATTTCTCTTAAATGAAGCAACTGAACAAGCTCAACTGTTACTTAAGTACGGTCGGCTAAAAATCTCTTGCTGAGATGCGAGTGGGTGGCGCTATGAGTTTCAAATGCCAGCGGCTAAAACACGTGAGTGGCTGGCCAATCGATGTAGGCCTACTTGTGGTTGTAACAAATAACAATTTAATATTTTTATCGAATATCGACAACGATACAAAAACCAAAAAAAAATCTGAGCTAATGCTCATGAGACGCGTGAGAGCCAATAGCAGTTTGTGTTCGCAGGTAATCTTGGTCTGTCTCCATCCATTTCGTCGCAGCTCACTCTTTTGCAGCCAAAAATCGCCAAAAAATCACTAAAACCAATATTTTTAGGGCTCAAGGTCATTTAAGGTCATCGATGTTGACATTTTTAAGAAGCACGTCGTTAGTGCTTGTTATGTTAAGCAGCTTGTTATGTTAAGCAGCATGTCTGTGCTTATCTGCAACCATTTTCACGTTAGACAAGCCAGCAGCGGATAAATAATCACTTTTAAGAGGAGAACCCCTTTTTGACACCCACGTGCGCAGGTTTCCTTGGACCTAGAGAATCTAAGTTCAAAGCTGAAAATTTTATACACAGGTTGTCTTGGTCTATCTCCAACCATTTCGGCGCAATTCACTTCTGAAATGCGTGTCGCAGCCCGAAATCGCAAAAAATTGCTAAAACCCGTTATTTTGAGAGTTCAAGGTTATTCAAGGTCATCGATGTTGACATTTCTAAGAAGCTCGTTGCCAGTGCATGTTATGATAAGCAGCACGTCTGTGTTTATCTGCAACCATTTTCACGTTAGAAGAGCCAATAACGGTAGAATAACGCTTTTAAAAGGGGGGTGCCCCTGTTTCTCCCCCTCGTTCGTGGGGACCCCCTTCATCCAGTGGCATGAAATTTTGTCACAAAATACTAGAAACTCGAAGCTATCACATGGTAAAAAGAAAAAGTCTCTAACTCACCTGGGCTCTGATCGGTACCGGGTTGTGACAGACACCAAGACAGAATTACCATACCTAATACCCGGTATGCTGGCTCTCGCGCGTAATAACTCGATCTGTGCCGTCAACGTTGTGTAAGCGTGAACACTCTGCAGACACGTCGCCATCTGGCGAGTAAGGATTGATTGTTTTTTTACACTACAGCATATTTTTACGCGCGAGAGCTAGCTAGCTTAGCTACGGTAATTCTGTCTGTCTGACCGTCTGTCAGTCACGTCCCGGTACCGTTCCAAGACCAGGTGAGATAAAAACTTCGGGTTTTCACCGTATGATAGCTTAGTGTCTTTAGTATTTCGTGACAAAATTTCATGCCCCTGGGTAAAGGGGGTCCCCCAAACGAGAAAGCGAAACAGGGGCATCCCAAGGCGTTATTCTGCTGCTATTGGCTTTTTCAACGTGAAAATGGTTGCAAATAGGCACAGACATGCTGCTTATCATAACAAGCACTGGCTAAGCGCTTCTTCGAAATGTCAACATCGATGACCTTGAATGACTATGAACCCTCACAATAGGGGGTTTTAGTGAATTTTTCGCGATTTTGGGCTGCCGTACGCATTTCAAGGGTAAATTACGCCGAAATGGCTAGAGATAGACCAAGACAACCTGTGTATGAAATTTTCAGCATAGAATGTAGATATTAACGGTCCAAGTCTGGACCTTCTATATTCAAGGAGGCCTGAGCACGCGGGTGTCAAAGAGTGTTACCCCTTTAAAAAGTGGTTAGACTATTTATGCGCTGTTGGCTTGTCTAGCGTGTAAATGGTTGCAGATAGGCACAGACATGCTGCTTATCATAACAAGCACTGACGACGAGCTTCTTAGAAATATCAAAATCGATGACCTTGAATGACCTGCACCCTAAAAATATTGATTTTGTGTGATTTTTTGGCGATTTTTGGCTGCAAAAGAGTGGCTTGCAACGAAATGGATGAAAATAGACTAAGATTACCTGCGAATAGTAACTGCCATAAGCTCTCGCGCGTCTCATGAGCATTAGCTCAAATTTTTTGTTCTGTTAGGTTTGATAATTTTTATCGTTGCATTTTGTAGTAAACTGCGGAAAAATTTATTATGTATTGATCTGCATTTTCACTTCCATAAAAGCACCTTGCGAAACTTAAATATAGGCCTACAACTTTGCAAGATAGTTATGGGCCTACAATTCAAAAGCGACGCAAAAATCGTTTATTTAGAGGAAGTATACCGGTACATGCAAAATGTCATGTATTTCGTATGCTTAACGTCTAAGCTATGCCAATTAACGTGCTCAAAGTATTCTTCATCATTACGCCACGCAGAGCAGAAAAAACTCCAAGTAGGCCTACGTTGATTAGCCAGCCACTCGCATGTTTTAGCCGCTGGCATCTGAAACTCATAACGCCACCCACTTACATCTTAGCAAGAGATTTTTAGCCGACCGTACTTAAGTAACAGTCAAGCTTGTTCAGTTGCTTCATTTAAGAGAAATTTAATTAGCGTTGTTTAGCCTAGTTGTGATTGGAGTGTTTGTGGGTTATTTTGTTTGTGTAGTTGTATCTTGAGAATTGTGTTAGATATAGTTAAGCTTCTGTCTCTCTGTTTGTCTATAGGCCTATATCTCTTTGTTCGTATAGTTAGTAGCTATTTTATATTGCCTGGCAAAATGACCATGTGCGATGTCTGTTATACTAGCGTTCATTGTAGCTTTCGAGACAGCGTTTTGTTAACATAGCCTGCATGGAACTGTGTCACCTTTGACAAATCGGCGGAAATCGCTTTCTGTCCGTGACTGGAAGTCGAACGCTGGACTTTGGACGTAAGCGGTACAGTCGGCTTTACCTAGCGATAGCTGGGCTTCTTGTTTTAATTTGGATACTTTCGAAATACGTCTTTTCTTTTGTGGCGTATCTGTTTTACTGCAGCGCTACTCCAGCATGATCAGCAAATTATTTTGCTAATTTTGACAAAGCACCTGATTTCAATTAAGTCACTTCTTAAATCAACTATTATAAATTTAAGCATTCACTTTTCATATGCTAGTGCAACTTATTTGAAAATTTAACACTGGAAGTGTCAGTAAAATCTGTCTGTTGATAACTTTCTTCTTATTGGACCACCCGACATCAACCTTTACATATTACATATAAGAGCTTATTCTCACTCTTCTACATCATTTAATCATGCACTACATAAAGCCTACTCAACAATTTGTCGTGGCCATATCAGCCTCAGAATGAAGCTACAGTAATTATAATACTGACAGGTTGGCCATTTAAAGTTTAGTGATGATGAGTCTGCTTTCAAAGCATCGCAATGTTTTGTGTGTTTGTGCATGGCGAACGCACCCGCTGCAAGTTGCAACAGCGGTAACAAAAATCCACGCGCTATAGCAAAACTCTGCTGTAGATATTGAGCGCGCGACCAACCAGTTCAGTGTCAGCTGAGATCATGCCATGAAACAATGTCAAGGGAGACAAGGTTCGGTGGAACTGCAAGCAGCATCAACAATCCGGTAGACTCGCGTGTGATGTGACGACGTGCAACATGCGCTCGACATTACTGTACATCATCATCATCTCTGTCTACTTGTGCTGCAGATGCTTGCATGGACGCCGACATTACACCAGATTCATCAGATCAAGTACGTCTTTTTGCCGCTTTTGCTGTACGCGTCTTTTTGTTTCAATTAACGTGCTGTTTTAATTACTAGCAGGCCTAAATAGACTAATAATGCTGTGATCTTTACGTTTCTTTTCTGTTTAGCGCTTACTTTATGCAAACTGAAGCCACTTGTAATCACTTTGTCACTTTGTCTTTAGTGTAGATTAATGAATACGAAACAAAACAATTGATAATTTTTTGCAATGCACGATAACTGGTAAGCAAGTATCAACCGGTGGTATTGTTTATTATATATAAAAAAAACTGCAAGCAATTCATTTAATGTTGTATAAGCGCTGATGTAAAACGGCAAAAATCAAAAAGTATAAGCACGAACTAATGTACTAGCTTAGACATTTAATCAGTTCTCAGTAGCCAGATATAAACGTCTAAGCTAATGCATAATGTTCGTGCCGCAAAATTCCTGCAAAATTTTATGAACCTTTTTCAGTCGGCAGCTGATTTGTTATGCTTTGTGTGAAAATACAAAATGGTGGCCGTCGCCATGTTAAATTTTATTTTTGTTCTATTTTACAGCATAACTACATGTAGAACGTCAAACTTAGCTCGCATATGCAATTTTGTGCAAGTACGTGCAATAGCAACTAAGTTATGAGCGATAAACGGAATTCAAAATGACGGCGGTCTGGTAGCAGCCGACAACATTACTGCAAAATTTCATTAATCTATGTCAATCGGCGGCTGAGTTATTACTATTGTGCAAAAATCTAAGATGGCGGCGGAAAATTTTGCAAATTTGGCTTAAAATGCCTATGCGGGCCCCCAAAAATCATGTTTTGGGGGAGTTTTGACCCCCAAACATTATTTTTTTTATTATCGAGACCCCCAAAAGGCCCTACTTTACGCGAAAACAAGCGTTTTGAGCCATAAACGGCCGTGATCGATTTTCTGGTGTGACCTGTAGGCGTGAGCAAAAATACAGAAAAGAACATAAAAAGTAACGGAAATGCCCTCCCTACGCAGACCCCCTTCCCGTCGTTCCACATCGACCAAAGTTTGCGTGTGGGGTCGTATTTCGGATATCTTTTTTGATTTCAAGTTTCGTTAAGATTGGTTGAAAAATGTGAGTGCTGTGAAAGGTCGAAATTTCGGCTTTCCCATTGACTTGGCACTTCGCTTATACAACAGCTTGTTGCTATCGCACAAGCCGCGATTTGCATTTAAAGTAAAATATCCACTTTAATGTTGCTTCAAATCTTTAAATTTGACATTACAACATAAATAACAAAAATGTTATTTTGTGTATTTTTTATCTGGATTATGTTTGTAATATGGTATGTTATTATTGTTGACAAATAAAATTCATTCATTTAATTTGAATAAAATAACAAATGTGTAGTGTCATATTGAAGCTTATGCATTTGTGCAGAATAGTTGTAGATATTCACAGCATGTTCAAGTACACATTTTATGCACGTAAGTTTAGCATCTGACAATGTTTTTTAATAAAACGTACAGTACGCCTTGCAATTCAAGGGTACCAAAACGCATGTCTGTAACGAATAGCAATAAAAATCATATTACTGTAATTCAATTTAATAGAGATCGGAAAGAACCCTCATGGCTAGGGTTCGGTTCTGTTCGAGTTCTACCAAACATAAGGGTTCGGTTCGGTTCGGTTTATTTGCAGTTACAAGAAGTAAGAGTTCGGTTCTAGTTCGGTTCTAATATGCTGTGTTTTCGGTTCGGTTCGGTTCGGTTCTATGTGGGTTCTAAAAACGTACATCACATTTCTAAAAAAACCCTGCTGTTTAACCATCGAGTATGCCAAAGTATAATAAGCGATGATCAATCAACACACAATGATATTTGGAAGCCTGTTATAAATAAATCATTCAAAAATTGAAAGGCATGTCTAAAATCCATCCAATAGCGGTCAGAAATGTGACTGTTATAATTGTGATGTGAAGTAACGCCTACCTACAGGGTGCGGCAAAAAAATGGACCCCTAAAGTTTTTTGCTGTTTTATCAGCAATCTTTTGAAATTTTAATTTGAAATTTTACCGCTGTATTCATCAAAACCTTTTACATCTAACTGCCAAGTAAAATGTGATTCTGTTGAAAAACAAATAAATTATAGACTTTTTAACATGACTGCCTGCCAATTTTTCAGCATTGAAAATGTTTAAGCTACAGCACCAATTCAATAACGTCGTTGGAACAAGACAGTTGACTAATAATGATAATAATCAGATGCCAGAATTTCATTGTCACTGTGAATGTTCAAAGTGTCTACTGCCAGCTCCTACCTCCAACGCAAGCCTTCAGTCGCTTAATTTGATAAGTCTTTCACTGCCTTGTCGATCAGTCCTTGTGGCAGGTTGCCCCAGATAACCTGAAGCGCTTCCTTGAGTTCAGCGATTGTTTTCGACTTTGTTTTAAGCTTGCATTAAGCCTCCAACATTGCACCCCACATGCGATAGTCCATTGGGTTTATATTCGGCAAATATGGAGGCTACTGGTCCTTTGTGGTGAAATCTGGACAGTTGGCCCTCAGTCCGTTCCATGCGCTGCGCGCTGTGTGTGCTAGCGCGCCGTCCTGCTGGAAGATGAACCCGGTGGACAGCCGGCGCTTGCTTTAAAAGAACGACCATAATTTAGTGATAATTTATAAACAATATAAATTACTGTTTATTAAAACGTCACTGTGACGTCATCGGCAGTAACGTGTAACCAGTTTTTGAAAATTAAATAGCTTTTTAGCTTGAACATTTTTAATGCTAAAAATCGGTAGGCGGTCATGTTAAAAAATCTATAACTTTGTTGTTTTTCAACATAATCATATTTTACTTGGCAGGTAAATGTAGAAAGTTTCAGTAAATAAAAGCGCAAAATTTCGTATTAAAATCGCAAACGGTTGCTGAGAAAACGGCAAAAAACTTTAGGGGTCCACTTTTTTGCCGCACCCTGTAGATGCACTGATGCTACACCACAATGGTTAAATTTTAAAGAACTTTTTAGAACCCAGGCAACAGGGTTCGGTTCGGTTTGGGTTCTTCATTAACATAAGTTCGGTTCGGTTTGAGTTCTCGGTGTCATATTTGCTTGTGAGTTCTATAGTTCGGTTCGGTTCTATCCAAAATGCGGGTTCTAGTTCGGTTCGGGTTCGGTTCGATTTCCATCTCTACAATTTAAGCAGGTTTTAATCTTCAACAGTTACAGTTACAATTACAGTTACAGGTTACACTTTTCAACAACGTTCTCAGAGGAATCATGCAGTGTAGACTTGTCTGAAAAAATAGGTTTTCAGCTTAGATCGGAACTGTCATTAGTAGGCTTTACGTAGCTTGTTGTTGAGCCGACTACCGACATAATGTTTAAATCTTATTTAATTATGTCTATGCTTTGTATCGATAAACTTTTTTTAATTTCAGTGTTGTGATTTATAAAGCATCGATAAATATTTCAGTATCATGAACAATGGCCTATTATTCTGTGACGTCGCGTTACGACCACTTCGGAATAAATTAAAATTAATAAAAAAAATCAGCTTTAGATGTTTTTGTTATCGTTCGCCAGATGGTGTATATAATGCAGCAGCTCAATAAACGAACCGCGAACACGCATAAAGTACATACAGGGTGGCCCAAAAAAAACGGGGCCACTCTGTTGTATAGCTTCTAACTTCAGAAATACTGCTTAGATCTACACGATTTTTTGCAGAAATCAAGGTCGTTTCATTCTCAACACGAAAACATAAGTTATTGAAATTAATTATGTGCAACAGTGGCGCCACCT
>Ga0209367_1001411_pt1 | contig 29377 bp, 22 predicted proteins | sample WorMetLIZISLAND2_FD_187412 | JGI IMG/M metagenome (GOLD analysis project Ga0209367, IMG submission 187412) | Marine gutless worms symbiont microbial communities from Max Planck institute for Marine Microbiology, Germany - Olavius geniculatus... ...
GCAACATTTAAGGACTTGCACATCGAAAACAGCAAAAATTACAAAAGGTGATATTATTCAGCAGCACATTGACACACAGTCAGTGTGATGCGGGCAATATCACCTTTTGTAATTTTTGCTGTTTTCTATGTGCAAGTCCTTAAATGTTGCCGTTAACAAGTGTATAAACTGATGTTTTGTACACTTATTTCTTACCTGGACGGATCACCGACAATGCAGCTTGTGTCTTAGAATTCATTGACGATATTAGCTTTGGTGAAATGCGACAGATTTGTCTAATCCAACTCACCTGACCGGCATTTAAGCACACTATAAATGTTTACTTACTTACACAATTCAAAAGGTTTAACGGTCTGTAAAACGGCAAGGCAAAGGTACGACCAACAAAAAATGTTGCATGTGAGCGGCCGCAATGTCACTAAACGTAGCACTGGAAGCTAAGCGCTTGAAAATTTTGACATATCCGTCCAAAACGTCATAATAATGCTGTAAAATAACGTCTCTCGTTTGATTGCTCAACCAAGGTCTACCACATAAACACATAAACACTGTATACAGGGTGGGGCAAAAAAGTAGCCCCCTGAAGTTTTTTTGCTGTTTTCTCAGCAACCGTTAGAATTTTAATCTGAAATTTTACAGGATTATTTACTGAGACGTTCTACATCTGACTGCTAAGCGAAATGTGATTCTGTTGAAAAACGACGAAGTTATAGACTTTTTAGCATAAGCGCCTACCGATTTTTCAGCATTAAAAATGTTTAAGCTAAAAATGCTATTTAATTTTTAAAAACCGGTTACTACGTTAATGCCGATGACGTAACAGTAACGTTTTGATAATCAGTAATTTATTTTGTTTAGAAGTTATCCTTAAATTATCGTTCCTTCAAAGCAATCGCCGGCTGCTCACCGGATTCATCTTCCAGCAGGGCGCAACGCCGCGCAGCGCACAGAAATGGCTGCGGGCCAACTGTCCAGATTTCATCACAAAAGACCAATGGTCTCCAAATTCGTCGAATATAAACCCAATGGATTATCACGTGTGGGGTGCAATGTTGGAGGCTTACCGCAAGCTTAAAACAAAGCTGAAAACAATCACTGAACTCGAGGAAGCGCTTCAGGTTATCTGGGGTAACCTGCCACAGGGACCGATCGACAAGGCTGTGAAAGATTTTTCAAATAAGGCGACTGGAGGCTGGTGTTGTAGCTTGGAGCTGGCGGTGGACACTTCGAACATTCGCAGTTTTAATGGAATTCTGGCATCTGATCATAATTTAACTTTGTTGTTTCAACGATGTTATTAAACTGGTGTTGTAGCTGGAACATTTTTGAATGCTGAAAAATCGGTAGGCGGTCATGTTAAAAAGTCTGTAACTTCGTCGTTTTTCAATAGAATTACATTTTATTTGGTAGTTAGATGCAGAACGTTTAATGAAATAAATCTGTAAAATTTCGAATTAAATTTTAAAACAATTGTTGAGAAAACAGCGAAAAACTTTAGGGGGTTACTTTTTGCCCCACCCTGTATATGTATGGCTTTAGTAATTTTTTCGTCTGTTGTACGCTCTTTCGTTATAGCCTCGTGCGATTGCTACTTGGCTGCTGAACTTTCTGGCGCAATTGACGCATTTTTGAGTAGACTGCATCGTTGTGGCTTAGACTGTTCTGTGGCTAAAATCCCGTTTACACGATGAAGCTGGCTGGATGAAATTCGTGAATGTCTGAAATAGCCAGCTCTTCAAACCAGCTCGTCGAGCGTTCGTCGAGCCAGCTTCGTCGTGTAAACGGGGTATAATATTCTAACAGCATCTCAGTTTTTGATAATGTTTCTCTGGATCTTTTCAACATAATTCAGTGGCATAGTGTACACTGTCTAAATATAGTATTACCTTGTTGGGCCGCCGATTGAGCGCCAGACGTGTGTTTTTGTCTCGTTCTTTTTGTGATTTTTATCGGATATAAGCAATAAAGAAATGAATGAATGAATGAATGACCTGACGATAAAAACTCCAGTCAATCGTTACATCCCCGTGGACACTAGTTCCAGCTCCCCAGTTGTGTTTATAGGTTTTTTTAACTGTTTTGTTAGCCATTGTCTTTTTCAAGTTTGTGTACCTTATAAATGTTTATCTTTTGTGTATTTTGCATTTGCGTTTTCTTCACGCATTATAAGATGTATTTTGCTTACTTACTTACTTTGTGTGCGTGTCTGTTGTAGCGGCTACATGTAATGTCGACCAGCAGTATTCGTGCGCTAAAGCAGGTTTTCTCTTCAGCGTTATTACATTTCATCATCATCATCATCAACATCATCATCATCAGCAACAGCAGCAGCAGCATCCCAATTATGACTGATGTGAACGCGAACAAATTATTCTCAGTCAATCGACTGAGATCGTGATAATCATAATCATAAATGTTATAGTGCCCACTCTACGTCAGTGAAGACTAATGAATGAAGAAGATATGCTATTAATTACCCTATCGGTATACATGTAGACCATTCCAACGACCGCAACCAGTAGTGAACTTGTGTCAAAAGAAACGATAGAAACTTGCTAGGCTGAGAATGTCATTTAAATTTATTGCTATTTGACTGAGTTACGAAAGAAAGAAATAGGTTGTCTTTTTATATGAACACCGTGTAATAGCGATCTCTCTTTCTCTGTACGGAGTAGACCTGTAAGCGAGAGCGAGAGCGAGCGGTAGCGAGTGAGAAACGGCACGAGCGAGAACGAGCGAGATTTTTCCCGTGAGCGAGCGACAATACATACGAGCGAGTCGAAGCGAGCGAAATTTAAAACGGCACATGAGTTTTTACGCGCGACAGCATGCAATGCTTTGCGCGTCTTAGCTATCGTCGAGGCCTCTGTCTGTCTGTCTGTCTGTCTGTCCGTCAGTCACACTGTACGATTGTATCAAAACGCTGCAAGCTAAAATTACAAAATCTTCATCGTCGGCTGCCACAAATTATTAGCCTCTAGACCTATTTTCAGGATCCGTAAAGCTTTTCCAGAAATTCCACAGGGGTCATCCCGATCGAATGCGTTAAATGAGTACTTGAGTAGGGTGCGAAACATTGGAGATTTTGAGCCAAATATAAGTCGCCGTATCTCATAAACGGTGAAAAATGGCCGAGATTTATACTGATTGCTAATAAGAAGTTTCATAAGCTCTTTCGATTTACACAAAAATCAATGACTTTGAACGACCTTGAAACCCAAAAATAGAGGGTTTGAGGTCGATTGTTCCATGCCTAGGTTGACTCACGGTTTTCTAACCATAAATTAACTTAACCACTCGGGTTAACCTCGCGCACATTGTTTCACGCCAAATTTTGGCGTGAAACAAAGCGCCAGGTGTTAACCCGAATAATTCCCCGAGTTCCAAGTTAATCTCGTGGTCAACCGTAACCCGTGCATGGAACAGTCGACCCTTGGTGATTTTTTGCGTCTTTAGACATATATAGGCTCTAGCGCACATATCGAAAGTAAATATTGCGCCGAAGGCAACATGCATACGTTATGAAATTTTTTGCATTAAACAAAAATTTGGCAGTTTTAGTATCGACCCCTAGGTTTAAGGAGACTTCCACCACTTTCAACTTGAGTATCACACATTCAAATGTGAAGTACGCCAACATTGGAATCGACTTCGACGTGATTTAATGGAGATCACGTCTTCTGCAAAAAATCTGAAATAAAAAAAATTGTACTTAATCCACAAGGTGTGACAAAATAGTAATCCACTGTCGTATTTTGCAAAATTTTAAGCAACCACATAATGAAATTTTCCGACAGAACTTAACATATTCTCGCTAGTCTCGCTGAGCGAGAAAAGCGAGCGAGATTTACCTACGAGAGAGCGAGAAAACGGCTGGTGAGTCGCTTACAGGTCTAGTACGGAGCTATCAGACGTGACATTCTGCAGTGTTCAAAGGCACTGTGGTCTGTCTCGTAGGCCAACTTGATCACGTACATGTACACTGAACACTATACAGCGACGTCGTCGTAATACTCGGCCAATACGAATTACATCGATCCACGGACCGACCGACAGAGAAGCTTCGCTGCAGACACAGCGCCACAAGCCGCTTGGTCTTTTGATCCACCCACCCATATGCGACCAGCCGCTGATCCCATGTTCCACTGGCTTCGATCTGTTGTCGATATATTGTACGACAAGTCTTAGCTTAAACTTACATCAAATCACGATCATACTATTTTGTAGTCTACATTGTGTGACAACGATACGCATGTCTGTTTTTCGGGCTTCCATATGCTGCGACAAGAACTCGTTGACTAACGAGACGGTAAATTTGAGATAGAAACTAAATTTATTGAAAGAATCGTCACTGTGCAGCACCGTAGTAGTACTGACGTTATTTTAAAGGCGATGTGTCCTGTAGCTCTGAAACCCCTGTGGAGATTGGCACAAAATTCGGCAACAGCGATTATGTCCACGACGTGACCCCACAACATTTGCAACTATTAGACGCATTTTGGCTATTAATGCGTCCAAATTGCATCTGCGAAAGCACCGAACCCCTCTGAGGGAGGTTACAGGGCTTCTAAATTTTCTAGCTGGTGGGAGGGGACTCGCTGCGACGTTGCCCCTACCCGAGTATCCTCATCTGGTTCTCGGCATTCGGCTTTTAGGAGTCAGAACTGCAACCCCAAGAAAATCTGCGGGCTACGCCACTGATGTTGGTTCACAGGAAATCGAAAACGTGGGCATTGGCGTTAACAACGGGAGACAGTTTTGGATGTGTTCTTGTCGCATCTGCGTCGCGTCGCTTACATCTGCAATAAAGCAGATCATTACTCGTCGCAACACCGGCTCTGCGCACGCTATATTACGTACCACCAAGGCGCTATACTAGTAGGCCATACTGTAGTCACTGACTGCAGTGGGTCATTGGTCAATAATCTCAGTGGACTGCCGGTGTCCACATTAAAATGTTTTCCCTATGAAAAATCCGCTCGGAAAGAGATAATCACAGAATTGATAGATCTTCCCTTTATTGAAATATCGCCGGCCTCATAAAAAGTTTCTCCATTAGGCCTATAGGATCGCGCCCCCCCAGAAAAGTCTCCACCGGCCGACAGTTTACCAGTAAAAATCCGTCCCGTCCAGGCGGCCGCCGGGCAGGGCGGATTTTTGATACTTTTCTGGGGGGCGATCCTATAATGGGGCACCGGATCGGCGAACTGTAGTGGGATGAAAGTAATTCGGTTTAACGCAACTTGACGCAGAACAGAACCGATCGCTCGTCGATACCGCGCTGCCGCGATAGACTTAGATATCGACCGGCTGTTTTCCCATCTTCCAAATCAAAAATCGATTGTCAAACCGCAATAATTGTACGTCGTCAAAGAACGCATTAAGCTTCAAAGTAATTTGGTGAAGGCGGAATCGATTAACGATGCTGCCACCTGGTGAATCACAAATCATTTTTCGTAATTCGGAAGCATTTTACGACCCTTAAATCGTCCCTTCCCCTGGGGTCAGGGACCCCATCTAACACAATAATCTCACTGCATCCACAAGTGTATCTGCCAAATGGCATCGACATCCATAGAACGGTGTAAGCAGGATGCACAAGTGTGACAGCCAACAGACCGCGCTGTGGAGAAATGTGTAGCTTTAGCCGGAATCGTTTGCGCTACATCAATTCAATCTAATAAGAAAGCATTCTACGGTTTATGGCGTGGTGTAGCGGTTAACGCATTGTGTCGAGTCAACGAAGTTACTCTACGCTGGGCCAGGTTAGTACTTGGATGGGTGACTGTCCGCGGGCTGGTAAACCATCTCGGTACGTAACCAGCCACCCGAGTCGACTCAGCCGTCTACCCTCCACGGGATGATAAAATGAGTATCAGCCCTCCGACCGAATAGTAATAAATGGCGATGCTAAGTGTAGTCATTATTTATGTTATAGCTGCCAGTTTAGGTGGATCTATGGCTGAAGTTTATTAGCTTGGTACAAAGCCTGCGGCGCTGTGCTAGTGCTACATTCATCAAACGAACCGGGTGAACTCTCACTGTGACTTTGTCATGATGATAGCAACATAAACATTGTCGTTTCTACTTCCGTTACTATTGCAGCTTCAGCACTGTCGACGTTGCTAGGTATTCATGTCAACTGAGCTTAGCTGCAATAGATGTAGTCCACAGAGCTGTAAATATAAGTTCAGCGGGATGTAGCCACATAGATCTTTATAGACTCAGTTGATTAGTTAATAAGTAAATTTTTCTGCTTCAGTAGCTTGAGAATACCTTTAGATCGCATCGCGTTAGAATAAACATCGTGAGTTAAAAAAACATGACACTAAACTTTTGTCTAAGCGTATGTTTTGCATGTCCGGCACAAGTCCATGGAGGAACTACGAAAACACATGGAAGATCTATTACAGATTTTCAGCATCTCATGTTGTACAGTTTGCTGCAAAACTTGTTGTCCAGCAAATACACGACTAATCGAAGTAGTGGAATTTGCACTTGACGAAATTAGTGAAAAATCGCTGTGAATCGATCTATGATCTATGATCATAGTCTAGCTATTGTTATGGGATCAGTTTACGAGCATCTTCGTTCGGTGGTCCAGGTTCAACTAATACCTCATCGATCGTTCACCTCACACGCGGTAAGACAGGATGGCTAAATAGGTGAGGCGAAGTGCCCGACAGTTGCTGGGCAGTCAAATAAGATTCAGTGTAAAAACAGATGTCTTATTTTTCAGTTCATAAACAGCTAAATTTGTTGCGGCTGGGGTCGTGTGCCTTTTCCAATTCAGCGCCGGTTGAAATAAAGTAAGGCTGAGTCTGTGGTTTTGTAGGTCTATTCAAGCATTTCATAGTTAATTATATATAAAAAAAAAACTGCAAGCAATTCATTTAATGTTGTATAAGCGCTGATGTAAAACGGCAAAAATCAAAAAGGATAAGCACGAACTAATGTATTAGCTTAGACATTTAATCTGTTCTCAGTAGCCAGATATAAATGTCCAAGCTAATGCATAATGTTCGTGCTTATACTTTTTGATTTTTGCCGCTTTACATCAGCGCTTATACAACATTAAATGAATTGCTTGCAGTTTTTTTATATATAATATTTGCGGTTTTATTAAAGTTTGAAAGGTCACTGAACAGTTACTTTGTACACAACAACAACAACAACTACTACTACTACTGCCTCCACCATCTTGGATTTTGTGATTTGTTTAATATAATGGGCGACAGCACTTTTTGACTTAGACTTTCGCTGAGACTTTCGCTGAGCCTAAACTTCGGTCTAAGTACCTACTTACATGTAAGTCAAAAAGTGAAGTGATTTCGCTGAGCAAAAACATGGCGACTAACACGAATAGTTTAGTAAATTAAAACAGTTTGGCACCAAAAATAAACGCCGTAATGGCTACACAATGACGTAAGACGTTACTTAATTACGTCATTTGCGTGCGCGGCGCAATTAAATAAGCAAGTCCAAGCATAACTGGTTGATTTATTTCCTGTCAGGTTTACCGGTTTTCCGCCATTTTTAGTCGTTTAGTTGAACTTTGGTCTAAGTACAGACTTTAGCGATTAGCTTTAGCTTTGGCTCAGCGAAAAGGCTCAGCGAAAGTCTAAGTCAAAAAGTGAAGTCGCCCAATGGCAAGCCTGTATGTGGGACCGCAAATTTAGTCTACATACCAAATTTTATGCAGATGGGTGAAAAAGCAGTATAAGTGATGAACGACATTTAAAATGGTGACCAACGCAATATTGAATTTACTACTTTTCTCGATTCTGGTCACATGATTTATTTCCAGTGGCAACTAACCACATTCCTGCAAAATGTTATGAACCTTTTTCAGTCGGCAGCTGATTTGTTATGCTTTGTGTTAAAATACAAGATAGTGCCCGTCGCCCTGTTAAATTTCATTTTTGTTCGATTTTATAGTATAACTATGTGTAGAACGTCAAACTTAGCTCGCATATAAAATTTCGTGCAAGTACGCGCAATAGCAACAAGTTATGAGCGAGAAATTAAATTCAAAATGGCGGCTGCCGCCATCTTGAATTTATTATTTTTGTTCATTTTGGTCAAACGATCCATTTCCGGTAGCAGCCCTCTACATTGCTGCAAAATTTCATTCATCTACGTCAATCGGCGGCCGAGTTATTGCTGTTTGTGTAAAAATCGAAGATGGCGGCCGCCGCCATCTTGGATTTTGATTTTGTTTAATATTTTGGCATACCTGCATGTAGGACCTCCAGGGTAATACACGTGCCAAATTTCGTGCAAATATGTGCAATAGTAAACGAGTTATGAGCGATAGATAAAATTCTAAATGGCGGCCGCCGCCATCTTGAATTTATCATTTTTGTCGATTTTGGTCAAATGGTCTATTTCACGTGGAAGCCCTCTACCATACTGCAAAATTTCATCCATCTACGTCAATCGGCGGCTGAGTTATTGCTGTTTGTGAAAAAATCCAAAATGGCGGCCGCCGACATCTTGGATTTTATTTTTGTTCAATATTTTGGCATATCTGCATGTAGGACCTCCAGGGTAATACACATGCCAAATTTCGTGCAAATATGTGCAATAGTAAACGAGTTATGAGCGATAAATGTAATTCAAAATGGCGGCCGCCGTCATCTTGAATTTATCATTTTTGTCCATTTTGGTCAAATGGTCTATTTCCGGTGGAAGCCCTCTACGCTACTGCAAAATTTCATTCATTTACGACAATCGGCGGCTGAGTTATTGCTGTTTGTGCAAAAATCTAAGATGGCGGCCGCCGCCATCTTGAATTATAATTTTGTAATGCTAGACCACCCACGAAGTCCATTTGTGCACCTGAAATTCCCCTTTAAATTTCGTGTTGATCGAGCACGTACTTTTTGAGATATCGTGATTCGAAAATTTCGCAAATTTGGCTTTGAAAGCCTATTCAGGCCCCCCCAAAATCAGGTTTTTGCGGAGTTTTGACCCCAAACATTATTTTTTATCATCGAGACCCCCAAAAGGCCCTACCTTACGCGGAAACACGCGTTTTGAGCCATAAACGGTCGTGATCCGTCTTCTGGTGTGACCTGTAGGCTTGGACAAGAATACAAAAAAAGATAGAACACAAAAAGTAACGGAAAATGCCCTCCCTACGCAGACCCCCTTCCCGTCGTCCCACATCGACCAAATTTTGCATGTGGGGTCGTATACCGGATATCTTTCTTAGTTTCAAGTTTCATTAAGATCGGTTGAAAAATGTGGAAGCTGTGGAGGGTCGAAATTTCGGCCTTCTCATTGACTTGGCACATCGCTTATACAACAGCTTGTTGCTACCGCGCAACCCGTGAAAAACAGAACAGGTCTAAACTGCCACTGTTGTAGAAAATGCCATTAATTTCGGCTTTATTACACTTACGATAATCCAAATATATGGATCAATTTTAGAGGTTACTACATAGTGGCTCATCAGAGCTAATTTCAGAGGTCGTTTTCGTTTCCCGTGAAACGGGCTTGTTAGCACTGTTATTAAGCGACATCGTTCGTGCAGCGAAAGCGATTCAGCCTACATCCTACACATTTCTCTGTTGCGTGGTCTGTCGTTTGTCTGTCACATTCGTGCATTTTGCTTAAACTGTCGGATAGATTCGGATGTCATTTGGCCGCACAATGGTGAGTCCATTGACATTAAGTCAGATGGGAGTCCCTGACTCCCAAGGGGACGGAGGGATTTGGGGTCTGAACCGCCACCCAAAGCATGCAATTACTTCCGACTTACGAAAGGTCATTTATGATTTACCAGCGATGCCGCCCTTTGTCAAACCACTTTCGTACGTGCTTGCTACAAAACCTTGCAGTACCAGTAGTTAGTTACACAGGAAACGTTCGGTCGGCATTTTGCGCTGTTGTTCAGTGCAGAAGCATGCATCGACGTCGAGTTGTTTTTTTCCACCGAGTTCAAGAGATCGAGTTGAGATCGGTCGGTCTCTGATCATGCGATGAATCCACGTCTTTAGTGCATTGTTTCGTCTGTAGCGACAACACTGCTGGAGTTGGTAATCCAGTACCACTCTAGACAGTGGTGTAACATACTTAAACCACGCACAGACTACACCGAGGTTTGGTTTATGAGTGACGCACGACTGCAGCGGAAAGTTGTTAAAACAGTAGACTACCAGTGTGAGCTGAGTCTGGTTTAACGTGTATGTGGACGTAGTGGCGAACGATCGTCTGTCATATCTGTCGGGCGGTGGTGAGTGCATCGCCAAGCCGTACGTCCAGTTCACGCACCTTTGTTCGGTCAACAACTACCTGCCGACCGTCGACTTCTGCTGCTGCTCGCTCAGCGATGACGTCACGGGCACCGGTGATCACGTGGTGCACGAGGACGAGCCTGATTGGTCGTCAGGGGGCGCTCTGTGCTGCCGCTATCACCAGGACTGGAATCACTTCCGCTGTCTCGACGTCGACGACGCCGTCAGGCTGGCAGAGTTAGTACGTTCACGCCATAGACGCTAGTTAAAACATAAACTTTCGAATAACACATTAAAAACATGTAGGGCTTATTAGAATTTATGAAAAACAGTTTTAAAACTTTTTCAATATCAGTGGTTCGCATACAATCTCCAGTTACCCCGATCTGTTCTGCTCATGGCAGGTCATGGTAAGGTAACGGTTAGGACGTTGGACTTGTGATCGGGAGGTAACGGGTTCGACTCCCGGTCGGATCACTATAAAGTTGTTACTACCTAAATGACTTAGGTCAACTCATCTTTTTTCCCGGAATAGGCAAATCTAGTACCAGGCTGCGGTTTGTCTGACTAGGGTTATGGCGGGGCGCGTTTACCCGTGGTCGGTTTATTATGGGGCCGTCCTTCCTAGAAGGAGGCTCCATTATGTATCGATGCTGTCCGTCTGTCTGTCTGTCTGTCTGTCTGTCCGTCTGTCTGTCCGTCTGTCCCGTGCCTACTTCTTTTTACGTATCGTTTTAGGTACGTGAGCCTTAACTCGTACGGAAAACGAAATTCCCATAGTGAAGATAGGGAAATTGCAGGGACGTACTCAACTGCAAGAACGGCCCCATAGCGGGCGGCCCCTCAACGGCCGCACCCTCTTGTTTATGATGCAGGTGATGCTCCGTAGCTATGCAATTAAACGCTTTTACCGTGAAGCTAATGACAAGTATAAAGCAGTGTAAATTAATGACCCGGGTGGTGCTGCAGGATGCCTCGGACAAGATAGTATACCAGTCATCCTATGAAAAGTATTGCTGCGAACATCTTAGTTCATCGCTAGAACACTATAGGTGCGTTCTCACTGCACGCGTTAACGCGCGTCACGCCGCGTAATGCGCATCACGCGCCTTAACGCGCGCTAAACGCGGGGACATTCTCAAGTGACTGTTCAATTAAGCCCTACCTCACCCTGGAAAAGCGGATATAACCAATTCAATTGAGATGGTCCCGCTTCAGCGCGCGTTAAGGCGCGTGAAAACGCACCTTAAGAGTGCACGTTTAATATAGAGGCCTAGAGGCCAGTGTGTCACGTAGACATCTCTATAATAATTATGCAGGCGTCACAGCAGTGTGACATTTAATACACGGAGAGAGAGAGAATCAGTCGGATATTGAGTCGGGCGCGGGCTGACGACGACGACTTTCATTATGCATCATACACAAGTGACAAACGAACCGTCGCAGATGCACGGTGAAACGAGTCTGCGTGCACAATAAGTAAGTAAGTAAGTAAGTAATCTGGTACACAATAATGTCCTATACGACATTCCAGTCTGTAACTGGTCGAAATTGCAGCCTGGTGCGAAGCGCAGTACTGAGTCGCTGGATTATGGTGATATTGTGCACCTCGTGGAAGGAAATTAATACCGCATGTAGACAACAGGTAGACAGCAAACCAGATCCTTCGGACTTGCTGCGAAAGCCCGAGACGGTGCCCGACCATCTCCTGATTGGAAACGCGCTTGTGGTCGACCTCCCATTACCTGGATCCAGCAGATCTGCCGGGACACGGGAATATCAGAGACCGACGCTCTGCAGCTGGCAGAAGATCGCTCGTTTTGGCGACAAATCGCAACGGCGGGATGCTACGGCTGAACGCTTCGCGTCGTGATGATGATGATGATGTAGACAACATTTTAATAAGCTTACTAGCCGGGTACCTCATGTAAGGCGGGTGGAAAACCTGTCCATCAAAGCCGGAAGTTTTTCGTCGCGGTATTCGGGTATTGGATGTGTGCTTTTATTCCTGTGCGTGTAATATGATACGCTAAGGGACAGTAATTTATTTTCATTGTATCCAAACGAACACACAAATTCCAAAACCCCGTCTTTCCGGTTTTTGTCTTCTGCATAAATGACGAATGACATGACCGAGTTTTAGAAATTTAACTGTTTTCTCCATAAAATATAAAAACGGTCTTACCAAGGTTTTGGAATTTAGCTGCTCGATAAATGCGTAGGCTTACAGAGAAATAACTGTAGCGTAAACGCGATGTAATAATTCGTTTATACGTTTTATTTATTTATTTATTTTAGAGTTTCGACGGAGTCCGGCGCAGTCGACAGCTACTTGCCGCTACCGATGAGCGTGTTTGTGCCGGCTGCGCTCAGCCTTGTCGCCCTGCTGGTGTGCTGTTTGAGCTGCTGTCTGCGCTGCTGCGGCTGCTGCAGCTGCTGCGCCGCGTCACGTGAACATCCTTGAGAGTGAGGAGGCTGAGTGCAGTAGCCGCATGGTGTCACGTGAACATCAGTCGTTACTGAACGGCACCATCGCTTCCGCTCAGCACCAGTCACAGCGTAAGCTCCATACTGGCGTACTGCCGCCGACGTCATCAAAATCACTGTAGTTTGGGGCGACCATTATCTTCCCCCTACTATTTGGTATAGGATTTGGAACATTTAGAAAATTCTGTTGGAACAATCTTTTAGCTCACCTTGGATAGTTTAAACGGCTGCTGAAGACATTTTTAATCCGGTGTTAAGAACGCGGCGCATTTTGGCTAACTGCTAAAATGCACCTCTTAAGTAATTTATACTTACTTACTTTTTTTCTTTTTCCTGATTAGTGCATTTTAACGAGCATCTGGACATGTAACGGTCAAGATCTGCTAGCTTTATGTTCGATTCTGTAGCGATGGCAATGACCGTGTTTTCGACTGGTCGATGTTTATTAATCGTACTATTCTAGTTTTTTTTCTTAAACAGTCTTTAAAAGAAATACGCAGAGTTATATTGTCATTTGTAAATGTTAGTTCATAAAAACTTCTTTATTTTCCCTCCATTTTTTTGTTTTTTTTTCTGTTTCCATACATTTTCGTTGTCTTTCTTCGTCTCCTCCCTTGCATTTCTTTCTCCGTTTTTTCCCGTTTCCTTTCTTTATCTTTTTTAGATGCTGCGATGGAAAAATTGGTTTATTCCAATATGCCAAAAAAAATTGCCAGAAATCGACGACGCCCCCAGAACAATTTGGCCCTGGGGCCCACTGCTCGCCACGGTGTCGGCGGGCTCTCATGTCGTGTTTAGTCGTTAATAATAACTGCACAGTATTGCACGGTCGTCGAAACGGGGCGACTGAAAACGCGAGACCTGACATCGCGAGACTGGACAACGTGAGACCATGTAGCAAGGGTGGACATCGCGAGACTTGTTTCAATGTTCGAGTATCTACTCACTAATAAGTTTTTTTGTTACTATGAATAATATTCAGGCAAAAAGTGTCCAGGGTGGGTGGGCATAGTCTAAGAAAAAATGCGAATTACCATAGTGATATCTGTACGGCAAACAGGGCATCCTGCAGCCATTTCTGGCACACGCATGGCACACGGTTCACAGAAGCGCGCATGTCCGCACGGCACCAATGCGAAGCCAGCGCGGTCATTTTAGTTGTCAACGGACAGTTTTCTGATTTCTATACTCAGCAGTAATAATCCGTCAAGAACTATTCAGTCCCTCTGTTCAACCGCTGTTTGATCTGGTGCTTAAACTAGCCTACATGGTCTCGCGTTGTCAGGTCTCGCGATTTCAGCGTCCCCGTCGAAACACGTCGTCTCGGCTCGGCTCAACTCGGCTGAACTCGGCTCAAATCGGCTCGTGCGTCCGGCGTCTTGTAATTGAACTTAAGCCGTCTGCCGTCCACGGTGCACGCGGATTTATAGTCTATAGGCTCATGCATCATCGAACGATAACGATAACGATAACTTGGTTGAACGTTGGAAAAAATCTACAATAAAATTAAACAGTCAGTCGAAATGTAAACAAAAAGCAGTCCAAAACACGTTTGCACCAGTGACGTAGGGCTTAGAGCTGCATCGGGCGCAGATACACCCCCAAATGATTAGCCACGTTTTTCAAGCAACTTGATTAAACACGCGTCTATTTATCACAGCGAAGCGACATTTTGCAGCCATTTAACGCGTTTTACGAGCTCTTACTGCGTCCAAAATGGATTTGCGGACCCCTAATTGGTGGAAAGAGAAGTGAACTAGCACAGCTCTCAACCACCTGGCAAATAAATTATTACTAGCATATAATGTTGTTGGTGCAGGGTTATCGGACAGCGTGCTCGACGACAGTCACGTGACCTGCAAGTCGGTACCCAATTACTGTGACGTCATTGATGACAATATGGCTGCGCCCGACTGCCACCACCACCGCCACCATCAACCGCTGTATCAGCATCATTACGACCAGTATCATCAACACTGGACCATAGCCCCGCCCCCGCCGTCGTACAGCTCGACCAATTGGCGGCCGCTGCAGCCCACGGCGCCTCGCACGGACTCCGCTCAACGTTGCGATGACGTCATCGTGACGTCACCGCCACGCGTGATTCGTCACGCCGTCGTTGATTCGGCGACGGTCAACAATGGCAGCTGCTGCAACAATCAGGATGCGATGATCGTACAGTCGTCACTTGCGCACGATTGTTTGCTTGCTCCTTCTCCTATTACTACTACAACTTGTCCACAATGTCGACGACAAACGCCGGCCTGCGTTTAAAGTACACACACACATAACAGAATTATCATCGTTTATTATGCCTACGACAGCATTACACCGAAAGTAAGAATTTTAGGCGAAATCGCTCTAGCGCAAACGATTTCGCCTTTAGCCACCCATTACTTCGTGGCGTGGTCTGTCGGCTGTCGTCTGCCACATCTGTGCTTTCTGTTTGAACCGTTCCACACGATCTGCATTCCATCTGGCAGATACACTTGCGGCGTTCAATAACATATGACATGTTAGATACAGGTCCCTGGCCCCAAAGATGGGGACTGGGGAGGTTGGGGGAGTTGTTGAACCCCCAGCCATAAATTGCACTTACCTACTTATGATTCACCAGGGGGCAGCACCGGTCGGCGATTTCGTTTTTTGCCGAATTACCTGGGTAATTGCTTCTCTACGTGACGTGGTGTCAAAAGTGAGAAATAACCAAGGTCATCCATTGTGGTACCGGTTGAAATACCATACACGATTTAAATAGGGGCTGAAAATTCTCTATTTTGAGAGAATTTTTGAGCAAAAATGAGCTTTTGAGCACCCATGATCTCTCTCGGAAATTTACAACAATTTGTCGAAAAATTGCAATTTTTTGCTCCTTTCCCTTACTTTTATTAACCCACAACGTCGCTGACTTTCGCCACCATTTTTTGTTTCTTTTACGCAATAAAGCCAGGTAACAATTATGCTCTGTTAACATTATTATTATTTATTACTATTTATTGTTAAATTAATGAATCGCGTGAAAGCGTGATCACAATACTTGAATAATGTATGCAACAAAAAAACAGTTCATCAGTCAGAATAAAAAAACTACCGTAGCTAGAAAAACACACATTATATCAGAGTTGGTGAAATGTAAAGAGGTACAGTTAGCCTAATAGCATTTGCTAAAAAATCACTGACGGTCTATTAATGAACATGTTTTGTGTAATTCAGTTTTAACATAGGCATAATATATCAATAAACCATATCCCAACACTGGGAATACATTAGCCTGTAGAATTAGCCAAAGATATATAAGATATGATGGAGGCAATTATTATCATGGGCATCAGTATGTCGGTTTAACGATCTGGCTAAGATTGCGCCAAATTACGCACATCGCTGCAATTGCACCCTGATTATCAACGACAACATCAGTAAACAAGTAAAACTCTCGCTCAAAGCTCAGTACTTCTGGTGGTTATCATTCACGCAAAGCATAACGCAAAAAAACCGTGTGACCTTGACCATTGAGTTGACTTATGATCTTTTTATCTAATAGGCTTCTGAAGGTTGTCGAGGTAAATTTTCGTGCAAAATTCATCAAACATATGAGTCACCTTGTTGATAGAAAAGCAAAAAAATTAAGCAACAGTGCTGAAAACAATACTACCATCGCTTTCGTGAGCAGTGATATTATTTGCACTCTTAGACACTTAGCTATCGATATAGCCATTAGTAGGCTAGAACTTAGCAATTACGCCTACCGGAAAGTACACTAGCTGTCCCGAGAAGCCCCAGTCCGACTGGTTCGAATCAACCAACCCCTTCTCTCAGTCTGAAAAAGTCTGGCTAAGGAGCCGGGCTTGGAGTTGATTACTTATTTTCGCCAAGTGAATGGAGTGAATGGCGGAGATTATGATTTCATGCGATGTGTGTCCGTGTATCTGTACGTCCGTGAGCAGCGGCGTGACGTCATCGCTGTCGCCTGTATCCAATAATGACGCCACGTCACTGTGACGTCACCAGCAGCAACGTTTCCAGCGAGAACCATCCATGAGCGCTATACACTGTGTCCAGAAAAAAACTATCCCCTAGACACTTAATCCTCAATAAATTGCTAAAGCGATCACCAAATTTTGTTGAAAATATTATTTCTTAACGGAGTTATATACATGTATTGTTGAATGTCGATAACAAATATCTCCGTTACCAAATATGGCGTTACATATTAAGTAAACCCTTTTGTTAAATGTACATTTGCTTAACTCCAACAAACAACAACTGATTCTAACAAATTTCTACGTCGATAACGCATCATTGGCTGGCAATCAAAACGCCAAATTTCAGTTAAATCTATCAAAGCAAACAATAGCTGCAGCGGCTTTTGTGAGGTCACCTCAAAACACTTCAGTTTCAGGTCTTTGTGGATAACGTTATTCACAAAGACTTGAAACTGAGGTGTTTTGGGGTGACCTCACAAAAGTTGCTGTAACTATTGTTTGCTTTGGCATATTTCACTAAAAGTTGGCACTTTGATTGTCAATAAATGATGCATCGTTGATGTAAAATTTTGTTAAGATCAGTTGTTGTTTGTTGGAGTTGCGCAAATGTACAATAACAGGGGTTTACTTGTGTAACAGAGACAATTAATAGATCTAACTCCGCTAAGCAATAATATCTTTAACTAAATTTAATGTTCACTTTAGCAATTTATTGGGGATTTAATGTGTAAAATTTTATTTAAATTTGTTTAGATTTGACATTTTTATTGTACGATACCTAAGGGGTTAGTTTTTTTCGGACATAATGTAGTTACAGCTATTAACATTAGGAAAGACAGAACCTTAGTAAGTGAGTTTATTATTAACATCAAATTTCAAAAATGCGTTTTAATTACTATTTTGTAAAAAAAAATCCACTTGGCAGATATATGCACTCTGATAAGCGTTTTTTTTGGTTGTAAAATTGGCAGTTTATTGCGCGCAAGAGTTAAAGCTGTTTACGCTGTTCGTTATTTGATAATGCATCCAGTAACGGCAAATCTGGCTCGAAATGAGTGCATCATCAGCCTGTTTGTGCGCAGTAAATCATGTTTTGTCTCCACGAGACAATTATTATAAGAGAATAATTCTAATTGCTTGTCTCGCCGTCGTGCAGACGAATGCTAGCGGTACATACGTGTATGTGGGCGAGGCCAAGGACGATAAGGTAAGAGTAATAATATTATGTAAATTACCAATGTACCGCGCCAGTTGATACCAGTCTAAACGTCTCAGCTGACTGACTAATTGCCCGAACTCCACTTACTTCGATTTGTGGATGATTTGTTCCATGAATAAGCTGCACCATAACTCCACGACAATTCAAAAGTTTGCAGTAAATGCGAAAGAAGCAGGGGCAAATTAAAACTCTTCCGGGAACTGAGAATTTTAACATAGGCCTAAATCGAGACACTTTCCACTGCCTAAAATCTGCAATATGAATAAAATACTAAAACCTGTTATAAAAATATAAAAAAAAATGCTACCGATAATTTCAAATGCAATATTTGATAAAAAAAGTTTTAATATGTGTTGGTAGTTGCCTTACTGTTCTCGAAAAGTCCAGTTCTGTTGAGTTTTGCAGTAATGTTTTCGTCTCGCTTGGACTTAACAGTTGGAGTGTCGCTGCCGCAGCTCCACAAATCGCGGTAGTGGAGTTTGTCTCTGCATAGACACACGATGAAGTAACCTCAGCTGCGACTTAATTGCGTAAGCTTCATATTTATAGGGCCTAGAACTAGAGTGAATTCACATCAGTCGAAGCAATCGTCTTCAGCCTGTTACATCATCATCATCAGCAGCACCAGCAGCATCAGCAGCATGGCGGATAGCGATAGCAGCGGTTCCGTTGATAGACAAGGTTCGTATAGTTTTCGCACACATCTTTATTCACTGTTTCGTACGACGTTGAAAAAAATCTCTTTTGAAAAAACTTTTAAAACCCACGAAATTTTGAGTTTTTTCAAAGTTTTTTAGCAGTCGGTTCGGATGAACGCCAAAGGTCTGCACAACCTGTGCTGGAATATTTTTTTCGAAAGCATAATTTTTTAAAGATGGGCCTAACTGGTAAAACGTTAATAGTTTACATTTTTCGCCTTATAGATTTTGTTATATTTCGCGCATTTTTCGGCCCAAATCAAATTTAATTTCGTATTATAATCTTGATTTGTGAGTTTTGACGTCACATTATTCACTCACAGAACACGACACGACATATGTTAGGGGTAAGATTGAAATGCTGAACGCGTATGAAAATTTTCTCTGTTGGAAATTCAGAGTTGTCTGTCGGATAATTGCAACTTTCTGCCTCAATCTTTTGCCCAGCACGTTATCGACGGTTTTCGTTGTATAATAATAGACGTTACGTTTTTCAAAAAAAATATATTCTTTTCATAAAACGCATTTTGACGTTTTTTTGATTTTTTACAACATTTCTTCAAAATCCGAAATTAAAGTTTAACGGTCGGTGTAAAAATAGGGTGATTTTAAAAAGTCCGTACCAAAAACGAACAGCGCCGTGAGGCTGAGCTGATGTGTCACAGAACGTTTAATACGCATTTATGAGCATTTTTGTTAACTTTGTATCTGACACTACTAACGATCGCGCTGATTGCACAATTTGCACAATCTGTCGTCTATCCGTCTGTCGTCGTCTGTCACCTTTTGCATTGTGGCTAAACGGTACGTCGTAAGGGGTGATAGAACAAACAAATAAAGTTAGTAAGTAAGTGAGTGAGTGAAATGTGAATTTATATGGCGCATATAGTAAATTAACCTCTAAATGACCTCCGCGGTTCTTTTAATGTTAAATCGTCTCTACCGACAACGTTGTACTTATGGTACTTATGGTTGCTATTAATGCTGCAGGATTTATTAAGCCCAGTCTTAAAATAAGCGTACGCCACAGGCTGCTGTGTGTTGTCTGTAACGTATGTATTGTGGTTTAACGGTACATCTTATCGGCCTGAACTGACTAAACAAGTAAACAAGGTTTCCGGGCAGCGATTTTGTGGTACCGATTCGAATTCCGACAACCTTCCATGCCTCCCAAAAAGGACCCAATAGGGTACTGGTTACCCCCCCCCCAAATACATGCGTTGCGAATTGCAGCCAAACTGCTTCAGCTAGCAGCATGGTTATTATTAACAATTTCTAGGAATTAACCAACGCCATATCCGACAGTACCATCGCCGACCCGAACGGACACCCGTTTTCCCCAAATAAGTGTGACTACCCAACCCCAAAATTTGCATGGCGCATTACGGCCAAACTGTAAAAGCGAAATGGTCACTTTTTTAATTTTTTGGACTTTTTTAAACATTTTCCTTAAATCATTTTTGTTTCAGATGTACTGATAACGCATTCAGCGCACTAGAGATTTCTTCGAAATAAAAGTGCGCTATATAAATGTTCACTTATTATTATTACCGTTAACAGACTATAGATATCTACCAATACCCTATATAGTCCCTCCATTGCTAACGCTCTTCTTTCCCAACAAACAGCGATAATGCTTTACAGATTGCCAGGCAGTACGGTCGGTCATCCTAGCGACAGATGGGCTTCTTGTCTTGCTTGCGTCATAATGGCGCAATGATGCATCACAGCAAGCTGCAGTTTACAGCCAGTCACATCAATCTTTTTGCATATAACAATTTTACTTACATTTTTAATTGCTGATCCTCAATTTGTCATTAATTCAGGCCACATATTCAACTAATTTCGTTAAATTACGTCACGTTGTTAAATGCATACTGATGTTTGAATTATAACGTATTTTTCACATGAACATACAGACGCACAGTGAATATCCACGAAAAATCAATCAAACTCCGTCCGGGTGGTCCACTCTGTTGACAGGCAAAGTAGAATACTACCCGAAAAAGTTGGTTAATGGGCTGAGGAGGTAAATTTTTTCTTTACTTAACAAATCAACAAAACAGTCATTATCTTGTATTTAATCGTTACGACCACCTCTAAAACACACTTAAAAATCATTTAAATTGCACATAAACGACTAAAAAAATGTTGTCATGAGATGCGTTTTGAGAGCCAATAAATGCCTAAAAGTGTGTTTGCAGTTGGGGCTCAGCCCCGTATTTTACTCGGGTAGCTTGGGCGCTCTTTTAGGCCTTTAGATGGATTTGGAGGAAAGGAATGGGAAAGGAAAAAAGACAAAAGAAGGGGAACGAAAAATAGGCCATTTTGAACAACGGCATCATGGTAGATTTGGTTTTTACGTAATTAGGCTTCAGAGCACACGCTTACGCTCGACCTCACGCTGGGCACTGTCCTGAATTTCTAGCTACTAGAAGATTTACGACTAGGAAAAGTAGACCACTTTTGAGACAGTTTAGTGGGCGTTCGGTCAGGCCAAGGCTAAACTTCGCGATTAGCTCATAATTATAATATTATGTTAATATTACAGCTGCATGCAGTCGCAATAATCAGACAATAAATAATAATAAATAGGTTGACACTATTGACCGACAAGGTGAATTACTGCTAAACTAATTGGCTGAGCGTGCCCCGTCACACCTCGTTGGACGAGCTAATAGCTGTGCTACCGTTAGAGATGGGCCGATATCGCAATTTTAATTTCGATTCGACACCGATTCGATACTGACCAAAACATCGCGTTACGATATCGATAGATATCGACGTTTTGTGAGCAAGCAGGTCTTTCTTTGTTTACCTTGCTGAAACAGTGTGGTAAATTATTTTTAAATGGCCCTAGGAGCATTTTAGCCGACCGTAGGCCTACTTAAGTAACGGTCAAACTTATGGTACGATTGTTGTCGGTCCGTCGTCTGTCGTCGTCGTCCGTAACGAATATGTTGTGGCTAAACGGTGCGAGATAGGGCCTAGGTTGCTATTTATCACTAACAGGAAGTCGCATATTGGCTTTCAAATGACATAAAAATCGTTGACTTTGGATGACCTTGAAGGGTCATAACGCATTACGGTATGCCAATAGTGCGGCATTGTGGCTAAACGGTTAGTTTTAGGGGGTCGGCGATGGTGCCATCGGATAGGACGCTTGCGACTTCTTATAGGCTGTCTATAGTAACCTTGTGTCCATCTGCAAGCGATTTTTAATTGAAAGTTTTAAGCAATAAGTGGTCGTATCTCGGAAACGGTGAGAGATAGAACCAAGGTAACTATTAATCATTAATAGGAAGTGGCATACGTTCTTTCAGATTACAAGAAAATTATTGACCTTGGATGACTTTAAAGATCGGTACGTGCTATTGTGGCTAAACGGTGTGAGATAGGGCCAAGGTTGCTATTGATCACTAATAAAAAAATCGTATACGCCCTTTCAGATGAAATGAAAATCAGCGATTTTGAATGACCTTGAAAGTCACTGACAATCAATACGTGCGGCTATCCTAACGACAGCTGAGCTTTTTGTTGGAATGATGCATCGCAAACTAAGCAGAACGATGCGGTATTTACTGTTTGTGATGGCGCTAAAACCGTTAAAAGACACTAAGTCAGGGTAAAAAGTTTCTCTGTAGGCTTAAGCTCTTTCACAGCTTTCTCACTAAGTCATTTGGCCGACGATAATGTTTACGAAATTTCCCGAGCCGTACAAAAGAATTTCGAAATGCGTCTTGACGATACGATACGATACGATACGATATGTCGATATATGGACCCATCACTAACTATATACAGTGCATAGGAGTTAATATCTAGCATACATTACGCGCTGCGGGGGAGCGGCGATTATTATTCAAACCAGTTTATATAAATAGCTTTTAGTGTCGTTGCTAGTTATTTATTTCGCGGGGTGTCGGCTCCAAAAAGTAAACCCCCTACTGTTAAATTACCAATAAATCGTACCAAAACCGGCTAAGGACGCCAGCTTTTTTCTCTTCTTAATTTGAGTGCCAAACGACCAAAATAGTACTTTGCTGATTACATATTCAATTTATATATAGATTTTACAGGACGTCGGAATAGCTTGCTATGCGAATGCTCTGTTTTAGCCATCGCAAAAATGTCTGTCTGTCTGTCTGTCTGTCTGTCCGCCTGTCTGTCTGTCCGCCTGTCTGTTTGTCAAACCCTGCTGCGCTATCAAACTGACACAAGTTCGGAATCATGAAGTCTTCGCGGTCAAGTTTTTGAAAGACTGTGTATGTATGTGTGAAAATTTTCCCAAATTGGGAAGAGGTCATCCCGGTTAAGAGCATTAAATAAAACAGAGGGAGATTCGTTATTCTGAACAAACTAGTCACTGTATCTTGAAAGCAGTGCAAGATAAGGCCTAGGTTATTAATGATTAGGACTACTAATAAAAAATCACATGCGCGCTTTTCATTGGTGCCAGAATCAACTACATTGAATGACCTTGAACGGCCGTACCGCATTTTACTGTATACGTGATGCGTCTTTTAGAGTTTACGAAGGAAACTTGACAGAAAACCCACATCGTCAATGGTAAAATGTAGTTCAGGACTCTTCTTTAGGCAGTATAAGGTTCATTTGGATATTCGTAGAGGTTCCGTGGCAAGGAGACTTCAAACGAAAGTGGGGTGGTTAAAAACGAAGATTATGAGCACTTTGACTGGACATATATCTGGGGAATCTTTAGTGTTGAAGCCAACATTATTATGCAGCGTCATCTTATGTTCTGTAACCTTCCAGGAGCTTTAAAATGTGTGACTTTAAATGACCTTGGTATGACATTTTTGCTAAAACCTGTTCTCGGCATCTTCGATTACGTCACTCATAATATTATTAAGTTACATGCAGGCTTACGCAAAATGTTGAACGCAATATTTGCAGGCCTATGGTATTTGTAAATTAAAGCGTGGGATGATTGTACGTTAGAAGTTATGAAACTATACGTGAATTTATAAAAGTTACAGAGGGAGTGTCTTTGTTTCAACAATGTGTCATTAACAACAACCCCGAGACTTAAAATGTCACCATTTTGGTGGACGACTGTTGGATTTGACTCGCAGCGTGTGATTTCCGGCAGATGTTAGCGGTTAGCCTTAGTATCATGCACACAAAAACACAAAAATTCTATGTGACCTTGACCTTTGACATATGACCTTAATATTCAATTGAATTTTTGTGCGGTCATAATTCTCACTTTTTGGGGGTCGCATGAAATCATACTCTTCGGGTTGGGTAAAGAGATGAATACATTTTTATGTCCAGAGCATTTTTCATTTTAATATGCGAGTATAGATCATAGGTGTCAAAAAATGTGGGACCTCGCTCGAAATCTTTATAGATTTTGTGCACAAAGCCTCCAAATTTTGCCTATAAGCGCGAAGTTATACATATTATATTAAAGTAATTTTTGGAACGTTTGGAACAAAAATGTTTTTGTACATGGAGTATTTTGGGCTAAGAAACACATTTATGTGATAGCACTACTAAATTGCTTCTGGTAAGGTCACATCATGTCTTAAATTTGTATTTTCGACCATACGATTTGGCTATAAAGAAAACGCATATTTGATCTATTGAATTAACACACTTAATATTGAGTGCACATACAATATCATACAGATAACAGATTTTAATTGAATGGATTGGTATGGACGTAATTATTCAGAAACTTTATGCACTTGCAGAAGCCAACCTTCTCCATGCGTTGTGGACAAGTGGATCGAGCACATTGTCACTGTCCACTGCCAAAGTAAACGTACACAAAGCGTAAGTTTGAATATTAGGCCTATTATTTGGATAATTCCAAATTCCAATAAAAGTTTTTTATTGTCAAAGAATGTCTTACTCTAGTTCTGTGACAACCGTTTTACAAAAGTGCCTAGAATTTACTCACTTAAATCTTATAGCTGCGTGAAAACTAAGTTGAGTTGTCCTGTCCACTAATTATCGAACGCAATGCACTATAGCTTGGCTTCCCGTCATAATTTTCCTTCGTTTCGCTCGTGTAATTTTTATTGAAATAAACGTTGACAAAATAATAAACGCGTTTACAAAGATTTTTTTGTAAACGCTGTAAACGTTTATCACATCTATGATGCTGCGTGATTTCATGTGGCAGGTGACGCTACGTAGCTGTGAGATGGGTGTCTGTCTCATCTAGACAGTTTAACATTTTTAAATTTTATGTGTCTGTGCGTTGCTTGCTTGTACAGCGGTCGACAATGGAGACATACAGTCGCCGGTTTCAAAGGTGGGATATTTTAACTTTCGCTATAGTTTAACTGCGAATAAACATTTTAACTAGATTTTGTTCTTTGTTTTTAGATTTTCTATACATCGACGCAGCAGCAGCATCAATCACAAACCGTGTTAACGGCGACTTTTCATTCTTATGAGAAAACCAAAAATTCAACCTCCCACAGAATTAAAACCCCTAACCAAAATTTAGCACAGTTGATTACGTCGGCGAAACGACCTCCAATGCAAAATTTTATGCAAATCCGTCCGCGGGGGCTTCTGGGCAAATAAATGAAATATACGCAAAATTTTTCTGATACCAATATATTTTTTTTCAGCTTATCTACAGGTCAGACCCCTAAACGGATTTTCGCGCACTGGCTCAAACGACGCAGATTTAAACAAGCTTTGAACGTTTGAGGATTAAAAAATCATAATTTATTATTTAACTTACTTATTAAAAAAATTCGAAAAAATTTAACAAATCTTTAAACAGGCATAACAGTTACCACGGCTGTGTATAAAATAGAGTCGTACTTTTTGGTTCTAGGCATGATCTTCGGGGTCAGCCAATTTAACAGTGTTGTTGCCATGGCAACGACAGTTAAGACAAAATGGGCTATAACGCGGTTTGTGTAAAAGACATCTGCGAGATTTTTGCGTTTATAGGGGGTTTTCGGGGATGGGCCATTGAATGCTGCCAATCGAATTTTATCCTGGCCGACTTTCGTTTCCATGGCAACGAAATTTGAGACAAAATAGGACGACTCGGCACGTGTATGAAATATCTCGGAGATCCTTGCATCTAACTCAGCAAATAAATGGTGTCAATGTTTACCACGGACGACCAAAATATCTGCAGCCCGATATCTACTTAACGGTGCAAGACAGATGCATGGTCAATATTGGGTATCTTTAGAAAACTCCCATAGCAAGTTGAATGGTCACCCCAAAAGATCAAGATTGTGACCGTAAAATATCTAGGTCAGATATCTCCGTAGTTGATCACTTGTAAGAAAACATTATTTTAATAATAAAACAACAAATAAAAATGTAAAATAACATCAGTTTATACATTTGTTAACGGCAACTTTTTAGGAGTAGCACATCGAAAACAGCAAAAATTACAAAAGGTGATATTATTCAGCAGCACACTGACACACCAGGCAATATCATTTTTGTGTCACTTTTTGCTGTTTTCGATGTACAAGTCCTGAAATGTTGCCGTTAACAAAACTGGTGTATAAACTGATGTTTTGTACATTTATAGTAGTAAATAGTGATTGTAGTAGTGGTAGCAGCAGCAGCAGCAGCAGCAGCAGCAGCAGCAGCAGTAGTAGTAGTAGTAGTAGTATAGTAGTAGTAGTAGTAGTAGTCGTCGTCGTAGTCGTAGTAGTCGTAGTGGTAGTGGTAGTGGTAGTAGTAGTGGTAGTAGTGGTAGTAGTAGTGGTAATGGTAGTGGTAGCGGTAGTGGTAGCGGTAGCGGTAGCGGTAGCAGTAGCAGCAGCAGCAGCAGCAGCAGCAGCAGCAGTAGTAGTAGTAGTAACATTGTTGTTATAGTGGTGGTTGTATATGGTGCTTGTAGATTCGTACAATCTTAGCCGAGGACGAAGACGATGACCTTCAGACTCTGGAGCTCGGCAATCGTCCTCTGTTCACTCAGATGGACGTTCTCGTTCATTTTTCCAACAATGTCGTCGGATGGAAACAAGTCGCACGGTTTGTGTTACTTCTACTACTAGTAGTATTAATAATAGAAGTACTATTAGTTGTTGTTGTATGATTTATTATTATTATTATTTATATATTATATTATATTATATATATATGTTGTATTTCTGTACAGGTAAGGTACGACCAATTTTCGTTGGTAGATAAAAAAAATATCGATCAAGGTGCCGAGCTGGAGACACCGAAATGATCGATTATGGGGAGATAATGATGAGGGGTATCTTGCTCTACAGCCGTCTAATGGAGTGTTTACACGACCTAGCAAACGTCCAACAAACGTTTAGTAAACGTCCAGCTTTATTACAACATATAGCAGCAAACGTCCAGCAAACTTCCAGCTAACTTCCAGCAGACGTTTAGCAAACGTCCAGCTCCATTATAACATATGGCAGCAAACGTCTAACAAACTTCCAGCAAACTTCCAGCAGACGTCCAACAAACGTCCAACAATTTGCGTATATTTTGAATACTTTTGCTGGAAGTTTGCTGGACGTTTGCTGGATCGTGTAAACACCCTATCAAAGGGGTGATGGAGCGTCTAGAGCTATATTAGGAGATTAAAGCAACTTTCGGCGCAACTTGAGTTTGAAAAAGTATTTGCTGAGAACTGTTCACAAAACAAATCGTATACTATAAGTACTCTGTACCGGACAATACTAGTAACGTGTAGTAGTAGTAGTAGTAGTAGTAGTAGTAACTGTTTTTGTTGTCGTCGTTGTTGTAGTTGTAATAGTATATTGTCGTGGTTGCAGGTAAATGAAATACGAAAAATGTGCAAAGATTGTTGAGCTGTGGTCCAAGCTTTATGTCTCTACTACGTTTTTACGTTGTAGTTGTTGTCGTTGTTGTAGTAGTTGTAGTAATATTTTGTTGTCGTTGAGGGCGGATGAGGTAAGAAAATGCGTAGAGATAATAGAGATTGGTAAGCGCTGGTCCAAGCCCTACGTCTCCCCAACGTTACTAGGTTGTAGTAGCTGTCGTTGTCGATGTAGTAGTAGTAGTTGTAGTAGTAGTAGTTGTAGTAGTTTTGGTGAGCGTTGTTTCAAAACCCACATTTTGACGACGTTTCTGCGTTTTAGAAGTAACTGTTGTCGTTTCAGTAGTAGTTATTGTTGTAGTTGTAGTAGTAGTATGTCGTCGTTGCAGGTGGATGAAGTACGAGGAATGTGTAGAGATTGGAGAGCGTTGGTCCAAACCACACGTCTCAACGACGTCTCTTCGTGGCATTCACATGTTCCGCGACGGTCTCGTCTCAAAGCAATGTATCGTCGGTCTCGATGAAACGCTTTCCGGATCAGACTACCAAGTTGCCGGTAATACACTACTCTCCCCCTCCAAAAATGCGCAATTTTTGGTAATAACTCATTGAAACATTGGCCGATTTTAGTAATTGTTGACACGGAACGTTACGAAGAAACTTGACGTAAAAGATTATAGTTTTGCCTACCTCACCTCAACACCGTTGCTAAATACAGAAGTTCTGTTTGAACGTTTACAACAATGAATTCATACTGGGAATCGCATAAAAGTTTAAGGTTTATTTTCTTTTCATTTTCGTTTTTATTTTTTTCTTAGTTTTTAATTAACGTAATCTTGTACAATTTTAAAACTAGAACTAATACCATGAACAACGCTATTACTACTAATAAACATGTCTAACTTGCTATACAGAGGCAGTGTTGGCGGCGGTAAAAGACTCTGGCGACTATGACGATACTTTCATTGATCGTCTGAGAACGGTTTTACTGGCGCCTCACAAACACAAGGGACGTGAAGCACACAAGACCAAACAGACAGGCAGTAACACTACTAGTAGTAGTAGTAGTAGTACAGTATTAGTATAGGAACTGGTAATCGATGCGCCAATATTTTTAGTAACATAAAGTCGATCAATAATCAGGATTGCGCTTTTTATTGCGCCGTGAAGTGTAAACTTATTATAATAGATGGACGGACGCACGTATATTATGGCGGTACCTGACGTAGGTGAAGCCGGGAAGTTATTTTTGAGGAAGCACTTTTAAAGCTCTGTTTCATTTTTTTCCTTGCTAATTTTTTCTCCTTTTGTCCCTGCTTTTTCTCGACTAGAGGATCCGGGGGAACGCTGTAAGTTCTTCTAGCAGGGTCTGGGCCCTCCGGGGCTGAATCTCGCTTGCAAACGCGTTTTTATTCATTCTGGGCCTTTAAACGTCAGAACGCATCTCACGGCAACATTTTAGTCGTTTACGTGCAATGAAAGTGACTGTTGAGTGTATTAGAGCTGTCGGTCCACAATTCTGATGGGCCACCACGATTAGCGATAGGTTTAGAAACAGCTAAGTTAGGGTGAGGTTACGGTTAGAGTTAGGGTCAGTGTCACAGAGTCAATTGGTCGTCTAAAACAGGCTTTTGGCGGCGCCTCGCAATGGCCCACCCGTACCGTGGACGATACGGTTAAGGAACAAGAAAAGAGAAACGCGCTACAGCGATGCATGTGTGAAGCCCCGGTGCGAACGAAATCGAAGTTCACAGCGATGTTTCATTTAGACTCGATGGCGGATGACGCCTACGCCATATTCAGTGCATAAATTTTAGTATTGCGCGACAAGTCCAAAGCATAAATTCCACCATTGTTGGCTGAACGTCGCAAATTTTTCCTATAAAAACCCTTATCTTAGCGTTCATGGTCATCCAAGGTCATCGAATTCGGTGGCAATCGAGAGCCAGTGTACGACGTCCTATTAGTGATTAATAGTAACCTAAGCC
>Ga0209367_1001412_pt1 | contig 29374 bp, 13 predicted proteins | sample WorMetLIZISLAND2_FD_187412 | JGI IMG/M metagenome (GOLD analysis project Ga0209367, IMG submission 187412) | Marine gutless worms symbiont microbial communities from Max Planck institute for Marine Microbiology, Germany - Olavius geniculatus... ...
CTCCGCCACTTGGAATAGATTCACCAGCTCCAGGACCACATGGAATAACTATAAGTTCTAAGGCCCGGAGTCTTGGTCCGTGACGTGGAATAGATCCTGCTGGTCGCCGCTCTCTGCAGCCTGAACAGACACCGACGGACTGTTGTCATTGTCAGACAGACAAAGAAACAGACAAACAGACAGACAGACGGACAGACGGACAAACAGATGGACAGATGGACGGACTGTTGTCATTTACGTCGCGGACTCGCACACGGACAGTCGCTGTGACCGGTGACGTCACTCCGTCATCAGCTACTACTTCGAGCACCACGACACCACCACTACCAATTCTACCATCTTTACCACCTACACCACCACCACCCAGTGACACGCAAGGCCAAGGCGAAGGCCAATTGACCAAGGCCAGAGCCAAGGCTAAGGCCAAGGACAAACATCACAGCCACCACGACACCACGACGTGGCAGCCTCTCATAGTCAACTGGCTGCAGTAACCTCACCTCGCCGGTGTGTTGGTTCACGTGAAACAGCTGACCGTACTGAGCACGAGAGCGTGTCGACAGACGATATCGTACTCGAGCGTTGTCACCCATATCAGCGTCGCTTGCCTGCACAGTGCGACAAAGCTACTTTCAATGCGAAATTGCGAATTTACTGAAAAAAAATTATTGCACGACGTTAAGGGATGTTGTTTGTTGCTATGATAAATGTTTGCCGCTTTTATGTATGCTTTTTTTACAGATTTAACGTTAAATGCATGCGATAGCTGCTTCTGTCTCTCCCGTTGACGTATAAGGACGACGTTCGCAAACTTTTTTCGTAAGCTTTATTCGTAATCGTTAGGCTAACGCGAATTACATAGGTCTTTTTACGGATTTACAACAGTGGCACACGTGGCTTCATCTTGAAACGGGTGCGTGACACTTCAGCACCCCAGCAGAGTTAAGGTTAGGCGTTAAGGTTAGTGACAAAGCCGCACTGGAAATAAAATTTGTTTCAGTGAAAATCAGTGGCGTTGTGGCAAAAGAGAAAGTACGCTTAGGCTTGTTCTTATTGCGCTGTTACCCTTGATGTCAGTTACTCGCAGTAAATTTTTGGCTGTCGAAAAATTGTCGCAAAAACTGGTTGATGGGACATTTTCGTCCAAAAATGCAAAATTTGGGGCTGAAAAACCCAATTTTGGATAAGAACTAGATGTTCAATTATAATTTTGTTCACACATAATCTTTTCTGTGGGAAATTTGCAGTGTCTGTCGAAAATCTGCAATTTCCTGTCCTGCCTACTTTCCTAATAGGGTATTTACACGATGGAGCAAACATCGAGCACCTGGCTCCAGGTTCTATGGTAATTAGCAATTTAGCATGCTAATTAGGAGGGTGGACGGGTTGTAATTGAAAGGCCTATATAACACGTGATCAGCTGTGGGCTAAGAGCCTAAGCCTAGGTCTACATTTGAGTCAGAAGGTGGGGTTCCAGGCCTGTTTGAGCCAGCTCGATGTTTGCTCGACGTTTGCTCGCTGTTTGCTCGATCGTGTAAACGGGGTATAACGCACGACACCGTTGCGGAAAATCACCCACCTGCACTGTGAGGAGCGCTGGCTGATAGACCGAGGGATCGACGTTCTCGGTGATCTGCGTGTCGTAGACCGAGTGCTCAAACGCAGGTCGATTATCATTGATATCCGCCACGACCACATCGACAACCAGTGACCCGGAACGCACCGGACTACCAGCGTCGCTAGCAACAGTCAGCCAGTTGAGTAAGTAGGTAAATTTGTATTGCGCAGTGTCAACGGAAAAAAGTCCCGCTGAATCTGATCTCTCAGGTCTTTAATTTTTGCCACCCTTTTGTGGACTGCTGCCGGCGTCGCTAGCAACTATGGTGAGCGTGTATCGGTCGCAGAGTTCGCGGTCAAGACCGGGCGACTGCAGTACGAGTCGTACGTCGTCCGAACCGTCCGACTGACGCTCTACGCGCAAGTCAAACGGCGCACCTTCTGCCGTCCCACTGCACGACGTCTCGTCGACGAGCCGGTACTCGGCGACGCCGTTGACCGGAGGACTGTCGAGGTCTCGCGCTGGCGGCAGTGAGATGCTGGCGCCCGGCAGAGAGCCTTCCGACACCCGCACGCGAGTCCGCTGTGTCGAAAACTGAGGGGCGTGGTCATTGACGTCAATCAATTCTATCGTCACCTGCATACCCGCAACAAAAAAATATACACACTGTGTCTCACAAAATGAGGCAAAGTCTTGTTTTTGATAAAACTTCGTCAAATTTGGACTAATTTTGATAAATTACGTGAGGTGATCTCATTTTTCACTTCACCTTATTAGTGTCAACGCACTATAGTGCTATATAACACATATGCAGACGCTATACAACTTCTTGTATAACGCTGATGTGTATACAGCTTACAGCTTGTGCACATAGACACACACGCGCTATTTATCAGACTTGCGGTCCAACGATAAGACCGCTCTCAAATCGACCTAAGTTTCTTGGTCTTGGTAGCTGTCAAACTTGCGATCGCGAGGTCGTGGGTTCGACTCCCGGACGGGTCGCTATCAGGTGGTTACTACTTGGATGGGTGACAGATAAAGCAGTTAAACATTTAAACCGTTTTCACGGTTTTCGGCTGTAGTCGTGCATCATAAAGCAAACGATGATGCAAAAAGTTGCAATTTTGCGACGAACACTTCAAATTTCCGATGAAGAAAATTGCAAAAAAATTAATTTTGCCCCTAAATTTTCCACATATTGTTTTTGCCCATTTCTCATCTTGAACAAAGTTTTCGAACAAAAAAATGCCAAAAATTAAGAGGGGAAAAGCACTTCCCCTCCTCCCCTTCACTGCCCCTTTGCCACGAGGCCTCTGGTTGTGCGTACCTTGATGAGCTGGAAGTAAGCGGCCGGCTGGACGGCAAAGTCGACGCTGAGTGTACAGCTGACAAACGACGGACAGATCTCATCTCTGTCCAGACTACTGACCGCTCGCAGGAGCCCCGTCGCTTCATCGACCTCAACGTGACGCCGAGAATCAACGGGGGAGAGCTGAGTCGTCAGCATGACGAAGCGCAGCTGAGCGGTGACTGCAGGTGTGCTGGCGGCAATTAAGTAAGTCGATCGACTCGGTGAAGCGTGACGTCACTGGGCAGGTGGTTCTCTGTCTGCAGGAGTGCTGGCATAGCGCTGCGACAGACCGGAGTCCGTCTTGATGTCCGCCAGCACTGTGCCCAGCCGACAGTCCTCTTCGACCCGGTAGACCAGCTGTATCACTGAATTGGACTGGACTCCATAACATAGCATCAGACTCACGGCAGCGGCATTCCACAGCCACCACGTAGCCACTCCAGCGCCGGCCATGTTCATCATTGTTCCTGCATCGGACAACAAACAATGTCCTGAGTCACTTAAGCGTGCGGGTTTCAAACTACCAAAGCAACGCACGCATGGTACCATACACAAAGCAACGCAACGATCGTTGCAGCTGACGCAACGACTGCGCACTTTTATCTTTGCGTGCGTTTTTCAGCGTGATTCAACGCCAAGCTGACTGCGTGAAAAGTGCCGTAACAGCCTCGGAAGAAGAAAGTGCGGAAACTTATAGCCTATATAAATCATAGATGTAAAAAAACGTCTTAAACGTTTTTAATCTTACTACTTTTTACGTTTTTCAACGTTTTTATTTCTCAACGTTTTTAATTAAAAACGTTTACTAAAATTTTAAAAAATTCCACCGAAAACGTTAGAAACACTTTTAAAGTCGATGAAACGAACTAATAAGCTATGGTGGTAGTTTACTTAGGCCTACTAAGTCTATAACACTTGGTCTTACGGCCAGACGGTTGAATTGAAATTGAATAAAAATTCTCTCACTTTCTCTAGTTCTAGTTACACTGCAATTATATCATTACGTAGGTTTTAGGCAAGAAGTTAAACAAATTAAGGCTAACGTTTTTATCAATGCTTTTCAACGTTTTTTTTAAATTTTTGCCACGTTTGTTAACGTTTCATTTTTTTTCTATGAAACGTTTTTTACATCTATGATATAAATCTTTTATCTTTTATGCAAATATACAACACTTTTAAAATTGTAAGACTGATTTGCTTGCACTACATTGTAAATTAAAATCCAGTCATCTAATACAATACTTTCTCGGAGAAAGTATTCTTTTCTTATTGTGGTATTAAATATGCCCTTGAATAATTCCGTTTTGGGTCCCCCGGCCCTGTATTGGACACAGCAAAGTAATTTCTATAGTTAGTATATTCAAGAACAAAAGGGTGGTCCAGAAAAAAATTTAGTAGACAAATGCACACCAGCTGGTTTTTTTCCTTTAATGTTGGAAAACTTGTGTGTAAAATTTCAGATTTTTAAAACATTATTTGGGGGTTGCTCAATCAGTTTGAATTTTCTATGCAACAAAGCGCACTATCGCAGTTACACATCTGGTATGTCATTCATATGGCACAACATCAGAATGATCAAAAATGTCATAAAACATACGCGTTTTAACCCCAGAAAGTGTTACAGTTGGCACTAAAGAAATTGTGCCATCTCGCTGTAAGCCCGTAACAGTAGCCTATACTCAAATGTTCCACCTGTCTGCATTAGAGCTACTTATAGTTTACACAGCCAAAAGGTATCTAGCAAGTAGGCCTAGTATAAGTTGCTATGTTCTCTTAGATGTGTCTGAAATGCAATAATTGCATTTATTGTTAGTTTATGCACCTCCGATTCTCGTCTTGTGATGGATTGGTTGAAAGTCATCGTCAGAGCAACAGAACATATGGTCCTCTGATTCTCCAAAAATATTGTAGCTTCACTGATTTTAAACAGGATTACCCATTCTTGTGTGCAATGTCAAACAGCTTTTTTGCCTTCTCTTCAAATTCCTTCTGTTGAGCATTTTGTGTACAGCATCACTCTGTCTGCCGTAATTCTTCTTAAAGTTTACTCTTTGGTTTACCTTTGGTTTTGCAACTCTGTACGAATGACAAGTAGTTGGAATTGTGGCTTTGTTACAGATTCCCAATACTTGGTCAGCTGTAGAGTTAACACTTCTGATACTGTTTTCTTACAAATGTAATGATAATAGAAAAGTTTGTGCAACATTTTCACTTCAGTGAGCCTGGGCATTAATTATTTTAATGCATGCGTTAATGCGTTAATATTGCTGATATGGTAGGTGGACTACGTCGAGAGGGTGACGGTGAGGACGACCGACGAACTCGTGTCTGTGTCGCAGGACCATGACAGTAGTGATGGAATGGCAATAAAACATTATTTTTAATTACTTGAACATTATTCAGTCGTCAAATATCTACAGTTTAATGGAAAATTGCAACTCCTGCTTTGCAGAATTTAGTAAATTTACGTACATGCGTTAATTATTTTAACGTACGCGTTAATTTGACAGCTCTATTTTCCAGCTGTTGCTAGAATGCTACCAGGAAGTTCGTTTGGCTGTGCCTAACTAATCAGCCAGATAGCTGTTTTATTACAAGTAATGTATTAGGCAAAATTTGATTTTTCATTTTCAGCCACCTCAAAATTTAAAAACTGCACTATGTAACAAAATTCATGCAGACTGCACAAAATGGCTTAAACGGTAAACCAGCATAGAATATATATAATTACAATTGTTTATAAATAATTAATAACAAAAAAACCAGCTTACATAGCATTATGTATATAAAAAAGTAAATTAGGCATATAAAAAGTACAAGTTGACAAAATTAATTTACTTGATATATATGGCGCATATACATGTCAAAAACAATATTCCAGGCCATCGACTCGTAACTTTCAGGTTATAGGCTATGGTTCGATTCTCACTGCTGGCCATTTGCAAGCAACCTTGAGCAAGTTGCTGACCTACTAATGTGCTCAGGTTTTTGCCTAATGCATTACTTGTAATAAGCAACCTCCAAAGGTCATCTGATTGGAATAATTTTTAGCACAGTGACATTTCATTACAAAACGAAAACAATGGAATTGTGTGCATTTCCATCTGCAAAAATTTTTTTTCACCATACATTTATGGAACACCCTTAGGCCATTCAGAATTTTAAACACTTCAACTAAATCACCTCGTTTTGGACGCTGCATCAGCCGCGTTTGTTGCGCGTACTTTTCTTCTTACGTTCGCTGCGTACAACAATCAACTGAACGCTGTCAAGTCAGCGAACGGCTGTGATGCGTAATTATACTCGTAGCCTATAGAGTAGACCTATAGATTGACTGGACTGTACGACAACATTACAAAGGGTTGGGTGCAGCCTGCAGTCCAGACCGTGTGGCCAGTGTCCACTCTACCGCAGCCTGTAGCAGCAGCAGTCGGGTATCCGCATCATCACCTCGTGACGTCATTCGTGACGTAGTGAGTTGATCCTCATCAATATTTAAGTCGATCGCTCGCGCGGAGGCTCAGTCATCATAACTGCACGACGTGCTCTCTCGGAAAACAATTCACCGCAGAGCTCTACAGCGCTCCTCGCGCAGCTGCAGTTGCCATTTTCATCGGCGACGACGCTCTCTATTCAAGTGTTGTTTACGCGCGCCGCCTAATGGTCTAATGTGCAATAAATCTGTATAGCCTGTTTGCACGATCAACATTTTCTCGATCCTGACTTCCGGCATCACGTCCAATCTGCATCAATTACAGCACTTCATACAGCGACCGGCGTCGTCGGTTAAAAAGTAACTCGAGTTAATGCTCACAAGACGCGCGACAGCCTATGGCAATTCCTAGCTATTCGCAGGTTGTCTTTAATCTATCTTCGCCCGTGACCAGTTTTGTCGCAATTTAGGGACTCGCGAAGTGTGCACCGCAGCCGAAAATTGCAAGAAATCACTACAATCCCTTACTTTCGGGGAGGGAGGTTGAAAGTCTTTTAAGGTCATCACTGTTGGTTGCACTCAAAAGCCGGTCAGCAGTTCTTGTTACCGTATGCAGCAAGTCTATCTGCAACCGTTTTCACGCTAGATGAACCAACAGCGGTAAAAATAACTTTTAAGGGGTACACCTTTTTGATGCCCGCGTGCGTAGGGCAAAATTCGCTTTTTGGCAGCTGATTAGCATGAGCTAATGACACCGTACCGCAGAGCACTATGCGGCCATCCATTGCCCACGTCAGCAAACAACTAAACAGGCGGTTTGCAACAAGCAGACATACCACTGCCCCAATCAACCACCCCGTAGCCCGTAAGCTACTACTCATTTCCCATCCCACGGAGGGTAGGAGACTGAGTTGGCCTGAGCACATTAGTAGGTCAGCAACTTGCTCAAGGTTGCTTGCAAATGGCCAGCAGTGAGAATCGAACCATAGCCTATAACCTGAAAGTTACGAGTCGACACCCACAACTAGACCACTTGTACCTACAAAGGCACATAGGTGCGATTGTGAACAACTTGCCCAGAGTACGCCTAAATTGTTATTTAGTAGTGCTCTGTCTGGGAATTGAAACCTGGACCTTTCGGTTTCGTATCTAACCCCCATTAGGACATTAAAATATGAAAATTTTTCTGGAGACCGAGCGGACAGTGCCCCTTCCCCACCTTCTTTCCCTTGTGGGGAGAGGGAGATGACATCTTCTCTCCACACCACTCCCTACGGCGCCTTCGGCGCTCGAAGTGCCCCCTTCAATTACCATTCCCAGAGCCGTATATTAGAACCACTTACATAATGTCTATGTCGATGCGAGCGATCAATGAGAGGACATGTAGTGGACAGTGGTGGCACTGCATCAAATTTCCCAGTGGACTGGCAGCTATCCGATGATGATATGCCATTGATTCATCGTCTGACAACAGACACCTACCTACGCCACTAGGCCCCTATAATAGCCTAGCCGCTAATCATTGCCATCCAGGTCAGCTATTAATTTCCTATATGCTCAACGTGCGACGCTTATGTTGTATTATAACAGTTTTTAAGCGCGAAAACAGGTACTGCTGCAGCGCGTCTTGGCCATCGCAATTCTGTCCGTCTGTCTCTCTGTCTGTCCGTCCGTCCATCCATCACACGGGTGGATCAGTCAAAAACGGTGCAAGCTAAGATCACCAAATCTTTCCCGGCTGCCTGGTAGACTCTAGTTTCAGGATCCGTAAAACTTTTCCTTAAATTTTTTGGCGATTTCAGGCTGCGAGACACATTTCAAGAGCGAATTGCGCCGAAACCAACATGTATAGTTGCATGATTTGGATAGGAGTTCCACCCCTGAATCTTTCCTTTCCCTAGGAATCAGGGACCATAGATCTGACACAATGACATATTAGTGAACTTCACAGTACCACAGTAAGCCCCTATACATACCAAACGGCATCTAAATCTGTTGAACGGTTTTTGTAAGCAGGGTGCATGAATGCGACAGACGACAGGCAGACAGACAGAAATGTATAGCAGTAGACGGAATTGCTTGCGCTACGCCCGCGGCTAAAACGAGCGACGTTATAGTACATAGTTAATTATCTTTGATTTCTGCGAAAAGAAAGAAAAAAAAACCCAGTCGGTAACGAAGAAAAAGCGGCGTTCATAGAACGGATCGAACGTCAGCTTCATGCTTTCGTTTCATTATAATGCTAACGGGAATTTGTTTAACTAAAACTGTACTCAATTAAGCCTAAGTTGAAGCAGAAGCTTTAATTATACTAAGGTAAAAAAGTCTATCGTTATTTTTTAACCTAGGATACTTACTGCCAGACTGTCAGTGCGACCGACAACGCAAACCTCGCTCGATCTGCCCTTTTGCTTTGTGTCATGTTGCGTTTTTGTGTGGTTCGGCGTTCTTTCTTTTTGTCTTCCTTTTTACGATCTTTTAGCTTTCCCGTTTCTTCGCAGAGCCCTATGTCATCGGATTGCTAACTTGCTGTAGCATGTCTGTCACGGTCGGTCACCGTGAAACGTGAATGATGTATTGGCGTTTCTTGCTTATTTTCTCACCAGTAATTTAAATAATCTTCGGAGATAGTCGTTTAGTATTATCTATTCTTCGTTAGTAGGCGTAGTACTTTTTTTTTAGATTAAAGTTGTTTTTTTACAGATTAACAGATCAATGAGCGTTATGACGTCGGTAATTTCATACTTGCAGGACGCGGAAACTGTAGCTAAGTTTCAGCGATTGTGTGGCATCGGTGTGCGAAATGGTGCGTCCGTGGACGACGGGCGGCGTGTACCTTGCAATAGTTCCGTGAGTGAGGACATAAAAAATGGCTACGATCCACGCCTGAAACATCGTGCTGCGACAACGGACAGCGTAGAAAATGTTACAGCCACGCCCAGTACCACTGCCTGCCACTCTCCAGACTACCAAGTTACGAATCGATTTCTTTACTACCTTTTCCACTTCGGCGCCAACCTGGGAAACGAGATATTCTACATGACGTTTTTCCCGTTCTGGTTCTGGAACATTGACGGGTGCGTCGGGCGACAGCTGTGCACGTTCTGGTGCATCTTCATGTATCTGGGACAAGCTACGAAGGACATCGTGAAGCTGCCGCGCCCGGCGTCGCCGCCCGTCGTACAGTTGGAGAAACGATATGCTCTTGAGTACGGCATGCCGTCCACGCACGCTATGGTCGGTGCAGGCATTCCGTTTGCAATCTTTTTCCTCACCAAGGAAAGATACATAGTAAGTGTTGGTGCCACTTTGATGGCATTCTGTTTGTGGGGACAGTTTACTAATCTAAAGGGGCACTAGTCGGAACAGTGTGAGGGTTAAGGGCTAGGTTATCGATATGGTTAGGAATAGAGAGAATTGCATTTTTGGCCATGGCAGAGCTTGGCTATGGTAGTGCTTGGATATGGCAGCATCTGGCTGTGGCAGAACGGAACCTAAGCATTTCAGACTAGTAGAACTGTACCAGTCACATTATTTGTGTACCATTTTTATTTAAGGTAGTTTGGTTTGTGCTACATAAAGAGGATGCTGATTGTATTAAGCAGTGTATGACATTGAAGATTGAGGGAACTGGACAACAGAAAGGCCTGGTGACAATGTGCTATGTTTTGGCAGAAATATCGTAGTTGGAGCTGTTGCTTCTGGCACTCTAAACATTCATAGCAAACTTTTAAACCGTGATTCATTTTTGCCAAAAACCTGCAGTTGATAGCCATAACAACACTGCAGTTGTTTGTTGTCATTGTAGTACACGTATGAATTGGCGTTGGTCGGAGCAGTTGCGTGGTGCCTTCTGGTGAGCTTCAGTCGTATCTACCTCGGCATGCATTCTGTCCTGGTCAGTCACTTATGTTGCTATCTTGCATTGTTAGCAGTTTGCTCACTGATTGTGCTTTTTTTGTTTCTTATGGTAGTTAGATTTGGCAGCTTCTTGCTGACGTTGTGGCTGTATTAATTTCCTTGCTTACAGGTTTAAAAATGATAAAAGTGTGTATGGCTCTTTGTGGGAAACCTGTTGCAGAGCTACAGAGCTACAGAGCATCACCAGCCTTGTGGGATCATGTAGTGTTAAAACTGCCACCCGACACAAGTGAACACCAAACAGACTGGTAGTTTGATTTACTACCCCTAAGGAATAGAAGGCTAAGTTGACCTTTGTGTACCACTCTGCAGTCCAAGTAGTAGCCACTTGATATCAACTCAACAAGGAGTCGAACACACGACCTTTTGTTTTTAATCCAATGTGCTAACCATTATGCTACCAAGCCAGTCACATGCCTATGTGAGTGCTAGTACATGTAGGTAGACAGTAGATGGAAATGGCAGCTGAACAGTGTTAAAACTACTTAATTACTAAATAATAAACTTGTGATGTCTGTGTGTGTGTAATGATAACACAGGATGTGGTTGTCGGTCTGCTGTACGTTGCTGCACTGATGGCTGTGTTCCTACCTTACCTTGGAGTCATTGACCAGTTCCTACTGTTCAGTCCCTATGCGCCGATAGTATGCACTGTGGTGCCGCTGCTACTGTGTGTCATCTACCCGGCACAGAGCCAATGGAGCTCTGCTCGCAGCGACACAGTGCTGATTGTTTCTGCTGGGAGTGGAGTGGCTCTGGGACACTGGATGTCGTTCCAGTATGGATTCATGCACCAGGCAAGCTTGCCACCTCCTTATGCTATCATTCCACCGACGTGGTCGTGGGCGGGTCTCGTCGTCTTACGTATGGTGACCGGTGTTGCGGTTCTACTGTTCCTACGTCAGACCGTTGCAGTGGTTGTGCACCGTGTCGCTTGCTACATGGCCGGGGTTGATCACCGAGATCGCGTGGCAGCCAGACAACACTTTGCTGTCGAACTGCCGTACAAGTTCATCACATACGCAACCATCTCTGTCGGAATGGTGTATGCTGCACCGGCCATGTTCCGTGCCCTGGGCATCGAACGTGTGACTTTCTTCACGGAAATTTAATGGCACAGGATTTATATGAATTCATAAAGTGCAGTGATGGTAAAGTAGTTTCCAAAGCAATTTAAAGTCACACTCAGTTGTGCATGCTTAGTACCAGTACATTTTGCTTTTGTTTCGAGTTATTTTAGGTTAGGCTGGTGCCCAGCAAAGAAAATGTTAAGTATTGCAATACTGTTATTATGTTGAATGTGACTGATTCTTGTTACAAATGTGACCGAATTTTGTTGCAAATGATTTGAACTTTGAAGCTTGTATTTTATGCTTGTCATTGATAAAGTGACAAGCGGCTGTAATTTTGTGCTGGTCGCTGTCTGAGAGTTGTAATATATGAATAACCCGCTGACTAGTGTACTAGGGATAGGGGCAGGGCCAAAAAGTTTTCAGCCTCAGTATGTTAGACTATAAAAAGGTCTATTGTCATTGTATCACTAAAATGCTTTTTCCTTGCATACGCATGTTAGTGTCTTGCACATGTGACATTATTTTAATTTCCCAAGTATTACAACAAAACGATTTGGAGCACAAATGCGAACAACTTAACATCTGTCTTAGAGGGGAACCCCTGACAAATATGTTTATGAATTTCTCACATGCTGCTGTGAATATACAATAGCCTAATTGTTGCATAGAAGAGTATTTTAGCGATCTACAATGTCATGTCAGTAATTTAATAGTTTCAGTATAAAATTTCATGAAAATTTTAACTGTTAATGATATGTTGTGCTGCTACTGATGTGCCGTAGTGACTATTATTTTTAAAAATCTGAAATCTCATCTTGGTGGTGTCTGCTATCTGCCACAATGAATGACTAGAGACTTTCGTTGATGCTGTGAATCATTTCTGTTTAGCACTTTGTGATATCATGAATTAGGAGTCAGTAAAGAATGTATGGTGGCTTGCTGATGTAACGGTGGAATGCCAGACCTATGATCCAATGGTTCGAGGGTTTGATTGCTGGTCGGGACACTATCAGGTGGTTACTACTTGGATGGGTGACTGTCTGTGGACAGGTGAACCATCCAGGTATATAACCCATACCAAGGTCAACTCAGCCTTCCATCCTTCTGGGGTAAATAAATCGAGTACCGGCATGTTTGGCTTGGGTTAAGGTGGGGTGCATTCACCTACAGGTGGCAGGTAACACTGTGTGATCCCATATGGCAGGTGACGCTCCATAGCTCTGTGATGGGTTTCTTATCAGGAGCTATGCACCACCTTTACCTTCTTTACCTTTGATTATAGGCCAGTAGATTGTGAAAAGAATTTTTTTGGGTTCATTACACTGAGGCCCAGAACTTCAACTGCCGCTTGTATTGCATGTGTACGTAATACAGTGTACTAAAAATTGCAAGTTAATCCAAATAATGTTATTAATATGGCTGCGAATACAGTGCATAAATCAATGATTTCAACAAAATTTTAGTTGTTAGTTCTTTATTTTCTGAAGTTACAACGTGAAGAATGCATTAAAGTGAATTCATGATTTCGATTCAGATTTTACCTCTTACATTTGTATACAAAATTTAATAGCATGCACAGAATGTTCATCAAACTGGCAGAATCAAGAGATGCAGCACTTTGCATATGACTAGAAGCTGACTTAATCTTCTTGACTAGACTTTCAACTTGAAGTCATGACTTATGTGTATTGTGTAGGGCCCACAGTTTTTTGCAGTAAATTGTGCCGAATTCCGCGGGCCAGTTTGCAAAGTTCCACGGCTTACCGCTGCAAAATCGTCCAAGTTCTGCGGCTCACCACGGCCTTCCATTTGTTAGTAAACTGAGCTCTGTCCTGTTCAAAAACATTAGTTTCTGAAGGGGCGGCTGGCACAGTGACATTGGGCGACTTTACTTTTTGACTTAGACTTTCACTGAGACTTTCGCTGAGCCTAAACTTCGGTCTAAGTACCTACTTAAGTCAAAAATTGAAGTGATTTTGCTGAGACTTTCGCTGAGCCTGCGAAAGTCTCAGCGATTCGCTGAGTCCAAAAGTACCTACTTAGACCAAAGTTGAGCTGAACTAATTTGGCCAAAGTCGGTTCGATTTGCATGGAAGAGATAGCTTTAGCCCTTAGGACTTAACTTTTGCTGACCCTGAATCCACTTCAACTTTTGCCTTTAGCTGAGCGAAAGCATGGCGACTATTATATACATACGGATAGTTTAGTAAATTAAAGCAGTCTGGTACCAAAAATCAACGCTGTAATGAATACGCAATGATGTCAGACGTTATGTAATTATGTCGTTCGCGTTCGCTGCGCAATTACATAAGCAAGTCCAAACGTAACTGGTTGATTTATTTCCTGTTAGGTTTACTCATTTTCCGCCATTTTTAATCGTTTTGGTCTAAGTCTACTGACTTAGACCAAAGTTTAGTTGAACTGTGGTCTAAGTACAGACTTTAGCGTTCAGCTTTAGCTTTGGCTTACCGGGGTAGTGAAAAGGCTCAGCGAAAGTCTTAAGTCAAAAAGTGAAGTCGCCCATTGTGCTAAGTTATGCTAGCGACTTTCAAAAAAAGTACCTATCTTTTTTTGTTTTAAAAGTGCAGTCTGTCAAGTTGCGTTGCAGTTATTTATGATTATGCCATATTGCGATAGCTATCAGTAGAGCCAACAGCTTTTGGCAGTTCAGTTTGATTTTTTGGTCATAAAAATACATCTTCAACTACAAAAAATTGTGCTAATCGCCAGCAAATTTTCAACTTCTGCCAAATTCTGCAGAAATGTCAGAATTCCATGGCAACGGGAAAATTCCGCGACTTTGTTCGAAATTCCGCGGCCCGCGGAAAACTGTGGGCCCTACTTATGTGTTTAGTGTTTTTGCCTTACCATACAGTATTGTATGTGTGAGTGTGTTTAATGTGTCATTTTCTAGTCCAGTGAAGCTCCAGAGGCGCATAATGCAAATGCAACACTTGCTGTATTGATTGCTTGTCTGCATAATATCTGTCGGAGCTCAAAGCTATGAAGACAGAAAAGTTTTTGGTCCTTCTGGTTGCTTCTTAACGTCATACTAACAACGTCTCATTGCACTGACTACTATTACGTGACTTCACTGTTTAGGCTTATTGTTACGTGTTCTTGTAGTCTTAGGACTTAACGCCATGCTAAAGTTAATTTGTCCTTCATCATCATCATCATCACCATACTAAGCTGGACAAAGATCTACACTCTGTGACCACTGATTTTGACAATTTACTAAAAATTTCGAGAATTTTAGTGATTCGTTGTTATACCCACTGTAATTTAGAAAAATGGGATGTTCATCATTCTGCAAAAATTGACAATTTTGTAGCCATTATTCAGCAGTTCACATTTTCACTTGCTGTAGTCAGTTTTAGTCCAAAAGAAATGCTGCTATTTATTGGCATGGGGCAGGCAGTGGTGATACCAATTTCGTCCAAATGCAATGAAGTTCGTATGGCAGAAAAAAGTGCGATAATGTTGTTCTCACTTGCTACACTTTCTGGATCTGGTTCTAGCAAAGTCAGCTCCCACTCAGATCTTATCGGTAGTGTAGCCAAGATAGCCAGAATCATAAATGCCCATATACTTCGACCGAGAATCGGCAAAAATTGAAAAAAATGTTGTTTATTTGCTAAGCTGTCAGTCCACCCAAAGTGTTCCGTTAGGTTATAGAAATGTGCTAAATTTATTTTTGGCTCAGTCTGCACCGTGAACTCAACCACCAGTTGCTCCGCCCACAGATCTTTTGGTTGGCTGGACTGGAGTGGGGGATACCAGTACCACATTTCTCAGATCCCACCCACGCGTTTCATTATCGGCGTCTGTAGTACATCTTTCTATTTGCCTTTGGATAATTTTTTGTCAGTTCTCGCTTATTGAAATTTCACATTTTAGAGCTGCAGGCGAACTACAAGTTGCTGTGGCCTACATTTCCAGTTAGTTGACTTAAAAGCACGGTTGGAGTCTGATATTATATTTGTTGACTACCGAATAAAGACTGAAGTTAGATTGTGTACTATAACCATGTTGCTGCATGTGATTATTGTTAGTAGTTCTATTGTTGTTGTTATGATTATCAAACTGTATTACTTTGCTTGCTTGTACAGGGTGGGCCAAAAAAGTAAGTTATTGTACTTTTTCCATATTTTTGCCAAATATTGACAAATTTTCACAATTTTTTCACCAGTAAACTTTGGCAGAAATTTACTACTCAGTGACATACACGCCACACCTTTATGTTGCTGCACTCTTTTGTGAAATATAACTATCCAAAACATACAATATCTACGGATGGTAATAAGGTCGAGTAGTAAATTTTTAAAGTATTAAGGTAAAGTTTTATAATGAGTGTCGAAAAGTTTTTGGTGTAGCTATGGAGTAAGTTTTCATGTTTCAAAAAATACTGCACAGCTTGTAGGGCTGCACAACTGAAATACATTGCTCTGTATGCTCATGCAGTTAACTGAGCAAAATTGCAGCCATCAACCAGCATTACTTTACATTGAAAATTGGTGCGCAGTGAAATCATTAAAATTATTCGGAAAAATATTTAATATGTCCTCCAATGTTTTTGACACTTACTATAACTCTTATTTTAACATTTAAGTTAAATACTTACAAAATTTACCGTTAGACCTTCTATTCATCTGCAGATATTGCATGTTTTGGATATTTATATTTTACAAAGTAGTGTAGTGACATAATAAGTGTGTTGTGCATGCCACTGAGTAGCAAATTTCTTGTAGAGTCCATTGGTGAAAAAATTGTGAAAATTGATCAATATTTAGTGAAGATATGGACAAAGTGCAATAGCTTACTTTTTTGGCCCACCCCTTACAGGATGGGCCAAAAAAGCACCATTTTTGTGCACCATATAATTTTACCAAATATTAACCGATTTTCAAAATTTTTTCACCGTCAGAATCAGGAAACAATTTGTAATAAAATTATCATTATAGATACCTCCACACCTCAAGTGTGTCACTACACTACCTTGTGAAATGTCAAACCACGCACTTAAAGTGGTGACGCCACTGATCAATGTTGATCAAGTCTGGCATGTGGCCTCCAAACAGCCCGGACTTAAATCCGATCAGTTATGCTGTTTGGGATGTTCTCAACAGATGGTCTGTCAATGTTGATGATTCACGACAGTTAACCAGCTGAAGCAAGCGATCGTCGCTGAGTGGGGCAAACTGTCGCAGGGTTTGGTTAATCGCGCCATTGGTCGTCATTTTGGATGTGTCGTCCAGCAGCAAAGCAGACACATTAAACATTTGATGTAAAATTGTGAGACATGACTTTTTAGACAATAATTGAGACAACAAAGTCGTTGTTTCTGTTGTTATTCTCTTAATATTTATTGTTGCAGAAGTTGTCTTGTTTTCAATTGTTACTCTTAAGACACTGACATTTCACAAGGTAGTGTAGCAACACACTTGAGGTGTGGTGGGATCTGTAGTGATAGTTTTATTACAAATTGTCTGCTGATTCTGACAGTGAAAATTTCGAAAATCGCTTAATACTTGGTAAAATTATAACGTGCAAAAAAATGGTGACATTCTTTTGGCCCATCCGGTATATTGTTACGTTTTGATAGCAAGCTTAGTAATGTTGTATTGTTATTTGTACATATAATCTCACTGTTGAGGTCAGAAATAGTTTTTTAAGAAAAAAGTATTTGAGAATTTCAGGATATTTTTTGCTGGTTATAACTGTTAAATATTTTGGCAATAGTTAACTGGTTATTAGGCCAATGTTATTTGGCTGTTGTGTTTAGCAGTTTTAGCCATTTAGTCTGCCATAATTTAGTCCATAGGTAGCCAACAAGTAAAGCTGTAGCTAGCCAAAAGCTATTAGTAATGGGTATGAGGTCTAGTCAAGAACACAAGCTGACATTTCTGTAGCAAATACCAAATGCGCAGGCATTATAAGATGGAATAAAAGATATATTCTTCCAATCATAACAACTGCGAACACTATGTTAGTCTAACTGGAACTTTTGTACCTGAGTTTGTTCCCAGGAAAGTTTTCAGGTACAAAAGTTTTATTCATAGGCAATCACGACACAACCTAAACAAAAGGCCCAGCTCTCGCTAGGGAAGGCCGACTGTATGCCAATGTCCAAAAACACCAAATGTTAATGAAGGGTCAGTTCAGTACTTCTATTTGGAGCGAAAAAGAGGGTCGGCTATGGAGGCATGAGAGAGCGCATTGGTAAATGTCTGGTATCTGTTAATAGTAGCCATTTTGCTGATACATTTTGGCCGTAATGTGCTATGCAAATACAATAAAATATGACAGCATGATAACAGCCACAACTATAGACCATCTTGTTTGCAGTTGAACTTTGCAGGCTGTAGCTACTTGATATAACTTATCATGCAAGTGGAACTTGCAACGGCAGGTTCTTGACATCTTGTCGACTTTATGTCGTAGGCTTTATTTAATAGACTACTCTATGTTGATTGCGGAAGTTATTATGGCGACTAGGAATTTCCAACAAGAATAAAATTCCGAAGTTTCGCTGAGGTAATGGCGGATCGTTTGTGGTATTTGTCTGTTCTTCAGTAGATACTGGCTGTTTACATGTTGTACGCTGAATATCAAATATCACAAGTGTTGTAACTCTGAAAAGGTGATCAGACTGCTGACTTTCTGTTTAGAATGTTTGTTCAGTAAAGGGCGATATGATGTGACAGATCGGCACTAGCCAGACTAGATACGGCGGTCATTATCCACTGGATAGACAGGGACGGCATTGATACTAGGCTAGATCGGCATCTGTTTACCATTTTCTGCAGCTTGATAGGCCTGGTGGCCTTGGCTATGGGTAATAAGCGGATGTGCGGATGTGACAACAGGTAAAAGGCAGATAAAATCTGCGGATGCTAAGTGCAGATGCTTCTTCTTCGGCGTATGGTCGAACTTCAACAAGTTGAAGACTCCTGACCAGTAGTGGTTGTACGCATGCTGTCAGTGCTGAATGCGTAAAAACCATGAAGGATGTCAAGGTGCAGAACTAAGTGCTAATTAAAATAGAGATGTGTGGGTAAAAGACGGATGTGCGGATAACAGTTGTCACGTACGTTACCAGTCATGAAAGTTGTTGAGTTTTTCAGTCATTTGCTTTGTAATTAACTGCTTATTGGACTCTTTATAGGTGGCAATCTTTTGAAGTCGGCACTTGTGAATTTTTTTCACAGTTCACTTTGCATACCAGGTAGGCCAAGACAATATCCAAATTCTTGATTGCGAATTCGTCTAGGCATTTACTCAGAAAACAATGGTCTGCTTTGTCACTTGGCGACGACAACGCACAATAGGCCTAGCGCACAAGAAAGTGCGACATTGACGATGCAACGCGTGACAAAATGCTCGGAGACGATATACGATGATGACGTATGATGATGACGCACAGACATACGACAACGCGCATCAATGCACGACGACGACGTAGGCTTACATACTGCAGTGACATCATGCGACAACGAATGACAACGGATGACGACGATGATGACTGCAAAGTGCAGCAGGAAGTTATTATTGTAAACCCAGATTTGCCAACTATCTTATTTTGCTAACTTACGATTTTAACTTGAACGATATGCAAATATTACAAAGTACGGTAATTTCAATAACGTGCCATGGTGTCTGTTACACAGCATGGCGCCCAAACGTCTGGTACCCAAAGGCTTTAAATTAATACACAATTATACACCGCTTATTGGTCCAGAGGTGTGGCAGAGTACGATGGGTAAAAGGTGGATGTTCTTCGCATCGACATCCGTCTTTTACCTGTTGCCACATTCGCACATCCGCCTTTTACCATCATCCGGTGGCCTTTTGGCGATCAGTACATCAGTAACAATATGTGACTGTTCTTGGAGGAAGTTCCAGTGTTTACATAGAATTGTTGGGGTAATAAGGATAATAAGTTATGCTCGACAGATTGGAAATGAAGATGGGTATGATTGATTACCAAATCGGGGCCACAACGTACCTATTACAGTAGCGTAAATGTCTTTATTGCCTTGTCTTCTAAACTTTTTAAAGCTCGGTTAAACTGTTAAAGTTGTCATACAGGCTGATGACAGATTTACATGTATTCAGCATGGACTTTAGTTTGTGCACTTTTTTATGCGGATACATGCTATGACTACTGGACATATTCAGTATTAAGCAGATATGTGGGTCTGTGGATGATGCAACAGATAACACTGCAATTAAGCTGTTATTTATTAGTTTAACCTTCTCCTAACCCTATTTTCAACCCTGTTCCCAACTTCAATCTTAACGCTAATGCTAATCCTAGCCCTAACCATGATGCATTATCCACCTATCCACAATTTACCAAATGTTGTCCGATGAGAAAGTCGACACTTTTAAGCAAAGATAATCAACAGCAAAGATGATGTTGTTTTTACCATTATCTTCTCCATCTGTCCATTTTTGGCATCATTAATTCATCTTTGCTGTTGTTTTTCTCTCATTTTTTCCCATCCATTTTCCCCCATTCAATATCTTCTCCTTTTCTTCTCATGACCATATGCTCCCTGTCTGCATTGTAATTTTGACAGCATGAATTTTAAAAAGGTTTATAATGTTGAACATTGCTATGCCACTGGCATTTGACAGTGTAATGTGTTACGTGTGGCATGTTGCTGTCAGTGTGAAACAGGCAGATGTATTCGCAGTGAAACGCTGAGCAAAGATGAGTTCGCTGCCGGTGGAGGGTTACTGTCTCGATTCGAACGATGATGTTGATATGAAGCCTTTCCCTGCCACCTTACAACATGTAAGCAGATTTGATTTATTGTCATTCTCGCTGTCAGTGACATTAGCATGCTGGGCAACTTCACTTTTTAACTTAGACTTCGCTGAGCCAGTTTGCAGAGCTGAAGTTCGGTCTAAGTACACACTTTAGCCAGAAAGTGAAGTTATTTCCCTCAGCTTTTTGCTCAGTGGAAACTTGGTCTAAGTTCATAGTTTCCTCTCAGCGAAAAGGCTCAGTGAAAATTAAGTCCAGAAGTGAATTTACCCACTGTCAGGTTGTAGTGCCTCCAAGTCATGACTTAACAGTGCTGTAGATTATGATTATTATTGTTATTACTAAATTTTGGCCCTCAGTACTTTGTTTCTGACGGAGCTTATAAATGACTAAGCAGTATATAGATAGGTACGATCTTCAGTCTATGCAGTCAGCAGCTGGCAAACTGTCATGCAACAAAACAGCATTGATGCTTTGCAACAGAGCAGAAATTGTTCGAAATATAGGTAACTGGTCTCATTGGTTTGGTCACTCTGGGGTCTGCGATGGACTAGAGCTGATTCATTGAATCTGAACATGGCCTAGTTGTTAAATGGAGTATTGTTCGTCTGTTTGTGTATGTGCGTCATTCTGTTAATAATTAGATGTTAACATGTGCAGGCTTCAACAGTTGATAGTTCACCTCTTGCTTCCAGATTTCCTCTCCATTCGGAACAATTCTCCTCTGAATGTAAGGCTTATATTATCTCTTAGCTCATTGTGGTTTACAGTTGTTTGTAAATTAACATTTTGTGTCTCATGTTGATCTTTCTTGCTGAAAATATTACTATGCCTGGTTTTTAATACTAGGGGTAAGTTGTAAATTTCAAGTTACTCATGGGTTAAGAAGAAATCAACATTTCAGCAACCTTTAATCTTAGGGTTAACTTGGGGTAAAATTGAGACAAGGATAATAGCTACTTACTTCCACAACCGTGACGACGATTTGTTAATCTTTTTCGCTCTATTCATATTTACAACAAATTTTTAGTTACAGCTGGTGTTTTGATTAAGTTGATAATGAAATGTATGCATTTTGTTTAACGTCATTTTTATGAAGATATTTAATATATTTTTTTAGTCTTATTTCTTAACATTATCATTTTTGTTTAGCATTCTAATTGAGGTTGCTATACCTGGTATGTCCGCAAAAATATTTTATGATTTGTAAATGTTGCCTGTAATGTTGCAAATAGCACTGTGAATCATCTGCTAAAAATGACCAAATGATTAATCAATTCGACTTCTCGCCAAATCATGTGGTTGTTAACTTGCTATTGGCTAATCAGATGCTTTTTTACAAAGATTGCTGAGTTAAATTCGAGAATAACCCAAGTTGCTAAATGGCCAAAACTTGCCTGAGATTTACCCTCAATTTAAACTTTTGACTTCAGGTTAACTGATTCAAGATTTACCTCTTGTTTTAAAAACTAGACATAAGATGTTTACTAAGCTTCAGTTTCTTGCAGATGGGTCACCTGCGCTAATGCGAACAGTCTCAAAGGGAAAAACTGCCAAGAAGAAGACGAAGGGTGAAGAAGGTCAGTTGTCAGTGATTCATTGCTTTTGAAACCAAGTGTTATCCTGATGTTGCAATACGTCAAATTGAGTACCGGTAGTATGGAAGTCAGTGAAGACTAGTAAATAATGGTAGCATTAAATGCTCTTTAATAATGTCAGCCACTGTGGTTCCTGGAAGCTGTGGGATAGCCCTGAATAGACCCGATCTGTCTGTTTTTCGAGTGCAATCGTATAGGCCCCTCATAAACAAAGAATAGGTTTTTAGTATTGAATAAAAAGTTGAATAAAAAACAATAATTTAAAATGCGCGTGTCAGCAGACGATGGTCGGTCACAAGCTGATGAGGATGAGATTGACATTGACAAATACGTTACTGAGGAGAGCGCCCACGTCTCAGTCAAGATTCTTCGCAAAGTCATTCCCAAGCTCAGGATTGCATCATACTTCTCAGATGAACAGATGTCTGGCAAGCGAAAGTGTGAGTAATAATGGCCAGTTTCCATTGGACTAACTGGTTGGAAACTTGCCTGACAACTTGACTGACTAACAAAAAACGGTTTTAAGTCAGGTCAGGTCAGAGGATAGGCTACCTCTACAACTAGTTGCCAACTAGTTTCCCGCCCAGTTGCTGAGTTAGCAGTGGCAACCTGCGTTGGAAACTAGTTTCCAACTGGTTTGACTAATGGAAATTGGCTTTGAAGTGGCTTGTTGGAGTAACAGAGGGAGGATGATTGGCTTACAATCGAAAGGTCATGAGTTTGACTCTTGGTCGGGTCGCTATCAAGTGGTTATCACCGGTATGGGTGACTGTCATTTTTTCAAATGCTGGCTAATGAGATGGCAGTGTATGCTGTTGAACAGTTCGGTCTGGGTACCTGGGAGTAGGCCAGGAGTTAACCCCAAGGTCTAATTTAAATGTCTAAAAAATCATGAGCTGTGTTTGGATTGACTGGTCAATGTTGCCCATGCCGGTAACGTGTACCGTATTTGTTACTGATGTATAATTGATGTCAGTTGTTGTTCACTGGTGCAGCAAGGCTCTGAGGGACTCTGGCTCAACAGTAAGTTACAAGCCCTTGGTTTTGAGGCCTGACATGTCTGAGGTTTGGAGAATGAGCGAGCCTCCTTTTTATGATGTTTATGAAAAAAAGTCAAGATGCTCTGGACCCATGATGCTGACAGACATACATTGTACTGCGACAGTACATGCCCATGCAGTAGCATGGTGTGGATAAAGGGCCTGAGGAACGTTGTAAGCTTTCTGGTGGGATCAAGGGCAAAGCTGCAGCAGCCATCAGTAGTTCTGATGCTTTTTGTGTTCTCAGATGACCTCTCTTAGCTGCACTCTGTAATTGTATCATTTCACTTATTTTCTTGACTTGATTTTATGGTTGGGTTCTCTCAGGAGCTTGGAGCCCCAGCTCACTGAATCACCTGAACCCCTGTTCCTATGTTGCTGTTATTACTGATGTATTGGCAACAGTTTCTGCCATCGATGTGCTGAGTTAGTGTTCTTCATGTTTGGTGATTATTTGCAGTCAAACATCTCTGGGATGAAAGGCCAGCAGATTGGCCAGCACACATACCGTTCAAAGACCCGAACAATGCCAACAAAGACGGCAAGTGTTTCTCTTGGTCTCTAAAATGAAACACAATGTTTGAATGAACGAATGTTCTGTCAAATGCTTCTTCTTCAAAGTAGTTTTCAAAGTACAGTTTATATGGCTTAGTCGACACTTCAGATTTGGAATTGAAGTGCTTTAAGACATTTTGGACCTATTGAAGAAATTGTGGGACACTTTGGACTCATGAAAAAGTTGAGACGCTCTCGACCCACGATGCTGACAGACATACATTGTACTGTGGTCAATACCTGCCTATGCAGTAGCATGGTGTGTATAAAAAGTTTTGTGATGCTGCCTGAAGTCAAGAGTGATGGTGCAGTGGTAATGTCCTGTGATGTGATTGTGTAAATAATCGACAGTTGTTGTTGTTTTGTTTTTGAATAAAGTGACTGCAAAGTTACTAGGTGATTTTCTACTAATTGTAGCGAGAAAGCCGGGTAAAGATGAGCTGGGTCCGATGTTTACATTTCTCAAGACAAAATACTTGGAACAGAAGGTTTGTTAACTGCATTGGTTTGTAATATGAGCGGTTGCACTGTTTTTGGCATTAGTCTAGTCTTGTTGCTGTGGATCTTTTGAAATGTCATGTTACACTAATGTTGCGTGCACATGTAGTTACGCATGTACCATTGCTGATATATACAACATTACGATTTTAGCAGGCTATTTACATTGGTTGACTAACAGTGTTTGGGCCAAAGGCAATAGGCATGGCATCACGTCGCGACACCATTTTTATTTTCAGACATTATTTTTATTACTTTCATTAATCTCAATAAAGCTTATTAAATCTGTAATTCGATTTAGGCCATGTTTCTTTCATGGTTTAGTTTCTTTTTACGACATTTTTATTTTTAGAATATTATGCTGTACATTAGTGGCTTTTTGGCATTTATGCACTATATAAATGCTAAAAGTTAAGTTGGTGTATAGTTTTTTTTATGGGAAACCTATCGCAGAGCTATTGAGCATTACCTGCTAATGCTATGTTGGATCACCTATCACCCTTCAGGTGAATGCGCCCCACTTTGAACTTTGCCAGACAGGCTGATATAAAATTTACCTAACTCAGAGGGATAGAAGGCTGAGCCGATGTTGGTGTTGGTTATATGCCTACCAGTAGATGGTTTATCTGTCCACAGACAGTCACTCATACAAGTAGTCAGTAGTTGATAGTACTGGTAGTCAAACCCAAGATCGCTCGATTGTAAGTCTTCCAACGCCGGATTATTATGCCACCATGCCGCCATCAATTCACGTTTTATGGTACTGTTGCTTGTGCAGTCAAGCCGAGCCAGGCCTGCAGCAGACACAGCCGAATCATCACAGGTCTATTCAGCAGGCGGCGGCAACGTGATGTCATCTGAAGTATTTGCGTCATCGTCGGTATCACACGCCCAGCCGACTGACAACTCGCAAGCTGCTTCAGCTGCCATGTTTACACACGAAGACGATAAGATGCTCTGGCACTGGCAGCAACTCCAACATCATCATCATCAGCAGCAGCAGCAGCAGCATGGGTGAGGCTCGACCCAACTGACGATTACATGGCCTGACGTGATTCATGTACTTGGCAGGTTTTTTTTGTAATTGGAAATATCCGTGAAATTGTGTGCAATCCGAAGATTTCTGTACTTTTTATGCTTTTGCCAGCAGCTCAGCCTAACTCATGATTACGCAGATGTGATACAATTTTGTATTTGACAGGTTTATATGCAATTAGATATATCTGTGAAATCGAGTGCAATCTGAAGATTTGTGTATTTTTTCTGCATTTAAGATCATCTCTTGATGTTTAAAGCATAATTTTTGGTTATAATTCATGCAAAGCACTTGCATACTATCTGCAGCTGATACACTGTTCGCTTAGTTGGCTAACCTTACTTACAACACGCATCTTGAAGAATGCATTGACACCATTCTACTTTTGTCTGTCATCAGTTCTTTGGCTTCTTTCAAGGTAGTGTCCATATCCTTCAGATCTTGTCGGATGATGTCCATCCGGTTTTGCCTTGGTCGTCCCGGCTTTCTCTTGTAGCCTCTCAGTTCCCACTGTATTGCTTGATGGGGTATTGTGAAGTTCTTCATTCTCAGTATTCATGTCGCAGCCACCTTCGTCTCGCTTCTTTGACGATGTGCTTTAATTTCCGCAATTTGGTCTTCTTTCTGATGTCTTCATTCCTGACTTTGTCTTTCCATGTAATCGTCAACAGTCTTCGTTGAAACTTGTGATGAGCAGTTTTCAGTTTCTTCATCTGTGTCACAGGCAGTGGCCATAGCTCTGCGCCATACAGTAGTCTTGAGATAACTGGCGACTCACACAACTCCACTTTTACTGACAGACTGATGTGGTCAACAGTTGGCTGAATCGCCGCTAAATCTGCTTTACGATGTGCATGCATTTTACTTCAGGCATCTGTAGCAAGAAAAAGTACTGCAACATTTTCAGGCCATTTCAACCTTTCATGTTATTTGCATTTTTCATTGAAAATGTTGGGGGTGTAAGTTGTATTTTTCCGCTGCTTGAATTAGGTTGGGCGCTGCGTACGGAAGCAGTATAGTCCAGCAGTCGGAAGAGCATGCGGCAGTGCTGGTGCCTACGCGTACAGAACAGCTGCCCCGCGATGTTCAACAGAGCATGCTGACAGCTGGGAATATCATATCCCAGCAGCACCTGGGAGCACCACCACCAGTGAGTGGTATATGAAAGTGTACCTCAGACTAGCAATAACATGTATGTGCTGCCATCTAGCAAAATAAAGGTGAATATACACTGTGTCTCAGAAAAAACCGGACCCCTGCTACTTTTTGCAATAACTCCAACAGTCCTGGTTCAATAGCAATAGATTTTGACAAAAATAATCGTTAGAGAATCAACACTTAATAGCATGAGTTACTTTGCGAGAAATTTTAAGAACAGAGTACCAGCTGAGGTTTTCCTGTGGCACCAACAGTAGAGGCAACTGCACTGCAGTACTCCAACGAACCAACAACGTCAGTTACGAAATCATTAAATGTTATAATGCCAACGTTTGAAGTTGAACGAACTGTTGATTAGCAACATCATAGTCAGAAGTTACAGCAGATGTTCAAAGTGCTGTCCCTTTACTCGAACACAGGCCCGGAGACGTCTTCTCCGTTCGTCGATTGCGTCATCGACAACGGTCTGCCGTAGGCCAGACCAGACCTCCACCAAGCGCTGCTTCAGTTCATCCTAAGCTGATGCCCCGTTTTATGAAATATCGTAAGCCCGTAACACACTGCGATATTGAGTACCTCTTGACGATTTTCTCAGCTAATCATTATTATTATTAAGCACAGTTTGTTGGAGTTATTTCAAAACGTAATAGGGGACCGGTTTTTTTGAGACACAGTGTACAAAGTCAATCAAGCATATATCTGCAAAAATTGATCCGAGTAAATGTTTTTTTTTAAAATTCTGATTACTCAGAAAACTACAGAAGGAGTACGTTCAACTGACTGTGTGGAATGCTAATAATGACGAGAAGGACAAGTCCGGCTATAAGCAGAGACACAGCTAAAGGCTTCGGACGACCGTGTCTCGACAGCGTCACCAGACACAGCAGATAAGCCGGCAGTTCAACAGCTCCAGAGACAAAAAAGTCCAAGTAGTCGTCGCCACCAAGGCTCGTCGCGCTCAGCGATAAACCGTAGAAGACGAAACTGTTGACAAACCTGTTACATGTAAGAACAATAAGAAACAGCACAATTATAGAAACTAATCTTAGAAATTTGTAAAAGATGCATAAAAGTAGATTGAAAGGTTTCGCATAAAAAGCAAGGCAGCAAATGCGCCGAGATAAAGACGCCAAAAGTATCGAGTAAGCAAGAGAGAAGATGTGTTTCTCTCCTTATTATATCCGATTGAAGTTCTGGGGAACCAGTGCTGGAAAATACGTATAACATGTATTCCATTTTTTTTAAAATACGCACGTATTCTATTTTAGCGTAGCATACGTATATGCTACGCACCACAGATACATGACGACGATCGTGACTCGTCGGATGTTGCGCGTTCGAAACAAGTCCGCCACGCTGAAGCATCGTTTCTCATAGTCTTTCGTGACGTCATTAACCGTGACGTCACAACCACCATCAGCTGCTGCTGCTGCTTTCTACACACGAGAAGTCGCGGCATCATATCATTAAAAGTTAATGCGTTGCATTAATAAACAACTTTGCCTGTTTAAGCCTGCATGTAAGTAATATCCCGTTTACACGACGAAGCAATCATGAAGCAAATGTATTGAATATACACGTGCACGACGTGTGATCTAAATTTGCTTCATGTTTGCTTCATCGTGCAAACACCCCATAAGTGAGTTTATATTGTTTTAATAGCGGTAGTACATGTATAAGCCTACCGCTATATTGCACCACGTTAAAACAGGCCTATACGACACCAATTAGATAGAATACAAAATACGCGGGTACACATTATTAGAAAGGCACTTGTGCTGAAACAAAACCGAAAATACAATGTCGTTTATAATTAGACGTTACAAACAAATGGAGCCAGTTCATCGATGATTAACAAACAGTTAACAAGTTAGTTCTGTCATTGAAAACCAGTTTTATTCGACTTTTCAGTTTTAAATAGGACTGCAGTTACATACAAAATAAAGCATATCTCCTTGTAATACCGGTATAATACAGTACTACGTCGTAAACAAAAGCCCTAACATTTAATGCGGTCCCCAGATATATTCCAAGAAAAAGCGTTTATAGCCTATCTAGGAAGCAATAATACCAGCGTAGGGCGCTCCTTGTGTCGTTCGATAAACAAATCGCCGTAAGAACACTAATAGTTCAATAACATTACTGCAATACATTAAAACAAAAACAAACTTGTGGACAGAGCGAGTCTACATCGGTGTCAGAGAGGACTGAGCCGTTGGTCTCAGCGATCTTTCTCAGCAGTTGCACCGCTTCGTTCTTTCTACCTTTCGCTAGCAACCATCTCGGCGTCTCCGGCACCACCCTTCAGCAAGATTATTCATCTATTTATTTTAATTTAGGCAAAAACCCACGAAACAACAGAAACAGACCAGAGAAATGACACAAAAAACATACAAACCTTAAAAACACAGTCACAGAAAAGACGAATCAACGTCATTTCTACTGCATTATACAAAACCGAATTATCTGGCTGCAATCAGAGTTAAGATCAGCGTTAGGAAAAAAGTCCAGTAGTCAAGTTCTTATAGGCCTATTTTGTTAAGTGTCACTGTAAAATGGTATTATGCCGAGCCATTTTCTAATGGATAGTTTACTGTGAGTGCTCAGTCTGTCTGATTTGTGCGTTTGTGTCGGTCATTTCCGTCTTCTCCACTTAAGTTCTTCTAGTTAAGTTATCAGGCGGTATTGTTAAGTTTTCACACTGTCTCAAATGTTTTATTGTAAAATATGCTGGCAAATAAACGATTTTAGAAAGTAAAGACGGAGTCATCTCACTGATATTGAAACAGTGCAAAAAAGTGCATGTTAGTCAGCACCTTTAAATGCAATTATGACTAATATCACTAATAATTATAAGAATACTTCTTGAAAAGCCAAATGTCTAAAATACGACGTCGTTTGAATCAGTTTCGTACCAGTAGAGCAGCAGCAACAGAGCCAGTGGTGCTGAGATACAAATGTGCAGGGTGAAGCGATCTCGCAGTAAGTAAGCGATGCCGGCTAACGTCATGTAAGCAACTGCCCAGTAGAGCTGTATCAGCGTCACTGCCAGCACGCGGTACGATGGTCCCACTATCTCGCCAACTTTGAACACACACGCATTTTCGGACAAAAAAGATCATGACGTCGAGTGTCGACATGATATGCGGTCGTCCGTTTCTTAAAACAGTTGACTTCCAATGATCTTGACCTTTGACCTTTTTAAAATAAAAATTCGCAAACCAATTATTCCTGTCTTGGGGAACGTTCAACTAATTTGGGGTTTCGAGCCTTTTGTTTTCGAGTTGTAGGATCGCGTACTGTATATGAGACAGACGGACAAACAGACGAACTGGCGTAATAGGGCGTTTACAGAACGATCACACAATAATGGC
>Ga0209367_1001413_pt1 | contig 29366 bp, 24 predicted proteins | sample WorMetLIZISLAND2_FD_187412 | JGI IMG/M metagenome (GOLD analysis project Ga0209367, IMG submission 187412) | Marine gutless worms symbiont microbial communities from Max Planck institute for Marine Microbiology, Germany - Olavius geniculatus... ...
ATCGCTCCCCAGAAAAGTCTCCCCCCAGCCGACAATTTATCGGCAAAAATCCGCCCCGTCCCGCAGCCACCCGGGCGAGACGGATTTTTACCGGTAAATTGTCGGCCGGGGGAGACTTTTCTGGGGGAGGCGATTCTATAATGGGACACCGGCAGTGCTGTGAGACGCTGCCACACGTCACGGTGCGTCGTCCAACTGTCCATGTCGTGTGGTGGTGCCGCTGCCTTGGCTCGCGACGAGACACCGCCATCAACAACTACGACGACGTCAATCTGCGCCACACGGTGATCATTTTCCCACGCTCGTCGCCGCCACTGATGGGGGAGGTAGGGGGTGAGTCGGGTGACGGCAAGTCATCTCCCCTCACCTCACCCTACATCATCGATATATACGCGCGTCGGCGGCGCTCGCAAGCATTTATACGTGTCGCAGCCTTATCAGCGGAGTCCGCCATGGCACGACCAGAAATTAAGAAAGTCCTACGGGAATGCACACGGCGGCAAGAGAAATTGGACGTCGTAACTCATAAGGCAGAAAGGCGGAAAAAGGGTTGTGCTTTTAGCAGATTAGAAATAGGCCTATGACGTCAGCTTAACCAGCTGCAGCGATTTTGTTTGCTAAATGCGAATGTCAGTGTAAGCTCTGGAAAACTCTTCTGAAAACAGTTTAGCCGACATTATTACACTTGTAGCGATTTCTTGATTTAACGTGCCGAGAATAAAGTACGACCAAATATACTAAATAAAAGTATATTTGGTACGATGTATGATAATGAAACTGTGTGCATTCGAAGCTACGAATCTGGCTGTGTCGTGTAAAAAGTTTTGTTCACCGGAGCGGAACAAGCGAGCTGCCATTTAGACGATTGTGCCGGCACTTGACTGCAGTTAATCATATCTGACAACCGTTTAAGATCCACTTAAACAATATTGTCGCTTGTGTCGTCTCCCGGCATCCCACGATCTGTCCAGGTCTCACTGAATCGACATTTTCATACTTGTCATTATACCAAAAACTAGGCTTGCCGTGGATATGGATATCCATGGATATATCCATGTGATGTGTGGATATCTGACTCAAGCCATCCTGTGGATATATCCATGGATATTATGCTGGCGCACCTGCTAATTAAACTGAATATGCTCTGCCTCTTTATAACATTTTCCTGTCTGTCGTTTTTACGCTTTAATTTTCTTCTTTCTACTTATGTTACTGAGTCGAATAAATGATCATTGATATCAGCACGTCAATATTTAGTTAGCCAAATTGATTCATTAGCACTATTACAATAACAGATGTTAATCTTCATTGCGCTGATGCTATTGGTTGGGAAACAAAAAGTCTATTCATTTGTCGGTTTATTTTTAATTTTTTTATCAAATGGTACAAAATACCAAAAAAATTTGCTTAATTATATATTTAATGCTAGTAGTAAACAAAAACTGTGTTTTAACAGCGTTCATTCCACTTTAGACGTAAATGAATGCAACTTGCATCTTGAAAAACAAGAATCCTAGCTGTTGCTGTGGTGGGCCGACCTTACCGTCTATATCTGAAGGCCAGCGCCCGACTTTGGGTCGCGATAAGAAAGCGATTTTCCAGAGAGACTGCAATCCCACACACGCTATGGTGACCATGCTATATTGAATGCTACAGTCAATGTTAATATACGATAAGGTAATTCGGCGTATGTGGGTGATGGCTGCAGGCAGCAACAGTGCACTCAAAATTGCTGCCAAAGCGCTATAGATAGAAACATGGTTACTTTTCATAGCCTATATAAAACTCGTCATCGCCTTATCCAACGGTATCATTTCCGACCCCTTACGACCTACCGTTTAGCCACAGTATATGCGTTACGGGCAAACAGACGGCATAACGTACTCAAAGCTCGATCTAACGGTCAGCCAAAACAGGGACAGTAAAATTATGCAGATTTTACGAAAGTTGGAAAATACTTAACTAAGCTCATAATTATTGCAAATGCACATGTGTGCTTATTTTGAACTTTTATTTATTTCTTCACAATTTTAAGAAGGAAATGTCTGCATCCTGTTTTGGTGAAAATTGACGCTTTTGCCTTGTTGTATTTTGTGAAAATTTGGAGGCACCATGTACGCAAGATAAACGTCTGTGGATATGAATATATCAATCATCAGTATTTTTGTTACATCTGAGCAATTTAAAACTGGTATTGCCGACATCGAATATGACGGAATAGGTCTGCAGATTGATACATAAAGTGCATACTAAAAAGTTGTTAAAATTGAAACGACGATCATGGGCGCATAACCGCAAATTGTCAAAATGCGCTAAATTGCAATTAAGGTATTACAAAATACTGTAATATATGTGAAATCAATTTTGTCAAATCACAAAGATTGCTGTATAGAGAACGCAAAAAATAAGTTTGAAAAACTGATTTTGACCGACTTTAGACAGATTTGTCATTTTAAAAAATAAATAATATAGCCCCAAATATTGCGCCGCAATTTCGTCATCGCTTTTAGGTTGCGCACCTGAGCAAATACTTGCAAAGTGCTTATCCTTTGCACATCGTTTGACTGAAACCCATCGCGACGACTTAACGCTCTGCTTAACTCGATTAGGGTTAATTCGATACGGTTATAAGCGTTTGAATAGCATTCTGTCAGTCAAATTCAACACCGTGAAAGACGTCGAGCAATGAAGAAAGTCATCGCGCGCGCCCGCACGTAAACAAATGTTTTGTGTAAAGAATCATATTGTGGCTAAGCAAATTTAAAATAGATTTCCTAAAGCATTGGCCGGTAGCGCCACAAAAAAAATCCACTACGCGGGAAAACAGGAGCCATTTTACCGCATTTCCAATGTAAATGGCAAGATTATACAAGATAGAAATGAGACAGTTTTTCAGACAACTGATATTAGACGATTTAGGTTAAATGAAATATGTCTATTCGTCAAAATGGTTCAGGCAAACTACTATGATGTGCATCCTTACTGCGCATGTTTTCACAAAATAGGTGCCACGTAGGGGGCTACAAATCGGGCCAGTTATTTACCCTATTTTTGTGCCCATTTCTGAAATTAGACACACACTCGGAACGCCAAATTTCAAACTATCAGTTTCTTCATAGACTTTCAAATTCTCTGCGACCACTTCAGTGGCTTTTAAGAACAGTTGCTGTTCCATCACAAGAGAATAATGTTTTTTCCTTTCAATAATTCAAATATTTTTCTTCTCTCTAAGCATAACGGCTCCATCTGTCATCGATTTTCGGTTCATTTAATTCTGGCAATGTTCCAATGTTCTGAGTCGATGCATAGGGTAGCAAGCAAGCACTACAGACCCATTATTAAAATTATATACACTGCTTTCATATGCCAGTTATAATAAACAATACTAATTATTAATTATTACACACCTGAGATATAGTGGTGCATGTCTACATTTTTACAGTAACCGCTAAGAAATAAAAAAAAATAAAAATAAAAGTAAAATGATTCTGATCAATAAAACCGAAATTATCATAATTGTATCAAAATCTTTGTTCTCGACGGTAGGCCTGGTCATTGCTCGAGCACAAAACAATAGATAAATATTTGCAGTGGCATGCAGACAAATTCTGTGATACGGTGAACGATGTAGGAACGATTGCGTTCGCGCATGAAAAATGAAGTGGTGAGACAGGCATCATCATCAATCATCTGAATCTAACGTATTTTATTCGCTGGCGAACAGCTTAAGACACGTGCAATGAACGCGCAATGTGACTGTTTCATTTTGTAAGGGACGTGCCATCTCGAAATATTCAATCAATCATTCGATCAAAGCACAATTTTATATAATATATGGACACCACCACTATGTCACGGACGATCAAAGGCGCATGCTTGGTGGCACAGCAAAGAGTACAGACAATAGGGGGCCAATATTATATAAGTTTGGTATTAAATACAGCTTCATAAAAGTGGTTTCATGTGCAGCGCACATGAAAATTTGTCATGTCGTGTTGCTCTTAACTTTTGAGTTTTGTGCATAAAAAGTGCACCTCAAAAGCCCACCTCGTATCGTAGACGGGCCTTAACTGCGTGGTGATAAACCTACATGTATATGTGCGCATCACTCATCAAAAGTTACCGTACGTGTCACGCAGCTAATGCACCTCCACACAACGATTCTTTGCAGTTAGTTGTAAACTTTTTGTTTCGTTACTACGCGCGAGAGCTAGCATAGCTATAGCGCGTATTAGCTACGGTAATTATGTCTGTCTGTCCGTCTGTCTGTCCGTCACGACCCGGTACCGTTTCAAGACCAGTTGAGATAAAGACTTCGGGTTTTCACCATATGATAGCTTAGTGTCTCTAGTATTTCGTGACAAAATTTTATGCCAATGGGTGAAAGGGGTCCCCACGAACGAGGGGGCGAAAAAGGGGCACCCCTCCTAAACGACGGTATTCTACCGCTTTCGGCTAGTCTGACGTGAAAATGGTTGCAGATAGGCACAGACATGCTGCTCCTTATAACAAGCACTGGCAACGAGCTTCTTAAAAATGTCAGCATCAATGACCTTCAATGACCTTAAACTCTCAAAATAAGAGGTTTTAGTAATTTTTTTCGCGATTTTGGGTTGCGACACGCATTTCAAGAGTAAATTGAGCCGAAATGGCTGAAAAATAAACCAAGACAACCTGCGTATCAAATTTTCAGCACTGAATGTTGATTTTAGCAGTCCAGTCCGGACCCTCTAGATTCAAAGAGGCCTGCGCACGCGGATGTCAAAGAGGAGTACTTTCTAAAAAGTGGTTATTCTACCGCTATTGGCTCGTCTGACGTGAAAATGGTTGCAGATAGGCACGGACATGCTGTTTAACATGAGAAGCACTGGCGACAAGCTTCTTAGGAATGTCAACATCGATGATTTTGAATGACCCTAAACCCTAAAAATATTGATTTTAAGTGATTTTTTTGGCAATTTTTGGCTGCAAAAGAGTGAATTGCGACGAAATAAATGGAGATAGACCAAGATGACCTGCGAACAGGAACTGCCATAGGCTATCGCGCGTCTCATGAGCATTGGCTCAAATTTCTTGTTTTTGACTTTCAGCGGCATACAGCTATTGTGAACAGATATGAAAATGATAAAACTCCAACGCAAATACATAGTCGTGGCAAACCGACAATTCGTTCTCAAGTACGAGCTTAAAAGGCCCAACAGCATGCTACGGTAAGTAAGGACTCGCGTTGCTTTTTCGATGTTTGTAGTTAATTTAACTTAGGTAAAAGCTATTTCTTGCACGCGCAAACTCAATATAGGCCCTATATCTGAGCCCACCCCGCATTGTTCTGCAAGGTCGTACTCGTGTCTTGTGCAAAAGAACGAATGATAAATGATAGGAGCTTGCGAGCCAGCCAGCTAGAGCACGTGTAGCTAACTGACCGTAGGTTATAATTACCACTTCAAAATCTGCTCATCGCTGATGTCTCGACCATAGAACGTCGACAAAACGCACAGCGCACAATGCAGTCAACGATAAAAATGTCACGAGAACGGGCGGCAGAAGGGGGGACCGACAAATTCTGCTTGTTGTATATGTTACCGTGACGATCTAATGTAAAAAATTTCGTTCGATTCTTCTCCGCGATCGTATAACTCAGTCGCTATTTGACGTGCGGCCGCGGCGCGCTAATTTATTCGGTACGGGTCCAACTGATGCGACGTCGCCGCCGTTGCCGCTGAATAATTATGGCTTCATGTCGTGAGTTGAACTTTCAACAGACGAAGTCACCGCCTGATGAGCTGTTTCGTTCTGTCGTCCGTCTTCAGCTCTGACAAGAAAGAGTGAAGAGAGCGTAACCACGCATAAGCTCAAGTCACGCAATTTCGTCGTGCGTAATTGCTGACATCTGGCTGCAGGCAAGCTAACCCGCAAAATGGCATTTTGTCACTGTCACAGCGAAGCATGTTTCTATAGGTTACAACGGGAGTGTGACAGGTAACGGGCATAAATAAACAATAAAAAATAGCTGTAAAGTTACCTGAACGAGTGGCTGGATGTCTGTAAGTCGTCTATAGGATATTATCACGCTAGTCTCGCGGCTTCAAATCAAAAACAGTTTAGTTGATAGACCTCAGTCACTTCATAGTGATATATTTGATGGCCACATATTGACAACTCGCGTGCAATGAAAGACGCGCTTTGCTGAGTTATTTGAAAACATTTTATGGGTAGCTTCATTGATAAAGCGCAGTATCTTTTGGCCGGTGAGTATAGTTCGCTATAATCGATTAGTACTGTCACTTATTTAATTGAGTTGTTTATTTCGCTTTTGTATAGTGTGTTTATGTATGATTAGGCCTATATGTATATTGCTACCATGATTCAAGTGAATAAGAAATATATGCCGATGTATGAAACATGCAAAATAACTACAGATTACTTCACTGAATACACTTTCCGAAGAGTTGGAAAATTAAAAAAAATTTAACATCTAAATAAGTTCAAATTTTTATTTATTTATTTTTTTGTTGTGCAGTTTGCAATACAAATCGAATTTTTATTTTGTAATCATTGCAATTTACGAGTTCTGACATTACGGCAGTCACCCAATAAAAAACGATGTGATGTGTACAGAATGGTGTGTATGATGCTTTCTCGGTCCTAAAATTTGTATCGAGTCTTCTTTGTACAATAACATCTAAAAAAATTCAAAAACCTTTAAAAACTCCGAAAAAAACTTCTGTCTTCTTCTGTCTGTAGAGTGTACAGCAAATAGCGGGCCGTCTGCAGCTGAGCGACAACAGGTTGCTATGAATAATTTGCCGCACTTAACACAAACAAAACAAAAATAGTTTGGTGGTGTAATAGTAGGGTGACGGGCTTACAATCGAATGGTCGTGGATTCGATTTCCGGTCGGATCGCTATCAAGTGGTTATTACTTGGATGGATGACTGCCTGCAGATAGGTAAACCATCTCAATATATATCGCCAATAACAAGGTCACCTCAGCCTTTCATCCCTCCGGGGTAGGTAAATCGAGTACCGGCCTGTCTGGCTGGGGTTAAGGCGGGCGGGGCGCGTTTATTTGTGTCGGGTGGCAGGTAACACTGTGTGATCCCCTATGGCAGGTGACGCTCGGTAGCTCCGTGAAAGGTTTTCTATTAAGAGCTATACACGATCTTTACCTTTACCGTTACAACGCACGCACGCGTCTGACTTCGTCCATTCGCCACGCTGCTGCAACGTGCACGAATCAGTCACATTCTGCGCAAAAATAACGATCTGAGTTGCACGACGCACGCCCCTTGGGTAGATATGACATCTTAACGACCGTAATACGAGCAACTTTATAGTTTGGCGTCACATGACAATAGCCTACCTACAGGGTGGTAAGTGGTAGTAAAGTGGTAGTAAGCCTGTGCACTTCCACGCTAAAACATTAAGCGTTAACTTTTGTTTCGGGACTGAGTAACGCACAAACATTGAAGACAAAACAGCAAATTTTTGATTGCCGGGTTTTTCCAGTGTCCGTGCCGGTTATTGGAAAATATTTAGAATTCTTTCACCGATGCATTCATTACAAAATTTACAATATTGGGATGAGCGTCGCAACTCGGACAGTACTGTACGCTTGGCTACACTGCGTTGTAAAATATTAAAGCAAGCCCCGGTACACGCTAGCGGTCCGGACAGCCAGTCCGACCGGTCCATCTGAACGGTTCATCTGAACGGCTGGTGTTTTTGACGATCGTTAGAAGGACAGTTCGTTAAAAAACACCAGCCGTCCGGACGGACCGTCTGGAAGGACCGTTTAGACGGACCATCCGGACCGCTAGTGTGTTCCGGGCTTTATGCTCAAAAACTACGCATGACACAATTATAAACAAAAAACCCAAATCAAGATAACAAGCAATGACGCAGTTTCGCTGATGTTACTTTACGTTAAAAATGTTGATTTCGTTCCGGTTTAAGTCACTAACTTAGGTTTACGAACTTACCAAGTCTGTAACTTACTGTAGTTTTTAAACCAACGTGTATTCACGCAGTATGATCATTAGGCGGCGCTGGCACGACTGTAAAATCCAGTATTAAACACGGCGCGCAAAGCTCTCGACAGTTGCTAACCAACGCTTGCCGAAGGCGACCGAATTATTATTAACGCCAAAAAACTAGTTTTGATCTCGGCGTCACGCAGCATGCATTTTGAGTTGTTTTTAACTTTCATTCGACGCTTACTTAAATGCATATTAACCGCACTTGTTAGAATCATACATACGATCGACACGAGAGATCGAAATACGATGATCTTTGAGACGTAAAATAATTTAATCACATTATTCAACCGTAACGTGCAGGAAAATGTTAATTCAAGCCCCGGGCGTCATGAACTAAGATAAACTACGCACAAGAAGTGAACCTATAAAACTTTCTAATAGACCTGATGGAAAGGAACTTAATAACAAAATCGAAAGAATATAGTGTGGAATTATTATTTTGCATTAAAATTGACATACTAAATTTTACGCTGAAGTATATAGCCTAAATCTTTCAAACAAAGTTACAAAAATGTTCGACCGTCATCCAAGCGCAATTGAATACCCTAGCGAGTCACGAATTTTCTCGGACGCTTTATCGGTTTAAGGGGACTGTTTACGGAGAATTTTTACTTCTAATTTAAGACACGATTCAAGTGACCATAACTACTGACTACTAGCTGTAGGCCTAGACGTAAAGCCACGTTTTCACTGCGTGTTAACGCATAACAAAGCAAGTAAGAGACTGTGTCATTTGTTTCGCGTTGTGTTGGAGTCACATTTGCATTACTACGCACTTGCACGCAGCATAATGATGTTGAAAAGCGCGACTCTGTTCGCAAAAACTCGATCGGACCACCAACGACGACAGGCGTCGAGCAGAACAAAAGCCGCGTCAATTATGAGCGCAGGTATTCACGACACCGGCTTTGATGTGGCCGACAGACGGGCGACGCGTGTGACAAAACTGCCACGGCAGGGGCATATACTGACCGACACGACGTAGGCCTACTTGATATGTCTGCTTGCACGTGTCAAGTCGAATTCAGTATCCGCCCCGTGCAGCTCAAGTCGTCAGAAATGATTAGATTCTATAGCGCAGTGCTTCGTAGGTATACCCGGTTAACTGAGAAATGCCAACTCGGTCTTGAACGTAATATAGCGGCTATCATATCATGGTCGAGCTAGCATCAATCAGAAATTTCACAGAGTAAATAGCCTATAGAACAGACAACTGCAGCTAGCATGGATGAAAGACGTCGGCCGGCATTCGGAGTTGGATCAACTAGATGTCGGGGGCACCAGTTGTCTGTGTTTGGGAATTCAAAAATCGTAAATTCGTGTCATACGCCATGACGATTTCTTCTTTGACATCGTGGACTCTCCGTCACTTTCGGGATTTCTTCGATGAGCAAAAAGTGCTAGGCCTATTGGTTGTCTCGCATGGGCGGCGCTAGAATCTGTAGCTGGGGGAACGGGGACAAGGGCCAGGGCACAGGGGGGCAATAATTTTTTTGTGTGTGCGGAGCCAAATGTTCACTTTATTCGGTTGTCATGTGCATCGAAAAGATGTAGCAGGGTCCAAGGGCAGAGCTTCTGGTCAGAGGATCAGGGTTCGAAGTTCCCCTGAAGCTGAAACACTTTTCGCTTTTGGATGTGCAATGGAAGCAACAAATTTTCCTGCTATTTAATAATAAAAATGCAAAAAAACTCACAGATATCTGTGTTGTCTTGCAAAAATGTCGTTTGATTATAATAAGTCACACTTGGGCATGATAAAGTGCCGAAATGGCACTTTATCACCATCAATTTTTTCCTGGAGGAGTAGCTGGGGAGGGGATCAAGGGCAAGGGCAAAAGCACGGGGGCAGCTGTCCTCCCCGCCCCCCTTTTTTGGCGCCGCCCATGTTGTCTCGTGCTATAGTCCACGCTGGCACGTTAGGCCTACGATGCACTCAATCTTATGCGAAAATAAAATGGAAAGGCAAAGGTCGTCTCGCACTCGATACGAATACGACAGTTAGAGCAAAAAATTATCCCGGTGACCTGTCTGCTCTCAGCCTGCGCGATACATTTATTTACTTAAAGTCACGAACCTCGCGACAGGCTGCCGGCCGATACCGTACAAATTACATTACAGTGATAAATGTTTAAGGTGCCAATGAATTCGTTGGCGCAGTAGCCAGACGGAAACGCCACTACCAGTACGCGACTACTGTCCAGAGGAGGCTAGTTAAACACGAATGAGTCGCAAGTCGACGTTTGAGGACATCGTATAAGCATTAAGCAACTGCATTGAACAAACGACGGTAAATCATCCACAGTTTCGAAGCATTGGCCCCGGCGGCCCGGAATGCGAGAGACGCGTTACGGTTAATGTTGGAGTGTGCAGTTACCTATACTTAACCAGTCGCACCGTTGGCTAGTATATGATTATATTGTTTGCTCGCTGTGAGTTATAGTCAGTAATTATACTGTTTGGCGATAGAGGCACGTGTGTGCTTACAACTTGTCCGGAGTCGTTAAATGGCAGTATAACGGCCGGGGGTGATATCCGTGACCTCTTAAGCGCGAGTCCGACCCCAAAACGCACGAGCGTAACACCTCAATCGTCAGCGTTGTTTAATGGGGTTGACTGAAAATGACGGTCATGAAGATGACGGATCGTCAGAACTCAAAATTGCTTGCAGGATATGAAATAGCAAGACATGAAACTAGCGGACCAATTTGCAGGGTATGTATTGTAATGTAATCCGCTTTAATGCTATATCTCTGTGATATCTGTCATTTTCAGCGTCCACGTTTAGGCCTAATGTTCTGCAAAACATGAAAATAATTCGGCAGAAAATTAACCGGTAGGCTTACCTGGTGTTTGCATCATGCGGAAACGATATGCGCTTTGTAAGGACTTAAAGTAAAATGACTAATAAGGTGTTTACACGATCAAGCAAACGTCCAGCATTGGCATATGTATTTTGAATACATTTGCAGGAAGTTTGCTAGACGTTTGCTGGATCGTATAAACACCCCGTAATGCGCAACGGCCGACCAGATACTTGTAACCTAATTTGCAGATAAAAAAGGTTTCAGTCATTTATTTCAACACCTGTAATACTGTTGCTTTGAACATGTATAAACGGCTATTAGTTTAGAAGAACTCGTTGTCTGAACGCTTTATTTTACCATTGCTACGTGTAAGCTTATATTGTTCGATTTCTGTGCAAGGGCCGACGACGACGAAATATGACGATAATGGTTGACATTGTTCATGACTGTATTCACAAACAACGAAGAAAAAAAACCGGATGCTATACGTGGTTAGTGACTAACGTAACATTGAAAGCTTACAAGGAAATACAAAGTGTGTTATGGCATTTATATTTTTATCCATGCCACAACGCTAGTGCAGCTGTAAGATATTACGTATATTGTATTGACTCTAGTAGTCATTTTTGCAACGTCGCTGTTGCTCTGATTTATAACCTACTATTTTACTCAAAAATTTTTTGTACTGTTTGATTCTAGAAAAGTAGCAATATCTATTGGTGCTTCAATGAATGTTATTACAATCACTGAACTTAAACTTTTTGTTGTTTTACGTCACAGCAAAAGAAAATACAATATCTGTATCAGTATCTGAGCTGTATATAGGAACTTTCAACAGCTTAAACGTTGCTTTTAATTTATAGCTTTACTTATTCATATACACTGGCATTGTAATGCATCGCTGTTCTATTTTATTGTAAACGGCGCAATATAAGTTATTATGACGACAATGCAGATGATGATGATGGTGATAATGAATATTCTGTTTGATATGTAGCGGGACTATATTAGTGCAAATACAGTTGTATCAAGCACGTATAAGTATTGTGAGTCTTACTACTCACTTAGCCCGTATGATCAGAAAATGAAACTGGCATCATGTACACTAGGTAACAAACAGCACAGCATGACTAAAGCTTATTATTAATACTCGTAGCATGTCACAAGAGCAAACCCAAAAATAAAGAAAATCACAGTGTATTCGTCATTCGCGTATCACGACATGCAAGCCTATGTAGAGGCCGGTAAATTGTTCGTGTAAAATTTGTTAGCGTCAACCTTAACCACTAAACTGAAGATTGGCAGATGATCTCACAGAAAGTCCAAGACAGTGAATGCAAACAGTCAATAGGTGCGTTACTTTTACAATCAATCATTTCGTTCTGTTTTTTTTCTTCGTTAACGGACTGAACTATCCTAATGATAACCACGCACATCGCTGTGTCGTCAGCAGAAATCGTGAGGCATGGAGGCGGCGATGCAAGCAAAATGCGTCGTGATTGGCTGAGTTGTGGTCACTCGACCGAGTCGCAAAGTAACTTAAGCGATGACGCTCAAGAACGGCGGTCGATCGCTATATCGCAGTTATCGTGTATTCTAGCACTACGACTGTTCATCGTCGACTATGATGTCAAAGTCCTCAGCACAGCTTCAGCGCAAGGTATCATACTGTAGTGCACGAGCAATTTGTTAGCCTATATCAGGTATTTATTTTCAGATTCCGGAAAAACATTTTCCACCAGCTGACAGTCGTCTGCTTCTTTAAAATAATCTAAAACTGTTTGATTTACTTTTTGCTCGATTTTAGTTGTGTTAATTTTTTGTTGCAATGTGCCTTTCTTTAAAAAAGACGCGACACTTTATGCATTTTCATTACGATTCTAATAGATTTTTACCTCCGCCAAGGAGGTAATGTTTTTGCCAGACTTTGTTTGTTTGTTTGTCTGTCTGTCTGTTAGAAAGATAATTCAAAAAGTTATGGACGGATCTTCTTGAAATTTTGAGGGTATGTCGGGCATGGCACTAACTACGAGTGATTCAATTTTGGGGGTGATCTGAAAGGAACCCTGGATTCTGGATCACTTTGAAATTTCTGTTACCAATTTGCGTTAAAGGGGGCATAAGGGAACCGCTGGCAAAGTGAATATGGTGATGCCACCTGGCGAATAACATTGCCATTTTTCTTAACGTTTCCGAGATATATGGCCAGTTTTTCCTACCCGCTATGACTATGACTATGACTATGACTATGGCTATGACTGCTTTCTAGTTTGATACAACGTTTCTAAAAATATCTACAAAAAAACAGCTACAGTAGACTGAATTGCTTTATTAGCAAAAATAGTTGTTGGTATAAAAGAGACAGAATGTTTTGGTGTAAGTACAAAATATAATTAGTTTATCAAAATATTCTAGGGGTCAACGTCGTAATTTCCGCTTTTACATAATTGGCATAAAACACTTAAGGCTGTTTTGTTATATTAACTTACTTTTGCTATAGATCTTGCAGATAAGGTTACAAGTTATCATCACCGCTCTTTACATTGTACATATGCAGATGGTATTTTTCATAGCCTAATGTAGATACTATCGACATGTTTTCGTGTAGGTAAAGAAGCCGCTGATCGAGAAAAAGCGACGAGAACGCATCAACAAATGTCTGCGCGAACTTAAGAAGTTGGTCCTCGACGCCACCGGAGCCGATGTAAATAGTACTGATTGTTTTGTGCAAAGGTGCAGAGGTTATTCAGTTATTTCTAAGTAGGCTAAAACGGGCAGTTTTTTCGTGCTGCAAGGGAAAATTGCCTAACTTTTATTATCTATGTATCTTTTTAGAAAATGTCTAGCAGTGCGAAATACAAATATTACTATATTTAATAGTTACCGTATAGCGTGGCATTTACTCTATTACTGACTGTAAGCTTAACGGTGAGTAGGCCTAATTTTATTGCTCGTACTGCTATAGTCGAGATTGAAGATATCTGCTGTTTGTGGGTGTTAGGCGTCTCGTCTGACGGCGAAGATGGAGAAGGCCGAGATACTGGAGATGACGGTGAAATACGTGAGTCAGCTGCGCGGGACCAGATGTCGCTCTCTGTCCAGCGACGTCATCGCACGCGCGTCCAGGCGCAAGCAGCATCACGGGAAGGTTGGCGACGACCACGACGTCCAGGAGTTCGACGCCACGTCGTCGTCAGCGGAGTACATCGCCGGGTTCAGAGAGTGTCTCAGCCACGTGCAGAGGTTCCTCGCCGACCAGGCGACGTCGCTGACAGACATGAGCTCGGACGTAGCGCCGCTGTCGCAGCTGCTCGTCCAGCGTCTGAACCAGTTCGTCGCCGACGCGCGCCGATCGTCGCAGGATCGTGATCGCGTCGTTCGGTCGTCGCAGCCGTCTCCGGACACGACTCTCGTTGTCGGCGGTGTCTTGCCGTCCGGTGACTCGACGCTCGTGACGCTAGCTTCAACGTCGTCGTCGGCGTTGTCGTCGGCCCAAGTCCGTCAGAACTTTGTCCCGCAGTACTCCGGCGCTTCGCAAACTTTGCTCTCAGTCGGACACAACGCAATGCCGTCGTTTCTCTTGCCGGTGAGTAGCGGCGCTTTGCCAAGAGACCGCCAGTTAAGCGGCGATGTGGCGACGGTACAGCCGTCTGAATACGACGAATATGAAGCCGCCTCCCAGCAGCAGCGTCTGGTTCGAGACGGCGCGGTCGTCGTGCGCCCGCCTATCATTCAAAAACCATCCACCACGTCACTTTCCAGCCCTTCGATCTCAATGGCAGTGCCTACCGGCTGCTGCATCTGTCTACAGCCTACGTCATCACCTAGCAACGCTGCCGATGACGTCTGGCGTCCCTGGAGACCGGACACGGATACCTGTTTACATTGCTGTGACGTCAGCGACGCGTCGTCGGCTTCTGTGACGTCATGATGCGATTACGACTGCATACGAAGCGCAGAAATTTACAAAACCGAATGTATTTGTTGTCGGTAAAAGTGTCGAAGATGCTTCTGAAGTCAAAGTGATTGAAAAGTTGTTAAGATTGCACATTACGCGTGCATTGCAATACTGTAAATGTCTCGATGTCTTGTTTTCACTGCAATATTTTGTACTGCAGCTTGTTTTTGTTTTCCCTAACTTGTTCATAGTTGTTGACACTGTAAAAATAATATGCTGTCTACATGTTAATGGTTGACGTTGTTTAATCAAACAAAAAGCCCAGTTGTCATTAGGAAAGACGTGCTACAACCTATGCAAACCATGTTGCAGTACGGATCTTCAAGGTCATTCAAGGTCGATGATTTTCATCTTATCTGAAAAGGCGTATGCCACTTCCTACAGTGATAAACAGTTACCTTGGCCGTCTTTCTTAACGTTTCCGAGATATATGGCCAGTTTGCCATTGAAAAACGCGAATTTTTCCTACCCGCCTCCACAACCCCAAATTTGAAAATGCTTCTCTTACGTTAGATCGCTGTATGTTTGCATGCCTAGGTTTAAAACACATGGCTGATTATTCGCGTAAAAACATTCCCATACGACATACTGTTTAGCCGCAATACATCCGTTACAAACGACAAACTGACAGACAGTCGACAGATGACACATCGTGCCATAGACGCCTACAGCATTGCTATAACGCGTCAAAAATGTAGTGTTGACTGGATTCGTGAGTTCAAATATCTCAGCCGCGTAGGCCTACTCATGAAGAAATTGGCGTGGGCTATCCAACGGTACCGTCTCTCACCCACTACGACCGTAGGACGTGCCGTTTAGCCACAGTGCCGCACGACTGGCATAACAAAGTGCGTAATGACCCTCAAAAGTTATCCAAAGTCGATGTTTTTTTGTGTCATCTGAAAAGGCTTACGCTATTAGTGATTAATAGCAATCTTAGCCCCGTTTCTCACTGTTTCTGAGATACGATTGGTGAAAAACGTTGAAAAACGTCGCCCACATTTGTGCAACCCTAAATTTAGAAATGTTTTCCTTGCACGGGATTGCTGAAATTTTGCACGCAAAGAGCCATTACACCGGGCTAACTAATCGTGTAATTAATTTTCCGGTAGGATCTGCCGTTTAGCCACAATACATGCGTTACAGACGACAGACGGCAATGACGACGACAGACAGACGACATAATCGTATCAAATGTTTGACCTTCACGGTCGGCTAAGCACCCTTTAACAAACACGTGAGAAATATATTTGTTCGAATTTTAATAAATGCAGACAGTTACAAGTCATCTTAATGACGTCGTGATTCGGCATGTACAATGCGACGATGCAATTTAGGCTTCTTTACGTCAACAATAAAACAAGAAGCCCATCTGTCGATCGCATTAGTTGTCAGTGACCTTCAGAATCGTCAAAGGTTGATAATTTTCATGTAATTTAACGGTATGCCTGAAACCGCAGGACACCGCAGGACTTCATAGAAAGACCGCAGGACACATAGCCTAAATAATAACCAGGAAACGATTTTTAGACATGAAAACAAGACTTAACCTTTTAGTAGTTCAGTAAATTTAAATAAACGCCGCTAAACAATGCAAAAATAACAAAATTAGCACGCCAACAGATGCCTACGATTCAAACTTTTGTTTTGACATATGGCGCGTTACAAATGCAGACTACTTAAGTACTTACTTACTTACTTACTAACCTTCTGTACAGGCTAAGCTTACAATCAATACATTTACCGGTATGTGTCCTGCGGTGTCCTGCGGTTTTCTTCCACATCCTGAAATTTTGCATGTCTACCCAGTAGGTTTAAAACACATGGCTAATTATTTGTGTGAAAAGTTTTTCTCTACGACTTAACGCTTAGGCAGTAGACACAATACATCCGTTACAGACGACGAGGGTCAGATAGACGGACGGCAACCATACTATAAGCTTAACCGTTGCTTAAATACGGTCGACTAAAAGGGGTATGTATTAAGCTATGTATGTAACTGCAGCCACATTATGGCCACCACAGGTGCAAACCGCAAGCCTATCGCACCCATCGTACTTGATATACGATTTTATCAACTGTCGCTAACGTTACAACTTAACTTTAATTTACCGCTCGTGCTGCAGTTCTAGTAATAATTTTTGTCGACATCGTATAGATATCGATATGGTATTATATCGATTCGAATCGGAACCTAAATATTTTTGACCGCCCTTCGCTGATGTGTTAAGTATTCTTTGGGTGTTTATGTTTATTTCATGTGCATGTGGTTGACTTTTCCCTTTTTTCGTTAGAAGCTTTGATTAGAGGTGTCGTTTACTACCTTTTGTAACAAGTATTATAATAGGAAGCCGAACGTATGATAAGCTGTCATGGCCAGGCGGAGAAAAGTGAGTACTGTTTGCTGTTAACTTCTAACCTTGAGGGTTGAGCGCAAACTTCAGTAAAGCTGCTTTTTGGATGGCCTAACAACCATGAACAAGTTTAGTGCGCCACGAATAAATATATTATAAATATGCTAATGATAATAATACTTTTAATAGTTTTAATACTTGTATCTAATAGTTTTAATTTCTGTTTGACGGCACGGCAGACGGAAAATTCAAAAGAGTTTTGTTTTGTTGTATTGATGCAATATACTAGTAAATTTGTTTTTCGTTCTTCGGCATACAGTATCTAATTATCCGTGGCGCACTAAACTTGTTCGTGGTTTTTAGGCCACCCAAAACGCAGCTTAAGTTGAAGGTTCTGCCACTTGAGTGTGAATGGTCAGCGGTGTGCTCACGTTCGTCTGCAATTTCTTAATCGTGCATGTAAATACGGTGTGACAATCCACTTAATGTATTTTTTTTATTTTCAGTGATGAATTTTAGTTAATTATGGGTGCCTTTAAAAATTGAGTTTTTAATGTTTATGCTAGTTTTATAACAGCATATTTTTTGAGGCCAGGCATATGTATATTCAATGTTTGTTGATTTTAGAAGCATGGAAAATCTGCCCGAAATGCCAGAAAAGGACAGAATCCAGAGGCCCAGGAAGAAGAATACAAGAAGCATCCTCATTCATTTGTTTTTCATCGGGGATTTGTTGGCAAGAATGTGAAGAGACTGACAATGGATATGCGTCATGTAATGGAGCCATATACAGCGTTAAACTTGAAGGTTTGTCTGTCAGCATGGAAAACATGTTGGACAACAAATAGTTAATAGTTTATGTTCACTAAGGTATAGATTTCATGTTTTTGGTCATTTTATTTCTGAATTAAATTGAAACGATGTTATCTTTCTTTGGAACTTGATTCATAGTTGTCTCCAAAAGTGACAAATTAACCACATACGTATTTGTTATGTTGTTTGTGTTATTGTTGTTTTGTGTGCTATTCAAAACAGGTAAACAGGAAAAATGTGCTAAAGGATTTTATCAGTGTTGCTGGACCAATGAATGTGACTCATCTGGTGACATTTTCCAAATCAGAAGTGTCGACATGCATGCGATTAATACGTCTGCCTCGGGGTCCAACGATGACCTTCAAGCTTCATTCATATTCATTGAGTCGGGATGTCGTTTCGATGCTGAAACGTAATCAGGCGACTCAGTTGCAGTTTCTATATCATCCGTTGCTGATTATGAATCACTTCAGTGGTGATGGCATGCACCTGAAGCTGATGGCAACAATGTTTCAGAACATGTTCCCGTCCATCAACGTGAACAAGGTCTCTAATGATTTGCTTCTTGAACACTCATCATTGTAGTTCAGCTTTACTGTACATGGTTCCTATGGTCAGGGGAATTCAGGGAAAGTCCAGGGAAAATCAGAGGATCAGGAAAAGTCAGGGAATTTAGAAGTACCAGGGTGCAAAATTTAACAAAGATGCAGAAAAAAATTTGCACTGTTGTTGCTTGCCTCACTTGCAGATTATTTGTACCTCCACTTTTGAATTTGTTTACCTGCCCTTATGTGATTGCAAGCGATTGAAAACTGAAATTGGTATTTTGTATGAACAGATTAGTCAGGGAAAACGATTCGTTTTGTCCTGAAAGACAGGGAAAAGTCAGGGAAAATGAATTCTGCACAGTAGTAGCATGACTCTAGTTTTGAGATAGTAATTGAATAACAATAAATTCAGACTTAAGTGTACCGAAACGAAACAACTTGTGTCAGTCATTACATACCTTATGTGCAGTACTCATTGTAGTTGTTGTTTAACAAGCATTTGTTACAGATTTTAAAAATAATACAGGTTAAATGTTGATGTTCTGGTTTCCAGCTGAATTTGAATGACATAAAACGATGTGTCTTGCTTAACTACAATCCAGAAACCAAAATCATCGATTTCCGACATTAGTAAGTTGTCAAAGTTGCCCATACTATATCTTGAGTGTTACATTATACAGTAATTTTCAAAAGATTTTTGCTGTACATTTGTATTGATTTTTTGTACATATATTGTAGTATGTAGTGCAGGTATCACTATTTTCTGTCTAATGTAGCACATCAAGATGGCAGTAACACAGATTCTTGCACTAAATATTATTTGTGTATTCTGTGTCACCTTGTCCAGTTTTGTTTTTTTGGTTTTGTTTTATTTTTTTATGGAAGTGATTGTTAGACTGCTGTACTTATAAAAGATGCTGATATTGTAAGTGTTCAACTGTTTATGAAATGTACACTAATTGTGATTGATGTCTGGTATGTGCTAAAATATTGAAGCAATGTCCGTGTTGTCCCGGTTGGAATGAGTAAAGCAGTGAAGAAGCTGGTGAGAGGTCAGGTTCCAAATCTCGCTAACTACAATGACATCAGTGACTTTGTTCTGCGGTAAGTTCACATGATTTAGTTTACACATTCTTCATTGTTTACACATTTGTGTGCTAAGATGTGGGAACTTTTATTGTTAATGATGGCTGTTGATGTGTTGGTTGTGGTACACTTATTAGGCATTGACTTATTAATCCGCTCGGAAGCGATAGCTTGCGGAGCGGGCTTATGTTTTGCTGGCATTTTTTTCATCGCAAGATCTCCAAGCTCCATCGGTATGTAACAGCTATCATAGTTTGTCATCTGTTATCTGTGCTGTAGTGATGGCAATCTGTCTGAGAGTGAAGTTGAGATGGATGGCGAGCATAACGAAGTGACCTTGCCTCAAGACCTTCAAGGTCGTGGCAATGTTAAATCAGCAAAAAGTGCTATTAGGTGATTTCTCTTTTGTTGACTCTAGTTTATATTTTGTATTTGTACTGTAATTGTGTTTGAATCAACATCAATTTAATATCATCATAGTTGTGCTTCCCATCTTTTTGTCTTTGATTATGTGTAAATATAATGATGTGCAGAAAATAATGAATAACAAAATGTGGTAGACTGTAGTTGTAAAAATGATCTTATTGTTTTGATTTTCATGTTGTGATCTCTGTTGTCTGATTTTATTCTTGTTGATATATTTCATTTGCAAGTTTACAGCCAATTGTAGATCACTCAAGCTGTTGTGTAATGTGTGTCATCATTACGATTTGTTCTTGCTTCATTTTTATGAGTGTGTATTTTTTTACCATTAACTATTTGGTTGATATTATGCTGCTACAGGTTGACAGAGATTGGCCCTCGCATGGCATTACAGTTAATGAAGATTGAAGAAGGTGTTTGCAGCGGGGAAACACTTTATCATGATTACATTGTAAAGTCACCCGAAGAAGTGGCTGCTGTTAAGGAGATGCGTATACAGAAGAAGTAAGCACAAAATATGTGAATTAATAAACATTTTCGCTACGACAAAGTTGTTATTGTGTAAGGCTAGAGATTGCTGTTTTAGACAGAAAATGAGTTTTTATCAGATGAGAGTACAGTGTTCTTTTGTTAGAGAATACTTTTTTTATTTTGTTGCCCTGTTTGTCAGAAATTATTAAGCAGATGATAGAACTGCATTCCTCAATGTTAGCCATATCGTAATGTGATTTTTGCAACATCAGAAACATGGACAAAATTGCACATGCCCTTCAGGAAAAATCTTTTGCACATGAGCCATAGACCTCTTAAAATAAGGACTGATGGCAGCCGTGCTCGTGTTTGCGAACTTGGGTCCATTGGTATTTTTTGGTCTTTTACTACAACTTTGTCAAACGTGGTCCATATGCTACGAAATTTTGTGCACAGAGTGTTACAGACAACGTGAACAGATGCTGCAAATGTGGTTACTGTATGATTTCTACTTTCTTGTGTGTTGTCTGTGGCACTATGTGTACAAAATTTTGTACCACGTTTGACAAAGTTTTAGTAAAATACCAAAAAATACCGATGGACCCAAGTTCGCGAACCCAAGCATGGCCGCCATCAGTCCTTATTTTAAGAGCTTCATGATGTGAGCACATTTTGGCCATGGCATAGACAAATACACCCCCACTGTAACTTGTCTCGTTTTGTGTCACTGTTCAACTAATTAGGAACAATGGAGAAGTTTCTTGCTACACACTCAGTAGTCTATTTAAGATGTTTTGATGTCAGCAACAAAGCTAAAATCAGTGCCATACTTGTGAAATTGTCACATTGTATCAGAAAAATTTTAACAGATGTGTTCAATTTGAAATGCTTTATTTTATTACTGTGAATAAGGTACATGCGATTATGAGAAGATATCAAATCGTGTGCTTGTAGGAAGTTGAAAGAAACGAGGAAGCAGCAACAGGAAGCAAATGTAAAGCGGAAGCAGGCGTTAAAAGAGGAATTACGTCAGAAATCTCTGGCAGGAATGGCAAAGCATGCTGAACAGAAGAAATTTGATCAGAATAAAGATGCGACTGCAGATAATGGTGACGATCAAAGAGGTTGCTGATTTGAACATAGCTGCATGTAGATTTTGATGTCGAGGAGTCTTAATTGATACGAGCACTTTCTTTTTGGACTTTCAGCTTTGGTGTTGTTAATATTAGCCTTTGTTTACTTTTACAGTACGCTTCATTACAGTTGCAGATGCTGATACACTGGTGTAGGCTGCGACGCATATAGCAGAACATTATAACTTGTTGATTTTTGTGAGCATACACTCGTGTCAGTTGACCTGTATAGTAGTAGTTGTTGAAGCTTAGCATTACAGAAGATATTTGTTTTTACTCATTGATTGTTCTGCGATGTCAGATGCCAGAAGTGAGTCCATCATGGAAGATGATGCCGAAGATGATGATGATGCTGAATATTATCGGCAGGAAGTTGGCCTGGAGCCTGACCCAGGTAGGTATCTGTGTGCAGAAATGCATGCGTCTTGATGATAATGCAAATAGTTTTTTATTTATCTACCTTTGTTTATTATCTGGCTGCTCTAGAAGTCAGCAATACAGTTTTGCTATTGCCGATCTGTTTATCTGTTAGATTTAATCGCCGTTGAGCATATTGAAGAAGTCATCATGGAAGACATTTGGATTGGAAAGTCGTTTTTTGTTGTTGCCAGTACTTTTTGGCTTACTGTTCAGAATCTCATCACAGCAGTTTTTTGATGTTAATTATCTCATTACGCTCAACAGCAGCTACTGTTGTAGCGCGTCTTAGCCATCACAATTCTGTCTGTCCGTCACACGGGTGGATCAGTCAAAAATGGTGCAAGCTAGAATAACCAAATCTTCACTGTCGGCTGCTTGGAACACTCTAGTTTCATGAGTCGTAAAGCTTTTCCATAAATTCGAAGGGGATCACCCTGAACGAAGGCGCTAAATGAGAGGGGGTAGGGAAAATATGAGATTTCTAGCCGATATGGCGTTGGAAGAGTGAGACATGTCACGCCCTTTGGTGAGTACAAGTAAAACACCATAGATAATTAGCTGCCGGTCATCTGGCGCCCTCTGGCGACTGATTTTGTTTTACTGGGCTTTCAAACATGCACCGCTGTTGCACGTTTCCCTTTGCATTAGCTGGGCTTTTCTTGTTAATACCCAGCTTTACACTTAATGGCTGTAATAGGATTCATGAGGCTGATCGGGCGACTCAGTCTTTCATTTATGTCACTGGTTTTGCCCTGGTGCAGTGTTACGCAGATTTGTAGTGACCACACAGCAGAAGGATAAATGGAGAAACATTGGCAATTTGCTGCAGACATATACTGTGGTTACTTGCTAATCTGATCTGTGTTTCTACGCTGGGCTTAATCTGTTACCTTGTAGACTACAATTGCCCCCCCCCAAAATTTTGAGCTGTCAGAAAATTTTCTCCTTGTCCAAAAATATTCATGCAAAATGCCAAATTTAGGACTGAACCCCCTTCCTCCATTTTGGGAAAATTTTGCCTAAATTTTAATTTTGAGCACCCACAATCACCTCTGTTAGAATTTGCCTCTGTTTGTTGCGCTGACTGCTTTTTAACCCATGATGCTGCTGTTGGTGTTGCTTATCTGTAGCTGCTCTGCTGTTTCAGACGTCTTTCATCCAAGACATGCAACAACTGTGAAGAAATCTGGCAGCAAAGTCTCGGTGTATCGACGGTCGTCTGGCAAACTGAAGTCAATGATGACTGTGAAAAAATCATCCAGGAAGTATAAGAAAGACAGCATGAATTGGACGAACTCTAAGACTGTTCCTGAGAAGAGTGACGTTCGTGGTGGAAGGAAGAGGCATTTACCAGTCAAACAAAATTCGGGCAAGAGGAAAAAAAGAAATATGTAGTTTATGGGGTTATTGTGACACCGACTGATACCACATACATAACACTGCATCTTGGTCACTCAGTGTGATCATGTGATGCAAATGTTGTTAACTGTCTGCAGCGTGAATCTACAATGAGCTTGTTTCATGTCCATCATGTTAGTACCATTTCAGTGTGTTTTTGCATAGTGGACGGAACGCGATCCATTATTCTGGATGAACACATTAAAAATTTTTACTCTGAAGACGATATCTCTTTATCCCTGTGGGATATTGGTCAATTTTTTGTACCAAGTCACTGGATAGAAGTCAAATTTTGTTAAGACATTGCACCCCAGTGCTGCTATGTGTCTTCTAACATGTGAGATGAGAGATATTACTTTCTTCTCCCGAGTGAAGAATAATTTTGCCAATTAGTAAATTCTGTAAGCAATTCCGGTTAATTTTTGCTTCTCATGAAAACTGTAGGAAATCAGGATTATTAAATGTTAAATACTGTTAACTGTTGCCTGGCGTAGTGCTGCACTTACGCTGATTTGTTCTGACGTAATAAATAATATTGAAATAATTGTATTAACATTTAATAAACTATGTACTATGTTCATTTACAATACTTATTTTTGTGGTGGTGCTCTGAGAGGTTGTTTTGCAGCTAGCTTGCATGGGTGGCACTAGGAATCTGAAGCTAGGGGACGATGGCCAGGGCACAGGGGCCAAGAAATTTTTTAGTGTGGGCCAAATGTCGATCTTATTCAGTTGCTGTGTGCATCAAAAAGACGTAGCAAGATTCAGGGCCCTGCTTGGCTGGTCAAGGGGATCTTTTCCTCCCTGAAGCTGAAATAATTTTAGCTTTTGGACGTTCAGTGGAAGCTCCAAATTCGCCTGTTTTTTATATTTAGAAACACTAATAATTACAGATATTTGTGTTGTCTTGCAAAAATGACCTTTCATAAAGCACACTTTGGCATTTTTATGTTTACCAGAGTGTATCACCATCAAAATCTTTTCTGAACCAGGGAAGGGGGCAAGGGCACAGGGGGAGCAGCTGCCGCCTGCCCCCCTCATCTGACGCTAATGATGAAAATGGCTGATAACAAAGCTGCATACAGGTTCTACGTGCAAGACTAAACAATAAAAAGTTGTACAGACCAATTTTCTTATCAGTCACATTGTTTACATTACTCCAGTAGTAAACGTTATTTAGTGTAGCAACCTATTGCAGATTAGCGGAGCTTTTAATGTATTTTGTTCATTATTTAGTTGATGATATCTACCACTGAAAAACTGCATTATCTTTGCTATTGTTAAATTGTTTTTGATACTGAGGTATGTAGGATTAAATTATGAATACAAGTCACATGTCAGTAGAGTGGATGCTGCGAAGCAAGTCAACGTTAGAATTTAGGGCCAAAGTTTGTTTTCTGTAGTTAAGAGGCCAGATGAGGCTGTCCTTGGTAGATAAGTGGTTCTAGGATTATTCTAATTGAAAGCCGCTGAAGTTTAAAATCAAAAAGCCTGAGATTTTTTGAGCGATAGAAATTTAACTAGTAATGCACTTGCAAATGCAATGCAATTAATAAGCTAACTCGTTCTCAGTAGTAGCAAGCAGACATAAATGCAACAAAAAAAAATCGAATAAAAACAACAATTTATTTAATAGTGTTTAAAATAGGTGAAAATTTGATATTCGAATTTCAACATTTCTTCTTCTTTACGTAATGTACAGATCCTCTGGCGAGTAATGTCGTGCGTGCTTCTGTCGTACATGCTTCTTTTTTTGGCAAGTAAGTAAACTTCTGTGTGAACACCCCTTTACATGGTTTCGTCCAAAACTTTCGGCGACGCTCACTGACGTCACTTTTGTGTTTATGTTTACTTTGCGATGCGAAGTTTGTTAACTGCAGAAAAGTTCATTAAATGAGCGTGCGAAGTTGCCAAATGCCGTTAATATCGGAACAAGATCATGGTTCAAACGATAGGAAAAGTTCGGAGTATTTGGCGCAGCTTCTAAGCGATAAGAAGCAGCTTCAGATCTTTCCTCCTAAGATGTTCATTCACTTAGAAAAAATACTAGATGACGGCAAGTTGATTGATAATTCTTAGCATGTGATATTTCATACACCATGGACTGAGTTGTTTGTTGTTTTTAAGTTAATGTTTAATTTATCAACAGGTCTTCCGCGCTCTTACTGTTTTGCACGTATACCGTAAACCGTGGTTTATGGTTCAGGGGCACTCTTACCATTTCGCACTTGTCAGTGATAGGCTATCGCAGTCACTCTGGGCTACGGGTAAAAAACGGATTGCGGATGCTGCAACAGCTAATGCTGTAATTAAGCTGCAATTTATTCATTTAAACATCTAACCCTATTTTTAACCCTAACCTTAACCATAGCCTTAACTCTGTTGCGACATTCGCAGATCCGCACATCCGCTGATCCACTTTTTACTATCGTCCATCACTCTGCACACCAGTGACTCCAGTTTGTGACAAAAGTTGACTAAACAGTTGTTAACTAATGGTTTAAATATTTTATTTTAGGTCTAGTTGAATTATTTGTGCAATTTTTCAATGTAAGATATCACTGGACTGACAGCAGTGAACTGAGCTTAGCAACTGTTGCAAGACTGAATGGAAAAAATCCGTAAATTAAAACGGTGACTTATGTTACATGTTGTAGTTTGATTTATTTTAGTTTGTTGCACTTGCCCATTGCTGACCATCACTAAAATGCTGTTGGATGGTTGCAAAAAAGCGTATTGATATTCTATGCACATGCGTGTTAACATAATTTTGCAAGAAAAGAAAATGATTATTGTCTGTTTAATTTGTCGAAAAGTGAGGCATACATAGTGGTAAGGTGAATAGGAAACGGTTTCACACTACACTGTGTCTCAGAAAAACATCCCCAACATTTTTGACTGTAGCTTGAAAACCAATTATCAGATTTTGATAATTTTTGGTATGAATATTCCTGACACAAATTGCCATCAAATGACCATTCAGTTTCTCACCCAATGTATGCTTCTGCACTACCTAGGGAAAGCAGATCAAGCAAAATATGTGTTGAAATAAACAGAAAACCTGAAAAACATCCCCGACATTATCGATTGTAACTTGAAGAAAGATCAGCAGATTTTAGTAATTTTTGGCAGAAATACTTCTGACACAACTGGCTACTAAATAAGTGTTTTAGTTTCCACCTCACTTAACGTCTGCTTTTGCACTACCTGTCGAAAGCAGACCAAGCATAATACATCTTAAAATGAATTGAAAAAATTGTCAATAAATTTTATCTATCCTAATCTGTGGGCTCCAACAGCCAGTCTATTACAAGGTTTGACTGTCATGCAGCAGTGTGTCTACCAGATGAAGTTTAGGAATGTTTGAAGAGTCAATAAGCTACTTGTACAGCCTGCAGTGGTCTGGAGCAGAACTTTTTTGATACTGCTGTCAATGAATGGAGAAAGCGTTTCCTTGCCTGTGTTCGCATAGTGCGCAAACACTTCAAGCAATTTTATTGCAGGCAGTTGAAAAATGGACAACTGGATGAAATGTCAGCCAGAATGTCAGAAATGTGAACAAAATATGTTTTTTGGCATTATGTTAATTAAGCAATCATATCGCATTGGATAAAAAAGTGATATTTTGCTGGTTGTGTTTAGTACAGAAACAAATGCTAGGTGAGGTGGAAAACTGAATGGTCATTTGATGGCAAATTGTATCAGTAATATTCACACCAAAAATTATCAAAATCTGTTAATTGGTTTTCAAGTTACAGTCAAAAATGTTTGGGATGTTTTTTTGAGACACAGTGTAGTATGAAGTGATTGTGAAAACCTATCACTGACAGGTGCAAAACGGTAAAAGTCCTGGTTTAGGGATAGGGATAGGCTGAGTCTTAGCATTGTAACCCTGACCATAACCTTATCCTTAACCTTAAACTAACTCTGGGTGGTGCAAAACTGTGAGAGTGTCTAGGTTGCCAAGGCAGTTCAAAATGTTGTCATGTACAGATTTTTTTCACTTGAAAATTCCTTTATTACTGGTTGTTATTTTTTATTATTTAAAAATATTTATTTTTTTATTTATAGCATGACTAGTCAAGTTATGTCAGCAGTATGCATTGTACCTTCTGATAAGTATGATGTTAATTTAAGGTCATTATCTAATGTGGTCACTTAGAGGTTCTTTTTCGACAATGTACTATATAAATTTACATTTGACATTTGACTTAGTAAAATCTAATGATTATGTGTTTGTTACTGTAATCTGTCAGAAATCAGCAAGGTGCGGGGCAGCTTATTTCAACTAAATAAGGTCGATGATCCTCAGGCGCTTCCTCAGCCTGTTGGTCCATCAGTCACATTATCAGAGAAGCTGACGGTACCTGTTAGTGAATATCCTGATGTATGTATTTTATTTATGATTGACATTGGCTTAGTTATTTTGTTCACATTGCTCTAATTTATATATACCAGTTAGGAGTAATATGCTGTCAGTTGGGTGACAGAAAGGATATGTGCAGCTTATGGAAAGTTTTTCTCCAGCTGTTGCTAAAATTCTTATCAGTATTAAAGTTACTAGTTTGGGTGCTTGCTCACAGATACTTTACAGTCAGAAGTGGCAGAAAATGGACTTCATTATTATGTGCATCATGGACAGTGGAACATAAGTTTTCGCAAAGTGAAGCAATGTTGACTTGGAATTACTGAGAGCTGCCCTATTTTACAGTAGGAAAAAACTAAAATGCACTAGAATCATCTATGGAACTAGAAGCCTCTCACAGACTTTGCTACCTTCAGTATTGGATACAAATCGACACCAGTGTTTATTATTATTTGTGTTATTGTTATAAATGTAGCACTGCACTGATTATGAGTATAAGGATTAAAGATTGGTTCTGTCTATCTCAATGTCTTTGCATGCTTCTGTTCATGTTGTGTTAGTGAACTTTGATAAAACTGTGCACCATACAGGTACCTCATTACAGAGATTTTTTGTCTGCTAAGACAACTAATTATGTAGCTTTGTATTAGTAACTAGCCCAGTCTGAGAAGTAGGTTTTAAGTCGAAAAATACTTTGATAGATTGGGAATCAGTGATACTCATTGTCATTATATTTATCTTATTTGAATAGAATTGAGCAACGTATATGTTGTACTGTTACATTGTCATTAGGTAAATTGTTTTAAAATATCAGAAATGTTCGGTGCATTGTTTCGTCATTATTTATATGATTTGATGTTAGCTTATAATTTAATATTTGAATAATCAGCTAATAACGTGATTCTGTGTACGTGACAGTTTAACTTTGTTGGACGAATACTTGGTCCTCGAGGCCTGACAGCTAAGCAGCTGGAAAATGATACTGGTTGCAAAATTATGGTTCGTGGCAAAGGTTCCATGAGGGATAAACAAAAGGTGTGTAACGGTGTTGCAGTACAGAATTTCACATTGGGTTTTAAATTGCCATTATAGCTCATAATGTATCTTGTAAGGTTGTTTGTAGTTGAGTTGCTTTTTGCTGAATTTTTACGCGCGAAAGCAGAATGCTTCGCACGTCTTTCGCATCGTCTGTCTGTCCGTCCGTCCGTCCGTCCGTCCGTCTGTCTGTCACACTCGTGAATTGTATCGAAACGGTGCAAGCTAGGATCACGAAATCTTCACTGTGGGCTGCCACAAGGTCTCTAGTTTATCGTGACACAATTTCGTGTCACTGGGTGCAGGGGTTCCCCTCGAACAAGGGCGTCGAAGAGGGGTACCCCTCTAAAAAGACGTCATTTTGCCGTTATTGGCTCAAATAATGTAAAAACGGTTGCAGGTAGATGCATACATGCTGCTTATCATAACAAGCACTGGTGACAGGCTTTTTGGATTTATTAACATCGATGACCTTGAACGACCTTGAACCCCTCAAAAAGAGGTTTTTAGTGAATTT
>Ga0209367_1001414_pt1 | contig 29362 bp, 22 predicted proteins | sample WorMetLIZISLAND2_FD_187412 | JGI IMG/M metagenome (GOLD analysis project Ga0209367, IMG submission 187412) | Marine gutless worms symbiont microbial communities from Max Planck institute for Marine Microbiology, Germany - Olavius geniculatus... ...
AAAATCGCATATCACTTGGACTCGGCCCATCGGGACCATAATACACATCGGCCATAGGCGCGTGTGGCGTTGGCGACGGTGGCGCCTCCTTGTGAATGATATAGACTTGCGCAGCCCGATATCACGAAAAAATTAGTAAAACCCCCTATTTTGGCGTTTAAGGTCATCCAAGGTCATTGACTTCGGTGGCAATCGAAAGCCAGTATACAATTTTCTATTAGTGATTAATAGTAACCTAAGCCCTATCTCGCACCGTTACTGAGATACAGTGAGTTTTTGGCCAAAAATCGCAAAACGTTATATGTCAATCTTTATTCATTGAAATATTTCGATAGCAGACACACAGAGAAAGACGGACAAACAAACAATCAGACCACATGAAAAGACAGAGAGGCCCTGTCAGACAAACAGAACTATGAAAAACAGTGTCTTCAGTAGTCTTTAAATTAACAGCTTCACAGTAATGTTGTGCATTTGTGCAAAAACAATTCTGATTTTTATGCACATCATCAGCAATATCAGATTGTCCAGTAAAATAATACACAATATACCGAGAGAATGAAAATCAACCTTATACACTCTACACACTGCACTATTAAATGAATGAGAGACTTGACAATTCACGATTATTATTTCACTCAATACCTGACTCTAGAACCATAGAAGAGATATGGCTCAGATTTAGTATTGATTAGATAAATTGTAATATTGGTTCACTGACAGAACCGACCATGCATACGATGTACACTAATCTTAAATCGTTTTACTGACAGAATATACAAACCTCGACACTTTTATTCATCTACAAAATTACTGCAAACCACCTATTGAAATATGACATACATAGACCGACTTACGTTATATGTAGGTCACGGAATAGAACCTAAATTAGACAACAACCAGATTCTAGACTTATGGTTTAAATGCAAGTTCATAATAATTCTCGCCAAAAGTTTGTTTAGTAAAGCAATTCTAAAAATCAGTCAGTGGTTAGAAAATGTGCTTATGTTTTATAGACCACCTGGTAATTCAAGCAAATAGTACCAAGCATAACTGGTAAAATAAAAAAGCTTTACGTACCATACGTTCTTCTTCCATACTTTGCCAGCTGTCTGGCGAAACAGCGAACTATCGGTTCTAGACACATCTCTATTCCCACAAATACAAAAAAATAAAGATAGAAATCAACAGTTTCATGTTATATAGCTTATTCAATTTTATTTACCATATGCATAATCGTAGCACAAAAGTAATAACATACATAAACATAAACGTAAACAATGCTAAAGACTAAATTTCTGTGCATTTTTCAGTTTATCTATGAATGAAATGAATTACCACAGAAATTGATACAATGTCAAACAGTTTCAAATTTTAAAAAGAAATTAGATCATTACCTCAGGTTTACATGTATTTAGGGGATTTATATATAAGGCTTACTTTTTATCTCCTTATTTGCCAATGCAATTTTATTGCATTGGTAATCAAGTTCAAGTTTAAGTTAAAGTAATCAGAGTGCAATGTTTGTCAGGCAGAACATGATCAAACTAGAAAAAACTTGTCGGCTCAGTGCCAAAACATTATGCGGCCGTCCTCACAGAACTACACACCCTAAAGGCGCCTGCACAGCCACATACCTAAACTGAACTGAACTGAACTGATTAATGCATTATTGCTTGCCCATTAATGAGTTCTGTTTAGTTCAGTTCAATTATGTCGCCCTGTACGCGCTTTAACGCTAAACTTTGATTTTTTGCCTCGCCAAAATCGTGACATGGAAGGCGTCGAGGGAGCAGGAGTCTAGAGAAAGGGAGTCCGGTAGTTGTCCGTTAATTCACCAGCACCAGAATTAACCGCTAGAGTTAAGGTTAGGGGTCAGGGTTAAGGTTAGAGTTAGCGTTAACAATAATAATTTGGGTGCGGGTGAATTATTAATGGGCAAGTACCGGGAGTCCTCGTCGAGGAGGGAAAGGTCTGATCCGAAGGGTAGCTCTCTAGCTGACCAGGGGGAGGGAGTAGGGAGCGTCGTAAGCTCCTCCAGCAGGGTCTGTGAGCTAAAAGCCATAACGTCTAATTCTGGTGACAAAAACCTTCAGTACTTTATTTTAAAATTGCAACACAACGCTAATATACTACAGGGCAGCCATTTTCTGTTTACATTTTCGATAAACAAGATCGACGTAACCCTAATCTCATACCTGACCCTAATCCTATCCCCTAACGCTAAACTTTTCCCTAACCCCAGCCTGACCTTGACCCTAACCCAAAACGTTTACGTAAATATGTGAAAAACAAGAAACATATATCATTGTCAGTCTGCTGAGGTACGCCATATTGCTTAAATCTGGGTATCCTACTTTAGACCCGCGCCAACAATTTTTTATGCGAAAATGATGATAAAAAATAGGAACGACAAGTTTCAAACACTCAAAGTTCCCCTTAGGTCTTTCAGAAGTGAGGAAACGTCATTTCCTTGAAAAAAGTGGGAACCGTTCTCATGCGTTCTCTCTCTGTTTAAGCACTGACACACTACCCTTTATTTACCCTAATTCCAAACTGTGCGATATTCGCACTTATTCTGTGAAAATGTCTGGTCAGAACTCTTCAAATTAGGCCCTATCGCAGGCAAAGAAGGTGGAAAACTTCCAAGAGATTTGGTAGTTAGCATAGAACGCGAACAAAATTCCGTGTTTATAAATATTTAGACCAAAAATACTCTAATTATTCGAACGTAACGCCATCTAGCATAAAATTGTATAACTAAAAATCGAAATATTAGACACCAAAACGAAAGAAATACTGTAAAATATTAACTTTTTACGTACTTTTGCCGTTAAAGACAAACGCAGTCAACGAAAAAAACGTTAACAAAAAAGCGTCGTTGCTATGCGCTGTTGCTATGGTTCTGTATGACGTTATACTGACGTCATGACATTTCCAAAATAAAAATAAGTAAACAACAGATTTCTGTTGGTTAGGCCTACCTTACCGAGTCCTAAACCTAACCAACTTTTTTGCACAAATAGGCCTAATTAGTTCTTTGCGTGTAAAATTTGGGCGATGTAATACAAGGGAAACATTTTCAAGTTTGGGGTTGAAATGGGTTGAATGGAAGGGTGCTAAAATGTGCGTTTTGTCAACAGAAAACTAGCCATATTTCGGAAACGGTGAGATCAAGCTAAAAATTTAGATTTAAAAAATACGTTTCAAATTTAAAATAAAAGGTTTTTTGCCCAATGAACACCGTGCCCAAAATTACAACCCAGGAAAACGTGTTATACATAGCGAAACTTGACATCACCTACTGTTTCGAGCCAAAGCAAATTCATCGGTAGCTGGAATCAAAGCTGGAATCAATATCGTCTTGATGGGATCATGTTCAATCTACGTCGACTTCAAGCCCAGACAAAAGTGTGCACTAATTTGTGTTTGAACTTCAGTATGCAGATGATGCAGCCTTACCAAGTCACGAGCCCACAGACCTTCAGAATAACTTGGGCACTCACGCAGATAGGCCTACTTATCAAAAAGCTGACTTGGCCATTAACACAAAGAAGACAGAGATTCTCGCTCGCATTAGGCTCTGGCTATGTCCAGACCCGTCATCTCCGCAGCATTTTTTACAGTCAATGGTGATACACTAACTAGGCCCTACGACTCAGCAGTTCACCTATACCTTGGCAGCATGCCTATACTAGCTTACACCTGGCTGTGATCTGACCAACGAAATACAGCAGTGAATAAACCTGGCTTCATCAGCTTTCGATCGACTCGCTAGCCGTGAGTTTTTCAGTCACGACCTGACACTGACAGTGTCTACCAAAGTCGCAGTTTTCAAAGCCATCTGCATCTCTATTCTGCAAGGCGTATATGGATCTGAAAGTTGGATTCCATATCGACGACACATCAGGATGCTTAAAGCCTTCCACATCCGCTGCCTGTAGAGTATTCTTGGCATTCGCTGGTGGCACAGGAAAACACACATAGGCCTAGAGATACGAGCAATACAGCAAAAATTGAGTCTATCGAGCATCTAGTGCCGCAAAAACAAACAACTTCGTTGGCTAGGCCAGATCATCCGTGTGCCCTCAAACCGGCTTTCTCGTCGCCTACTGTATGGCGAACTGCTCACTGGACAGAGGCCAGTAGGTCGTCCAAAGTTGCGCTTCTCCGACCACATCAAGTCAGTTTTACGGAAGTGTGACATCCCTAAAGCAGATCTCGAACAACTTGCAGCTGACAGGGATTCGTGGAGGTCAACATGTGCTACGGGTCTGGAGAGTTTTGCAGCAGCCTCCGATCAAGCGGCAATTGATCGTCATGCTCGCAGACATGCCGCTGCCCAGGCAGTTCGAGTCGGACCTGCTTGTCCTCAATGTGGTAGAGTCTGCGCTTCTGATTTCGGTCTCCGCAGTCATTTACGCGTCCATCAAAGACCGCAATGACAATACCACTACCTGTGCACGTCATCGTCGACATCGACGGACTACCACAAGCAAGCAAGCAAGCAAACAAGGAATCAAAGTCAATACTGGTGTTTGCCCGTTGGCAAAGAATGAAGAACATATACTAAGAATTAGGCTTCTTCAACGGTCGGTTGCCGGTTCGTAAAGGATTGCGGTTCTTCCCGTTAGAGTATTTGCGGATTATGAGCAAACAGCTACTATCTACAATCGGTGAGTGAGTGGTGAACGTCGGAGCGTTGCCAACTTGAAAGCGTTGGTGGTGACTGGTGCATCTTTCAGTAACCGCTTAATGGGTTACGTACTTGGTATTTCAATTTCTAACCAAAGTGCATTGCTCTTTATTTCCCGTTAGGGGAGAAGTGTGTTTCGCAAATATCGTATGCAAAGTTATTAGTTTAGTGTCAAAGGTATTTGATTCATTTGGAACGTTTTCGTCGGGGTACATTTATTCACACATTTCGTCGTTACGTTGACTGTTGCTTATGTTTTTGTCAGAGGTTGCGTCATGGGGTGTTTACACGATCCAGCAAACGTCCAGCTCTATTATAACATACGCCGTGTCTAGAGAGCCGACAGTCGGCCCTCGTACTACCTCGTACTCGGGCCGACAGTCGACATACACTGTCGTAAGAGACTGCCTACGGCAGGCAGTATGATGGGTTGGCAGTATGAGAACCCATCATACTGCCGCAGACAGACGCCCTCACGACAGCTGGCCACTGATGAGGTCAACCTTAGCAAGGTACAATGCCAAGGTATCACGCCTTCATACCAGTCAGCCAGTCAAGCCTGGCAGCACTAGATTCAAATTCATAACCAATTTTGCAACCTTAATTTGGGTGTAAATCTGTGGCTACATAATTGTATGAAATATCTGTCAGGAACTCCTAGCCTACGTCCGTATCAGTTCAGATAGTTTTTTAATTTGTCAATATTTAGTTTGGCCCGCAGGTGCCTCGATTCTTTTGTTTACATCTGGTATTTAGTGTATGTAGTCCGTTGTCAATCATCCGCTTCACTACGTGAATTTACCGCGAAGTGTTTAGTTCTGGGACACTTGCCCTGAATCATGGATTCATCCGCATCGAGATTCTGGCGAAGTCGATTTGTCGTACTGACTGACCCTTCTTTGTGTGTCGGACTCAGTGGTATAGTACGTGGTGCTTTGAGAGACGGTGAAGTCCTCGTTCTGATGAAGAAGATCAAAGTTTTTTATCACTGGTAAGTGATAAAGGAACTGTACACTCGATATACATGGTGTACATGACAACGCGGTGAAGATAGGGAAACGACGTACTGATTCCTGTTCTCCTGCACGTGAAGACGGACAGCTGTGAAGTGTGAAGTAATCTTGGAGAGATTTCTGATCCAGCGTCCGTGACAGTTGGAAACGACGAGCTCACCAGTTTCGTGGCGACTGAACTCATCGACCGCCAGAATCCAAGCGCCACCTGACTCCGAGGTCCATGTCCACATCAACGAAGTTCCGGAGACTCTGCACGAAGTAATTGTTTGGTCCCTGAATGTACCTGATTGTATACGTCTTTGTGAGTTTGATAGACATTTAGTCTGCAGAGATTTCTGCATGGTTCAGAGCCCCTTCTTGTTTGTTTTTGTGACCTGCATACTTTTTCTGTAAATAAAGCTGTATATACTTGCAAAATAAAAATACGGTTGTTCTGGCATTTCAGATTAAGTAGGCAGCTCTCACATTATCCCTTAATTTGCACGCTAAAAATTTGATAGCTAACAAAACTGAATAAGCTGCAATAACTAACCCTAACCATAACTCTAACACTAATCTTGAGGTATACACTAACCCGAAACACTAGCGCCACTTTTCTAATTTATGCCTAATGCTGGTGGCTGCTGCTGTCGGCCCTCTTGGCTGCGTACTAGAGGGCCACTGTCGGCATGAGGGCCAGCTGTCGGCCCTCTAGTACGAGGGCCGACTGTCGGCTCTCTTGTACGCAGTCTAGAGGGCCGATGGTCGGCTCTCTAGACACTTGGTATAACATATGGCAGCAAACGTCCAGCAATTCACGTGTATTTTGAATACATTTGCTGGAAGTTTGCTGGACGTTTTCTGGATCGTGTAAACACCCTATCAGTTTTCAAGATGCTGCATGATATCTATTATAGCTCATAACCTACAGTAGCCTAAAGAGGCTGTGGATAGTGATTGCAATCCCGGGATAGAATTTTCAATCATGGGATCCGGGATTGAGAAATTTGTAATCCTGCGATCCCATTTTGGGATGAGGCTCACTGATTGGTCGTCATTTTGATATCCTTAGTTGACTTATTCCATGCATATGATGTAGTATAGGCCCTTACGGAAGGTATATCCGAACTGCAGGGAATCACAATCATCATCATCATCATCAATGGATATCCGGAAGCCAGCCAAAGGCCTTTATTTTCGCCCGAAGTAGATAGCTTCTACAGGAATATCAACCAAAACTAAACTATTTACATAACTGAATCATATCCTCTTGCCTACAGTGTAAACTTGGTAATTCCAAAACACGTAATCTTTCTTCATAAGAATGACTTGAAAGACCCCTAATTAATTTTGTTGCCCTCATTTGGACTTTTTCAATTTTATCTATATGTAAATAATAAGTATGATACCAATTTTGTGTTACAGTGGCAGTATAAATCAGTGTTAGAAAAGAGATATGATACCAGTGGTCATAGATACAAATTGTTTCCCCAGTTATGCAAATACGATCTCCGGAAACATTTTTTTGTAAATAGATTAGTTAAGCTATGGAACTCATTACCTGATGATGTTGTATCAGCATGCAGTGTTAATAGTTTCAAGAGATGTTTAGATTTGATTTGGCGTGGTTTTAGTTTGTATTTTGATTATAAATCCGTCACTAGCTATGGGTAATAAGCCGAGGTGCAAATCTGCAGATGTGCGGATGTGGCAATGGGTAAAAGGCAGATAAAATCTGCAGCTGCTAAGTGCGGATGTGTGAGTAAAAGATGGATGTGCGGATAGCAGTTGTCACGTACATTACCAGTCATGAAGTTTGTTGAGTTTCTCAATCATTCGCTCCATAATTAACTGCTCAGCGGACGCTTTATAGGCGGCAGTCATTTGAAAGCTGCTGCTGTGAGTTTTTTCACAGTTCACACTCTGCATAGGCTTAGACAATAGCCTAATTTCTGATTGCGAATTAGTCTAGACATTTACTCAGAAAACAATGGTCTGCTTTGTCAGTTGAGGACGACAATGCACAACGGCAACATACAATGACGATCACATGCAATAATGCATGACGAAGTGCGACGCAATGCGTGACAAGACATGCAGATACGATATACGACGACGACGATGCAGGACGATGACGTATGATGACCACGACATACGATGATGCACGACAATGCACGACGACGACGTAGGCCTACAATGACGTCATGCAATGACAATGACAACGGATAACGACGACGACGACTACTAAGTGCAGCAAGAAGTTACTAATATTGTAAACCCAGATTTGCCAACTTTCTTATTTTGCCAACTTATGATTTTAACTCGAACTATATGCAAAATACAGTAATTTTAATAATGTGCCAGTCACAAAGCATGGCACCGAAATGTTCGGTGCGCAAAGGCTCTAAATTAATACACAGTTAACACCGCTTATAGAATTACAACAGAATATTGCAAATTTTCAACAGAAAACATTATAGGTGCTCAACATTTAACTTTTCTCCAAAATTTCCATAAAATGAAGGTTTTCAGCCCCAGATTTTGCATTTTTCGGATGAACATTTTCTGATGAGTAAATCTTTGACAATTTTTGCGACGGTCAAAAATTTAGGGGTTGCAACTGCTCCCCAACACTTGCTTTTTTGCTATGATGCCATAGCCAGTGAATCGAATCGAATCAAAATTTTTTCGAATCAAATCAAATCGGATTTGTTTTCAGTCGAATTGCTCACCTCTAGTGGCGACATCTGGTTTGGGTCAACAGCATTCTTTTTTACTGTCAACCCGGAAAGGTCCATGTCAAGACCACAACAAAACACTGCACCTTTCCGGAAAGCCAAAAAAACACAATCAATATAGAAGCAGGTGCAGCATGTCTTCTTGCGTTATATTGGTTGCATGAGTACATAGCGTTGCATGGAAACCCCACTTTAGTTTTCATAAAATATGAATTACCAGAGACCATGCATATGTCAGGCACAGCAACTGTGATAATAGATTAGAGTAAGGCCAAAATTTTGTAGATTTGCAATTTTTTAATGTGGAAATTTTTTTTTTCTCAATTTATCGTTATTTTTTTAGCTTTAATTTTTGCATTTACTTTACATAGATTTCTGTGACTTATTTAACAGTGAAATGATACTTTTGAGGAAATTTATGGCAAATAAGCGGTCACTTTTTGCTATCTGCAGTGAATTTTTATGACAGATATAGTCTTTGCTTTTAAGCATAGTCAGTTTTTTCATATATGTTATATATGTATGGTTTGTCGTAGTGGCAGAAATTTTTTTTCAGTTAATTTTGCAGTTGGTTCTGTTGCTAGGTGAGAATGCCACCAAGGAAGAAGCAAGATCAACCTGATCAGCCTGTTTTGCTTGGTCGTCTGGGAACCAACTTAAAATGTGGTATTGTTGGACTTCCTAATGTAGGGTGCGTTTTCTCACTGAATTATGCTGCATTTTTTCTCTGATTCAGAAATATTTTTGGTTGCTTGACATACTACGATTCAGACCAGTCAAATCGCTTGTCGTGTTACACATTTGCTTTTGCAGTTGGTTTTGTCTAAAATAGTTTGACATTTAAAAATTGTTAGAGTAGTTGAGTAGTTTCTTAATGACAAATTAGCACATTAGTCGCAATTTTGGACCTTAGCAATGTTTGCAGTAACTGACTAAGCAAACAAAAGTAATGTGTAAAATTACTGCTACCATATCTAGTTACCATATCTACACCGTGTCTCAAAAAACAGTCAGAATTGTTTTTGGCATAACTTTGTCAAATTTCCGCCAACTTTAATAATTTTCGGCAGAAAGATGGCTAAGACAATATTATTATGTATGGTGCACTCATTTACCACCTCGCCTAATTTATGTCAACGCACTACTGTGTGAAACACAGATGCTTCAGATTGTTACATTATATGGCGATAATTTGTATCAGATGGCTCACCTTTGCATCATCAGTTTGACAGAGGGTGCGACGTGGTTTAATAATTTTGAGGTATTAAATATTTTATGCTGAAAACAAAATAGCTGGCTGATGAGATTAAAACACATCTAATCGATGGGTGAATGCATTTGTTCAGTCGATTGTTGATTCTGCTGTCAGTCATTGGCATTGCATCTAAGTCGTTGCATCTTTGTATGTGGAGCACACTTTGGCATAAATTCTAATTTGCTAGCAAGTTGTTATACAAACTTATAATTCTGTTAAATAATTTACATTTTAGTGCATTTTGTGCCTAATTAACTCGTTACAGCATTGACCAGTAGGGCCGGAACTTTGCTAGTGTTTGTGATGAGATATAACATGAAATTGAAATGCATATGGAGACTGGCTGTGGATGATATAGCTTGAATAAGTAAATATGAGTTTGTGCTTGAGCTGGTGGTGGCTCATGTTGCACGTTGCGTGTCTGATTAGTTGGTCGTCTGTTTGTAGAAAGTCGACATTCTTCAACGTGTTGACAAAGAGCCAGGCCGCTGCAGAAAACTTTCCTTTTTGTACAATAGATCCCAACGAAAGTAGGAGTTTTTCTTGCTGATTCGTTTTTAATTACTCCATATAATTCATTTGATTGTTTTATCAGAGTTTAATTTACGAGATGATGATGATGATGATGATGATGATTGTTATTATTGTCATTATGGGACAATGGCACTTTTTAAAGAAAACTGAAATGTGCAATAATATGAAGTTGTAAACTTGTAGCTTACTGTTGCCGCTGTCATTTGGCTTGTCACTGATTGGAGGTGGTTTGGCCTGTGCATACAAATGTACTAGCATCGGCACAGGACTCAGGAATGTATATTCTCTGTTTACCTTCACATCCCATCTCAAACATTTCTATACTTTTTGTTATATTATCACACTGAATGCATTCCAAGTTATTTACAGTTGATGTTCTATACATATTACTAACTTGCTTACTTACTTCTTTACTGGCCAATGTTTTGGGGGTAGTCTTAAGTAGGGCTTTGGCAACCCCATCATTGTTAATTACTGTCTGCTGTGACCATAGCAGATTCTTGTTACTGTATTTTTATCCGGCACACTTTCAGTCTCAGCATATTTTTTGTTGCAGTTGCCTTTTTTCAGTTTTGCGGCAACTACAAATGTTGTCTGTGACTGTCTGCAGGTCGTGTGTCAGTACCAGATCAGAGATTTGACTTTCTCTGTGACTACTTTAAACCACCGAGGTATCATTTTTTTCTCCACTCGTGCTTTTTCTCATTTCACTTGTCATTTTTGTTCTACTAAATTCTAGCCTGCTGTATCTTGGATAAAAGTGTTATTATGTCTTAATGATTGTAATAGATTTTGACGTTGTACACATCACTTAATATGGTAAGTGTACTCTGTTTGGGTAATCTGTTGTAAAATGATGTGAGATCCATCTGTTCTGTAATCTGTATGGGGTTCTAAGTCAGAAACATTAGGTGTAGATAAATGTGAACTGGTGTGAAGCTTTCTCAGGGCAGGCGTAACCGTCGTGCCAGTTTTTAGCTCGCAAGATTAAACGCTAAAGTTGGAGATGCACAACTTTGCACGTAGGTAGATGGCCGCACAGTACGTTGGCACTTGGCTGATGTGTGTGTTTAGTTGTGCCAGTGATGATGATGATGATGATGATGAAGGACGAATAAACTTTAGCGTGGCGTTAAGTCCTAAGACTACAAGGACACGTAACAATAAGCTTAAACAGTGAAGTCACATTACAGTAGTCAGCACAATGAGACGTTTGATAATGATAACGATGTTTTCCGTGCTTGACAGTAAGGTGCCATCGTACCTGAACGTGGTCGACATTGCCGGTCTGGTAAAAGGTGCGCACGAGGGACAGGGGCTTGGCAATGCATTCCTGTCACACATACGAGCTTGTGATGCGGTCTTTCACATGATGCGTGAGTTACCACTGTTAATGTCTCTCACTACGGACAACAAGGTGGATTTTGTTGGAATAAAATGTCCAGGGGTACACCAGATCTGCATTTGGTTAGATTTCCGATTATCTGGTCGTTTTTGAGTCTGGCTTGGATCCGATGCACCCCTAAAATTGTCAGAGTCTTTTATGCACACTGTCTGTCTTTTCCATATTGGCATGAGTTGCGTGTTAATTTTTTACAACTCTCAATAACAAAACTGTTATTTTTGGTAGTGAAAAATTTATTATCAGAAATTTATATCAATTATATATGTACATCGTGCAGTGATATTTATGCGAAGCTGTGCGACTTAACTGTTACTTATGACAGCTTAATAATTAACTAGAGGCACTGACCACCACCACTGTAAACAAATAAATAATAAGATATGTTTTCATGCTCAAAATCTGTCCATCCATTAATTTTTCCATCCATCTTTCCAGCTACAGACACGAACTGATCAAGTATTTTAACGTCATGGTTGTTATAATGCTATTGTTACAAATGTGCTTCGAATGGCAAGACATAGAGTGCTCAGTTTTATCTGTTAAGCATTGATGGTGATTTAGACACTTTTGCCAGTACTACATCAGCTAGGATCTTTTGCCAGTAGAAATGCAGCATGAACTGTCACTTTGCAGTGTATCTTAACAAATTACGAACAGCTTTTTGACAAAATGTTGTGGAGAGGTTGAAATTGGTCCAAGCACCAAATGTTTGTTGGCGATCTGGTTCAGAATCCGGAACCAGATTTGTGGTTTTTAAGTCCAGACTTTGATCACATATGCAGGTGTGACATCAAAACATACTGGTTGTAATTTTGCTATCAGGCTGCGGTCCGAAAAAACACTGTATCAGACCACACTGGACTCACAAACCACTGAGGGGCAGCTTTCTCGAGTGTGTGGAGCATACAGGTCATGCAGACTCTCTGACCAAAGAATATGGAGCTAGGGTTAGGGTTAGGTTAGGACTACGGTCCTTTACCTTACCTTACCTTATCTCCGGGGTGGACAGGCTTTTACACCTGCCCAGTGCTGAGACCGTATCAGCTCGGCCCAATGCGCTTCTTTGAATGTAACCCTTTTGGTTACATTGGTTACAGGTAGCGGCTATAAAGCCGTAGTCGGCTTTGAAGCCGAAACCAGCACAAAAGCACTGGTAACGTGTAGCAATCTTCTCTCACGGGTTTGGTCAGCTCTTAGTTAGCTCCTCACCTCCAGATTTTAGAAATCTTTCGGGTCATCAGTGCAAAGCCCCATCACCACGGCAAGGTGGCTGACCATGGTGGGGAGGACTACGGTCAGGGTTATTTAATTATTTGGCTCTGATGTGGTCATTTTCAGTGGTTTGCGGGTTTAGTGTGTCATTGGACCCCGGGGTGCAGTGTGACACAGACATCCTTCTGCTGTACAAATATTTGTAGTCTGTACTTATGGATGCTGGTTTGTAGTGGAGAATTTTCTTAAATTATGCAGAACTTTTTGAGGTAAAATATGCGGGAAAATGCGGAATTTGGCAAATTATGCGGCGCATATATGCGGCATATATGGTATATTTTTCTGCATATTTTCGGCATATGCAACTTTTAGTTACGGAGAATCATGATCATGATCATTAATAGGCCTTTTCTGCACAGTTTGACATTTTCGAGTGCATTTATTCAACGTCTAATTGTAAATATCGGTAATTGTTTGCCACCAAAAATATTTAACAGTCTTAAAACAGCGTTGGACAAGAAAAATGCTGAAAAATGCGATTGCATATGCGGAAATATGCAGCATATGTGCAAAAATATGCAAATTTTTGGACATGCGGCATATAATTTTTGCATATGCGATTTTGGAAATGTCTTTATATGCAGAAAAATATGCGATGTGCGGATTTTGGCAAAATATGCAATCGCATATGCGATCGCATATTCGCACATAACCAGCATCCCTATCTGTACTGAACTGAAATTAACTGGCTGTTGTAATGAATCTGTGTTGAATTTTTGTTGCACTATTTTTGGTGGTGGTGTTTTATTCTAGCAGCGATTCTTTTGTTCAAAACAAGACAACATTGTAAATATTCAGATGTGGTCAACGTGTGATGGTCTGCAGGGATATTTGAAGATGATCAAGTGACACATGTGGAAGGTGACGTGGACCCAGTCCGCGACATGGAAATAATTCACGAGGAACTGCGACTCAAAGACCTCGAGTACATCGACAGAACGGTCGACCACATGGAACGCGTTGTCATTCGCGGTGGCGACAAATCACGGAAAGCAGAATACGTATGATCAGTTTTCTCAATCGCCAATCAGTCACTCGGTCGATCAGTTAGTCTGTCGGTCAGTTTAATCGAGTTGTTTTAGTGCTGGATTGAAACAGTTGCAGTGAGCAGATAACTTTTTGAACAAATTCCGATGGACAAATAACACAATTAAAGTCAATTAGAATTAAAATCACAATATTTTATAGGCAGTTACAGTACTGTAAAGGTAGATTGTCTACTAGCAGTTAGACCTGCGAGTCGCTGAGATAAAGAAACGTGACCCAACTTGAGGCTAAAATGACCCCAAGTCGATGGCGGTCGACTTGAGCACATCCGACTTGACTTGACAGTGGCATGTCGACTTGAGTCGACTTCAAACGACTTGAGACGTTCAGAAGTTGTGATGAACAGTACTTGCGTGAACGCTGTAGCTAATCATAAAGTGTTTTATAATTATTCCTTCAGCAGACATTTTTTTATTGTCATTTCCTGAAGGAAGTTCATACAGTCAGTTAAAACTGTGTTTTACGACTGTTTTGACGCGCTACAGCTACAGCAAGATTCGGCGTCTTTGGCATTTTGTCGTCCGTCCGTCCCCATGTTGTCCAGCCGTCTGTCCATCTGTAACAGATGTATTGTGGCTAACTGTTAGGGCATAAACTTTTTACACAAATGATTAGCTCTGCGTCAATTAATCCTAGGCATGAAAAATTTGAGCGACCTTAACAACATAGAAATTACGTCATTCACACTAGGCTGATTCACACAAAAACCTCTACGTATCTAACAATTAGAACTGTGTGAAGAGTTGAAACTTGATAATAGGCCTAAGTTCTACCTAATCGGTATACTGTTATTTTATATAGGGTTACTAAAATATGTCACAAATTGCCATATTTGCCCGAACTTATCAATAGCTACGTTTGAGGGAACTGCTAAGGTGGAAGATTTCTAGTGAAGTCGACTTCTCAAGTCGACTTTAAATGACTTGTAATGAAACCGACGGCGCCAGAAAATTTTGACGGTGACGCTGCTACAGACCGACTTGACTTGACTTGGAAGGCCCAAGTCGACTTGAGTCGACTTAATCAACCCGACTTGCAGGTCTGCTAGCAGTGTGATTTTTATTAGCGAAAATGAATATGCCATAGATGAAAAAATAACAAATTTTTTTAACGAAAAGAAAAAAAAATAATGAAAACAAAGGCGAAAATGAATTGGGTTAGCTTATCTAATGAGAAATGTCTGGAGTATAGATCCGATGTTGCACGAGTTACTGATGTTTGTATGACTGATGCAGGATGTATTGAAGAAGGTACAGCAGCTGATTTCAGAACAGAAGAGGCCAGTACGATTTGGCTCTTATGATGCCAGAGAGGTTTGTTGTATTGAGAAATTTCTTATTTCGTGTTTTCTGTCAAGTTTGTGATTTTCTCAAGAAAACCGAGCAGTAATAACGTGCATATGTCTGTGATGCTGTAACTTAGTAATTTTTTGGAGTTGGACTGCTCAGTCTCAAACGCAACTTCCTGAGTAGCATATCGTAACAATTTGAGCTAACCAGCTTTTTATTACATACTACTATTTTAAGACCCTTCTAAGTGTTGGTGTTTACCACCATGTGTTATTCGTTTGTGTGTAAAATGAACAGATTGAGGAGTTGAACAAGCATCTGTTTATCACTGCCAAGCCGATGATTTACTTGGTCAATATGTCGGAGAAAGATTACATACGAAAGAAGAACAAATGGTTTGTAATGCTTTGCTGTTCTTGTTATAAGAGTACAAACTTTTTGCAGTTAATTGTTGTGTAATATCTCTCACATGCTGTTTGCAGTTCTGTCTGATGGCTCCGTGCTTATTGCATGTAGATGATCAAAGTCAAACTTCTTTTTTGATGAAAACTGTTTTAATCAAATGCGACACCTTATCCATTGAGATTGGTATCTCTAGGACGAATTTTTTCAATTAATTGTATACATTTTTGCTTTATTGTGTTTGTATGTAAATGTATTTAAAGTAAATGCAGCTGTATCATTTAGCCAGCAAGACTGTCAATGCAGCACATGTGAATAAGTGAGCACGGCGATGGACTGCTAAGTAATTTGCAGTCAAGTCAAAATGTGAAAATTGATGTCTGTTCAATTTTCGTATAGTCTCTTCTTTAAAACGACTTGTAGTGTGACAAGCAGGATGTAAGACCATGGTCGTTTCACACCAACCTGTATCTATTTAGTTGTTGACATTTCGGCAACTGCTGTTGTTTTCTTGTAAGACATTTCTGTTTACTGATAGATGTCTAAAAGAAATAAAGGTAGTAGTTTGATGTATTTATTAAGTTTGTGAGCATCATCTACTATATGGAATCACTTGCTGCCTGAACATGCCCTACCCTTACCTGAGCCTTGATTTACATACCCCTGAGAGATGGTAGGCTGAGTTGACCTGGTTACATATTTAGAGTGTTTACCTACTTACAGTCACCCGTGTTGATAGTAACTGACCATGTACGACAAGTAGTACTTTGATCACTCACAACGTGTTATCGACTTCATCACAGCAGCAGCTAACTAATTCATCACATCATCAGTGATTGCTCACTGTTTGAATAGGTGTTTTGATTGTTTGTTTGTTTTGTGGTCAGGTTGGTGAAGATAAAGGAATGGGTCGATGTACATGACCCGCACAGTGCAATCATACCATTCAGCGGCTCACTCGAGGCTAAGCTGGTTGAGATGGATGACGATGAACGTACGGCTTATCTCAAAGATCAGCAGACAACAAGGTACTCTACTCAGTCATTGGTAATTGCTTCTGTGAGAAACTTTATCCTGATAATGCTATCAGTCTGCTATTCGTAGGCTGCAAAGGATTTTGCTGTTAAAAATGTCATTTTTTGTTCGTCACTAAGTGCAAAATTTGTCAAAAATTTGGCCACAAATCTCGAATTTTGCCAGTTTTTTTGCCGTTCGAAAATGAGGCTCTTTTAGCAGTATATACCGTTATTGCTGTTAACTTAATCTATGAAGTCTTGTCAACACAGTTTCAGGCTTTTGGCTTCTACTTTTCTCAAAGAAATCTTTAACCTTCACGACTTCGGATCATTACTTTAACTTTCATGAATTGGACTTAAACCTACTGGATTGGTACCCATAACAACTTGAAACTAAGTGAAAAAAATTCTGTTATTTTTTGTTGCCGAAAATATTGCATATTTTATCTGTTTTTAGTGTATTTGAGTTTGCTGCATATGGACTCACATAGTCGTGCACGTGCAGTGGACTTAAGTCGACTTCAGTATTTTTTTCATGACTCGACTCGACTCGGAACCTTGTGACTTGGACAGTTTTCTGACATCTGTTTATTAAGTTTTAGCAAATTTCATCAAAAATCAATACTTTCATTACAACTATCAGTTTTTGTCATTTCGTCAGTTTTTCGTCAGAAACGCAATTATTTGGAGCTTAGCTATTCGTTGCTAGTTGTGCCTGTCAATGTCTCCTATCTGTTCGGAGTTACTCCGGCGAATGGATGAGCAGAAAGCCAGTTATATGTGAATTTTGTGACCGTTGTTAATGAGGTATTTACAGAAAATTTGACAGTTGATTGGACATTATGTTTACAGCCTGTGATGCTGTTCTTTCGGATGTGTTTAGTCTTTAAGAAATCAATGTTATATTGCCACTTTTTTTGCATAATTATATGGTACTAATTTTTGCTGTGATAATAGTAGTTTTGTGTCTTGGGCAGCTTGAGTTGCAATTTTTTATTTTGATGGTCTTTTTGTGTGTTATATATATTTCTTATTGTCACTATTCTGACTTCAAACCGACAGCGATTATTGTAACTTCCTGCTTCTTCAGTGCTGCAGTGCACTCGTGGTGTGCGGTGGTGTTTTTCATGAAACTCATTTGATATGATTTTGTATGCTGTAGTGCACTGGAGAAGATCATATTGAATGGTTACGCTGCTCTTGGTCTGATGTATTTCTTTACTGTTGGTGAGGACGAGGTCAAGGCATGGACTGTCCAGGTCTGATGCATTTCTGTAGTGTTTTCATGCTACTTCATTAGTGCGTTAGTGTGTTGATATGTTAAAAAATAACACACTAATCTTTAACATTTAAAGAGGAGACCTTCAACTTGTTTAGGTGCCATTAACTTGTCAAGTTTTTGTGCTGTTTGCAAGTTACGATAGATTGTTGATGGAGAAAATAATACACATATAGACTGTGTTCTATGAACAGATGATATCTAGGGACCAACCAAATTCACGCGGAAAAATGCATGATTTCACGGCAGCATTTTTAAAATGTGTCAAATTTCACAGAAAATTCACGGAAAGAGTTTAGGAAATTCGCGGGCCCCACAGACGTTATTTCGAGGTGCTGTGCTAAGGCAAACAAAGAAATTTCTGAACAACGAATATTTACTACACTAAGTCAAGACTCAAGACAGTCAAGAGTCACTGTTCGACTCAGGCAATCCCAGTTTTTGAGTTCTTAGCAACAATCACTTGATTTGCTAAGTTGCTTGTTGACAGTCTCTGGCGCTGTGGGGCGCTGACAGTGGTGTATTGGCTGACGCTTCTTTCAGCATCAACACTGTTAGTAGGGATAGACAAGTACTGCAGCACTACCGTAGCACAGTGAATACATGTCAACTACTTAGTCCTGAAGTGCGACACGTAGCAAACAGCAACATCTGTACAAAAAAAGCTGCTGATAAAACTCTGGAATTGTCATAAATTAAACTAAAAGCGCTAAAATTCACGAAAAATCACGGATTTCACGAAAATCGGCATTTTTCACGGAAGAAGGCCAATTTCACGGAAAATGTCACGGCCGTGAAATCGTGAATTAAGTTGGTCCCTAATGATATCACAATAATGATGTTGTCATCAAAATTTTTTTCATACGTGTACAAAATAAAATTTTCCACAAACATATATTTTGGATTTTCTACATTTGGAAAATTAACAGAATGATGCTTTTTTGTAAGTTATTTATCGAATGACTTTTGTATAATGTCAGTTGGCAACCCTTCCGATGCATTGAAGAGTTCACAGATGAACAGAACAATGTAAATTCTGTTAGACAAGTGATTTTCTGTCACTAAGTGTTTGCTCGTTTGTGCAAGCTGCCCAAAGTGTAAACAACTTGTTACAGAAAGTCTTTTTTGTTAATGTGTTAATTTTATCAACATCATTGTCATTGTCTAGTTTGCCGAATTAAACATGTACAGCTTCAACATAATCGTAAAGAGTAATGCAGCTGGAACGACAGAGCAGTTGCCGTGACTATAACCGAACCTAATCTAAAATACCTAATTATGTCACTGAAATGTACAATTTCTAGTTTTAGCCAAGTGTTAGTATGTTTTAGTCCAGCCATTGGCTGCAACACAAAAGAAAGGTGGTTTCATCGTGTATCCTCATTTCTGTTGTCGATGTTTTTGCTGTTGCATCGTGGACACAGCGAGGTACGAAGGCTCCGCAAGCAGCCGGGAAGATTCACACGGACTTTGAAAAGGGTTTCATCATGGCCGAGGTTATGAAATATGACGACTTCAAGGCCGAGGGGTCTGAGGCTGCTGTCAAAGTAATACGTGTTACACATTGTGACTAATATTCGTATTGTAAAATAATCTGAACATTGTGTGATAGCACATTTTTGCTAAACATTGCTGTTGTGAGTTTTTGTCTCTAGTTTATGTGTTTAAAATATCTTTAGGTTTTATCTTAGGCTTTGGCCATATATTGTAAACACCGTTCATTTTTAGGCAAAGCCGCTCTAGCGCAAGTGATTTCACCGATGTCTGCTTGTTGTTCTCCCTAGCATGGTCCGTCGTCTGTTGCATTCATGCACTCTTCTCAAATCATTCAGTGGAATTAGATGCCATTTTTCTGGTGCATTTGCAAGTTCTGTTAACGTCTTGTGTTAGACGGGTGTCTCTGACACCAGGGGTAGGGGGAGATTTGGAGGTTGAAACTCCAGCCAAAATTTGCACTTGCCTCCTTATGAGAGGTAGCATTGATCAGCAGTTTCCCATTTTAACAAATTTTTTTTTGGTCACTTATTTCAGTGGTTGTTTTTTGACTGATTGTCAGGCGGCTGGTAAGTACAAGCAGAAAGGTCGGGACTACGTCGTGGAAGATGGCAACATCATTCACTTCAAGTTCAATGCTGGGGCCGGCTTGCAGCAGGCGAAAAAGAAGTAGCAGCTCATCTGTTTGATTGTTAGTAGTGCTGATGATGATGATGTTCTGTTATTGAATTCATGTCACGTTATCATCAGTCTTCGCAGAGACATTGAGATTGCGTGTGAAGTGCAGCTGTTTTAGCAGACGTACTAAGATTGTATGGCTCAGACATCTCGGAGCATACCCAAAAAACCCCGTGGGTTTTATTGGGTAAACCTCCCAAAAAAACCCTTCTGCCAAACTCAGTTCAGTTTTAATGGAAAAATCTTGTTTTGCCAACGTTTGAATATTTTGTTACGGTTAGTTTTTAAAAATTTGAAATCTACCCATTTGAAAATTTGTAGACATTTATTTGAGGTGGACATTATCTAGCTGTGCCGATTCTTCTAAAACCCATGAAAACTCGCCAAGTTAAAAAAGCTCGAGCCAAAATTTTTAAAAGTAGGTTTTTGACCCGTGTAAGATTGAGAAAGAAAAATGCATGATAGCTATTCCCTTTCTTTCTTCCTTCCTGTCTCTTTTCTTTCATTTTTGCTTTTCTTTTTCATACTTAGTTTTTTCCTTTTCAACCTCTTTTTCCATACCTTACTTTCTTTGCTTTTTTCCGCCAAAAATCGACTGAGGGGAGCATTAAGCAGATCTTTGGCTGCCAATTCGTTTCTATGTATTTTTTTATTATTTCAAGCTCAGAAAATTGTGACTGGTGAAAACGGTTATTTTTTGTTGTGAAGAGAGTAATCGTTTGCTTAAGGTGTGGTCATATTAAAATCTGTGACGTAACGTTTTAGCAGGTGGGTAAGCATATATGAGTTAATTGAAAGTGCATGAGATTTGCGTGTGTACCATGATACTCACAAGGATGCTGCCCCAGGCGCACAGATCAGATAAGTCCACCAAGATAAGTGAAACAATGTTACTAAAAAGATTTGGTTTAAATTCTTTGTCTTTTGTGTGTTAATCGTAAAAATTATATTTTTACTGATTAGCATTTTGATGGGCCGTATCATGCACCAAAATGCACATTTTTGTGTTCAAAAAATTTCTGGCAAGGGGACACTGTCTCAGTAGCAAGTGGGGACACCCCTTTTTCTACCTTACCTTTATACTATTCAATTGGTGCTGGGCCCTTTTGGAATTTTTGGCCTGAGGCCCACAGAGTTTTAACCCACTACTTTGTGAGACTCAGGCAAGCTGCATGAGACTTGGCATGTCTGTTACGCTGATCTCAGCAATTTGTCTTTTCTGTTGGCATTTTTGTGACTATGTTATTTTTGATAAGAAAACGCTAGTCCACTGGAGCGGAATACACTAGTTCGGAAATCGAAGTAGTGTAGTTTGAGCTTAAACTGCTGTCTATAGATTGCTTGTCATATGTCCATATTCTGCGTGCTCGTAGTTTTGCTCGTCAAGAGTGCTTAATTTACACTGTGACCAGCATCATGGGTTATAAAGTTTGGGCTCTAGGAAGTTGCATTTTTTCAATGGACAGCTGTGCATTTTTGACGAAGGAGATATGGGTGGGCTTATTCGAAATTTCTTTTTTTCTAGTAAATGGCCATTTGCGGTTTCCAAATTTTGTATTATAGAAAGAAAATTTTTCGACAAGCAAAAATTTAGAGATGCAGTGGCTGTCTGCTTCCTTGCCATGATGCCATTGCTTGTCTGAAAAACCAGGAAATGTTGCAAAATTTGACAGCTGTCAAGGAAAAGTCAGGGAATTGAATAAAAATCTGGGAGATTTCAGAACAAAAATTTTGACATTGAAAAACTGCTTATTGATGACTAGATGTGTGAGGCAACACCATATTTCGTGATGTGGATGTAGCAGCATTGACAGGGACATCACACCGGTATTTCTGATATCGCTTTGCATTGCATTGTTGTACAGTTACGACTGTTACATTTTGATATCATACGGTTATTAAGCGTGATCTGGGCCAGAGAGTCAGCAAAATGTCAGTCAACTTCAGGCGTTTGGAGTGTAGTGACCTTGCACGTCTTTACTTGTATGCTGTTACAGCGTCATCACCTGGCAAAGATCATGTGCATTCATGCCAATATTTTCTTCCATTTTTCAGAGTGCAACATTAATCTTACTTGCTACGTTTACATTAATTTACGTTATGTATAGCCCAAATTTCATTATGCCGACTTTCACCAAAACTTTCTCGCATGGAAAGTCGCCGACACAAATCATGAAAGTTGCGGACACAGACCATCTCGACATGTTGAGATGTTTGCAACAAAGTCCGTGACAAGTCCACGACAAACCCGTTTGTGTCGCTCTAATGGAATTTAGTCCATTACAGTGCACTGGGAAAGTCGGCGACAAAGTCCGCGGACACAAATCATGAAAGTCGGCGACATGATTTGTGTTGCAGACTTTTGTGATTTGTGTCCGCGACTTTCCTTGCGGGGAAGTTTTGGTGAAAGCCGCAAAGTCTGCGTAATGGAATTTGGGCTTAAGCTGATTGAAATTGAGGTAATAATTAAGTCCTTTGGACCCAGTGATTCTGCAGTTTGTTTTCGGGCAGTTTTAGATCTGGGAATTTTTCTGCAGAATTGTTTTGTGGATTTTTCGATGGATTTATTGACCACCGCGCCAAAGTGCAGACTCTGCATCGGTGAGACCTGTGTTTTATGTTGTCGGCAAACTGGCATGCTTGTGTCACAGCTTGTGTTTTCGTTTTGACGAGGCCAGAGACAATTTCCTGTACATAGCTAACCTCGGAGTTTGTCCAGAACGTTGTTACATGAAATGTGTGGATGTGAGTTGAGTTGACCAGAAATGAAAGCAACTACAGTGTGCAATGGCATGCAGTTGAATGTATTTGTCGTTGGATGCTCTGAGTATAAGAGGCATTCAAATAGTTTGTAGACTGATATAACCAAAACAAATATGCATCATTTTTTGTTGCTTTTCAACATAGTTTTCTGCAACTGAAATGCCCATGGTCCAGTGTTTCTACAAAGCTCAGATTGCACTATAGAAGAATTTTTTTATCTTGGTATTCTAAGCAGCAATTTGCCAAACAAACTACGTCCCTGTCGTCAGCAGATGTGTATCCTTTCATAAATTTCAATTTTAGTGCAATAAATTTCTGCTAATTTTTCTACTAAAAGTGAATGATGTTTACTTTTCGACATATTTGTTGTGTTTTTAAACAAAATCAGACGGTATTATTGCAAATAATAATTGCAATGCAGTGACGATACAATAGAATGTAGCATGCCATGCAGCATTGAAGACGGGGCTCCGACTAAGAACTTACACGAGTTCAAAAAATACAGTTCACGGAGAATTCTGACGGAATTTTCAAAACTAAACAGCAAATGGGAAGAACTGGACGCGTTAGTGAAAGGATTTTGAAAACAGCAAGCACCGACCAGAAGCACGAAAGCGGCAGGCTGAAGCATGGACGTACTGAAGAGAGCGCTACAACTGGATGAACTGGTAGGCCTATATCAGGCTATAAACTTGCTGAATGCCCGTAATAAAATGCATAGCAAATTGCTGGCTGGAAGAACAAGGCCATTTTTCTACACTACAGTGGAATCCGAGCCAGAGATGGAAACGGGTCACTGGGTCAACGATTTTGGCTGGGTCGGGTCTCGGGTGTAGGTTTTTAAAGACTGGATCCGATGTATTGACCCGATTATCGAAAAATCAGCAGACTCGTTTTTGAATGACCCTCGTAAGTGGAATGGTGGACGCGCTTGGAGGGGTTGGATCTGGGGAGGGCTTAGAGAAAAACGACTCAATCGAAAAGAAAGCCACGAGTGGAGCAAGTTCGATAATCGAATAATTCTCCGGGAAATCTGAGAAGAAGACTATAGTTTCGATTGACGCTTCGGGTGGTCGAGTCAGTCATTAGTAATGAAGGCAGCTTGTCTATGGGCTCTCCAAAGATAGAGGGCTGCTAACGCGCGAGCTGTCAGTCGGCAAACTCCAGGCTTATCATCGCAATCAAACATTTAGCAGCTGTCGTGAGCACAACTTCCGACACTGCTGCGCAATGCTGCGCTGTGTAGTGGGCGGGGAGATTGTCCCCCACTTTTTCAGAAAAGGGAGGAGCCTCCACTGTTTTACTAAAATCTGTGTAAATAAGCCGGATTTGAGTATATAACGGTATAGATATATTTTGAGATGATTTAAAAGTACGTCTAGAAATTTGCATTTTTTGTCTCTCTGTCTATAATAGTTTGCAATTTTATTTTACAATAGTTTCTATCGCTGGGAAAATTGCAAACAAAGTATGCATTAATTTTCGTTGTATTTTCATTGTACGTTTGTACTGCAGTGTAGTTACCGTTTAACAAAAAAGCCCAACTGTGGCTAGGGAAGACGCGCTAGAGCCTATACAGTTCCTGTTGCAATACTGACCTTCAAGATCATCCAAGGTTGATGATTTTCATCTTATATGAAAGAGCGTATGCGATTTCCTATTAGTGATTAATAGTAACATTGGTCCCATCTCTCACCGTTTCCGAGATACGGCCATTTAAGTCTATATCATGAAACTTTTCATTGAAAATTGCGGCCAAACCGCTGCAGATGGAGACATGGTTACTATTGACTGCTTATAGAAAGTTGCCAGCGCCCTATTCGATAGTACCATCGTCGACCCCTAGTCCCTACGACTTGCCGTTTAGCCCAATAACGCACGATTGGCATATCATAGTGCGTTAGGCCTACGACCTTTCAGGGTCATTCAAGATCCTCGATTTCATGTCATTTGAAAGCCAGTATGCGACTTCCTATTAGTGATCAATAGCAACCTAGGCCCTATCTCACACCTATTAGCCACAATTCATCTGTTACGGACGACAGACAGACGACACATCGTGCCATAGGCGCCCCACAGCATAGCTGTTGCGCGTCAAATATTAAAACGCAAAACGTGCGAAAATTCAAGCAAAATTTGCGCTGTGCCACTTGACTCCAAGCGTCCCTTTCTCTTATTTTACGTAGAACTATGGTCGCCGTTGCTCGTGCCAGTGATGTAGGCCTACAGTAGTCGAGTCCACATAGTCCGAGTTCAATGGCTTCGAGTCCGATTCACGACGGTGCGAGTCCAAGTCCGAGTCCAACGAGCTCGACGAGACAGAACGCTCGTAAAATTCCGTATCACAGTTTGGGCACGTGGCGAGAAACAGCAACACAGCTAAACGCTCGAAATTAGCCAACACTTGTCTCGGTCGATGCATTAACAAAACGTTTACCGTACTTAAAAAACACACCCAATAAGACAATACAGTGCAATTACTTTCAAATATCACACAGCACTGAGTCCGAGTCCTGAAAAAATAAGGATTCGAGTCCGACTTGAGTCCATAGCCGGATTCGAGTACGACGTCACTGACTGTAATTGTTGCAGCAGTAGCTGCTGCTGCTGCTGCGCTGCTAGTACGGCGACGCAAGTGCATGCACGCAGCTTTGCGAGCATTGGCGTTTAAATACCAGAACCGATAGCTGCAGCGGACGCCCGACGCATATCTACTTCAGCTCCTGTATCAGTGCGTCAGTCAGACACACCGGCTAACGTCTGTTGATGTTCGCAGACTTCATTCATCGGCCTGAAAGTGGACAGCTTGCTGGACCTGCGTGCCTGTGCGCTGTAGGCTTACTTCGAAATCTTACATCCAGTCACGATGGGATCACAGTAAAAGGCCTCGGATCCGTTCTGAAAGCCAAGTAGATTGATAACTCGGCGTGACAAACGGCAAGATACGGATTTTTAGCCTACACGTACCAGTACTAACGATTTCGATTTATTGAACGAAACCGGACGGCTTTGAAGAATAAGTGAAAGTAAAAAAGCGAGATCGAGCACGGACTGCGGTGGCGTGGCATAAAAGGAGTGACGAAACGGTTCGGCAGAATATTGCTCGAACGAGATACACGTAGGCCTACAGCGAACTAGGGATCGGTCGGTCGTTACGGCGAGTCTCTTGATTGTGATTTAGCGCGCGATTTGTTCACATGTGCAGTTTGATGGTCCAGTGACTGACTGTGCAGTGTGGTACAGCGATGTTTTCCGCGGCAGAACGCTTACGCGGGTGGTGGTGGTCGCGACGTTTCGTGCCTAGCAAAGATTTCGGTCCGGCAGTGCTACAACTTATTGCTATCGGTTCACTGTTGGTGGCCGCTGTCGGAGGAACGGACATGGATTTTCAACACGAACATGTGAACATTGTGCCGCAGCAAATAGGTACGCCGAGTATTGAGACTTGCAGCTTTGCATCTCTATAGCAATAATTTAGGCTACTCAGTGCTTGGCCTACTTTCATTGTGATTTTTCACTGAGTACGTAAGTAAGTGTGTATAATCGTTAATTTTTCAACGGTCAAACGCCATTAGCAAGTACAAAATAAACGCTTGTATAGGCCTAGGTTAAAATAACGTGGTTAATTTTTTATTTGTTTTTCTCGTTCCGGTCTACCAATAAGCTGTTGATTTCAGCGCTCTGAAGTTGTACGGACAGTAACTAGTAGCACGAGAATCTTCACGGCTACTCGTGCACGGTTTAATCGGACTTTAAAAAGTATAGCTAGTCGATATGTACATCTTTTTTACTTCGAAACATGCCATCCTATGAAGTAGGCTTAAGTGGAGTGGACACAAAATGGAACAGGCATGGATGAACACATACACACACAGTGCAACATGTCTGTCGAAGCGCTGGAATAATAATTGAATGTAATAATCCAGTTTGACGACGATGGCGTCAAAGATGTCGTTGATATCACGTGAGTAAAGTGCGAAAAATGCATCGGCCGGTGCGGCGGCAACTTCGCAGACATGTTATAGGCCTATGTACAAGATACCAGTTGCAGTGTTGGAGTGGGTAAACGAGTAGGCCCCCTACACAGTACGAACTAATACCACTCTTGGCAGCACGGTATTGTACTTAAACCACGCTTAGTTGACACAGACTGCACAGTCGTTTGCTTATGACACACGACTGCAGCTGAGAGTTGTAAAAACAGTAGGGCCTACCGATGCAAGCTGGGTATGTGGTTTGATCATGGTTGAAGAACTCGTCCAGTAGGCCCCGCCTAAGTGAATGCCTGCTGATGTGTAGTTGGTCGTTTAATTCCACCTGTCTTTCTAAAACTCTTTAAAATAAGAAAAAGAGTGTTTGTTAGCTTTAACATAGGCCTAATTGTTTTTTTTCGGCGATAGGCATGTCATGCACTTGCCCTCATTTTTTCGTCACAGTGCAGCACGGTAGTGCTAACACTGTTGTAAGGGCAATGAGCGTTAAGTATAGGAAATCGCGTTGTTTGGGGAGGGGTCTTGTAACTCTGAAATTCCTTAGCCGGTTTTCAAAAACTTGTCTTTTTATAAGGCTGATAACTTGACTTAGGCCTACCGTAGTACTTTGCTGAAAGACCTCGGTTTAATCATACCGTGTTGTCAGGTCTCGCGATCTCAACGTTCCGAGAATAAGTAAATAAGTTTGTAAAACGTCAATTCCAGAACATCCCCTTATATGCGCTGTTTTGCATTAGTATAGGCCTACTTCGAAAACAAAAACGTCTTCTCAACTAATTAGATATCGTCCGAACAGCTGTAAACAGGTCTGTCATCGGCATTCTCATCGTCGTCGTCATCCTTTGTACGGAAACAGCATTAGGTTACCTTTAGCATCAATATTTGACAACGACGAAACGGAATGACAGCCGGCCAGCTAGCAGCTGACATACAGCATGATTGCTGAGCGACGTTGCTAGCCAGCCAACCCGCGCAGCTGTAAAGCTCTGATATCAACATACATGACGAAAACAAGCGAGGATATCGGCGTGTAGGCTTAAAAAGTACCGGGGGGGGACGATAGCTTTCTAAATTTTTGTCTGTCAGAAAATTATTTTTTTGGCTCAAAAATATTTGTTTAAAAATACATTTGGAGCTAAAAGTCCATCATTTTGGAAGAATTTAGAAGCTAAATCAACATTTGGAATTGTCGGCGGTGTTGGGCGTCCATGGTGACCTCTGTCGAAAATTGCAACTCTTTTCTGCCTCTTTAATTCTTTAATTTTAGTGTTGGTTAGTCATTTACTTAGATGGTTAACATGTCTGCAGACAGACGATCATCAGTTGAAGTACCAACCGCTCAAAAGTGTCCCGACCAGAAGTCGAACCCACGACCTCGCGATTGTAAGTCCGACACCCCACCGTTACGCTACCATAGACCCCTCAGCCGCGCCGCCAAACCGTTTTCGGCTGGCTGCAGTAAAATCCGGCTGGCGAGCCGGCTTGAGTCGGCGCGACGTCAAAAATTCGGCTGGCGGCGGCGCCAACATTTTCCTGCGGCGACGCGGCTCGAGTCGGCGCCACTCAGTCAACACACAAATAAACGCTAACTAAGTGTTGTAGTAGGCCTACTTTTAATATTAATGCTTGATAGCACGACTAGGGGTCTACACATGAAAAGTGCTCACATTGCAACAGTACTTATGGACGATTATTTTTGTTAACGGCCGGAGTATTTGACTTTGTGCTGTGTAAATTTAATTTTACAGATTTTACATGTAGTACATGCGTAGCAAAAGTTTAAACATTTTATTTGTATTCTGACGATGTTTTGTTAATAACAGACATGTACTTGAAGTAGTGCCTACCACGCCAGTGATTGGATAAGATGCTATTAAAAACATAGATTAAGATGTAAAAAAACGTTTCCAAAAAATTAAAAACACGTTAAAAACGTGGAAGAAATAAAAAAAAAACGTTTAAAACGTTGAATAAAAAACGTTGGCATAGTTTGTTCAACCTCCTGCTAAATGCCTAATGCTATAGGTACATTATATCTAGAACTAGAAAGCAGTCATAGCCCGCAGGTACTTCCGCCAAGGCAATGTTATTCGCCAGATGGCGTCACCATATTCACTTTGCCTGCGGTTTCCTTATGCCCCCTTTAACGCAATGGTAACGAAAATTTCAAAGTGATCCAGAATCCAGGATTCCTGCCGGATCACCCCCAAAATTGAACCACTTGTAGTTTTTGCCATGCCCGACATTCTCTCAAAATTTTAGAAAGATCCGTCCATAACTTTTTGAGTTATCTTTCTCTCATACACACACAGACAGACAGACAGACAAAGTCCGACAAAAACATAACTTCCTTGGCGGAGGTAACTATAATATATGTAAAAAAAAACTTACCAGTTTACAACTGTGTGTAAGGACGATGTGATGATATCAGTCCTCTAAAACAGCAAAAATCATTTGGGTAACCTTAGATGGGGCTATGCATATGGCGTCCTTACAAGCTGACTTTA